>Ga0105046_10004743_pt1 | contig 21612 bp, 21 predicted proteins | sample MAT03_FD_78385 | JGI IMG/M metagenome (GOLD analysis project Ga0105046, IMG submission 78385) | Freshwater microbial communities from Lake Fryxell liftoff mats and glacier meltwater in Antarctica - MAT-03 (megahit assembly) | ecosystem: Environmental > Aquatic > Freshwater > Ice > Liftoff...
TGACGTCGGACACGCTTGTGAGGATGTTGACTGGTTTCCTGCATCCCTGGGACGTGACAGCGACATGAGATCAACGTCGATCAAGCGTGCCTCGCCCACCTATACGATCGAATTCAGTCATACCGCGCTATCTGGTCATTGGCTGGGGCCGATGGCACACCGACTGCGCGCCAAAAGGAGCAGAGCGCGATCGCTCTTGTGGACTTCGCTCTGAGAACTACCGTATGAGGGGGGAGTTCGACACCTCGGGTTGCATATCGATAGGACCACCGGAGGATGCGGGGAGAATCACATTTTACTGGGAGATCTGAATGTTCTGCCAATCAACCATCAACGGCAACACATTGAAAGACGGCGAACCAGGAATTTGCTCCACTCACCGTCGTGCGTGCGCTCAAGCAAAGTGCTCATGGAGCATGCCGACGATGCTCGATCTTCCGCTGTGTCTGCGCGCGACGCACATGCTCAACATCCTGTTTCATTCGCTCCTGGCCCGCAACGGACTCGAGATCTTGAGCGCTCGTCTTACGCTCCATTGGCATGACGACTGCGCACCCGGTAGCGAATGGCTGCGCTTCACTAAGAAGCAAGTGCCAAAGGTTAAGCTCTGGGCGGGCAGCGATGAGGAGGAGCCGTTCTCATCCTGGGCGCACTTCCCGGCCATCAACAGCTCGGCCCTGGACGCCATTGGCATTTCTCTAGCGTGGTTGTCTGGCTGACCACTGGTCTGATGTATGTCGTGCTAATGTTCGCCACGAACAAACGGCGCCGGTTCATTCCAACCTCGTGGTCAGTGGCTTCGAATACTTGGTGCTCCTTGCTCGATTATCGGCAATTGAGGATTCCAGTCGAGACCGGCTACAACGGACTCCAGCAACTGTCCTATTTCGGCGTCGTTTTCCTGCTTGCCCCGTTCATGCTCCCCACTGGCACCGCAATGTCGCCCGCAATCGCCGCCCAGTTCCCTCGCTACATCGCGCTCTTCGATGGTCGGCAGTGGGTCAGGAACCTACATTTTTTAGTCTGCTCGCGTTTGCGTCAGGAGACGCAGCTTGGCTTCAAGATGGTGAAATATCTGAGCGCGATCAAAGTTGTCAATGACGATCGAACCATTCGCGAAGGTCAGGGTGGCTGGTGTGAGGACATCCAGCATTACAGTCGTGAGGCTGGCATTTAGCAAGGTGGATCGGCATGGCGATTGAATATGGAGCATGCGTCGAGATTCCCGATGGGAGGATCGCCAGGGTTCGAGACGAATCCGGTGAGATGGTCCGGGTGCGCGTCAGACGAAAAACGAACAAGTCGCACACGTTTCTCGAACTCCGCGAGGCCGATCTGACCTCGGTCGACTGTCCAAAAGGCTGGATGAGTCCAGCGGGCTATCGTCGGTATCTCAAGACAACTCTGGAGAAGATGCGAATTCGGAACGAGAAAAAGGACTAAAACGCGGGAAGCGGGCGGGACACGTCTGCTCGGAGCGCTGTTCGTTGTACCGCTCAACGATCTTCGTCGGCGGACCCGGCGATCAACCCGCGCGACAACAGATTGAAGCCAAGCCCGAGGAAATAGAGGTAGCCGCGATGATCACCGAAACGCTCGGCGAACGTCACAGCATCCGATGGAGACCAGGAGTCGGAAAGGCCCAGTAGTAACGGCAAATTGCGTGCCGCGCCGACATCGCCGGTGGGGAAGACATCCATCCGGCGTAGTCCGCGCAAGAGGATAACTCCGGCGGTCCACGGGCCAATTCCAGGCAACGCCTGCAACGCTTCGAGCGCCGCGTGGGATGGAAGCGAGTGGAATCGCACGGCGTCGAGTTCTCCGGCGAAAGCACGCCCGGCCAACGCTTGCAGCGCTACCGCCTTCGCCCGACTCAACCCGATCTCACGAAGGGATTCAACGCTCGCATCAATAATGGTGGCCGGGGACGGAAAGGTGATCCATTCCTTACCTTCAAGCGTCAACGCCTCGCCGAGGCGATCCACGAGACATCCCGCGATCGCCGTTCCCGCATCGAGACTCAGCTGCTGGAATGGAATCACGCGCGCACACGTTTCGAAGAGCGTTGGGAAGCAGGGCACGCGGAACCCGGATAACGCCCTCGTCACCGCTCCGAACCGAGGCTCCATCACTGCCAACCAGGCGGTCGGCGCGGGAACAGCATCCAACCCAAGCATCCAGCGCGTTGTCTTCATCAAATCCCGCGCCACGTCATCCGTGACCGTACCGCCCCGAATCTCAAGCCGGACGTCATGTTCTTCGGTGGTTCCCCTGTTCGTAACGACGACCAGACGCAACCCGTCTCTCGTCTGAAACGCTCGAAGGTATCGGCCGTCATCTTCCCAGTGGTCCACGCGGTTTGTCGGACGCCGCTGCAGCAACCTGATGGTCACCGGGAGGTTGAACGCACCGGTCGTCGCCAGGTGGTAGTCGGGGAGATTCCGCTGATTCGTGTCCGTCATCCTCGTCCTTCGACTCCACGCCGGTTTCTTGAACAGGTGGATACGTGATCCGCTCGCCCTCCACCCGGGCGAACGGCGTCAATCTGTGCGGTATCGTCTGGGTGGGACTCTGGATATCCGTGGTCTCGACGCCGCGAACGAGGAGCGCGTCGGCGATGAGCGATCGGTGACAGCGCCAAGGAACGGCCTCGGCGCACATTAACGCCAGCGGGCCCGCGGAAATCAAGCTGTGGAGTTTCGTCATGCCCTCGGCAAATTCAGGAGTCTGCATGTAGTCGGCATAGGCCCGAAAGCCTGTATTGCGCCAGCCCATGTTGGGAGAAGCGGCACCGAGACTGTGCCGCAGACCGCCAAGCAGGGCAAGATGGACATACGCGATACCAACCAGTGCCAAGGCTGCGCTCAACTCCTCCGAGTTGAAATGTGAGTTGCGGCGGGAACGGGGCATCTTTCGCACATCGACCAGTGTGACAATGCCGTAGCGCTGGAGCACATCGACGAACTCCGCTTGGGGGCGCGTCGAATGCCCGACCGTATAGATCCGGGCTCCGGTCCAAAGCATCTCGGGATCGCTGTCTCGGGTAGCCAGACGATCGCTCGGTGCCGTCACGACGTCAGCGGCCATCGGCGGCGACACCCGCCACACCTTCTTTATTGGCGCGGGGATCCCAGTCGGGATTTGGACGTCCACTCATGGTCGTTCCTTCTCCGCCCGACGCATCCGATGTCGCACGATCACGTACTTCAGGATCTTACTTGTGCTCCCGCCGATTGTCGAAATCTTGGTGTCGCGGCAACAGCGAGGGACGGCGGATCGGACGTGCGATCGAGTTACGTCCGATCCGCCGAGCCACTGCTTCTTCGCGCTCGCTTATGTCCTCTGCCTGGCAGAGGAAGCGCGATTTTGACCAACTGATTCGCGAGGCTCCTTTTGGTCCGAGTTATTCCATTACGAGCGACCAGCAGACGTTTCAGTGGTGATCGGGCTAATCCATAGAGTAGAGCCGCTGGCAAATCGCCGTCTCGCTCGACTGTTTGCTTGCCTTCAACTGTGCAATCGCTGCCCAAACCGCGGTTGGAATCGATGACGCCCGCTCCCTCCCGGCCTCCTCGATTCGTCCGATCCACATCTCGCCGACAGGAGTCACCAGACTCGGTTGCCCATTTCCACCGATCACAATCACACCCGACTCCCGTTCAGGATCTCCGCTCGCCTTACTTGCGGAGATTGCTCTTTCCCGTGCTATTGCTGTCGCGATTCCTCTGCCGATGGTCGGAGCGAACAGCCGCACAAACGCGATATCTCCTGATTTGAACGGGTTCTGCGAATCCCTCCGGTAGGCCTGCAGGGCAGCAACCCATCGTCGATCCGACGGGAAGCAGGCAAGAATGGTTCCCCCGACCGGGCTCCGGAGCTCTTGAACCAGGCGCCGATGACTGGCAGGATCGAGTCTCGTCAACAGGTCACGCGGATATCCCCACGACGCCTCCTGCGGCTCGTGAATCGCGACTGCGGTCAGTCCTGATTTCATCAAAACCGGAAGCTCGATGTAACCGATCTCGCCGCTCCGGAGATAGACGTCGCGCAGCCACTCATCTCGCGCCCAGCCATCGGTATCACTGGAATCCAGCAACCGATTGATCAGGAGCGTCGCCGAATCGACCGCGAAGAGTCGATATCCATCTCAGGGAATCGCCGAAGTCAGAGCAGTCATTATTCGCCGACCGAGTGCTTCGGGGGAGAGTCCTGAAAGACGGCATCATTAACCGCGCGGCTGGTCGCATCCTGCACGCGTGAAAGACGAGGCATGTATCACAAAACTTCCAGTCGCCGTTCGATATCAATTACGGGCGAGCGGCGCGCTCCACGGCGTCGCTTGCGAGGGTGTTCTTACACCGTTCGTCAATCCCGATTGTCAATATTAATCGGCTCCATCCGATTGGCTCCATGCAGGCTCTGCACTGTTTACAATGGGCGCAATCACGCTGCATTTTCCTGGGTTAACTCCCGACTCCTGTTGTTTGGACGCCGGGGAAATCGGCTCGCTCGCGACACTCGCGCAAACACGCTGCGAACCGAATTGACCGGGGTAAAAAAACAATGAAAACCACGCCTTCGCCCATTGAGGTGGCTCACACGCTTACGGCAGTCGTCGATGTCCTGATTCCAGGTGATGCCGATTTCCCCCCGGCCTCCGCAGTCGGCACGCAGGGTCTTGTTTCATCCCGTATCCGGGAGCAACTTGGCAATGCCGCATTCGCGAAAATAGTGAACGCGCTCAACCACACCGCGCGTTTCGCGGAGGCACCGCGACAGGAACAAACCGCGATCTTCGAAATCTTTGCCCAGGAAGAACCGGAACTCTTCTCGTTTCTGCGCATCGCGACGTATTTCTCGTACTACGAAATGCCAGCCGTTATCGCGACTCTGCAGATGCTCGGTCACGATTACAACGATGCACCCCAGCCTCTGGGGTACTCACTTCCTCCGTTCGATCCCGCGATACATCTCCCTTCTGAACCGCGCGGTTCCTACAAGAAGACAGATGAGATCCTTCGCATCGACCTTGCAAGTCTCGCGGATCTCGATCTACCCGTGAAGGGAGTCTGACATGGCCTTTCTACCAGTCAACCACGATCCAGTTGATGTGCTGGTTATTGGCTCGGGTATGGGTGGGGCAATCGCGAGTCGTGTTCTCGCGGAAGCCGGGCTCACGGTCGTTTGCCTGGAACAGGGGGGTTGGACCCTGCCTGAGAGCAGACCGCATGGCAAACCAGATTGGGAGTGGCAACGCCTGACGAATCACAACACCGCCCCCAATATCCGCGCGCGGAAAGAAGACTACCCGGTCGATACCCTTGATGAAACCACGCTGATGTGGAATGCAGTCGGTGGCTCCACCGGCATCTTCACCGCGACTTTTCCTCGCTTTCGCCCATCGGACTTTCGCAAAGGCAGGGAACACGGTTGCCAGCCAGATTGGCCGTTCACCTACGAAGACCTCGCCCCCTGGTTCGATCAAAACGATTTCGATTGTGGTGTTGCCGGTGTGCTTGGTGATCCTGCTATTCCGCCGCGCGGTGCGTTCCAGGTTCCTCCGCTTCCCCACGGTGGAATCGCTGAGGCGGCAGCCCAAGGATTCGACAAACTCGGATGGCACTGGTGGCCAATGCCGTGCGCGATCATTACCGAGGAGTACAACGGCCGACAACCCTGCAATTTCTGCGGAAATTGCCAGTCCGGTTGCCCACGGGGCTCGATGGCGGATGTCTCAGTCACGCACTGGCCGCGCGCCATTGCTGCCGGAGCCACATTGCGCACCGATGCCCGAGTTGCCCGAATCGAAACCGATGCAACGGGCAGGGCCACGGGAGCGGTCTACATCAATCGAATGACCGGAACCCAGCATTTTCAATCGGCTGACATCGTGATCGTGGCGGCGAATGGAGTCGGTACGCCTCGTCTGTTGCTGAACTCGGCCAGTTCCCAGTGTCCGGACGGGCTCGCCAATTCCAGTGGTGAAGTCGGACGGAATCTTATGCACCATGGATTGGCAACTGTCGAATTCTGGACCGATCAGAACCTGGAAACGCACAAAGGGAATACTTCAGCGGCAATCATATCCGAGGAGTTCGCGGAAACGGATCCGGCCCGCGGTTTCATCAATGGCTTCACGATGCACGTCGTACACATGAATGGCGCGCCATATCAGGCACATGGCTCGCACTCCCGCAACGTCGCGCCATGGGGAAGTGACCATCATCGCTGGTTTCGGGAGCACTTCAATCACGGATTCGGCATGCTGCTTTGTGGTGACGACCTGCCGTTGCCGGAGAATCGCGTCACGCTTTCGGAGACTTTGGTCGATTCCGACGGGTTGCCCGCACCGAGGATCGACTATCAGCTGCACCCAAACGACGAACGCATGATGGACTTCGCGGTCGAACGCGCGCTCGATCTCGCGATTGCAATTGACGCAAACGATGTGAAGGTCAACCGTTTCTCGGTGCCCGGCCGAGGGTATGCGCCGCCGGCCTGGCACTTGCTGGGAACATGCCGGTTGGGTGACAGTCCGGCCGATTCAGTGGTGAATCAGTGGGGGCAAAGCTGGGACATTCCGAATCTCTACATTATGGATGGAAGCACGCTGCCGACCGGTGGCGCGGTGAATCCGACGAGCACGATCGGCGCCGTTGCGCTTCGAGCCGCCAGTCACCTGCGAGACCGTTTCGGGAGCGCACGCACCGAGCGAAAAACCGAAGCACAATAGGGTGATATCGACGAAGCGGATCTTCGCAGAGGGACCTACCTCGTAATTCTTACAGGTAGCAATCCAGCAACATTCTGGGCGCAGATCGTCTCGGGGTGGCATATATTCTGTATAACAGTCAAACAGAGACTTGTGCATCGTTCGCGCGGACGACGCAGCGGACGAAAAGGAGATGAAGTACCGTGATCGTTGCATCAACGGCTCGCACCACCAGTGCGTCGACCACAGGTGGCGCACATGGCGGCACTTCCCATATCGATGGACCGGAGCAGAGTGACGAGCTACTCATGTCCCGCATCTCCCGAGGCGACGCAGAGGCGCTGGGTTTGCTTTATGACCGCTACAACCGTCTGGCGATTGGGGTTGCCTACCGCGTACTTGGTGAACATGGCGCAGCCGAAGATACGGTGCAGGAGGCATTCATGGCTGTCTGGCGCCGGGTCGATTCATTTGATGCATCTCGCGGTACCGCGCGCTCCTGGCTCCTCACGATCGTTCGCAACGGTGCAATCGATCGCCGGCGAGGTCGTCATGCCCGCGCCTATAACGACTCCACCCTCGAAGATGTCGCATTCAAACTCGCGACCGACTCGGAGGAGACCTTCGATCTGGTCGCATCCTCAGTTGAAGCTGAGCGCGTGCGGGAGGCATTGCACACGCTCCCTTCCGATCAGCGGGAAGCGATTGAACTCGCCTATTTCGGCGGACTGACACATCAGGAGATCGCCGAGCGCACTGGTGCCCCGCTCGGAACGATCAAGGGTCGAATGCGATTGGGATTGCACAAGCTCCGCGCAAATCTCGGCGACCTCCTACCGCCGAGTGACAACAGCGGCATGAGCGAGACACCGAAGTCCGCCACGTCCTCTGTCCGTGCTGATCGCGAGCGCGGGTTGCTCGCGAGAATCTTCAGACGAACGCCGCGACTTCGGCTGGCAACCGCCCCTGCCTGATATTTGGACTACCGCTCTGCACCGCGAACAGTGCAGATCGGTAGTCACTGCCCCCTTAACCCGTTACCTCGGACCGACTTATTTTCGTGCACCAATTCGGGATGCTCCTCCCGCACGCGGTACCATCACCACATCTGAACAACCGATGGTATCGCGAACTTAAGAGAGGATTCGTATGGTCGTCTGGAGCAACTGGGCCGGCAATGTGACTGCCCATCCAATATCTGTCGTCGCACCTACGAGCATCGAGGAACTCCGCGACATCGTCATCCAGGCGGCGAAACAAGGATTGTCGATTCGTGTTGCCGGCACCGGTCATTCGTTCGCGCCCGTGTGCGCGAGTGATGGTGTGATCATCGATCTCGTCAATCTCGCTGGAATCGAATCGATCGATCCAAAGAGCGGAGACGTCACCATCCTCTCCGGCACAAAAATTCACGCGATCGGCGAGCCACTCTTCACTGCCGGTCGTGCCTTTGCCAATCAAGGTGATATCGACCGTCAGGCCATCGCGGGAGCGGTTTCGACGGGAACCCATGGGACCGGCCGCCGATTCGGCAGTTTTTCGAATGCGGTCAAAGCCATTGAAATCCTGACTGCGTCTGGCGAGATCGTCACCATCGACGAGACATCCAGTGAGATCGAACGTCGTGCAGCCGCACTCTCTCTCGGCATGTTTGGCGTCGTGACCAAACTTCGGCTATCGACGGTTCCTGCGTACAAACTGCGGGAGAAGACCGTGCCGGTCTCGTTCGACGAGTGCATGGCGACCTACGATCAGATTGAGCGGCAAAACCGCAATGCCGAATTCTGGTGGGTTCCGCCGCTGGATACCTGTGTGCTCAAGACGTTCACTGAGACGCAGGAGGAGATTCTGATTCCGGATGAGATCGAGCATCCTCCAGGAACGCTCGCACGCTACCTCAAGGACGACAAAGTGGACTGGAGTTACCGGGTCTACCCGTCATCGCGCACATTCCGTTTTGTCGAATGCGAACACACCATTCCAATTGAGAATGGACCGGCTGCCGTCACTGCAATCCGCGAGATGATGCAAACCCGCCATTCCGACGTGAAGTGGGCGGTCGAGTACCGCACGCTCGCCGCCGAAACACATTTGCTCAGCCCGACACAGGGCGAGGACTCCGCTACGATCAGCGTGCATCATGCAGCCGACGCCGAATGGAAACCATTCATGCGCGATGCGGATGCGCTCTTTCGATCATTCGGCGGACGCCCGCACTGGGGGAAATTGCATTGGATGACGCGGGCCGACGTCGACGCGCTTTACGCAGACGCCGATGCGTTTCGAGACCTCAGGAGCGCATTCGATCCGGACGGTCTCTTCCTGAACGGTCATCTTCGGGAGTTCTTCGGTTAGAGGAGATTCGGGTGGTTGCGTTATGTCGGCGCGACCACCTGAAAGAGACTTCCATTCAAATCGACAACGAAGAGATTTCCTTCGTTGTCCTCGCCAAACGAACTTACATTCAGACCGGTTTCGATCGGTTCTGAAGCAACCCAGTCGCCGTCAGCATCCATGCCGATTCCCCAAAGTTGTCCGGTGCAGTAATCAGCAGTCAGATAGACGCCGACCAACGATTCGATCGCTGATCCCCGATAGGCGTACCCACCGACTACCGAACACCCGCTTTCGTTGTGACTGTAGGCGAAGATCGGCGGAACAAGTCCATTCTGATCACAATCGTCGCTCTGGTAACAGGAATTGCCTTCCATGATGTTCCAGCCAAAATTGCGCTCTTCGCTGCCGGTTGGAAAGAGACTGACTTCCTCGTAGTCACCCTGCCCGACATCACCAATGAAGAGATCGCCGGTTTCACGGTCGAATGAAAAGCGCCAGGGGTTTCTGAAACCAAAGGCCCAGATTTCCGGGCGACCGCCCTCCCCATCTGCAAAGGGATTGTCGGAGGGAATTCCATAAGGCTGCTCGTCTGACGTCGTGTCGATATCGATCCTGAGAATCGATCCAAGCAGGGTGCCGGTGTTCTGACCATTCCCGTCGGGATCGCCCTGGGAGCCACCATCGCCCAATCCGATATAGAGATACCCATCAGGTCCGAAGAGCAACAGTCCACCATTGTGGTTCGGCGCCGGTTGCTCAACCTGAAGAATTGTCTCCGCCGAAGCAGGGTCTGCCCGATTGATGTCACCTGGATCTACCGCCCAACGTTCGATCCGACTATTTCCATCGACATCGGTGTAATCGATGAAGAGTGTTTGGTTCTCCGCAAATTCAGGGTGAAAAGCAATACTCAGGAGTCCTTGTTCATTATCTGAGCTGATCTGGCCGGAGATGTCCAGAAACGGTTCGGCCAACAGTGTCCCGTCGGCAATAATCCGCACCGTACCACTCTGCTCGACCACGAACATCCGACCGCTTTCATCGGGACTCTCAAGGTACAGCACCGGCCGGTCAAAACCATCTGCCACGAGTTCCAGGCCGATGTCGAATGAAACCGGGTCGAACGGTTGACGCTCCTGAGCTCCCACAATTGACCCGGAGAGACCAGCCAGCGCCAAAAGAGCAATGAAGCAGAGAACCATCCGACCACGGTGCATCAATGTCGATAATGAGAAGTTCACTCCGAAGTCCTCCTGAATGTGTACCCGGATTGCTTGCGGGAATGGGACTGAATGCAGTACACAGCATGCAGGGAAGATGTTCTGCTCCGGGATCGCGTTGCAGCTGCCCCGGTGAAGCACTGCATGCATTGTCGATAGTCGACAGCCATCGCGCCACCGGGACCAACTATGTCCGGTAGTCAACCAGACATCGACCCAACGCGCGCGCCGAGAACCAGCCCGCGCAATAACACGTAGATAGGGCGACGCGTTCGCTCGTTTTTGGTGGTTGCGCACTGCATGAGTGCACCAGTTTGCCGACTTTGGAAGGAATAACACTATGGACGTCGTGCCGCCAGAACAGCCGGTGAAAAACAGTTCGTCGGTCGTTCGCGGAGTCTCAGAACTCACGCGCACTCTGCTACTGGCCGCACTCGTCTTTCTGGGAGCGCGCACCGTCGTTCTTCCGTATGAAGTCGAGGGCGCGAGCATGACGCCGAATCTTCACAACTCTGAACGCGTGCTGGTGAATCGGACGGTTTACTTCCACGTCGATCTCAACAAATTCGTCAATCTGATTCCAGGTGTCGATAAGGAAGGCAAGAACGAGTTCTATCCCTTCCACTCTCCTGAGCGCGGCGACATTATCGTCCTCAATCCACCGCTCTCTTCGTCGCAGCCATACATCAAGCGCGTGATCGGGCTCGGCGGAGAATCGATCAGTTTCAAAAATGGCTTCGTTTTCGTGAATGGCGAGCAGCTTGTCGAGCCGTACATCGATGGCGCGATCACGCGCTGCAACGGCACACCCTATTGCTCGATCGACGTGCCGGACGGGTACGTCTATGTTCTGGGCGATAACCGGGACAACAGTTCCGATTCACGCGCATTCGGACTGGTCAAAATCGAGGACATCATCGGCAAGGCATGGTTTACGAACTGGCCTCTGACCGATGTCGGGCTGGTTCCCCATTACGAATACAGTGAGTAGACGAGCGGACAGGCTTCAGCTTTCGGCGTGAAAGTTTTGCTGAAGCGTGGTCTTATCCATAGCGGTCGGGACAGTCGGCACGTCCTGAAAGCTGATTGCTGATTGCTGATTGCTGACGGTATCGTTCCTAATCCTCTTTTGCGCGGCTGTCTCCTTTGAGGGTGATGATCGGCGTAAGCGTGTGAACAATATCGATAAGGTCGCGCTGGCGACCGATGACGATATCAATGTCCTTGTACGCACCCGGCGCCTCGTCCACGTATGACATCGATGCCTTCGAATAGGTGCTCTTGATCGATGCGGCGAATTCCGCTTCGGTAATCGCCTTCTGCGCTGCCTTGCGACCCATCTGCCGACCCGCACCATGGGAACAGGACATCAGACTCTCACTATTGCCGAGTCCGCGAACGATGTAGCTCGGGGTGCCCATCGAACCGGGAATGATTCCAGTCTGTCCCAGACAAGCGCTGGTTGCGCCCTTCCGATGGACCATCACCTTTCGACCGTCGTGCTCCTCGAAACTGGCGAAATTGTGATGGATGTTGATGAATCGGTCTCCAGCAATGTCTGGTCGCGGCAATTCTGCTCCGATTGCTCGCGACAATGCGATGAGCATCTGTTCGATCATCTGCTTTCGGCTCGCCAGGGCGAAATCGGTCGCCCACGCCATATCGTGCAGATAGTGCTGACCTGATTCGTCATCGATCGGCAACGACGCGAGATCCTCACGAACCACCAGTCCTCGCTTCTTCGATATCTCGATCGCGAGCTTGTGATAGTGATCGGCAATACGCAGTCCCGTGTGCCGACTACCGGAGTGAACCATCAGCCAGAGTGAGTCGTTCTCGTCGAACTGCGCTTCCAGAAAGTGGTTGCCACCACCGAGCGTACCAAGTTGAACCGCTGCCTTTTGCGCGACGAACTGCTGCAATTCTTTCGCACGCAACGGTCGGTCGAGAATACCCAGTCGCTGCGACGTCCTGTGCACGCTGAACCCCGTCGGAACATCGCGCGTGACCTGCCCGGCCCATCCGCGCCAGAACGCCTTACCCATCCGGTCACGATCGTATCGAACACCCGTATTAACTGCACACATCCCGCAACCGATATCCACACCGACCGCATTCGGAACAACAGCATCGATCGTCGGAAAGATGCAGCCGATTGTCACGCCATACCCGACGTGGCAGTCGGGCATGATCGCCACGACATCCGCAACCTCCGGATGTTTCGCCGCATTGTGAATCTGCTCGAGTGCCCCGGGTTCGATTTCGGCAACCGGCAACCAGGTTCGCACTTCCGCATTGAACTCAGGCGCTGTAATTCGCTCCATTTTTCAATTCACCTCTGTCGTTCCAACAAGACCAATTAGTGCTCAACACTCGACACATTTCACGTCAGAACCGCTTCGATACAACTCACCACACCTGCGGTTGTTAGATGGCACGCGTAACAACGACGTGGCAAGGGGAATGAACCACTCGCCGCGCCTCTTTTTCTCAGCCAATTTTGCCGGTTCTCGAACAATTCGTTGCTGATTGCTGATTGCTGATTGCTGAACGCTGAATGCTTGTTCCTAAATCGCCGTCCACCCGCCATCGACAGCCAGTGCGTGACCGTGAACCATCGCCGCGCCCGGTCCAGCCAGGAAGACGACCGCCGCCGCGATTTCTTCGGCAGTCGCCAGCCGGCCAAGCAGTGTCCGCTTCATCACATCGGCCGTGAATTCCGGTTGACTTTCAAACATCGGGCGTGTGAGTGGGGTATCGACGAAGGTGGGGCAAACGGCGTTGACCCGGATACCGAGCTCCGCCCATTCGACCGCGAGCACTCTGGTCAGATTGACCACCGCAGCCTTGCTGGAACAATAGGCCGAACGTTGAAAATACCCGATCAATCCCATGACGCTGGCCATGTTGATGATCGAACCGCCGGTTGGTTGCTGATCGCGCATGACACGACCGACGGCCTGCGCCGTGAAAAAGACACCCTTGAGATTGACATCGATCACGGCATCCCAGTCGGCTTCGCTGACATCAAAGGCGAACCGGCGGACATTGACCCCGGCGTTGTTGACCAGAATGTCGATTCGGCCGGTGAGTGCGGCGGCTCCTTCGACGCAGGACGTGATGTTCGCGAGATCGCGTACATCGAGTGCCAGTGCGTGCGCGCGTCCACCGGCAGCTTCGACCAGTGCCACGGTTTCCGCGGCCAGCTCCATCTTGCCCGGAAGTTCGGTGACCACGATGATCGCGCCCTCGGCCGAAAGAGCCAGCGCGCAGGCGCGCCCCAGGCCCGATCCCGCACCGGTGACCAGAGCTAATTTACCGTTCAATTGCGCCATGCTGAAAGACCTTCTCTCCCTTGAATCGTTGTCGCCAACCGCCTATTCGAAAATCTATAGTGACCGTCAACAGGTCAACGTTTTCGTTCATACCGTCGTCATGCTGAGGACCGAATGGTCTCTCCGAAGGAAGTCTCTGCCGGGCAACTCGTCGTCTTCCCCACGAACACGGCCTACCGGGAGATGGTTCATTTGACAGCATCCCGATTAAGGCGTGTCGCAGATTCGGTGATCCTGCCTATTGCCGTTCGTTATTAGTCGTCCAGTGAACTCTCGAATACTTGAGACACCGCAATCGTGAGACCCGGTAGTATGTCGTGTCCGTTCAACGTGTCATTTTCGCCAAGTGTGACCGAAGGTTCACCCAGTTTGTGCACAGTAACAACGCGCTGCACGGGATAGACAACCCAGACCAATGGAACTCCCGCGGCGGAATACAATCCGAGCTTCCGATACATCTCGGCCGGGGTATTCGATGGAGATAACACCTCCACTGCGAGATCGGGTGGAACCGGCATGAACTTCTGCCGATTGAAACCGGCGGAAATTCTTGATCTCAGAATGAAGCCGATGTCCGGAGCGACCACGGTATCGGGATCGCGTTGTAATACGTATCCACCTTCGGCAGAAGTCACAAGCCCACTCTTGAACTGGAATACATGGCGATCAATGATCGAGGAGAGATGGGAAGTGATGCTGCTCGATTCCATCGATGACGGGCTCACCTCAATCAATTCTCCTTTCAGAAGTTCAAATGGAGCGTCGCTTCCCATTGCGAGCAGATCCTCGGCGGTGACAAGTTTTGTAGAGACCATGTCGTGACTCCGAACGGGGTGTAAGGCGATCTGGCATTCCAGGGAAAATCATGATTGAAAGTATCGCCGAGGTTTGTCGGGAACCCAAGTATGGACGGGTTGCACAGTTGACCGTCCCTAACGGTTATGCTAACTTGCCATTAAGTCAGCAGTAAGCTCGCACTAAAAGTTGTTCGTTTCGCGCCGGATTTTCGGCACAATGCGGCAATTTTCGTCTTCGCCCACTTCGAAAGTGGGATCGCTCCCACGGTACGCACACCAAACCGGGTGACTGCGTACCGTTTTTGTGATTGGCCGTTCCACGGCGTCCCGACGAACACGGACGGCGTGACGAGCATAGAGGTAACTGCCGCAGAGAGCGGTGGTGATGGACATTGTTGTCCTGAATGGAGGATCGACTTGCGTACACTCAATCGTCGGCTCACGATTGCCGAGAAGCTCGGCAAAGGTCTCGACCGCAACGAAGTTGCCCAACTCACCGAAGGCATTACCCGCCGCGGGTTTGTCGCCGGTGGTATGGGTCTCGCCGGTCTCGCGGTTGCCGCAGGTCTTCGCCCAGGCATGTCCTCGGCGGCCGCACTCAGCAATCTGGGCATCCTTCCGGATGACCTTCCCGCCCTCAAGTACAAGGCTGCCACGGTTGAAGTCGGCGCGGCCTCGACCTGGGTCTCCCACGGCATCGAGACATCGGTCTTCTTCGGCAAACTGCTTGGCGTCGAGGTTCAGGCGTTTGACGGACAGTTCTCTCCTGAGAACCAACTGCAGGCCCTGCAGACTATCTCCGGTGAGCAGTGGGACTGGGTACAGCTTCACCCGGCAGCCAGCGATGCGCTCAAGGACGGCACCGACTCGGTGATCGCCAGCGGCACACCGCTGATCGTCATGGATACGCGCGTCATCCAGGACCCAGTTGCCAATGCCGAGTATGGTCATCTGACCTACCTCGAGCCGGACAACGTTTACATGGGATCCACTGTTGCGACCGAGCTCTTCAAGGCCATCGGCGGCGAAGGCGAAGTCATTCACACCCAGGGTCAGCTCGGTCATACCGGCGCCCAGGGTCGAGCCGCAGGCTTCAACGCCACGCTGGCGAACTATCCTGGAATCAAGGTCGTCGACGAGCAGCCGGGCAACTGGCAGGTTGAGACGGTCGCCAGTCTCTGGCAGGACCTTCTCCAGCGCTTCCCGAACGTCAAAGGTGGTTTCTTCCACTCTGACGACATGGCCCTCGCGGCCCGCTCGGTCGTCGAGGCCGCCGGTATGCAGGATCAGGTCAAGATCGTCGGCGTCGACGGACTCCGCAATGTCTGCGAGGCCATCCTTGCTGACAAGATGACCGCGTCGGTCATCAACCCATCCGGCCGAATCCACGGCGGCGCAATCTGGGCAGGCTACTTCAATGTCTCCGGCACCGGTATGTACAAGGGGGATGTCGGTACCCCAATGCCGAAATTCATTCGCACAGACGGCGGACCGATCACCAAGGACAACGCGGCCGGTTACATCTGGTTGGGTGACAACCTGCAGTACTAATCGTCCCTACCTGAACGCTGAGTGCTGATAATCTCGGTGCATGTGGAACGTGGAGTGTCACGGTGAGCGAACAACGTCTAGTCGACCAATTGCCGCCGTCTGCCCCAAACGATCACGTAGTTCCGGATTCCAGCATTCAGCAATCGGGTTCGGTCGAGCCGATCCTGTCGTTACACCAGGTAACAAAACAGTTCGGTGGCGCCGTGGCGCTCAGTGGAGTCGATTTCACGCTCCTTCCCGGCGAAATCCATGGTCTCCTTGGAGAAAATGGCGCCGGGAAGAGCACCCTCATGAAGATCCTCAGCGGAGTTCACTCGCCCGATGAAGGTGATGTGGTCGTCCGCGGCCAGTCCGTGCGCTTTCGCTCTCCAGCGGAGGCGAAGGCACACGGAATCGGGATGATTTATCAGGAACTCAGTATGATGCCATCACTGACGGTGGCGGAGAATGTCTTCCTGGGGCGCCAACCCGTGAATCGCGCCGGTCTGGTTGACTGGAAGCGAATGAATACGGAGGCTAATGCCCAACTCAAGGAACTCGGTATCGACATCGATGTCACCGAACGTCTTGGGTCACTCTCGCTTGGCAGCCAGCAGTTGATCGAGATCGCGCGGATCGTCTTCTCCGGAGCGGAGATCATCATTCTCGACGAACCGACCTCGGCCCTTTCTGTCCCCGAGGCAGAGACACTCTTCGAGATGATGCGTGGGTTACGGGCGCGCGGAAAGAGCCTGATCTTCATCTCCCACTTCCTCGAAGACGTGCTTGCCGTCGCCGATCGAGTCACGATTCTCAAAAACTCGCGCAAGGTTGATACGCTCGTGAACAACGGGCTGACCAAGCACCGATTGATTGAACTCATGATCGGCTCAGACGCAACGTCGCTTGCCGAGGGCTACGAATATGGTGTCGTGCTTCCACCTCGCTCAGAAAACACGTCGGTTCTGGAAATCAACGGATTAAGCGCGGGTCGGGCGTACAACAATGTCACATTTGCCGTCCATGAAGGAGAAATCCTGGGAATATTCGGTTTCCTCGGCGCGGGCATGACCGAGGTTGCGCGAACGCTCTTCGGCCAACTTCAGGCCCAGAGCGGTGAAATGACGTTGAATGGCAAAACGATCGCTCCCAAAAATCCCACGGATGCGAAACGACTCGGCATTGCCTACCTGACTGAAAACCGCCGGGCAACGATTTTTCCCCGGCATGAGGTCTACAAGAACATCACCCTGGCGCACCTGGAACACCTGGTGCCTGCGGTTTTCCGCAACACGGCTGAAATCGCGGTGGCCGATCGATTGGTCAACCGAACCGGCGTTCGCCCCGCTAACTCGAAAATGCGAGCGGGGCATCTGAGTGGCGGCAACCAGCAGAAGGTGGTGCTGGCAAAGTGGCTCACGCAGCAACCAAAACTTCTAATCCTCAACGAACCGACTCGTGGCATGGATGTCGGTGCGAAGCGTGAGGTCCTCGATCTCATTCGCGAGTTGAAGTCGGAGGGAGTCGCGATTCTGCTGCTCTCAACCGAGCCGGAGACAATTGTCACGGAGTGTGACCGCGTATTGGTCATGTCCAAGGGCGCGATAACGAAAGAATTCACCGGGGAGCGCGTCAGCAAAGATGCGCTCATGACGTACGCCTGAGCCCACGGTTCCCGGTTGGGACGAGCTCGGTGCTTCGCTAGAAGACACGAACTGATTGAGTCGGAGGTTTTTCATGGCACAGGCGCCAGCCGGCGGACGGGCGGCACGAAACGGAATGTCCCAGGGCGCATTGCGCTGGAGTAGTCGCAATGCGCGGATTATCGCCCCGCTCGTGACCCTGGCCACCATGTTCGTCTTTTTCAGCGTTGCCACAGACGTCTTCTTCACCACCCGGAATCTGCAAAATGTCATTACCCAGGTCGCCCCGATCGCAGTGGCGGCAACCGGGATCACGTTCGTGCTTCTGTGCGCCGAGATCGACCTCAGTATTGCCTCAATATCAACCTTTTCCGGTATTTTAGTAGCCACCTTCTGGATAGGTGAACGCTACGGCGAACTTGGTAACTGGGGCATTCTGGTCGCCGCCGTCGTGGCCGCGCTACTTGGATTGATCAACGGTTTCTTCATCGCCTATGTTGGAATCCCATCGTTCATGATGACACTCGCGATGTTGACCATCGCCCGCGGACTCTCAACCTACGTCTCCGAAGGCAAACCGCTCAGTCCGATTCCCACGGTGCTGAAAGACCTCGCGAGCGTGGCGAACAAGTTTTACGGGATCCCGGTCGTCGGGCTCTTCGCGCTCGGTGTACTGATCCTCGGCGAAATCACCCTCAGCTACACCAAATTTGGCCGCTACGTCTTCATGGTCGGTGGAAATCGTGAAGCGGCCGAGATGTCTGGCGTCAACACCCGTCAGATCATCATGTTCACGATGATGATCTCCGGACTCACCGCCGGGGTCGCCGGTATGCTCTTCGTCGGACGTCTCAGCAGTGCAAATCCCGCGGCCGGAACCAACGTGTTGATCGACACGATCGCCGCCGTCGTGCTTGGTGGAACCTCGCTCTTCGGTGGTGAAGGCGGCATCAAGAACACGATTCTCGGGCTGCTGATCTTCGGTGTGCTCTCCAACGGACTCAATCTTCTGCCGAATCTCAGCATCTACTTCAAAGAGGCGCTGCAAGGTATCATCCTGCTCGCCGCACTTCTTCTCAATGTCGTCGCCCTGCGACTTGAAAAGGTGCAGACTCGGACGGAATAGTCGCGAGCAAATAGCAAAGGATATCTTGGAGAGATACGTGCTCTCCATCCATTCTGATGCGACGAGAAGTGGGGTGCGAACCTTCTGGCACAATTCATGGAATTTGATGCTGATCGTTTGCACGCAAACGGAGAACTATTGTGACCAGCGGAATCCCGACGAACCTTGCCCCATTGCTGTCCGCCCTTACTGGCTACACCGTGGTCGATCTCACCGTGGAATTGGCGGAGGGTCTGCCAGCTGCATGGCCAACGCACATGCCTTTCCAGCGAAAACTCTTCAACTGGTATGGCGATGCCGCCGGACAGATTCAGCCGGTCACGACCAGTCGCGGTCCCTACCACACCGGCTGGCTCACACTTGATGAACATTGCGGCACACATATCGATGCGCCATCGCATTTCATACCGCCGCCAGATTCCGGATTGCCTCATGCCGCCGAGATCGGCAAAGTCACTGTGGATCAACTCAATCTTGAGAAGATGATGGGTCCGGCCGCGGTGATCGATGTTCGCGAACTCAACGACACAACCGGAAGCGGCGTCAGTCCGGAAATTACCCCGGACCACATTCTGGCCTGGGAGACGGAACATGGCGAACTTATGCCCGGCGAAATCGTGCTCTTTCGCGCCGATTGGGATGAGCGTTATCTCCCGGGTGCAGCCGGCAATGGCTACGCATTCGATTCATTCATCATGAAACAGGGATCCGGTTGGCCGACGCCCGGTATCCCGGCGCTCGAGCTGTTACTCGATCGCAAAGTCATCACCGTTGGAGTCGATGGAGTCAGCGTTGGATCGGCCCACGATGGCGCTCCCCCACACCAGTACGGTCTGGCCCGCGGCATGATGTATCTGGAACTCCTGGCCAATCTGAAGGCGCTGCCAGCCCGTGGCGCGTATTTCATCTTCCTGCCGCTCAAAATCAAGGGCGGAAGCGCCGGACCGGGTCGCGCCATTGCGCTCGTTCCTAAGGGATAATTGCCGGGAACGCAATGACGGGTGAAGAGCAATTGCGCTCTCACCGAACCGGCACGACTGCGTAGTCGTGAATTCAAGAGGACATGATGGCTGAAGAGCGATTTCTTATCACCGGAGCGTTAGGTTGTATCGGCGCATGGGCGACCAAGCGATTGATCGACGAGGGTGTCTCCGTCTGGAGTTACGATCTCCCCGGCGATCCCCATCGTCTTCGCCTGCTTATGAACGACGACGCCATGGCGAAGGTCAATTTCATTGACGGCGACATCACCAACCAGGAACTCTTCGAAAATTCTGTCGTCGAGAATGGGATCACCCACATTCTCCATCTCGCGGCACTCCAGGTTCCGATGGTTCGTGCCAACCCCGTCGTTGGGGCTCGGGTGAACGTGGTCGGTTCGACGATCGTGCTCGAAACCGCCAGGCGACATGCCGATCAGGTGCAGGGCATTTGCTACGCCAGTTCGGTCGCGGTGTATGGTCCCCCGAACCTCTATCCAAAGGGGGCGATTCAGCATGACGCCGCGCACCTCCCGAGCACGCTTTACGGTGTGCAGAAGATGGCCGATGAGTGGACCGCAAAGATCTACTGGCAGGACTACGGTCTGCGCTCGATCGGTATCCGCCCCTATTTCGTTTACGGACCCGGTCGCGACCAGGGTATGAGCAGCACCCCGACCAAAGCGATGGCATCGGCGGCGGCAGGCAGGCCGTATCACATCTCCTTCAGCGGTATCGCCGTTTATCAGCACGCGGAAGATGTGGCCGCCGTGGCGATTCGCGGTGCGCGCACCCCGGTCGATGGCGCCCCGTGCTTCAACCTGGGCGGCTCCGTCGCCAGTGTTGATGATGTAATCGACGCGATCGACCTCGCCGTACCGGAGATGGAAGGCAAGATCAGCGCGGAGCCGGTGCTGATGCCATTCCCGGAAGATATGGACGGAACACCCCTGGAAGCCGCTATCGGGAAAATCGAATGGCGTCCGTTCACAGCGGGTGTCGCCGGTACCGTCGAGCATTTCAAGAACGCGATCGCCAGTGGCCGAATCGACATCGATCGCGCGATTTCGTAGTTCACAAAAACTGAACAGACGTGCCTTACTCCCCTTTCTCGTGCTTCGCAGGAGAAAGGGGTTGGGGGATAGGAGGTTTCGTGCCACATACCGGTCTTGGTCGACTTCAGGGCAAATCGTGTGTCGTCACCGGCGCCGCGTACGGAATTGGCCGGGCGACTGCCGAACTCTTCGCACGTGAAGGCGCTCGTCTGATCGTCACCGATATCCAGGAAGCCCCGCTGCTCGCCTTCCGCGATGAACTGCGTGGGCTTGGCTTCGAGGTCGAAACGGTGGTCGGCGATGTCTCCGATGTCGATACTGCCCGGGAGATGATCTCCGCTGCAGTCCGGCACTTCGGCCGGATCGATTCTCTCGTCGCTAACGCGGGCATCATCGAACTTGGCGGACTGATGGAGTCCTCGGTCGAGATCTGGGATCGAATGATGGCGGTTGATGGTCGCGGAATGTGGCTCACCTGCAAATTCGCGGTCGAAGAGATGCTGAAAACCGGCGGCGGCACCATCGTCTGCCTCTCCTCGATCTCCGGAGTCGAAGGGCAAAAGCGGCAATCAACCTATGGCCCTGCGAAATTCGTCGCGACCGGGATCACCAAACACCTTGCAGTCGAACTTGCCGACCAGGGAATCCGCGTGAACGCGGTCGCGCCCGGCACGATCCGCACCGAGCGAGTCAAGCGCCTTCCCGAGGAACCGGGCGGAGTCGAGTACCTGCAGGCGATCGAAAAGATGCACCCGATGGGCCGCATCGGCGAACCATCGGAGGTCGCGCAGGCCATTCTCTTCCTCGCATCCGACGACTCTTCCTTCATCACAGGCGCGATTTTGCCGGTCGATGGTGGGTATCTTGCGCAATAACA
>Ga0105046_10004745_pt1 | contig 21611 bp, 17 predicted proteins | sample MAT03_FD_78385 | JGI IMG/M metagenome (GOLD analysis project Ga0105046, IMG submission 78385) | Freshwater microbial communities from Lake Fryxell liftoff mats and glacier meltwater in Antarctica - MAT-03 (megahit assembly) | ecosystem: Environmental > Aquatic > Freshwater > Ice > Liftoff...
ATTGCCGGTGTGCTTCCAGTGGACAAGGCAAAGGAAATCGAACGGCTACAAGATTCGGGAGAAGTAGTGGCCATGGTCGGCGACGGCATTAACGATGCCCCGGCACTGGCACAAGCGGACGTGGGCATCGCGATGGGAACGGGAACCGATGTGGCTATCGAATCGGCAGGCATGACGATCATTCGCGGGAACTTAGACGGCGTGGTGGATGCGATTGAACTTTCCCGGGCCACCATGCGAACCGTGAGGCAGAACCTCGTGTTCGCATTCGGCTACAACGTTCTTGCCATTCCGATCGCGGCTGGGGTTCTGTATCCCGCGACGGGCTGGCTACTCAGTCCGATCCTGGCCTCCGCCGCAATGGCTCTTTCGAGCGTGAGCGTCGTGGGGAATGCACTGAGGCTTCGGACCATTCGATTGCCAAGCCTTCGAGATCTCTAGGGAGCCGGATGGAGATTGGCATTTGTCGCTCGCATTATAAATGAGCAGAAATGTGCTTGCCTGGCTATCGGTACAACGGAATTATCAATTTGAAGAAATTGGGATGTCGCCAACATATGCGACCCTGGCCAGAGTCAGCAAATGATTGAAAATAACGCAAATTGCCGGCAAGGCCGGTCGCAACCTCGCGTTGAGGCACGACTAATGACTTGTGGAACCTCTCGCAGCTGGCGAACTGGATGCAGGATGGCCCCGCATTTGCTTCATTTAGTTTCGCATGGTAGGTCGTCAATTTACGGCCAGATCATGCGACTCTGCGCAATAGACCGATAATTGTGATGGAATTAGTACTTGACCTGTGCCGGAACTCGGTTAAGCTCTTGACATTCATCGCCTTCAGAGTAAGCATTTAAGTTAGGGTGGTTCGGATAATCCGGGAAAGGTAGCTCACCGTGGATCAACGGTTGCTGAGCGTCCATCTCGAAGGTAACCCACGACGCGATGCATTTCGTGCCGCCCGAGGCCGCGTCGAATTCGCGGCTGGCGGACATACGCTGGCTGGCGAAGTTCGGCTCGCACTCGGTTGCGAAAATCGGGACATGAAAACCTTGGCCCCTGCCGAGGTTCCCGTCCAGGCTGGCGGTACGCATTGCTGGCTCCTCGATCGTGGTCGTCAAGTCGCTTTGAAGGTCGGACTAAACAGTGTTGGCCGGCTTCCGGATAACGATGTGGTGATTGATGATGCGACCGTATCCAGGCGTCATTGTGCAATCGTTGTTCACAGCGATCTAACCATCGAAATACACGACGTGGCCTCCAAGAATGGCACTACGGTAAATGGCAAGAAAATTCAGGGCTCTGTCCGTTTGCGTGATAGCGACGAGATTGGTCTTTCCGAGCGCCACCTCACTTTCTTAATGTTTGCCGGCGAACCAACTGGTGCCGCACTCCAGCATCTTTCACAGTTTGCATCAAGCGATGACCGAACACTTGCAGGCTGAAGATATTACCATTTGCATTTCACTACAAAACGTTGACGTTCGACACACGCTTCCGTTACGCTAAAATAAGTTTTCAGTTATTCTGTCCTGGGGATCCGCGCATGAATCGCACCTTGCGCATCGGCATCGTAGCCGTGGCTTCATTGCTGACACTCGCCATTCAGCCAGGCCACTCGCAAATTGGCGGGCCCGGTGGTGGTATTCGGGGCGGTCCACCCATCAATACAGGTATGCCAGGACCACCGGGGGGTATTGGCGGCGGCAACTCAGGGAGGCCTAACCCCGGGGGAATCTTACCGACTCCACCACTCCAGCCTCCCATCGGCGGGATGCCAGCGAAACCGGGCGAGGATGGCCCGCTGGCGGGCATGATCTTGCCGCCTGCTCCGCCGGCAAATGCACCGCCAGCAGAAGCTTATGTGCCGCCAACGTACGAGAACAGTTCCACGAATCGCTCGACCACCGCAAAATGGATTTTCATCACGTTGGCGATGTTGATTCTGCTCGCCATCGGCATAGCCGGAGTCATCTACGCGATTGTGAAACAACCCGCAAAAAAGCCTCGCCGCAAAGCTCGGCGACGTATGTTGGATAACGACGATTATTGAAAAATATCGCCGACTGAAGGGTTGTGCATCGCTGTTTAAGGATCGTGACGATTGTTCTGCCTGTATCGGGTGAAAGCCCACCCTCCGGCTATCGGAACAGTTTGGCAGGCGGGCCGAGTGCGAATTAACCTTCAAGCTGATAGATTCGCACCCGCTCTCTCGCCGTCGGCACGACCATGAAAGACTACTACGATCCCTGGTTCGTCCGCTTGCCGGATGGTCGGACGATCAAAGCGAAAAGCACGACCTCTGTTCGCCATCACATCGAGGCCGGGCACGTTCCCCTCAACAGCATGGTGCGAAGAGACTCCTCAGAAGAATGGGTCTCGCTCATTTGGGTCGCGGAGTTCGCGGATTTTGGCGCGTCTTCCGGAGCCACACCTCCTACACCCTCCGGAACGGGCTCGAATCACACCAGTCGATCCGGCGTCTCGGCTCGCCTGGATCCCATGAGGCTGCAAACAGTCGGGGTTCGCGGGCTCATTGACGAACTGATTGCCGCACTCGACAGCACATTGAGTCGGTCAAAGATCCTGCCGGCGTTTCTAGCGTCCATTTTGATCTACTTGGGTTTATTCGCCGCCCGAAGCCTGCATCATCTCGTGCTCGATCCCACGGATGTGCCCTGGTTGCCGGTCGTTGCCGGGGCTTCGTTCGCCGTTATCGTGCTTTCGATTCTGAATGCCGTGCTTGGGAAGCTGACACATCTGGAACTTTCGTCGATGCGGCCCGCCAAGCTCAGCGAGGGGTTGAAGGGTTGCGTGAAGTACACGATACCCGCACTGATCGCGAACTCGGTCGTCGCGGGAAGCTCACTCGGCCTGCTGTTTCTCATGCGCAAGGTGCCGCAATGGACGGCTCAGGCTTTGACGGATGCGGGAATGCATGTTGACACTCAACAAATTCTCTTCACGCCGATCCTTGTCGTGATTTACATTATCTCTGCGTTACTCTGGATCATCGTTGGACTGTGCTGGTTGTTGACGCCGGCGATAGTCGTCGAAGAATCGTCTTGGCTTGCCGGCATCCGCGAATGGCGTCAGCTTATCAAGGAACATTTTGGCCGGGTCGTGGTGTACGAAGGTCTAACCGTCATGCTCGGCATCGCGGTGGCATTGCCCCTCACGCTGGCCGTCGGTCTGGCGCTCGAAGGAAATCTTTCTGTGCTTCCAGTCTCGCCAGTCTCGCCGGTCGGGCACGGGGAAGGAGCCAACTGGGTCATGGGAACGGTTCAGGCCGCCATGCACGGCCTCACGGCCGCCCCCCTCTTCGCCCTTTTGGCCGTGGCGAACGTGTTCATCTATCTGAACCTGCGGTACGAACAGACGCCGAATCGGTAATTGCAAAGCGAGCGTCGAGGCGTAAGCCCGACGTGCTTGGAGCGTAAACACGTCGGGCTTACGCCTCGACGCTCGCAATTTCACCCAGGAAGCGGAGCTTCTTCCTCCAGTTCCAGGCATTTGACGACGCCATTCTCGAGCCGATATTTCCATCCGGTCTCGGGGTCGAGAAGAATCCCCTCACTGTCCGCAGGCGCGAGCCGATATCCGTGCCGGCTCATCCAGCCTGCAATTCGTCCGGGCACGCCGACGATGAGGGCATAGTCTGGCACATCTTTCGTAACCACGGCCCCAGCGGCGATGAACGCATAGCGGCCGATAGTGGTCCCGCAAACGATGGTGGCATTAGCCCCGACTGACGCTCCTCGCCGAACGAGAGTTTTCTCGTACATGCTTCGCCGAACGATCTGGCTGCGCGGATTGGTTACGTTCGTCAGCACACAGGACGGGCCGAGAAATACATCGTCCTCGACGACGGTGCCGTCGTAGAGCGAAACGTTGTTCTGAATCTTGACATTGCTGCCAATAATCACGCCTGAGGCCACGTGTACATTCTGTCCGAGGATGCACTTCTTGCCGATCTTGACCTTAGGCATGATGTGCGAGAAATGCCAAATCTTCGTGCCATCCCCGATCTCACAGGGATCGTCCACGTAGGCGGATTCATGAGCAAAATACGGCTTGTCCATCGCATCAGCTCCTGCACTTCAGTTTCCGAAAGTAGTAGGCACACTCCGTATGCCGTTGCAAGATTCGACGGCACACGGAAGGTGCCTACTACTTCTCAATCAAACGTCACACCCATGTTCTCGGTCCAGCGGACCAGATTCACCCAGCGCCACACTCGCCAGTCGAATGGACGCTTGCCATCTAGTACATCTTGCCACTCGCGAGTCACGGCTGGTTCATTCAATGCGGCCACTTGGCGAACGCGGTCGGGGCTCAGCACCTCCGCCAGCCAGGGGCGTAGTTCCTGAAGCCAGCGTTTCTCCGGGGTAGCGAAGCCAATCTTGTCGCGGCGGTCCAAAATTTCGTTGGGCACAATCCCCCGCATCGCCTCGCGGAAAACATGCTTGGTTTCCCCGTGACGAGAAATCAAATACTCTTCCGGCAAGCTCAGCAGGAATTCGGACAAAGCCGGTGTGAGAAACGGCACGCGACTCTCGATCGACCATGCCATCGAGTTTCGATCTTCGTAACGCAGCAGCATTGGCAGGCTACTGGCCGTCAACGTGTCGTGGAGACGTTCGCGAAGTTGATTGGTCCGCCGAGCCGTGCGCCGAGCTTTCTCGGGCACCACCCCGTGCCGATCGAACCAGGCGGCGTTGAGCCAGTCGGGAATAGTCGCCCTGCCAAACATCGCCTTACCGCGTGCTTGCAGGCCCGGCGGAAGCAATCGGCGAATGCCACGCGCCAGCAGCAGCCCGCTTCCGCCAACACCTGGCCGGCTTGAGGCACGCACGGCCAGTTGATACGCCTGAAGCAAACGGCCTCGGCCGATCAGCGAACCAATTCGGGCATCGTAGTAACCGTGATAACCGGCCAGCATCTCGTCTGCGCCTTGGCCATCCAGCATCACTTTGATCTTATGCTCCGCAGCCAGCCGAAAGACGCGATACTGTGCGTAAATGCTTGTGCTGCCAAAGGGCTCGTCCTGAACAGCGACAAGTCGATCGAGATCGGTTGCCAACTCGCCCGGACTCAATCGAACCTTGTGAGCAATAGTCTTGGAGTGTCCGGCCGCGATGTCCGCGAACTTCTCTTCGCCAATCACGGGATCATCCGTGACAAAGCTAAACGTGTGAATCTCGGCTTTGGGTTCCAGGAGACGCATGGCCGCGACAATGGCCGAGGAATCCGTTCCACCCGAAAGTGCGGCACCGACCGGCACATCGCTGCGCAGGTGCAGCCGCACGCTATCGAGAAACAACTCGCGCGTTCGCTCGACCGCTTCCGCGAACGATAGATCAGATCCTCGATCGAGATCTATGTCCCAATACCGTACCGGCTCACCTGCGGCACCAGCATTGAGATCGACTTCCATCCAGTGCGCGGCAGGGAGTTGATGCACATCGGCGAGTAGCGTCTCACCACCCTGGTCGATCAGTCCATCGCGAAGAAATCGGAACAGCCTTCCGGGGTGGACTCGGCCTGAGACAAGGGGCCGCAGAGCTTTAATTTCCGAAGCGAATGCGAAGCCTCCTTCCGGACGAGTGTAGTAGAGCGGCTTGATACCAAAAAAATCTCGGGCCAGGAACATGCGGCCTTGCTGCGCATCCACGATCGCGAACGCGAACATGCCGACCAGCCGTGTCAAACAATTCTTTCCCCAGCGGGCATAGGCCCAGAGGAGAACCTCCGTGTCCGAGTGCGAGCGAAAGTTGCAACCTTCGCGTTCCAACTCGTGTCGCAATTCAAGGTAGTTGTAGATTTCGCCGTTGAAGATGGTCGCGTAACGGCCGTCGGGCGTGGACATCGGCTGATGGCCGAGCGGAGACAAATCGAGAATCGAAAGACGGCGATGGAACAGGCCCCAGCGGCCGGGATTCTCAGGGGGGTTGCCCGTACCGGACTGACCGTCAATCATCCAGCCGGCATCATCCGGCCCTCGATGCAGTAGAGTCCCGAGGACGCTTGCTTGCAGCCTTGCGAACGGCTGTCGATTCGACCCGCTAGCGTAACCCGCGATCCCGCACATTCCGGTTGGGTTTCCTGATGAGTAGGGTGGGTGTAGGCTTTGCGGAACCCACCATGTCCCTCGCAGCGTCTGGTGGGATTCGCAAAGCCTCCACCCACCTTACACGGAGAAAATTTAAGCCGACAACCGCTCCGTACGCGGCTGGATTCCGAAATTCTTGGCGGCCATCGCGGCGATCGTTCGGCCAATGCTGAGTGATGCCGTGGCCGCGGGCGAGGGCGCATTCAATACGTGGACCATGCGTTCCGCTTCAATAATTCGGAAGTCGTCCACGGTCTTGCCATCCGGATCGACAGCCTGGGCTCGCACTCCGGCCCCGGCCGGGCGGATATCTTGCCACTTCAATTCCGGTATGAGTCGTTGTAGTGCTTTCAGAAAAGCTCGCTTGCTGAAAGAACGGTACATCTCCGACATTCCCATTTCGTAGTACTTGCCCGCCATCTTCCAGAAGCCGCGATAACCGAGCATCTGCATAACGTCGCGCGTTCGAAAACTCGAACGAGTATAGCCTTCCCGCTTGAACGCGAGCACGGCATTCGGTCCGGCTTCCACCCCGCCGTGGATCATGCGTGTGAAATGCACGCCCAAAAAAGGGAAACGTGGATCGGGCACCGGGTAGATTAAGTTCTTGACCAGCGACCAGGCCCTCGGCTCAAGGTCGTAATACTCGCCACGAAAAGGGACGATTTGCAACTTGGGATCGACGCCACACAGTCGGGCCACGCGATCGGATTGCAGGCCGGCACAGTTGATGATCGCACGCGCCGTCAGGTCTCCCTGTGATGTCGTCAGATGAAATTCCGGTCCCGATTGTCGGCATCCAAGGAACTTGGCCTGCAATCGCACATCGCCACCCCAACTGCGAATCTGCTGGCCATAAGTTTCGGAAACCTGGCGATAATCGACGATGCCAGTCTCCGCGACAAACAGGCCGGCGATGCCCGCAACATGAGGCTCGTGCTCGAGAAGTTCCTCGGCAGTAAGCCGACGGATTCCCTTCAGACCGTTGGCGATGCCACGTTGTTCCAATTCTGCCAATGCAGGAAGCTCTTTCGCGGAGGTGGCAACAACAATTTTTCCGCATCGATCGTGGGCAATGCCATTGTCGGCGCAGAAGCGATACATGAGTTCCCGGCCATCCGCACAGTTTCGAGCCTTGAGTGAACCCGGCTTGTAGTAAAGCCCCGAGTGAATCACGCCACTGTTGTGCCCGGTCTGATGTTGGGCCAGCTCGTTCTCGGCCTCGAGCACGACCAAGCGGGCCGACGTCCGTTCGGAGAGAGCCAAGGCCGTACCAAGCCCCACGATTCCGCCGCCGATGATGGCAATGTCGAAGGTCAAGTGCCTGCTCCTGGTAACACTGGCAAACCCCGCAATCCTGGCCGGGCGTATATGACCGGAGAACGGTTCCCCGTCAAGACGGACCTGCTTGTTTCGAGGACTAGGGTTTGCACTTGTCCGAACCGAGGCTCCTGGCTTAAAATCATCTCTCTGTGCGACGGACCCGCGAAAAAGGTTTGCCATGAATGACTTAGGGACAGCCAAAGTAAAGCTGTTGCGACTCCTTGAAGAGATTCTTCAGCTCCCTGCTCACAAGCTAAAGGGGAACGAATCCATTGAGTCCTTGGCACTCGACTCCCTGGCCATGATGAACCTAATTGGCGATATCGACCGTGATTTCGGCGTCACGCTCTCCCCGACTACTTTGTACGAGTGCAAGACCGTGGAGGATCTGGTGGCAGCGATTTCGAACAAGTAAACCAAGGACTGCGTTAATGGATATCTTAGTTCGAGGAATCGCCTACCACCTTCCGGAGCAGGTGCTCACGAATCAGCAACTCTCGACCGAGTTTCCCGACTGGCCTATCGACAAAATCGAATCGAAGACGGGCATCGTCGATCGGCACATTGCTGGGCGTGAGGAGTGTGCCTCCGACCTGGCCTACCAGGCAGCGATCAAGCTCTTCGCGGGAGGTCTGTCTCCCAAAGATGTCGATTTTCTTCTCTTCTGCACACAGTCGCCCGATTATTTTCTCCCGACTACGGCGTGCATTCTTCAGGATCGGCTCGGTATCCCGACATCAGCCGGTGCCTTAGATTTCAATATGGGCTGCTCCGGATTCATCTATGGTTTGAGTCTGGCTCATGGGATGATCGCCTCGAAGCAGGCCAAGAATGTCCTGTTACTCACGGCGGACACTTATAGCAAGTTTCTCGACCCGCAGGACCGCGGTGTCCGCACGATCTTTGGCGACGCGGCCGCCGCGACCTGGATTGGTTCGAACGAAGGTGACAACTCGCATCTCGGCCCGACTCTGCTTGGCACCGATGGCCGAGGAGCCGAGAATCTGATTGTTCGTGGTGGCGGCCTGCGCCATCCGAACTCCTCCACCAGTTCGGTCGATCCCTATCTGCGCATGAACGGAGGCGAGATCTTTGCTTTCACCTTGCGAGTTGTTCCCGATCTCGTGAATCGCCTACTTCAGAAAGCCGGCATTACCGCCAACGACGTGGATCACTTCGTGTTCCATCAGGCCAACCGCTATATGCTGGATAGTCTCCGGCAGAAGATGGGAATCCCGCCCGAGAAATTCATTGTCGAACTCCGCGATTGTGGCAACACCGTCAGCAGCACGATTCCCATCGCGTTGAAGCGATCGGCTGAGTCAGGCAAGATCAAGCCAGGCGACTTGCTCATGCTGGTCGGCTTTGGCGTGGGATACTCATGGGGTGCCACGATGTTGCGTTGGCATGGTCTGGAATAACGAGAACGACGTGTCCCAACTCCGCTACTGTTTCCAAAATTCCCAGGACCTGCCTGCTCTCGAACGCCTGGCTCATCGGCTGCAATCGACCCCCTATCACACGTGGCCGTTGCAGGTGGCCTGGAGTTCGAAACTACCTGGAGCGCCGGCAGACGACGACTTTCCCGTCCGACGCTGCAGGTTGCTGCTCTACGAAGGCGAAGAGATTCGGGCGTTCCAGAACTTCTTCGAACACGAGTTATACGTTCGCGGAATGCCACACAAATTTGTCTGGCCGAATGGCCCTCTGTCCGAAGCCGTCGTCGATCCAAAGTTCGGCATGTGCTGGCCGATGTTGTTGCAACACAGCCTGAAATTGCAACCGCTGCATCTGGCAGTGGGGGGCACACCGCAAACGCAAGGCGTCTGGAAAGGGTTTGGCTGGACCCGTTGCGTGCCGATACCGCGCTTCTATCTGCCATTGCAGCCTTCTCGATTACTCCGTGAGATGGACGTCTTTCGACGAACGCGAAGTAGGCGACTCGTTGCCGATGCTCTGTCGGTTTCGAGAGTGGGGTCAGTCCTGGCTCGCCTCTCGGAGGGCCTGAGGAGACCCCGACCTGATGCGGATATCACATGGGAAGAAATCCCCGAATTTGGATCCGCCATCGATGAGATCTGGCACGCAGCATCCCACAAATATTCGGCCGTCACTCGTCGCGATGCGGCCACTCTAAATCGACTCTACAAGCCCGGCGACACTCGGTTCCGCAGAATATTGGTCAGGCGATCGGGCCGAGCTATCGGCTGGTTTCTCTATTCGCTGGCTTTGAAGCCGTCGGCTGAAATGAACCTCGGCTACGGCAACGCTCGCACGGCCGCCCTGATAGATGCGTTCGCAGATCCGATTGAGGCCTCACACGTGTTGAAAGCGGCCCGCAAGCAATTCGAAGACGCTCGCGTCGAATTAGCATTCGGAAACTGGTCGCATCATGCTTGGCAAGACGCCTGCCTGAAGGCGGGCTTCTGGAAACGCAACACCAACAACTGGCTCGTTGTCTCAAAAGCGGGCCAGGCGTTCTTTCAATCGGAGCAGGACGTGCGCGAATCGCACTTCAGTGACGGCGATTGCGATGGGCCCTATTACCTGGTATCCGAACGAGCAACATAGTAGTCGGCACACTCCGTGTGCCGGATTAGCGAGTAGCGAAACAATGGAATGGAAAGGAAGCGTTCGCGGTGCCGATCAGTGCTTGCCTCTGGCAGGCGTGGATGTGGTCGCGCGAGATGCCGGGCTAAATGAGCTGGGGCGTGCACAATCCAACGCAGCCGGGGAATGGGAGCTTACCACCAGTCAACAGCCACGCGACTTTCGCTTCTCGCATCGCGGATTCGATGACAAGATCGTTGCCTCTTCATCCTTAAAAGAAACAACGAGGTTGTTGGAATCCAGTCTCGTGGGCTATCACGACAAGCTCTGGTTCTATCCCGGCGAGTCGCTCGCTGCCCGTGTGTACTCTCCGCAGGATTTTCAATCTCGGCTCTTCCGACATGGCATCCGTCGCGAAGAGGTTCTCGATCTGGGAACAACTGGTCGAACAATTCAGGAAATCCCCGACGACTGGTTTGTCGAAACAGGCGTCAATTGGGACGAGACTCTCCGCTATCAGATCCCGCCCGACGCGCGACCAGGCTTATACAGTCTCAACTGCAAATCCGATAGCGATGAGTTCGCGATACCAATGATCGTTTCCACCCCACCGGAACAGCGAGGGGTGACCTCGAAGCTGCTCGTGGTTGCCAGCACGACCACCTGGCAGGCTTACAATTTCTGGGGTGGCCGCAACCTCTACCGCTCGTGTGAAGATTGTCTACCAGTCGATGTACCCCTCTCGCGGCCGTCTCGGGCTCTGAGGTTCAAGAGCAAGCTGAAAGCCAATCTACCGCAACCGATTCTTGGCTTGCTTCGGCGAATGCTTGGGAAAGAAGCCACTCCGAGTGAGCCAGAGTGGCGATTTCAACGCTTATCTGGACTTCGACCCTGCACGAATGCCGCCCTGGAGCAGACCGATCCGCTTCTGCCATTTATGAATCATCTGGCAGCGGGCGAATGGCGGCTCTTGGCCTGGCTCGAGAAACAGGCTATTCCCTATGACATCGTCTCGTGCCACGAGTTGCATCTCGATCCGAATTTACTTCAGAATTATCGGGCCGTGCTTCTCAACACGCACAGTGAATATTGGTCGCGTAAGATGTACAAGGGCTTGCGAAAATTTCATTTGGAGCAACGCGGCTGGCTCTTGAACATTTCGGGCAACAGCATCTTTCGGGAAGTGGAACTCGATGCCGAGGGCGGGCTACGTTGCGTTGGGATGTCCTTCGCCGAGACTTGTGCCGACGAGACGGAAATTCTTTGCGTTCGTCACACGGATAGCGACAACGGAAGCTGTGCTCCATTCCGTATCCTGCGTCCCGAGCATTGGGCATTTGCCAACGCTCCCTTGGCCGCCGATCTCGTCTTTGGAAAACGCTCGCTGAACCAGAACACCCGCGATCAAAAGGTGCATTTCGATGCTGCTCGATTGGGCCTGCGCGAATTCCTTGATGGCGAAGGTGCGTCGGGCTGGGAGACGGACAAGCGAAGCAGAACCGCACCCAAGGACGCGATCGTGATTGCCAAAGGGCAAAATCCATTCGGCGGGGCCGACATGGTCATTCGCGAACCTGGAGATACCCGAGGCGGGCTGTTCTCGGCTTCTTCGATAACCTTTAGCGGCAGCCTGTTGATTGACGACGTCGCATCCACACTCGTGCAGAATGTCATTCATCGTGCTCTGCACGAGTAACCGCTATAGTGTCACTTCGATCTTGCACTAGCAATTGCTTATGTCAACCATTCTCTCGATTTCGTTTAGCAACCTCGGCATCGACCCACGGGTTTCCCGTCAGATCAACTGGATGGCCGAGAAACACACTGTCGTCGCCGCCGGTCTCGAACCACCGAAACGGGCCGACGTGCGGTTCGTTCGAGTCGCGCCGGCACTGGGCGGCGTCGTCTCCAAAGGACTGCGTGCGATTGGCCTGCTGGCCCGGCAGCACGAGCGCGTCTATTGGAGCACGTATGGGGCCGCGTTCGCCGCTCTTCAGAACGAGCGCCCGGACTTGATTATCGCGAACGATCTGGACACTCTGCCACTCGCCGTTCGCCTGGCAGAGCGATCTAGCGCGAAGATCTTGTACGACGCACACGAATATGCACCGCGTGAATTCGACGACGAATGGCGCTGGCGACTGTTCCGCGCCCCCTACGCCACGGCTCTGACTAAGAAATACGCGCCGCGAGTCGCAGCAATCACCACCGTGGGCTCAGCCATTGCGGAGGAATTTAATTCGCTGATCGGGATGAAGCCGGAAGTGCTCACGAATGCCCCGGCCTACAACCAGGAACTCTCACCGCAACCACTTCGCTCTGACGGCACCATTCGGATCATCCACCACGCCGGGGCGATCCCATCGCGAAGAATCGAGAATATGGTCGCACTCGGCCCGCTTCTGCACGAACGTTTCGAGCTGAACTTCATGCTTGTAGAAAACGAGCCGGCATATGCGGCTCACCTTCGATCGCTGGCCGCCAACCACCCGCGAACTCGCTTCTTACCACCCTCGCCCATGCTTGAATTGCCGGCACGACTGAACCAGTTCGACCTGGGCGTCTACATCTTGGAACCGACGAACTTCAACAACCGCAATGCCCTGCCGAACAAGTTTTTTGAGTTCCTTCAGGGCCGGCTCGGGATTGCCATCGGCCCGACGCCCGAGATGGCCCGAATCGTTCGCGAGACCGGTGCGGGAGTCGTGGCCGATGATTTTCGCCCGGAGTCTCTCGCAAGAATCTTGAATGCCCTGTCTCCCGAAGACGTGATGCGTTTCAAACAAGCCTCGCATGCCGCCGCCCGCGAGCACTCCGCTGAATCGAACCGCGAGAAGTGGCTGGGGATCGTTGTGCGGATTTTAGGCAACTCGTAGTCATTCCGCTCCAGCCCTGCTCGTAATGAAAATGGTTCCAGAATGTTTGCGCCACCCCTCTTCTGAGGAATCCAACTTTTGTGGAATCAACCAACTTTTCTGGAACAATTATTCTGCCACCTCAATTTGCGTACTTTAGCGGCACTCTTCTCGGTTCCTCGTACAGAACCAGTCATCTGTAATACATCGACGTCAAACCTGAAGTGAGAACAGTGAGTCATGTCCTTCAATTACGCATATGCGTGACATTCAGTAGGTGATTTACGATGCACCGAATAATCGAGGGTATTGGTAAGATGCAGCGAATCTAAGATTTACAGTCGAGCTGGCGTGAGAGAAGCTAGCAACCCGATCACAATCCGTGCCGCCGCCTCGCCGCCACCGTACAGCTCGGCCGGAGGAGTCTTCCGACTGACCGCTTCCAATGCCAAGTGGATTCCCGCTCGAACCGCATTGGCACTAGTCGGAGGCACGAGATGATTCCAACCAAGTTCGATAAGTTCGACCCATTCAGTCTCGTCCCGCAACGTCACGCATGGCACGCGATGGAAGAAGGCTTCCTTCTGCACACCCCCGGAATCGGTGACGACCAGCCGGGCATTCTTCTCCAGACAGGCCATGTCCAGATAGCCCACCGGGTCGATGATCTTCAAGTTGCCGGATCCGACAGACGCCACACGCTCCAACGCTGCTTTCGTTCGAGGATGCAAAGGCAGCACAACCGGGATCGTTCGAGCGATTTCACAAAGCCCGCCAAAGATAGCCGTGAGGCGGACCGGGTCGTCCGTGTTTTCAGCCCGGTGAATCGTGGCCAAGATGTACTGCCCAGCAACGACTCCCCATCGTTCTGGGCTTCCCAGCCGATCGCGGACCATGAGGGTGACGTCGTACATGACGTCGCCGACGAGAAAGACACGCTCGTCGGCAATGCCCTCGCGTTTCAGGTTCTCGACGGCACTTGGCGTCGGCGCGAAAAGCCAATGAGACATGTGATCCGTCAAGACCCGATTGATTTCCTCCGGCATTTTGCGATTGAACGAGCGCAACCCCGCCTCGACGTGAGCCACGGGGACGTGTAGCTTCGCGGCAGCAAGCGAGCCAGCCAGAGTGGAATTGGTGTCGCCATACACGAGCACGATGTCGGGCCGTTCGTGTTGAATGACCTCTTCGATCTTTTCCAGCATTCTGCCGGTCTGGGCACCGTGCGAGCCGGAGCCAACTCCTAGGTGGTACGCCGGTGCAGGGATCGAGAGTTCCTGGAAAAAGACATCCGACATGTTGGCGTCGTAATGCTGGCCTGTGTGAACCAGAATTTCCGTCACGCCAGCCGACTCGCCAAACTTTCGCGAGACGGCCGCAGCTTTGATGAACTGAGGCCGAGCGCCGATCACGGTCAGGACTTTCATCCGCGTCTCCGGCTTCGAGCGGTAGTGTAATCGGCAACCAGACTGCGAGCGACTTCGACTGAATTATGCCAGCGATCAACGAATCGGCGAGATTCTTGGCCTTTTCGCGGCAATTCATCCCGGCGCGTGGTGACCCATTCCCGCAAGACGTCGGCGATCGAGTTAGGTTCCGCCTGTATGAAAGGCAAAGTTGCGGCCATACCCGCCGGCAAGTATTTCAGGCCATCCTGTCGAATATTGCAGATTACAGGACGCCCCAACGCCATCAACTCAACTGCCAGTCCGCCGTACCATCCGAGCCACAGTTGATCGATGAGCAAATCTGCCGCCTCGTAAAGTTGTCTCGCCTCCGACAGGGTGAGTCCTTCGACAAGTTTGAATCGAAATGCGATGCCTTCGGCCTTTAGCTTCTCCACTGCATCGAGGACATACCGTGTTCCCTTCACGCCGCGATGGGTTGGCGCGTGAATCACGAGCGGCCCTTCTATACCGCAGGCGGGCCGAGGATGACAGGGCCATTCGTCCAAATCGATGTGGCCGTAAGGAATGAATCGTGCTGATTCCGGCAACAAAAACATCAGATCCGGATTAACAGCATACATTCCATCCGCGTGTCTCATGAACTTTGACAATCGCCAACGCTTGTGCGCATCCGATTCCGGCGAAAACATGCCAGGAGGGAGATCGTTCAGAAATCTTTCACCAAAGTATGTTTCGCAGAAATCACCGCGTCGGAGATCGTCCCCCTGGTAGGTGACAAACACCGACTTGCCGAAACATTTCAAAAGCGGCAAATCGCGAAGTTCGAACATGCCCGTGTAAGCACGACGCATGAGTCCACGGAGCCCAACGTTGTTCGCGGGATCGAAGGTCCGTTCCGGCGTGATCGTGCGGCCGAAGTTGAAGTGGATAATGTCGTACTTGGACAAAGCACGCCATAAAAGGCCCCAGCGACGCAAGACTCTGCGATATCCTGGCGTGCCCACCGGAGAGAGAATTTCGTCAATTGGATAATCGTATTTACTCGGGTCGAACGTGACAGCCCAACTCTCAATCCCAAGAGATCGCTCCGCCTTCGCCAACGAACCGGGCAGCCCGCCGACCACGTCTGGGCAATGCAGGACGCGCAACGGTCGGGCCGAAGCTGCAGGATCGCTTGCACTCATCGCGGGAAGTAGTTGGCCAGCCACCATTCGAAGCTCAGGAAAGACCAGATCAAAAGTCGGCGATTGGATCGCCCGGAACAGTGTTCGTCGAGCACACCCTGCACGTACTTTGGATTGCAGAATTCATAGATGCGTGCCTTGGGATTCGTCAACAAACGGTTAATGTAGTCGATGCTTTCGCCGCGGAACCAACTTGCGTCGGGTGCGCTGAATCCTTGCTTATTGCGAGCCGTGATTTCGGGCGGCATGAAGCGGGCCATGGCATCGCGAAGAATCGCCTTGCCTTCGCTATGCTCGCGTTCGTGGGCTCGCTTGCCCGGATCATTTTCATCGATTCGTGTAATCTGTTCCAAGTTCCGCAGCTTATATTTCGCGGGAATGCGGATTGCGAAATCGACGAGATCATCGTCCAGGAACGGCACTCGCGTTTCGAGCGAATGGGCCATGCTCAATTTGTCCTCGACGACGAGCAGACCATGTAGAAACGTTTTCAACTCGAAATAGAGCGAGGCATTCACGTAGTCTTCGTTCGTCTCAAACTCCCCTGGGTAGTTGTTAAAAACGGCCTTGAATTCGTCAAAAGAGCGATGCCCGGCAATGCCTCGAAGCGTCTCCGCATTGAAGAGTTTGGCTTTATCGTCATCGGGCACCAGTCGCTGCCAGAAGTCGTAATAGCGGTTGTAATACTCATCGCGACTCGGGCTATTGAGGCCGCGATAGTAACGCCAGGGATAACCTCCGAAGAGTTCATCGCCACCCGCGCCCGATAGCACCACCTTCACAAACTTCCCGGCCAGCCGAGCCACGTAGTAGTTCGGATAGCACTGCCCGACTCGCAAATCCTCCTGGTGCCAGATCAACTTCGGCAACACCCACTCCATATCGCCGGCGTGCATCACCACTTCGTAATGCTCGGTCTTGAACAGATTCGACATCACTTCGGCCGCCCGGCGTTCGTCGAAGCCGCGTTCGAGGCCCGACGCGGAACTCATGTCGAAGCCACCGGTGAAAGTCGTCAGACGCGTTAGATTCTGTGCGGCAATCGAAGTGATCGAGCCAGAATCCATGCCTCCGGACAGGTACGAGCCAACCGGCACATCGCTCATCAATTGACGCGTGACGGCCTGCACGAACAGGCGATGGAGTTCCTCTTCCAGTTCCTCCTTCGGAGCAGTCAACTTCGGTTGATCGAAGCCATAATCCCAGTAGGTCTGAATGCGAGGAGGATCATTGCCCTTGAGGTCGAAGGTCAGCGTACTTGCGGCCGGAAGTAACCGGATCCCCTCGAACATCGTGCAGTCGGAGAACACGTTCTGGAAAGAAAAATACTCGTTGACCGCCTGATAACAAATCTGCCGCGAAACGGCCGGGTGTTCGAGAATCGCCTTGATTTCCGAGGCGAAGAGAAACAGGCCATCCTTGAAGTACCAATAGACCGGCTTGATGCCGTAGCGATCGCGAGCCAGGAATATTCGTTGCCGGGGCCGATCGTAGATGGCATAGGCAAACATGCCGTTCCACTTCTTGACTGACTCGGCCCCCCATTCCTCGTAGCCATGAATCAGAACTTCGGTATCCGATTGCGATTGAAACGAATGCCCCTTGGCCTGAAGTTCGACTCGGAGTTTCTGGTGGTTGTAGATCTCGCCGTTGAAGACGACGATGACGTTGCCATCCTCGTTGCACATTGGCTGATGGCCGAGCGGCGACAAATCGATAATCGCAAGTCGCCGATGACCGAGGCCGACCGAGCCGTCGATGTATTCGCCCGACGAGTCCGGCCCACGATGGGCAATAATGTTCGTCATGCGGTTCAGCAACGGCGGCGCAACTGGCCTGCCCTTCCGATCGCCGATGCCGAGAATGCCGCACATAAGTCGTTCTCCCAATGTCAGGCGAGCGTCGAGGCGTCAGCCCGCTGTGAACGCTTCGCACGTCGGGCTGACGCCTCGACGCTCGCCAAAATCAGTTACCCTAACCACAATTTCACACCATCCCCAAACCGCGTGGGCGGAATCCACGCTAGCGCCGTTTTTAAGCGAGAAATATCTCCGGCGATGGTCGGAGCAGCTTCGGGCTTCAAATGGAACTCTGGCCTTTTCCCGATCGCTAAGCCGATCGCTTCGGCTACTTGCCGTAGGCTTAAGACCTCCGGTCCGCCCAGATTCAAAGTCTGTGTTCCATCCAGAGCAAGGCATCTTCGCGTCGCTTCGGCCACATCCTCAACATAGATGGGGTTGCTTAGCAAGCCATCGCTGCCATGCAAGTCGATCGCTTCACCGCCCCGGATTTTTGAGAGCAAACGCGGAATCAGCATTTTTTCATTTTCGCCCGGTCCGTACGGCATGAACAAACGCAGATGCGTCAGCCCGAAATACGCCGAGTATGGGCCAAGCATGAGTTCCGCCGCGAGCTTGGAGGCGACGTAGAAAGAGCGGGTCGCGGCGACCGGAATCGAATCGTTCTCCTCGGATGGTACACGTGTTTGAGGATAGACGCTGCCGGTCGACATGTGCAGGAAGCGTTTTGCCCCGACATTGCGAGCATGTTCGGCAGCTTGCAGGACGGATCCCACGTTCACTCGAACGACGTCCTCGGCACCCGCTGGAAAGTCTCGCCATTTTGAAGATTGTGCGAGGTAGATCAGTGTCTCGTAATGTGCGGGCCAGTTCGACGTGTCACCGACCGACAGGTCGGCTGCGATCCATTCGACTCCAGGCGAAAGGATCAGTGCGCGTCCAGGCCGCGCAGTCGCGATCACGCGCAATCCACTTGCCGCCAGGTGCCGCACCAGGTGCTGGCCTACGAACCCGCCCGCTCCAATCACGAAGACCGTTTTCATGCCACTCCTGATTACCCGACTGTACCCAAACTGACAACCTCAATCATAGAGTCCGCCTTTTCGCTGGCTTTTCCGAATTCATCAATCCTAACTCTTCGTAGGCCTTCCGCATCCGTTCCGCCAGTGCTTCCAGTGTGTAATGTCGGTCGATGTATTGGCGGCCTTGTCGTCCCAGTTGATTCAATCGTGCCCGATCTTGAATTAACTCGAATAATACTTCCTCCACTGTTTCCGGCCGGACGTTCACCAAGGGACATTCGTCTGGAGCCAACAAATCAATGTTGGGATCGCGGATAAACACGACCACCGGTTTGCCCATCGCCATGGCTTCCAGTGCGAAATAGCCGTGATAGCCAATCATGCATTGATCGAACACAATGTCGGCTTCCCGATACATCTCGAGTGCTTCTCGGTTAGGCACCCGCTCGACCAGTTGCAATTCAACCGCTATGCCACGCTCGCGAAGCCGATTGACGGCAGCAATCAGATGCTTCGTTCCCTTGAAGCCTTGATGATTCGGAGCGTGAACAATTCGCACTGGGCCAGTCGCATTCGGATTGGGGTAGCGTGGTTCGTATCGCTTGCCGGCTTCCTTTGAAATATCGATGGGCCAAAAGAATAAGTCGTTGCGGCTGCCCGGCGTGTAGTAGGACATGTCGCCGAGGGCGAAGGTAGCGGTCGCGTACTTCTCCCGTACCGTGTGCAGCCTGGCTGCCAGTTCGTCATCGCAGACGCAGAATTTCCCGGGCTCCGGGCAATCGGTGCAACAATTCGGTTCTCCCATGGACAGCGTTCGCCCACGAGTTCGCACATCGGCTCCGTAGGTGTAGAAAAAAATCTGCTTGCCGAGTGCGGAGAGATATGCCAATTCATCGGGGCGAACCGCGAAGGGGTCGCCTGGAAGCAAGCCGCGACTGCAGAAGAAATGAAATCGCTGATAACGAAGCGAGGCCCACAATAGCACGATCAGCGGTAAGAGCATCCGTCGCCAGATCACTGATCCACGATTCCATCGCGACAGGTCATATCCAAATTCGCTAGAGATGTAGTAAGTCTCGAACACCAGGGAATCGGCTTGCACGCCAAGCAAACTTTCCGCCTTGGCCTTGAGGGGCAGAGTCAAGATCGGTGTGCCCGCCCACAAACTCCGGCGAACGCGTTTGTTTCGCGACCGGGTAAGCGTTCGCACGATCGGCAAGGCGGCTCGCAGAACCATTCCCGTGGCTCGTCGGGCGAGGCGTTCCTTCCGCGAGGGGGACGAAGTCATGCCGGCTTCCGCAACAGAACCGAGAGGCCATTCGGATTGGCCGGATGAAACGCGAATTCCTTCACACCCAATTTCCTCAACCAACCCGTCACTTCCTCCTCGGTGTGTTGCCAGGCGTTGTGCGGATGATACCAGTCGAAATTCACCATATTGTTGGTTTCATAATCGAACGCATCGTTCCAGAAGCACTTCAGGAAATTGTAGTACAGCAGGCGTTGGACATCGTGCTCGCCGGCCGGGATGCCGAGAACCGGTATCGGTTTTTCCAACGTGATCTTCGCGTTCAGCTTGCTCAACTCCCGTCCGAGTTCCGTGATCGACTCGCAAGCGACATAACATTCTTCCGGCGTCATCTTGGTGAAGTGCTCGCGAATATGCGCATCGCTGAATTGCCGTGTGGCACCCATTTTCTTGTATACATAGAAGAAAAATTGCCCGCCAGGTTTCACCTTGCGATACATGGCCACTACAGCCGCATGGGTATCTGGCGTATGGTGCAAGACACCATCGGCAATCGCAAACTCGAAGTGATGGTCCGGGAACGGCAGGTTCATCACGTCGGCCTGCACGACATGGCAATTCGGCAAATCCTTCGTGTTGCCATAGGTCGTATCGGCCGCTTCCGAAATATCCGCGGCAATCACCGTGCCCGGCGAGTTCTCGGCCATAAAGCGCGAGTTGAAACCCGATCCCGGTCCGACTTCCAGGATCGATTGCATGCCGCGATAGAAGTTCCTCAATGCCGTCTCATCCGCGACACCAAGTTTCTTGCAGTACCATCCGCGAAGAAAGGTCTGGTGTTCGGCTTCCAAGCCATACGTCTTAAATCGCCGCCACTTGTCCGAGAAGGTGACGGTCGTCTTGGCTTGTTCTCCGTCGCGAGCCGGGCCTTTCGAGCCGGGTGGACTCGTGAGTTTGTGTTTCCTTTCGAACTCGGAAAGGTCGGGGCGCATTTCGCCAGTCAGGAAGCATGGCACCCCCGCGAGAACGGGCCACCAGGTGCCGTTTGAGCCGCGAAGGACTCCTTCCTCGATCTGACCGTTCGCTTCCACGAAGCGGTCAACCTTGGCGGCGAGTTCGGGCTTCAGATGTGCTAGTAGTTCAAGACGCATGGGGTCGAGCCTCCTGACTCGAATTAGACACGGCTTCGCGAACCGCCGACACAAATGCATCGGCTACGACCCGGCTGCTGTAGTACTTCCCGTACCATGCCACTCCGGCATCAACAACCTGGCGCGCGTATCCCTGTTCTTTGTAAAGCCGAGTGAGTGCCGCGAACACCTCTTCTGGCGAGCGAACATTCACAATCGGCGGCATTTCCGGCATGCACCAGCGATGCAACTCCTCATCGAGGTAGATCAAGTTTGGCGTGCCGACCATTAGCCCGCGTGGCATGGTGCTTCCAAAAGCACCTATCACAAACTGGTCGGCCAATGCATCGGACGCGCGCACGTAGGCATTCCTTCGTGGAGTTGGCTGGGCGGGAATCCACATGACGCGGTTAGTTATTCCGAGCTTGTCGATCAGTTCGCGAGATTGCGCTACCGTCTGTCCCCACTCGACGAACACGGCCCCGGCCTTGGGATTCACCTCTCGAACAAAACGGGCAAAGCCTTCGATCAGAATGTCGTTTCCCTTGTCCCAGTCCGTGTTTCTCTGAGCGGACCAGTGTTGCCGGGACGGATGGAAGACAAGGAAGTCCGAGTCGAACTGCTCGCGAATCGACTTACGAATGCCAGCCGGGTCCGCAGTAGGATGCACGTCCTCGTTGATCGGATGTGGGACGAAACGACAGCGGGGGAGTCGCAGTTTTTCGGCTGCCAGCCGGTTATCGCAGTTGGTAATGAATGCCTGGTTCGACAAACGATAAGTCAAGGCACATAGCCGGCCTTGCAGCGTAGGTTCGAACGGGATGTTCCGAATCGTCCCATGTTCAAATGCCACATACGGGACATCGCCCACAATCATCGGATATTGGCCATCGGTCGCATAACCCACGACCATGTCGTATTGATGCAACAATGCCGACCAGCGCGGAAAGATGTGAACCATCTGCACGAGATCGGTGGGCA
>Ga0105046_10004746_pt1 | contig 21606 bp, 23 predicted proteins | sample MAT03_FD_78385 | JGI IMG/M metagenome (GOLD analysis project Ga0105046, IMG submission 78385) | Freshwater microbial communities from Lake Fryxell liftoff mats and glacier meltwater in Antarctica - MAT-03 (megahit assembly) | ecosystem: Environmental > Aquatic > Freshwater > Ice > Liftoff...
AAAAAAGAAAAATATGATCTAGGGATATTTTATTTTTGAATCGTATTTAATATTAAAAATATATATTAAGTGTTTCAGTTTAGTACTAAACTGAAACACTAATGATAATGACATCTTGTTAATGAATCAATCTTTTTTTTAAGGTCATTTATTTTTTCTTGGTATTGTTTTGATTCAATCGCTCTTAAAAGTGAATCGGATAATCCATTTATAATATGTTCTTGTGTTACCAAGTCGATAACATTTTTTTTCGATAGACCAGTAACATATTGTAATTTGGATAACATAGCTTCTTGTGCAATCTGTAACTCGGCTAATACAGCATCTTGCTCTGCTTGTAATTTGGCGATTTGTATCATCTTGTTATTTTGCTCCTTTCTATCATTGACGAATTTCATTTGAAGATTATTTTCGTCAATATATTTAGATAAACATTCGTCCGATGCCAAACCGGATATCAGTTTTTCTAAATCTGGATTACTATCGAGGTCAATCTTCGCAGTAAATTTTTGAATTTGTAAAATCGATTCTTTTGGGAACGACCTAAATTTCATAGGCGCGGTTAGAAGCGGTTTAAGATCAGATGCGTTTTCTAATTCTCCGTGCGCAATTTTACACTTAGACTCACTATATCCATCGCAATACCGACCACCTGTTGTGGAATTAATCGGATGAATAAAAAGTTCATCAAAGAAATTGCATATTTCAAAACTAATTTCTTTTTTGTACAAAAAACAATTCATCCGCTCCGGCATATACGTGATAAATTTATTATCTTTATCACGTGCTACCGTAAAAATAATAAAATATCTAGCGAATGCAATGGGTTTTCCATCTAAATACTCAATAAAATCTGTCGTTTGTCCTCCATAAAGAAGACTGTGATTGGGATCATGATTTTTATTGAGACTCAGATCCGCAAGCAAATTGGACAAATCTGGAAAATTAGGCCAAATTTCGCAACATTTTTGCTCATGACAAATTTGGTTCAGTTGATGGATTATAGGATTAGCTTGTGCCAGATAATCATACAATCTTGGAGCTATTACATGATCAGCGTTTTCCATTTTGTTTTTTGATTGACAAATCAAAGCGTTTTGTGTAATACTGTAGTCGAAAGATATGGATAGTACAAATACTCCAAAAATCAATATTTTTTGGTTAAAAATGGTAAATAGCATCACTATAACAAATTTTATTGTTAATGATTCACTAAAAAAATAAATCAAAAGATTTTTATGATATTTATTCTGTTTTTTTTGGATATTACTATTGTTAGATTAAAAAATTGAAATTCGAAATATTTAGCAAATCCATACTGGAACAAATCGTAATACACACACATAACGCAAAACAGAGTATCTGGCATCCAGATATTTTTGAATCAAATACATAATGTCCCAAATCAATAAAAGTTATTCATCTACCCCAAATTCGACTATCAGGATACCAATCTGTACGTCTTGCCAAAAAGAAGCACCAATCTTTCCAGCGAATTCTCCCGTAAAATGTAAAAAGTGTTTATACAAGTGTAATGGTTCCGGTTTTTTCCATCAACTCAGTCTGTGCATGTGCCATAGACCCGATTTGTATGATAATAGGTTGTGGATTTAATTAATAAGTGTACATTAAAATAATTTATAAATAGGATCATACATATTGTCTTTTTTATAAATTATTTTAATATACATTTATTAATTAAATAAAAATTGATATTTGATCGTGTTGATATATCATTTGGAATATTAAAAAAATAATAAAATGTTAAAGTTTAATAAACTTTTAGAAGAAAAAACTTATTATGCCAAATATATAACATTATATGAAGACAATAACAATATTTTATGGTGCGAAAACAATTTTAAAGAAACGGAAGACCCAATCTGTCATTGTTTAGCCCATAGAATTGAAGTTATTAAAAAAAACAACAAATTATTTTTGATCAAAATCCCAAAAGATGTACTAGTGAGAAAAGGAGAAATATCTGAATTGGGAATAAATATTCATGGACCCGGCATAGAAAATTTCCAAAAAAATAAAATTAGATTCGAAAACGCTCTCCCCGAAGCTAATCGAACATATTCTGTTTTATCACTTCCTAATGGTAAAAGTGGTTGGATAGTATCATGGGGAATATTAAGAATCGCGAAAAATAAATGGAGAGCACATGCTAATTATGATGTGGAATTCAACCAAAATGCTCTTTTTGTAAAGAAAAAAGGAAATAAATTATTAGTGGATGAGGCATGTGTTCAAAAACATATGCCTTATATAATTATGGATATGGAAACATCTTTTGTTGAATCAATATATATTGTATCGGATGATGAATCATCCGATGAATTTGAAGATAAATCCAAAAAATTCAATGTTGATTCAGATAAACCCAGATTTGTCGAAGTCGAAATTGTTCCAGGTCTATTGTTAGATTAAAAATTAGGTTGCGTAAAAAAAATTGAAATTTTATTTATGAAAATGCTATAACTAAAATAAACCAATAAAAAAAATGCTGCGTGCATATTTTAAAAATTATCAAAATAAAATAACATTTAAAAATTCAACTTGCTTATTGCCTATTAGTATTGGACAATTACATAGTGAAGGCGACGCATTAAATGCAACCATTTTATTAATTAATTCTAAATTTAAAGCTTGTATTATTATTATTGCTGATAGTTTGTATAGACACACTCTTGAAATTGAACAAAAATGTGTGCCAGGTTCTGGTTATGACACATCAATAGCAAATGGATTATCATGGTTAGATAAACATAAACAAATATTGGATCAATTAACAATCGATTATAAAATTTATCATTGGGATCAATTAATAAATCATGATAATTATCATGAAAAAAAACAAATAGTTGATACATTATTTTTAACAGATGATAGTTTTAGGAAAGCCTTTGAAGATTCTTCAAATATTTTCGTAAGGAGATTAGGGAAAAGAATTCCAAAAGTGGATTTATGCAATGCTCGTGAATTATCACTCGAATTTTTAAAAGAAGAATGTGCGGCTACAGTTTATCTTCGTACGTACCAAGATTATGATTTTATTATTTATCCAAATAAAAATATTCCAGCATTTGATGTAACACTTGATTATTTTTATAATGAAAACAAACCAAAATGGTTGCATGTAGTGTCCAAATCAATGAAAATTCTCAAATAATATTTTAATTAAACAATAAACACCTTATCTAATTTTTAAATTTCTATTTAAAAATCGGATTATATTAATCATCATAACAACAAGTAACACATTCAGTATTATCTGATTTGATACACATGCAACATAATACTCTAAAAATATAAAAACAAATACGGTTAAAAATCGTTCGCCCCCATTGGAAACATAACATAATGTTAACACATATTAGAACTAGTAATATTAATGTACAAATACCAGCAAGTGTCCAAAATATCGATATTATAATCAAGGTATTTTCTGGACTTGATGGTTCATCCCATTGAACACTATGATTATTCTCATACCAACATTCATCAATAGAATCATTTTTGTGGTCAGCGAGTAAATAATCGATAACTCGAGTGTCAGGATTTTTACCCGTTAGAATTGCGCCATCGAAAAGTAATTCGCTTACAACGTTATTTACATTTTTATTGTAGAGTGATACATTCCACTTACCATAATAACAAACGAATTTATCAGTGTGGCATGTACTAGGTGAACATCTTTCCTCGGAACAAAGTGTTTCAATAATTTGTGTTGATGATACTTTACAATAGGCATTATTGTGGGAATCATATGATTCTTTTTCAGAAACGTATACGCTAGTATAGCCACCGGCTAATGCATAAAAAGCCAAAGCTCCAAAACCGGTTATGAGGAAAATGGTCAATCCAATTATATGGATTCTGAAAAAGCATCGACTACTAATCCATTTTTTCCAATTGGGAGTACAACAAACTCGTTTTTTGGAACCTGGTTCTACATAATCCTCCAGTTTGATATCATCAGAAGACTGTGTCTCTTCCACTTCGATATGTTCTTTGTAGGACATTTTAATGGGTTGTGGTTTTTGAAGTATTTTTCAATATGTTATTCGCTATAACTATTATTGTTTTTTTTAACATTTGGACAATCCAATGGGATAGAAATTCAATTTTTATTGGTTAATATTTTCTGTGACTTAACAGCATCTTCATGTCGTTGTTTTTTTCGTTTTTTCCAAACTTGCTTTTGCTCCTTGTAGTTGTTCGACTTGTTTTTCTAAAATGGCATTCTCTTCTCTCAATTGTTTGCTTTGTTTTTCCAGATTGGTGCGATATTTTTCCTTGGGAACAAAAACCTCTTTTATACTAGGATCTCTTGACCATAAATACCATAATTCCGATTCCCATTGTTTTATTGATGCTTCTTTGTTAGAATCCGATTCATTGAATGCATCAAAGGATTTATGTTTTTCATAATAACAATATATTTTTTGTAGTGCATGCAAATCATTTTTTTTATTTGCTTCGTTAATGATTTGGATCATTACATTGGCCCACGATTTATCACAATTATATGGATGACAAATTAAACATAATTTACTGTATAATTTTTTTTGTGCGGATGTGCATTCATTTTGTGACAATTCTATTTTGCAATCTAATTCATTATCAACTATTTTTTGTTCTGGAAAAAAATATTTATAGCACCAATGCGTATCATCCCAAACATAATTTTTTGTTTCTGCTTCAAATTTTGGTATACGTTTTTGACGCAAATATTTTAGGTATTGGTATTTTGCATTGATTAATTCTGATTCTAATTTTAATTCTTCTGTGTCAATTTCTCCAAAAGTGGAATCCATCAAGTATAATAAAAATATCATTAATTACTTTTATTATAATTTTTTATTCAATTTTTTAAGTGCGGATTCGATTTCGACAAACGGATATACCATTGTATCATCTTTTTTGGGATTTATTTTGAGATTGTATATAAAAGTTTCATGAATCATAATGATGTGCTGATATTTTTTTATTAAATTAATGAAATTTATATCAATATCGAATTCCAACATGATATCATTTATGTGTTCATAAATAAATTTTATTTTATCATATGTATAACCATTTTTATCATAATTATATTTGTGTGCAAATTTTTGATTATAACATAATCGATGTTTAATTCGATTCAACAAACCATTGCTAAGAATATCAACATAGTCAAAATTAATATTTGTTTTGTAAAAATTGTTTTCAATGTTGTCATTTGTTTGAAATTCCGGATCATATACCAAACCAAAATCCGTTAAATAAAATTCTACATTTTTATCACTATTTTGGTTAATCAATATATTACCTGGATGCATATCAAAATGAATAATACCATATTTGTTTAGAAATTTAATAATTTTATTAATTTCTTTAAGGTATAATTTGTTCCTGTCGTAATCACAACCCAACCAGTCCTCAGCGGTCAATGGTATATATTCCATAAAAAATAAAATAGAATAAGATGATTCTACTTTTTCCTTTAAATAATTACCAACTTCTTTGCTGTTCCAATAAACTATTTTTTCATCAAAATAATCTGAATTTTTTTTAGGTTTGGTATTTTTTATATTTGGATTTTTCATAATACGATAATGATACATCAAAGGAAAATTAGTTATTACATCATCTAACACCCAATTAGTTGTTTTGATATGCATTAATAATTCACGATAACAATTAATACCTTCACTGCCAATACCATAATTGTAATATGTTGGTAAATTGAATAAGTTCGCGGTATTTAATTGATTTTTGTATTCGGTTTTTGTTATTTTTGTTTGTTTACAAAATATTTTATGGGTACCTATTTCTAATAATGTCAAACTTCCTAATCCTTTTGGTGTAATAGTTGCTTTTGAAAGTAGTTTGTTTAAATTGTTGTTATCTAAATACAATAATTTAGTATTAAGTTCATAATAAATTTTTTTTCTATCAGCCAATGACATTTTGATATTAAAAATACTAATAAAAAAATATTATTAATTACTCTTTATATTTTATCCAAATAAAAAAAATTGAATTATTTTTTGTAATATTTTTTTTTTAAGTACCATTGTTTATGATTATAAATAATGGGAGTTGATTATTTTCCTTGTGGTAAATGCAAAATAATCGTTTGTGACTGCGATGACCATTTTGGCTGTAGCAATTGTTATCGGATTTATTGTGTAACTTGTGGAAATAATTTAAAAAAAGAATATCCTGCTCTTGAACCAATCGATAATAAGGAGATATATCGTTGTCATTATTGTGATGATTCAGCACGAATGAGTATGGTTCGATCCAAAATTAAAAAATTAGAAGCTGAATTAAAAGATCTCGAATTTAAATTTTTGAACCTACCATAAAAAAATAATAAATTGTATTTATTATTTTTTTTATTTATTCACAATAATAAAATTATAAATCAGTTAAAATCATTGCGTCATACCAATAATTATTACCCAAGAAAGATGGTCTAGATAATCCTAGCATATTAGCCGCTTTTTCTGCCATAAGAAGAGATCCTTCTGCCCATCCTTGATCGATACTATTTGCCTCATTCACCCAAAATAATTTCAAATTATTGACTGGTTTTAATGAAAGAGCATTGGTTTGTCCTCCTGGAAAGTTATTCACAGGACCATAATGCCATGCTGCCTGCCAAACACCCATTACAATAGTTTTTGGTAAAGGTATGGTATCCGGATCAATATTTTTTTGTCTAAAATAAGGTTTGAATGAATTAACAAATAAGGAATGCGCATCTTTCATCCATGTCAATTCTACTGGATCTGTTGTATTACTATTGACAATAACTAGTGGACTATCCTTATCATTTTGTACCGTCTCAAAATATTTAGTATTTTCTCCATCCGGGTAAGACATTAATACAACACCTTTACATGTTGTTGGTGAAGTACATTTCGTAACTCCATCAACTAAACCAAAAAATTTCAATTCGTTAGTGGTATAACCTTCATCATGATCTAAACCCAATTTTGTTTTCCACCAAGCATCTTCATAATAACCATACATTTTAACAGCTGGTTGCGGAATAAACAGATTCATTGCTTCTTTCACTGTATCATTTGCATCAGTAAATATAACGCTATCTGCTGATAATTGATACAAAGATGTTGTTGGAATATTTAGGAAAACTGTTTGGGAAGTAGTTGTTGCGCCATTAGCAAATGTTAAACGCATATTATTAGGATTACTGGTATCCCTATAAACGGATGCCAATTTATGTTGATAAAAAATTCTAGCACCTTGACTGACAATTTTTGCCAATAATTGTTCACTAGAAGTAGAATATCCAATTTCATTACCGTTTGCGTCTGTAATCACAAGCAATTTTTCACCATGAACATCATTCACTAATTCAAAAATAGAATTTCTGAAGAGATCATAGATTGAATTATACAAAATTGTTTGTGATTCACCAATAGTATCCAAAAGAAATGACCATAATTCGGAAGAATAATTAGTAGCACTTCTAACACATTGTTGATAAGTATGTAATCCATTAATTAATCTCTTGTTCATTTTTTTCATTACTTTTTGAATTGCTGGATAACGAATACTATCATCCTGGGAAGTCAAATCCTCATAATTATTTTCAATGAATGGAAGATAACTGGCAATATCGGATAACGGATCAGGCATTTCAGATCTGGAATGACCAGGACCCCATTTTTCGGATGAAAGAAATTTGTATGGTAGGCCAGCAGATGTATCAAATGTAAGATTATGTCTGTTTCTTAAATTGAAAATTGAATTTCCATTTTCTATACAATCGGGAGTTTTAGAAAAGCATGACGTGTTTAATTTTAAAAGATTTTGAATAATAAAAGTCGTAATTACATGAACATTTGGATCAAATCGATGGGCACCAACATCTACCGAAGTAGTGAATGGAAACAATCCTTTGACCGAATATTGCCTGCCACCTACTCTGGAAGTTTGTTCCATGATACAAACTCTATTAGCTGGTACATAAGAAGAGTTGATTAATCTCCAAGCTGAATAAATTCCACCAATACCACCACCAACAATTGTCACATCACAATTATTAATAGTACTGGTTACTGGACTAGACATCGTTGAAATGTTTGAAGAAAGACATGCCAAAATAATGAGGGATAATACGCATTTTAACATGTTCGGAGGATTATTATATTTTATAAATTATGTAATAGTTTAATGTTTAAATCATTTTTATTGATTAAAAAATTGATTTATCTAGTCATTATTTAGTCCATATGAAATGTATATACCAAATAAGCTAGTCTAACCGTTAATCTATCAATAGATTCATTATGATTAAGTCCAATAATGAACCAAATTGTTTCGATAATGAACCAAATTGCCCGAATTGTTTAAGATTTTTGTGCTCAATATTGTGTGGGACTATTTTAATCGTTTCCATTGTTTCGGTTATTTACTGGTCATGTGTTGGTGTCGGAATTTTATCAATGTTTGTTTTTAATGCAGAATATGATTTCAAATCTGGCGAATGCTCTGGTGGTTATTTTTGTTATTATCGAACCATCTATGCAAAACAACAGTATGCTGACTGTTCTGGTGAAACAGATGAAATACTTTATGGAAAATGTTTTGGAATTGGAATTATGGGATTTTTATTGTCCATATTTTTGGTGCCACTTATTGCAATTGTATTAAGCGCAATCGGTGTTGTATTCTATTTTATTTTTGGTCTTGTTTATATTTGGATTGGTGGATGTTATGATTGTTTTAAAGAATTTTCAACCCATTCCAAAGTAGAATATATTAACAACCAACAAAAAATCACAACTACAACTATATCAACTACACCAAATTTAAATGATGATAGCGATGATAGCGATAATACTGATATCGATAAAGCAAACACCGATATCGAATTGCAAGAAATAAAATCAACAGATACAACAAATCCATTTTCAGTATCAGAAATTTCAATCATATCAAATAATAGCAATATGGACACCGTTACTCTGTATTAATTATATACAAAAACATAATAAAGAAAAATTGATATTTATACATTCTGTATACATATCAATTATTTGTATTATTATTAAAAAAATGACTGATTCTAATTTTATACAAGAAATCTCTCTTCAAAAAATTAAATTAATAAATCTCTCTAATTTAAAATCATATGCACATCAATTAGCCGCATTTGATGAGCCTGTACTTGGACAAAATTTTAAATATAAATCAAAATGGTTGTCACTTGGTCAATATTATGTTTCGGAACATTTGAATCAATTTGTATCCGGAGATTTTAAATTAAAATATTTAAATTACATTGACAAAATAAATTCCGAGGATTCTGTTATTTTAACAGACAAACAATATGCAGTCATTAAAGATTATGAAAAATTTATGAATCAATGAATTAATAATAAATAGAATATATATTATTAATTAGAATTTATAATACGATATCCATAGTATGATAAAAAAATCATACCAATTAATACAATACAACAACTAAATACTCCTACACATATGCGCATATTTTTTTTGTTATCTTTTTTAATTAATGCATTAACAATATCAGCTCCTCCATTACCGATCAGAATCGTTTGGTACGGAATATCCATCTTAAATAAATACTATTATTTGATAACTGAAGTATGTGTTATTATTTTTTTTTCAAATTTTTATTAATACACATATTAATAAAAATTGATTAATTAAAATCAATATCACACATATAGAGATGAGTCTCACTAAACATTTATCCATGAACAAAACAGCAGATATTATTTCTTCATTGATAAATAATGATCTTTATTTGGCGGAATCCTTAAATGGTCTAAATAAATATAATTCTAAATTGAAAACCACATTCCAAACCAATCTTTTGGAACTAAAAGAAATTACACTAAATAATACTTTGGAATATACTCCTGGGGAATTTTTTTTTAAGTTGTATATTTTAAATGGTATGAAATGGGAATTCCATGTTTATGGTTGGTTGAAAATAGAAAAATCAAATAATGGGTCAACAGTTTATTTTCATACACACGAATCAAAGATTTTTGTTTTTAGTATTTCAAATATCGAATTTAATATGAGAAGACGCGATGATAGTTTGAACCATGTCGTTATTAAGAATATCGAAACATCATTTTTACTTTATAATCCTTACGTCGAAGTAATCGATATTTTGTTTAAAAAAAGATTTGAATTATTTTTAGATAAAATGTCTAACGAAATTATTTCGGTATCATTTATTCAGTCCATAATTGATTTTTATTGTGATAGCAAATATACAGCTTCCGATCTAAAAGAAATTAATTTATTGCAAAACAAACTGTGTTCAAAATTCATTATAGATATAGCCGATGGGAAAATCATTGATTCTGATACTATTCAAAATATAGCATATTTATTAAAAAATTTCATATAAAATTATTGGACTCCGTTATTGGAGTAATCATTGTGCAACGCCATTTGTTTTTATTATTATTATATTCAAGGAAAAACAAATGGTCTGTATTTGATGATTTTTTTGGTTTTTTGGAATAAAGTTTAAAGTCCTTATTTCTTGTCCAACAATCATAATCATAATCAATAGCAACCCAATATTTTTTTTGTTTGTCCAAAAATAATTTCAAAATATTCATTTCCGTGTAAATTTCATAATTGTCATCATCTGAGTCGTCCGATGCGTACTTAAATTTAGTATATGTATCATAATCAATATTAAACAGATCCCATCCTATTTTTCTATGATCATACAAATTAAAATAATATTTAATTTTTTTTTCCATGTCTTTTAATATTAATATCAACATAAAAATTTTTATGTTGATATTTTATTAATCAATTTTATCAAATCACCAATCAAAGTTTTTATCTGGTACTATTTTAGCATATAATCGGTTCATCCCAATTAGCGCCATTAGTTTCATCAAATGTAGAACGCCATTTCGAAAAATAATCATTCAACTCCGTTATACATGCACCCATACCAAATGCATTAGCTATAAATCCATCATCTAAATCAAAAATAGGAAGACTACCATCCGAAATTTTTCCATTGCCAATTATTATAGTATGCCTATCTTTCAGGACCAGTAAAACAACCTGTTTCATTTTTGATATATACATTCTGGTAATTTCTTCGGTATTAAGATAGCTGATTGATTTTACAATCAAATCAAAATTGTCAGTTTCAATTTGTCTTGATAAAAAAATTTCCTGACCACCGTGGGACAACCTAGATTGTAATAACCCATCGATGTTACTGGCAATAGCTATTAATTCACTTTGACCATTATCATTGTTTTCGATAGATAATTCCGGTTTAATATACTTTGGCATCACTCGAATTGAAGCATATTCTGCCCAGAATCTTTCTGTATCAACAGTAAAATTTTTTCCATTGTCGTGTTCAGAAAATAAATCCATATTTACTTTTCCTTGGTATGTTTGGTCATCAACAGTTAAAGTTATCTTGACATTGTGATAATATTTACATAATACATTGAACCAATTTTTACGATTGGTGCTATTAAATTGAAATCGATGGGACGTGAAACAAACCATTTCTAATATGATATATTAATAATTATTTGATTTTATAGTTGGAATATTAAGTATTTTTTTCAATTTTTATTTAATCTACCCAACCTCCTATTCTATATTTTTTTGTCATATCTGGTTCTAATTCTTTTTTTTTTGATGCGATTCTAATGCTTTTTAAGATGGGATATGATTCTAATTCTTTTTTGGTGGCATATGATTCTAATTCTTTTTTGGTGGCATATGATTCTAATTCTTTTTCTGTTGGAAATTGTTTTAATCCGAGTTCTTCCGCTAATTCTAGTCCTAATGTTTTTCTAATGCTTTTTAAGATGGGATATGATTCTAATTCTTTTTTGGTGGCATATGATTCTAATTCTTTTTTGGTGGCATATGATTCTAATTCTTTTTCTGTCGGAAATTGTTTTAATCCGAGTTCTTCCGCTAATTCTAGTCCTAATGTTTTTCTGATTTCGCACAATACTGATTCTAGTTCAGATTTAGTTGCACATGAATCTAATTCTTCTTCGATTACTAATAATTCCGATTCTAATTTTGTGAAAGCTGATTCTAGTTCAGTTTTAGTTGCACATGATTTTAATTCAGATTTGGTGGCATACGATCCTAATTCTTTTTTTGTTGCAAATATACCTAAATCAACTGTAGCGGCAAGATTACCCAATTCTGTTTTTAATGCATATTTCACCATTTCAGATTTGGTTGGTAATTTGGATAGTTCATACTTAAATTCTTTTATAAAATTTTTTAATTGTGTTTTTGTAATATATTCATCCGCTTCGGATTTTAAATATTCATCAATTTCTGTCACAGTATTTTTGTTTTCTATTTTGATTTTTGTTAATGTTGCTACCATTTTTTTTTCAAGTGTGTCTATTTTTTTCTTTAAATTTTTAATATGTTCAGCATTTTCATTTTCTATTTTTTTTTTCATGCGCAATAATTTATGATCAAATCTTTTTGATTCTTTTATTTTGCGTGTGTACAAATAAAATAGTATCCTACATGCTTCTTTTTCATAGGGCATTTTATTTAATATTATTATTGGTAGACTGGATGATTTTTTTTCATACCCGTTTGGAAATTGAAATTCATACACTGGATCCAAAGTACCATTACTAAATTCTTTAAACAATATAAACAAAAGTTCTGGACTAATCGTCATATTGCGTGTAATTGTAAGATCAACAACCATTTTTTCCGAACAAATATAATCCGAAATTGATGCTGTCCACATATAATATTCTTCGGAATGAATACATGTAATATTTAATGAATCTGTTTTTTCATTACCATTGATATAAGATGCACTATACTCAACAATGTAGTTAAATGGTGCTACTTCAAAATTAATTTTTTTATGGCAATTTTTTTCCGGAATATTATCTTCGGATTCCATAAACAAACTATTTATATCGTCATCTTCAGAATCCATAATAAACAAACTATTTATTTTGTAATTATTGAGTAATTTGATATAATTACTAGTCATAAATCAGTGTCTATGTATTTTTTTTTCAATTTTCAATGGTAAGTTAATTATTGTGTTACTTCACTAATTCTAATTGTTCCTGCACTATTTAACCATTGTCCTAGTCTTGCTGCTACATATATTTCTCTATCACCAACCGATGTTGAAATTTTAGTTTCATATCCAACACCACACTTGGTAAATTGCGCAGTGAATATAGAAATACGACTATTATGATTTTCGTTTACAGTTTTGTTAATAAATGATTGGTAAGAATTTCTTGGATTACCTGGTAAAAATCGTGTATCAAGTACAACAGTACCATCCGGTAGTACGACAATAATCCTATATTTTACCGTATCAAATGTCTTACGAATCAAATTTAAAAAGAAATCATATGTTCCCGCATTAACAATTGTATTCATTCAAATATAATTTTCCCTGGATAATACCGTTATACAAAATATTAAATAATTTATTATATTCTACATTGGTTAATATGCAGGCCGATGGATTGATATTAATTTCAGTACCATCACATGATGTTGGGATGACATAGGGTTGGTTACATTCTTCGGCACGGTTAGTGGAAGGAATTGTTGTAGGTTGATTACATACACATCCGTTATATTTTGATTTACCCATTATATATGTATATGTGAAAATTATTTTTTTTATTATCAGTCATTTTTTAAAAATAGGTAAACTCATTTATCTATTTTTCAAAGCCACATATTCTAAAATGATCATACACCAATATTTTTACACAAGTCATAAAGTTGTGACAAAACATTTTGACCAACACGACTATCATTTGTTGCGCATCGATGTATATCATTTTTGCTCACCATCAAAACAAATTTTTCTGACGAGCTAAAAACAACACATAAAAATGCCATCATCGAATAATGTTGCACCATTTGGACTCGCATTTCGCCATATTCCAAATTGATATATTTTTCATTTGCACTCGATGCATCGACATACGGCACCAATTTATGGTATATATAATTATAAGTGTCCAATAATTCTTGGTATTTTTTATCCTTGATCGAATCCATTTCAATTATTTTTTCTGGAGTCAAATCATATTTTTCATTGAGAATTGGTTTAATTTCGAAAACTGCAAATCCTTCCAACCAATCTTTCAAACATTTACCCGTTTTAGAAAATGATGGTATTTTACAACGACACATGTGTATCATTCCATTAACATCTATATCTACTGACATGGTTCGAATTTCCCAATTATCCCTAAAAATAGCTCCATAACACAAAGTTATTTGCCGTGGATTTTTATTTCGGCAAAATAAAAAAGTTCCTGATTCTTTTGTTATTAATTTTTTGGCTTCCGATTCATCTATATCATGATAATAAGGATGATCAATTACCGGGTCCATTATAGAGTTTTCCATTTGAATGTATAGATATTTATAATGGTTGGCTTTTTATTATGTGATATTTATTAATAATTAATTCAATTTTTTTTATTATGACGATAATAAATATAAATATATAAATCATGTCGTATTCTTTATCACAAAATGCACTGGTTGAACATCTGATAAAACCTTCTTCAACAATAATAAATACAATAATAATTATTATTTTTATTTTATCAATAATGTATATCGCTTATATTACATATCAATATATTAGTTCCAAATCTTTTTGCAAAAAAAAGATACATGAATATTTTGGGAAAAAAACTGTTTTGATAATAAAAACACACACATGGAATGATAATTTAGAAAATTTTATCAGGAAACTAATTAATGAATCAACAACACATGGTATTGATTTTTTTATACTAATGCATAGTGATAATCATAAACTAATTAATAAAATTAAAGATACCAATCTTAAAAAATATGTATTAATGTTTACAGAAAAAGATATCAGAAAAGTATACAATAAAGGATTTTATTCAATGTGGTTAAGTAATCATTGGATACTAATGTGGTTTTATAAACTGTACAAAAATAAATACGATTATTTTTGGTCAATCGAATATGATGTAAGAATTAGTGGTGATAGTTCTAAATTGTGGAAATATAATGGTGTCGAAGATTTTATTTATCCAATTGAACCATTCAAGGATCCTAAATGGAGATACAAAAATCATTACGTCGGTGGTAAATTAACGGACAAAAATAAATATTACGGTTATTTGCAATTGGCGAGATATTCCAACAAATTTTTAGCCTATTTGGATACATGTTACCAATCAGGAGAAAATGGACAGGATGAATTAATTACTTTTAGTTTATTCAAAAGAGGGAATTTTACTGGCTCCAAAACTATCCTAAATGACTTGATCAAAAAATCCTGGTCAGTCGATAGTTCGGACACCCAGAAGTATAAAAAATTATTGACAGAATCCGAAAAAAAATACCAATCGGATAAAAGTCATTTGACCATTTTTCATCCAATCAAGTGAATTTAGTACAATATACAACGAATATTGAACATAATCGCATATTTTGTTGGATCGTAAAAAAGATTGAATTTGGGAACATCTATTGGCTCCAATGAATTTGCCATATATTATACAATGGATTTTGTCCAACTTATGGTTGAAGCCATTACTAACTCTTTACCTTGTTCCGAATGTGGAAAATTTGGGGAAAAAATAGCTAAATGTCATTATTGTCGATCGGGTTTTTGTGGAGTATCTTGTGCTTATAAACATGTTCATACTTGTTCAGAAAAAGAAAAAAAAATAAATTCCAAAACAATAACCTTAGTCAAAATCCAAATCAAAATAGGTCAAAAAAATTGTAGCCAGTCCGACTTGCGTTATACGTATAATTTTCACACATGTGAATCCAAGTTGCATTCTTTTGGAAAGCCATCAACAGCAATCCATTATTGTAAAAATTGTAAAATGTACTTGTGCAGTGGGTGTGGTCGGTGTTCTAATCACTCGGATAAATATTAGAGTTAGTTTACTATGTAATAATTTACATGATAAGCTAAACAAATCTAAATAATAACACATATCGGCTCCCTAAAAATATATGCATGTATTTTTACGAGGCTTTGGATTTGAGTGTGCAATAAAAATATTAAATATTGTTTAAAATTTTTATTAAATCGACTTACGATTATTAATTGTGAAGACTGAATGGAGACGGTACTGGTCCATTACTTTGTGATCTATATTTCTCAATGTGTCTGTGAACATGATCTTTCATCAGATTGAATACCTCGGTACCAACTTCATTTTCATACTTAATGGATTCAGGAGAACGAGTTTCAGAAGAGGAAACCCTAACTTCATTCGTTTCGCGACTCGAGAAAGAACTATCTTGTGTTCCCAAGTTGGAATTTACATTCGCTGGGAAGGAAGTGTAATAGTAGCTAGGTTTGGGACAAGTGGGAAGTGTGGTATACTCACAATCAGTATTATTAGCGAAAGTTCCAATTGGAGCACCAAAGATTTGATCATAAAGAAGACCCTGTCGACTCCATTCGAACCAAGTTGGGAAAACTTTATAGTTAGTATTATCATTGTAGAACACACCAGAGAGCACAGTGGAAACATTGTTAAAGTTGGTCAAACTATCGAAAGTGACAGCTGGTGGCGTGTAATCACTACCATTGAAAAAGTTAGTAATGGCATTGGTGGATGGCACATATGAAACAAGTACATTTGTCTGCGTTGATTCCAACCAGATCAAATCACCACGATCAACACCGGCCGTAAAACCCAAAACTTCCATATTGGTAAGGGCATCGGTATATTGCTGCATTTCATCAGACGATATGGCAGACAAAGGTTGATCGGGCTTATCACCAAGAACTTCACCGGTAAAGACCAGGTTTCCGAAACTAATTTGCTGGGAAGCAACATTGTAATTTTCACGGAAAAGAGTAGGTTCAGTATAATATTTCAATGCAGGAGTTTCAGAATTACAACCGTTCCTTCTTACGGGAGTACGAGCTACCAATCGTAGTGCAACTTTAGCACCGGCTTGATGCGGAAGGGTTGATTCCAATCCACCGGAAACAACTCGAACTGGTTTGTTATATCCGGAAAAGAAATTTTGGAATGCAATATCCATAAGTGGTTTATCAGCGATATTAACAAGACTCGCGTAAATTTTGATGAAATCATTACGATTACCATTGCTGTGCGCCTCCTTGATAAGCGATTCCATATCAGTAAGGATTTTTGTGGTTTGAGCGGTTACGCCTGTATTAATAGTGGGTGAGGTCATTAGGGAAGTATGAATAAACCGACCACTCAGTATAGCCACACTGGAAAAACTACTTGCTGGCCATGCAACACTAGGGCTACTAAGAGCAATAAATTCAACACCACATCCGGAATCAGAATCAGTTGTAGAACGATTGTATAATACTGCATCGAACGCAGAATTGTATCCAATAATAAGTTCATTGGATGCGGAAATCGAAATTACAAAGGAAATAGCGGGTTTAGGATTCAAATTCGCTACATAGGTCTTATAACGTGCGAGTGATGCATTACAAGCAGATGAACCAATACAGATACCATGCGAAAAAACAATATCGTTAGAACTCATTCCAAGAGTGGCTGCAGCAGCACTAACTTGGCGTGTATTATAAAGTGTTTGCAATCCAGTAGGATCTACGGGAGGATTTGGAAACAAACCGGATGGGAATGCACGAACATCTTGGGAAGTGGCAGAACTTACCCAGTAAATATCAGCCCCTCCAGCAATGTCTACTTGAGCGATTGGAGGCCAAATAGCTAGCGAAGTTGCTACTCTCTTGCCTGGATTAACTTGACCACAACAAAAATCTCTGTTACCTGCATAGGTAATTGCGATTAAGTTACTAACAAATAATAAGGCGAACACAAAATATAAGTTTTTCATAGTGTTACTATTTATTATAATAAATCCGTAAAATTAACTGGGGTCTCCAATAGTTTATTTTTTCAATTTTTTTTATAAATTTTTAATTTTTTGATAAATAGCATAAAAATACCGTGTTGGTGAAATATTTGCATAAACACTAGAATATTCATAATCAGCATAAACATATTTGAATCCGTAACGGAAAAAAATTATATCAAGTTCGACCCAATCATAGTAATAACTGTAAAATTCATCAAAATAATTCAAATTATTACGGTAAGTTACTTCATATATACCATGTTCGATATCAGCCAACATTTTATCCATATTATTTATGGTATCATGTTCACGAATAATGATATGACCTCCCATTTTTAGGCATCTATTCAGTTCTCGCATAAATAAATTAAGATTTTTGATGTGATGTATCACCATAAAAGTAGATATCAATGAAAATTTGCCCGAATCAACAGGAAATGGTTCATTCGGAACCAGCTTAATAAAATTAATGTCTTTATCGCGGGTTTTGTCACTATATCCACCCCATGCTTCAATATCAGCCCCATAAATTTTTTCTATTGGTAACCCAATTAGTTCACCAATATATTTTGATTTAATACAATCACCGCATCCAATATCTAAATAATTATCAATAACTGCTCCCTTAATATGTTGTCGAATATGATAAAACATCATTTGTGCATGTAAAATATTTCGATCGCATTTGTATTGAACATGATGAATCGATTTGCGATCTGCTGGTAAATTTTTTTTATCGCCTTCTTTTGTGGATTTGCGTAAATAATTTTTCAGGTATTTGCGTAATTCTAAATAAACTTCTTCATCATTTTCTTTATCAATCACATGTTGCATTAGTTTAGGATAATCTTTCACATGAATAAATTTGCCTAGTAGAGAAAATAATCTATGATATGCAATCATCCCAGTTTTAGTATTAGCGTACTTAATAATAGTATTAACTTGTTGTTTACTTTTGACTGATGCATATGGGATTAGGTCAATATTTTTTTTAAGTGTTATATATTCCCTTAATTTACATTTTGGATAATATTTTAAAGCAGTATGATAATAATTTCTGCGATCTGCATCGGTAATAGTAACATTTGGTTCCATACAAGTATCTGTTTCTTATATTTATTCATATTATCTTATATTTGGTTTTTTTTCGAATTGTCATAATGGCCCAAATTGATATATACCATGGTGCGTATTTTTTTATGAGCCTGGTGTTCTATTTTTTTAATGACAAGTATTTAGATTTGTATTTAATGTATTTTTTGTAATAATTTATTCCGCCGCCAACAAATTTCGTTTCTGGATGTTTCAAAATACCCTTTTTTACATAAAAATTATTCACATAATCATATATTTCTTGAATTTTTGGATTGTATCTATGTAGATTGATATCATGTTCTGAAATATATTTTTTTATTTCGGAAAACATATTGATGGTATCTGGTTCCAATAAATCAGCTTCATCAATATATTCAGGATCAAATTCAAGTACTAATTGATTTATTTCCTCTGGAACATTAGTATCTATCATACATAAACCATATTGTCCAATTTTACACAATACAAAAAATAAAAAATCTATTAATCTTTTGTGTACTTCTTCTTTGGATCCATTGTTCATATAATTAAGAATATTTTTTAACAGTTGTTTTGGATTCATTAATACTAAATACATAAAATATGCTGCCCAAGCACTACATAATTGATTATCCGCTTTCGTTTGGAGATATGGACAAAAATCGAGACCAAAAATATCATTTAATTTTAATGATTGTATGTCCACATTTTTGGTATTATATCCCATTTTTGTTAATATTGTGAGAGTTTCCCCAGAAATATGTTCAATGATCTCATTCTGTAATATTTTATCTTTTTCCTCTTGTTTTGATTCGGAATCAAAAAGTACAAAACGAATACTATTAATTGTTTTATCGGTATTTATGATATTGATAAACATGGTAATAGCATGTCTTTCACTTCCTAATATAGTACCAATCGGTACAAAAATAGTTTCTTTTATGGAAATTGGAGTGATACAATTCAATAAATTCAACTCTGTTCTGGGATATAATTTATATTGTAGTTTTGTAGTTACTGGATTTTTTTCATGTTTTAATTCATAATTCATATAATCGGACAAACATTTATTTTTGTTTTCAATGTATTCCACAATTGATTTGTACCATTTTATTCTTGTTGCTGCGTATTCTTCCCCAATTGATCCAAATGTTTTCAGGTAAAAATTTTTCATTAAGTCTGAATCATCGCTCGATGCTGCTTTTGTGCCTAAATCTTCAGGAATACCCAAAAATGATGATCTGTTCGAATTCACGAAACCGATGGATTCATCAATAATTGGTTCATTGTTTGTCGATTCTTTACTTTTTATAGACATATCCAATTACTGTATATATATATTAATCACATAAAAAAATTGAATTATAATATTATTGATTGTACCAGTATTATTATTATCATTATACAGACACTGTTAACAACACAATTATTGTTAAAAAAATATTCACATTGAACATTGGGATAAACAAATGGATAAACAAATGAATAAAACTATCATTCCCAGAAATTTTAAGCTAATGGATGAATACGAGAAAAGGGGTGCATACGCAGATTTTAGCTATGGGTTGATAGATGATGACGATATGTTGATGACGGAATGGCATGGTATGATTTTTGGACAGGATGGTTGTTTTGATAAATTCAAAATTGTTTGTGACGAGAATTATCCAAATAATCCTCCTATTGTTTCTCTTATGGAAACAAAAAACAATAAAATTAGAAACTTATTTGTTAGTGGCACCCTATCAAAAAATTTCCCAATTATCAGAAATTGGGCACCAAACAAAACTATTTCGGATGTTTTGGGAGCAATACATGCACATTGCCGAAATTAGTTGATAGTGTATATTTTTTTGTTATATATAATAACAAAAAAATATGGACATACAATACAATTCTTTTTGAGCCATTGATTATTTTAAATGTGTGCCAATAAATTTTTTTGGTTATTTATTTTTTATACAAAAAACCCGCGCGGATTTTTAAAAATACGTGGAGAATATGTTATCCTAATGCTATTTTTTGTATAAAAAATCCAAATTAATAAAATTCAATTTGTTTCACGTAATAAAAATTGAATTTTATTTAAACAATATAAAAAATGATACATAAAATGATTAATATTATGAATCCGAAAAATAATAGAAAATTATCTGAAGCTATAAAAAAAAATGTTGCAGGAAGACAATACCATAAATGTGCTAATAAACCGGGATCCCTATCAAAAGGTTTAAAAGGTTTGAGACATTATAAATGCCCCTTGTGGGAAAATAAAAATACTGAATTAAAGGGATGTTTTGATGAAGCTGGATACGATATTGATCATATAATTGAACACTGTTTATCAAATGATGATAATGAAGATAATTTGCAAGCATTATGTAAAATGTGTCATTTAGTAAAAACTAAAAGATTTTTAATAAATAAAAAAAATATAAAAATTTTATTTCATAAAAATAAAATTAATAATAATGATGATACTGACGATAATAATAATAAAGATGATAATGATACTGATGATAAAGATAATAATGACGATGATGACACTGATGATAATGATGATGACGATAGGGATGATGACAATAGTGATGATATTGATGACAAAGATAATAATGATGA
>Ga0105046_10004748_pt1 | contig 21602 bp, 17 predicted proteins | sample MAT03_FD_78385 | JGI IMG/M metagenome (GOLD analysis project Ga0105046, IMG submission 78385) | Freshwater microbial communities from Lake Fryxell liftoff mats and glacier meltwater in Antarctica - MAT-03 (megahit assembly) | ecosystem: Environmental > Aquatic > Freshwater > Ice > Liftoff...
GCGTCATCGCTCAGAGGAGTGAAGGCATCTCGCCCTCTTACGGCTGAGGTTTTGCAAGAGCCTCTGAGGCAAGCAGCCTTTCCTCGGCACCGGTCGGCACTCGGGACCCGTCTGGTTCGGCGCGGTGAACGGCAAATTCCTCGCATCTGGTCAGTCCCCTGGTAAGTCCCCAGCTCTCGGCACAGGCTCTTCTGCAAACTTAGCTTTCCTGTCTGCCACGGGCGAACATGCAGGGACGCGGCCGCATCTGCCATGCGAGACTGATATGCGGACAGCCAAAGCATGCGGTCCACCTCTGATTATCAGAGATGGTGCTCACGAGAGGACTCGAACCTCCACGGGTTGCCCCATACGGTCCTGAGCCGTACGCGTCTGCCAATTCCGCCACATGAGCATTTTCGGGGGCGGGATACTTGTTTCGTCCGCGCCCCTTTGCAAGTGCGACTTTTTAAAAAGCCGCGACTCCGCCTACGAGATGCGCATCGGCATCAGCACGTAGAGGAACGGAGTGGTGACCTTGATGACGCCGGGGCTCATCTCGTCGCTGACCTCGAGGTGAATCTCGTCGTCTGTCAGGTTTCTGAGCGGGTCCTGAAGGAAGCCGGGATTGAAGGCGACGGCGAAATCCTTGCCCTTGTAATTGATGGCCAGGGATTCGTGAGCCTCGCCGATTTCCGGGGTGTTGGCGACGATCTCGAGATTGTTCTTCGAAAAATTCAGCTTCACCGAGTTCGACTTCTCGCTGGAAAGCAGCGCGACGCGGCGCACGGCGTTCAGCAGGAGTTCGCGCTCGATGGTGACGCGTTCGCGGGATTCCTGCGGGATGACCTGCCGGTAGTTCGGGTAATTGCCCTCGATCAGCTTGGAAACGAGCAGCTTCCCGCCCGTCTCGAAGGAGACGTGGTTCTCGCCCACGGCGAGCTTGACCTCGCCGTCATCGGCGAGGAGGCGCTGCAGCTCGCCCACGCACTTGGCCGGAATCACGACATCCACTTCGTTGCTCCGCGGAAACTCGGCTTCGAGATCGACGAGCGCGAGGCGCCGTCCATCGGTGGCGACGAGCGTCAGCTTGTTCTCCTTGAACGAGAACAGGATCCCATTGAGGACGTAGCGGGTCTCGTCGGTCGAGATGCCGTAGCTGGTCTTGCGCAGCGCGTCCTTCAGATCCTTCTGCTTCAGCGTGAAAGCCTTCGCGTTTTCGAGCTTCGGCAGGCCGGGGAATTCCTCCTCGGGCAGGCACATCATTTTGAAAAAACTCGCCCCGCACCGAATGGACGCGACGTTCTTGCTGTCCACCTCCACGTTCACTTCGGCGGCGGGCAGTTCCTTGACGATCCCCGCGAGGCGGCGGGCGGGAATGGTGGTGCCACCCGGTTTTTCCACCTTGGCCTCGACGGAGCAGCTCATGCCGACATCGAGATCGTTCGTCGTCAGGTGGAGCGCGCCATCCACGGCGCGGATGAGAACATTTGAGAGAATGGGGAGCGTGGTGCGGGTGCTCACGACGTTCTGCACGGTCTGCATGCCCTCGAGTAACTTGTCTTTGGCGACGCTGAATTTCATGGAGTGGGTTTAATGGAACCCGAGTCTTTTGACGGAACATCTTGTGGTGTGCAACCATTTTTGACCCCACCGATTGATGTCTTGCTGGCTTGGGGCGCCATCCGCCCTCGCAATTCCGCCCAACCCTTCTCAATCGATGACCACCCCGTGGACTCGGAGGGTCGTTCCGGTCTGGAGGTTGTAGCGGGCGACCGCCTTGTTGTAATCAGCGCGCGCACGCAGCTCCGCGGTTTCTGCCTCGGCCAGTCGCTTCTGGAGTTCGAGCACCTCAAATGTCGTGCCGATGCCCGCAACCAGCCGGCCCTCGCCCGCAGTGAGGCTCTCCTTGGCGAGGCGCCGGGCCTCCCGGGTGGCATCCATCTGCTGGCGGGCGGTGGTGACTGCGCCGCTCGCATTATCCACGAGGACGATAATCTGCTGCTCCAACTGCTGCAACTTTACCAGCGCCTGTGTGGCTTCGAGTTTTGCCGCGTTGTAGCGGCCCCGATTATCCCGGTTCCCCAGCGGAATGCTGAAAGTCGCCCCGATGTTCCACGAACTCCTTTGAGGTTCCAATGCCCGCTCGATGCTGTGGCCGAAGTCGTCGTCCAGGCCGAGGAGGCTCAGGCTCGCGACAAGGTCCAGTCGCGGCAGCAGTTCGGTCTTCGTGAATGCGACGGCGATGTGCCGGTTTTGGATATCGAGCACCGACTGCCTGTAGTCCGGCCTCAGATCGAGAGCCGCCTGGATGCCCCCGATCACGTCCGGCTCGAACGGCGCCGAAGGCGGCGGCTGGATCTTCAATTCCGTGCGGAGCATCATCAGCATGTCGCCGGAGGTGAGCCGCTCGAGGAAGTTCTTCTGGTCCTTCACCTCGCGGGTCGTTCGGATCACGGCCCCCAGACGTGCCGCGGCGTCGGCCTGCGCGGTGGTCACGTCGAGCGGCGTCTTCACGCCGATTTCGACACGCTTGATGTTGTCGCGGAGCAGTTGCATCGCGAGATTCCGGGACCGTTGGGCGACCTCCAGGTTTTCGGTCGCGAACTGCAGTTCGTTGTAAACCTCGATGACCTCGGTGATGACGTTGATGACCTGCTGCCGCACGCTCCACTCGGAGATCGTCACATTGTTCCGCGCCAAGCGGACACCCGCGAGATTCGCGGCAGGCCCCGCCCCGCGGAGGAGCGGCTGCCGCAGACTGAAGGACATCGTGCTCTCGTACGTGCTTCCTGAACTGGCCGCGTTGCCATCCCGAATCTCGCTGGTGAGTCCCATGTCATAGCCGAGCCCCCAGGCCGTCACGCCGTTGACCCGCGTGGACCACTGTTCGGTGTGATCTCTGGAACCGCCGCCTGAAATCCCCACGTTGCCGCTCGCGTCCCGCACGAACGTGTCCGCGACCGAGAACTCGCCGTTCCGGTAGCTGAGACTGAAAGCCGGGTCGAACCGCCCGTACGCCGACTGCAGTCGCCCCCGGGAAATCTGGGGATCCATCTTTTGCGCGACGATGGAAAAGTTCTTCTCCAGCGCCATCCGGATCGCGATTCCGAGCGACAGGTTCAGATGCTTCCAGGCTGGCGGCGCTTCCGCGTCGCGGGCGCAGGCGAGACCGGCGGCGACGAAGAGGATGAGGACCGTTTTCAAGATCATGCGGCGAAGAGCGGTGCCACACGGTGACCCCCGCGAACTGTCACCGCAATCCAAAGCGCAAGTTTCCGATCCGCCTTGCGGGTCACTTACTTCCCATCGCTCACGGGCTTCGGCGCGGGCTTCGGCTTTGTATCCCAGTTCTTGCCGATGTCCGCGGGATCAAACGCCACCGCTGCGCCGCCCTCGGGAATCTCCAGTTTCGCGGACCACAGGATGCCATTCACCACCAGCCGGCGCTGTGCCTCGATCTTCCAGTTCGTATGCCAGTCCGCTCCGGTGAATGCAAAGCTGCGTCCGCCATCCGCGCGTTCGTAGGTCCAGCCGATCGTCTCGGCGCGGCCTGCGTGCGCCTTCGCATCGGCGGAACTGCGCGCCTTGTCGGGCACCTGACCCGCGATCACCGGCACGGCCTTCGGTGAGAAGTGCAAATTGTAGAGCCAGCCATCGCCGGGCGCTGTGAATGGCGTCACGCCACGCGTCACCGCGTGCTGCGGGAACGTGTCGAAGCTCATGTCCCAGTGCCCGCGGCAGCCGATGTCCTTCTTGAAGACTCCGCCAAGCCACGACTGGATTTCATCCGAACGATCCTCAGGCCCCTCCACGGCCTGATGCAGCATCACAAGGCCCGTTCCCTTCGCCACGAGCGACTTCATTTTCTCCCAGCGTGCCGCTTCGAGGAAAGGCAGCTTCGGCCCGCCATCCGTGTACACGACCACCGCACGTGCGTTGTTGAAGATGCGCTCATCCTTCGGCCAGCCTTCCGCAGCCATCACCGGCCACACCCCCTTCGTCTGCTTCAACGCATTCGCGAGGATCGTGCATCCCGCGAAGTATTCGTGTCCGCCGGGCTTGCTGCTCACGCTGCCGGCGAGGAGGACGATTTTTGCGAGCTTCGGGTCGGTCGAGTCCACTTCGAGCGGCACGCGCTTTTGTTCATCGGTGAGTTCGGCGCGGGCGAATGGGGTGAGTGCTGCGAGGCAGAGGACGAGTGGGAGTTTCATGATTTGGAAAAGTATGGAGACAGCGCGATCCCGGGTGTTCAGAGATCAATTGCTGGTTGCTTAGGGCCCGAGTTTCCTGAGCTGCGCATTCAGGAAGTCCGCGCATGGTGTCTCGGAGCCATTGATGCGAATGATGTACGGCTTGCCCGTGGTGGATGATTTGGTTGCAGCCTTCGAGATGAAATCAGCGGCAGTCTTGATGTCCTTTGTGTTCGCCTGCCATTTTCCGTGAAGAAACTTTGCAGCAGTCTTCGAATCGTAGTCGCTGCCGTTGCGTATAAACGTCGCGCCTTTGAGCGTCTCAATGTGCGAGATCAACGCCTCGATCTTCGCTTTCTCGGGAGCTGCAATTTCCTCCGCACGGACGAAAGGCAGCAACGCTGCGAGGCAGAGGAAGACTGGGAGTTTCATGTGTGGTGATGGAAAAACCAAGCTCACGCGTTATCGGCCGCAGTTCCGAGTCGTGATCTTCTTCTTACTCCGCGTGAGTCGGGATTATCTGAGAAGGGATTAAGATTAAGAACGAGGCATCACGCGAGGATGTCGTGGACGACCTGCCCATAGACATCCGTGAGCCGGAAGTCGCGCCCAGCATGGCGGTAGGTGAGCTTCTCGTGATCGAGGCCGAGCGAATGCAGCAGCGTCGCGTGCAAGTCGTGCATGTGGACCTTGTCCACCACGGCGTGATGGCCAAATTCATCCGTCTCGCCGTAAGTCACGCCGCGCTTGAAGCCGCCGCCCGCGAGCCTCACCGATAATCCCGCCGGATTGTGGTCGCGCCCCGTGCCGTTCTGCTGGGCGTACGGCGTGCGTCCGAATTCGCCGCCCCACCATACGATTGTATCGTCGAGCAGGCCGCGCTTCTTGAGGTCTTCGAGCAGGCCCGCCACCGGCCTGTCCACGGCTTTCGCGTGGTCGCCGTGCTTCGGCATGTTCGAGTGCTGGTCCCACGCGGGGTTGTTGGAATTGTCGGCGTAATTGATCTGCACAAAGCGCACGCCCGCCTCGCACATCCGGCGCGCGAGCAGGCACTGACGGCCGAAGTTGTCGGTCTCCTTCTCGCCGATGCCGTAGAGCGCGAGCGTCTCGGGAGACTCGCTCTTCAGGTCGAGCAGCTCGGGTGCGGTGCCTTGCATCCGCCACGCGAGTTCGTAGCTGTTCACCACGGCCTCCAGTTCGCTCTCGCCGGGCTTCTGCGCGAGCTGCTCGGCGTTCAATTCACGCAGCAAATCAAACTGCTGCTTCGCCTCCTCCGGCGAACGCGGCGGCTGGAGATTGCGGATGCTCGACTCCTTCGACGGCACTCCCGCGCGCCCGATCGCCGTGCCCTGATACACTGCGGGCAGAAAGGCGCTGCCGTAATTGCGCGGGCCGCCGTTGCCGAGCGCCGGGCTCAGCGACATGAATGCCGGCAGATTCTCGTTCTCCGTTCCGAGCCCGTAGGTGACCCACGATCCCATCGACGGACGGATCGAATTCGTCGTCCCCGTGTGGAGGAACAGCGTCGCCGGTCCGTGTGCGATGCCCTCGGTATGCATCGAGCGGATCACGCAGAGATCATCCGCGTGCTTCGCCATCTCGGGGAAAAGGTCCGATGCCCACAGCCCGCTCTGGCCGTGCTGCGCAAAGTTCCAAAGCGGCTTCATCACGCGCATCTGCGGGCTCTTGCCGGTCTTCGCGATGCTTCGCAGATCGCCGAATTCCATCATCTTCCCGTCGTCGCGATCGAGGCGCGGTTTGTAGTCGAACGAATCCACGTGGCTCACGCCGCCGGACATGAAGAGAAAGATGATGCGCTTCGCACGTGCCGGAAAATGCACCGGCTTCGGCGCGAGCGGGTTCGTCGCGGCGCGCGCCGCGAGGTCCGCGAGCGCGAGATAACCGAAGCCGCACCCGAGAGTGCGGAGCGCCTCACGGCGGCTGAAGTGAAGTGGGTTCATGGCAGGTGACTGGTTCGACGGTGGTGCGCCCAAGTTAAACCACAGAGCCACGATGGACACAGAGAGAATCGCAGGCATTCCCCCCTCTGTGTCCATCGTGTCTCTGTGGTTTATCCGGCATGGTTCGGCAAAGGGGACTAGTCGCAATGCCTTCGGATCTCCTGATCTGAATCCCAACGGGATTCCAGATCAAAGCCCAGGGTTGCGAGGCACGAGCTACCCTGGGAACCGGCGTCGCAACGCAACAGCCCCAACGGGGTTGCGGCATTTGCCGCACGCGGGACACAACCCCGTTGGGGTTGGGAGCCATGCCTGCGGTGACCCAGGGTAGCTCGTGCCTCGCAACTCTGGGCTGGAGGGCGGAATCCCTTCGGGATTCGAGCGGCGCGCGCCATTCGATTCCCCTGCTCCTTGGAGGCTCTTGCAAAACCTCAGCCGTAAGAGGGCGAGATGCCTTCACTCCTCTGAGCGATGACGCCGCGCGTCGGTGACCGTGGAGGTTTTGCAAGAGCCTCCTTGGTGTCGAATTTCCGAAAGGCATTGGGACTAGTCGATGTATCGGAAATCCACGCAGGCGAATAGCGTTTGGTGAAGCTGCGCCCATTTTTCGAGCGACGGCTCGGAGCCGAGGAAGCGCGCGGACTTTGCCCGCTCTGCATCCGTCGGCGGGCGGCCGAGCGTCCGGCGGAATGCGGCGGTGATGCGCGCGGCATCCGGCAGTTCGAGCGTGCGCGCCGCGGCGGCGCGGGCCTGCTCGACGACGAAGGGGTGATTCAAAAGAAACAGCGCCTGCGGAGCCACGGTGCTCGTGCTGCGCTGGCTGATGGATGAATTGATGTCGCCGAAGTCGAACACCTCGAAGAGTTCGAGCCGCTTGTTGCGGAACGCCGGGGTGTAAACGCTGCGGCGAAGGTCCGCATAGACGTAGCCGTATTCCACATTCTGCGCAGTGAAATTGTGTTGGTCGATGTCGCCCGCACCCGCGATGTTCGGGCCGAGGTAGTCGAGCTTCAGCTCGCCGCTGACGGCGAGGATCGTGTCGCGAATCTGCTCCGCATCGAGCCGGCGGCGATTGGCGTGCGCAAAGAGCCTGTTCTCGGGATCAGACGGTTGCGGATTGCGGATTGCGGATTGCGGATCTTTTTTCACCGCGGCCCGCGCCAGCTTTTCGTCATTCGTCATTCGTCCTCCGTCATTCACCCCGAGCTGCCACGTGCGCGTGAGCACGATCTCGCGCACGAGCTTTTTCAGGCTCCAGCCTTCCTCGACGAAGCGCAGCGCGAGGTGATCGAGCAGTTCCGGGTGCGACGGCTTCTCACCGGTCGTGCCGAAGTTCTCCACCGTGCGCACGATTCCCGAGCCGAAAAGCCACGCCCACACGCGGTTCACGATCACACGCGCGGTCAGCGGATTCTCGGGGCTGGTGAGCCATGCGGCGAGTTCACGGCGACCGCTTTCCTTTTCCGGCATCACCGGGGCGTTGCGCAGCGCGACTTGCAAAAATCCGCGCGGCACCGTCTCGCCGCGCTGCTTCTCGATGCCGCGCACGCGGATCTGCACATCAGCAATCTCGTCATCCTCGCGCACGGACATCGTCCGCGGGCGCGCTGGCCCGGACTTCGCGAGCTTCTTCAGCTCAGCCTCGAGCTTCTTTATGTCCTTGGTCGGCTCGTTCCTGTCCGGACTCGCCTTGTCCGCATTGGCCACCGGCGCCGCGGCTTCTCCCTCTGGCAGGAGCTGGAGCGCGTCCACGGTGACGAAGCCTTTCGTGTCCTCGTTGCTGATGAGCACATAGCCGGCGCCGTCCTTTTCAAAACGGAACTTCCCGAGCGAGACGAAGCGTCCGTCGATGGGCGGCGCCTCCGTCTCGTCCACAAAGACGGTGTCCTCGCCATCGGCGTGCAAGATGGTCACGCGCACGTTGGTCGCTCGACCGGCGGCGTGGGTGTAGGCGAGGCGCACCTCGTAGCGGCCCATCTTCGGCAGCATCGGGGTGAAGGTGATCGTCTTCTCGCCTTTGCCGGTGTTGTCATCGGTGACGTAACCGGCCCCGATGTAGCTGCGCACATGCTTGGATTGCTTCCACGCGCCGACGAGTTTCGCGTCCGCGTCGTCGAGCACGATGCCAGGCAGATCGGCGGGCGCGATGGCCTGCCCGGGCTTCGGCGTCTCCTCGGCGACTCCCTTCGACTGCTTCGCCAGCTCGGCCTTCGCGGAGGCCACCTCTTTTTCGAGAGCGGCGACTTTCACCTCGTGCGCACGGATTGCCTCCTCGGTCGCGCCCTCGACGGGGAGGGGAGTGACGATCCAGCGGGCCACGTTGTCGGTGTAATTGAAGAGCGTGCGCGTGCTCGCGAGGATGCCGGCGAGCGCGTAGTAGTCGCGCTGCGGGATGGGATCGAATTTGTGATCGTGGCAGCGCGCGCAGCCAATGGTCTGGCCGAGGAATGCGCGCCCGATGGTCTCCAGTTGCTCATCGACGACGTCGAAGCGGAGCTGCTGCTTGTATTGCTCCTCGTAGTTGGTCGGGCCGAGCGCGAGAAAGGCCGTCGCGGCCAGGCTGCGGCGTTTTTCCTCGGGCGAACTGGTGGGCAGGATGTCGCCCGCGATCTGCGCCTGGATGAACCGGTCGAACGGCACGTCGGCGTTGATCGATTCGATCACGTAGTCGCGGTAGTGCCAGGCATCCTTGAAAAGCAGCGTGCGTCCGCCGCCGCTCGACTCGGCAAAGCGTGCAACATCCAGCCACAACCGCCCGAAGCGCTCACCGAATTGCTTGCTGGCGAGCAGCTCGTCCACGAGGTGCTCGCGTGCGGATTGCGGATCGGCTTTCGCGGACCGCACGAAGGCATCGATCTGTTCCGGCGTCGGTGGGAGGCCGGTGAGATTGAGATAGACGCGTCGCGCGAGCACCTCGTGCGACGCATCGTGAGCAGGCTTCACCCCGGCTGCCTCGGCCTTGGCGAGGATGAAGCGGTCAATGTCCGAGCGCGGCCACGCTTCGTCCTTCACCACCGGCGGCGCGACTTTTTTCGGCGCGATGTAGGACCAGAATTTTTTCCCCTCCTCGATGCTCAGCCCGGTCTGCTTCTTCGCCACGGTCCCGCCGGTGCGCGGATCGGGCGCGCCCATTTTCACCCACTCTTCGAGCAACGTGATCTCCGCGTCCGGCAGCTTGCGCTTTTCGGGCATCTTCAGGTCGGGGTCCGTGTAGCGGATGGCGGTGATGAGCAGGCTCTTGTCCGGCTCGCCCGGGACGATCGCCGGTCCCGTGTCGCCGCCCTTTTCCCAACCCGCGCGCGTGTCGAGCCGCAGTCCGCCCTTTACCTTCTTTTCCGGGCTGTGGCATTCCAGGCATCGCTCGGCGAGGAGCGGGCGGATCTTCTTCTCGAAAAAGTCGGTCCCCTGATCCGCAGGGAGCGTCGCAGTGAGGGCGAGCGGGATGGCAAACTGGATGATGGTGCGGGGGCGCATGCGTTATTCAACTGGATAAGTCCCGAAACGCAGAGTTTTGGACAATTTATTTTCGGAGACCGGATCCGCCGCAGAAAGTTCGTCCAAGATCGCGTTCCGCGGACTCCATGGGTAGAGACTCCGCACGAACCCATGAACCCAGCCGACCGCGCCGAAGAATTCGTCTTCCTGCTCGCCCGCCACGAGCGGCCGCTCGGCGCGTACGTGATGACGATGGTGCCGCATGCGCAGGACGCGGATGACATTCTCCAGGAGGCAAAGGTCGTGATGTGGCGGAACTTCGCGCAGTTCCAGCCGGGCACGAATTTCGGCGCGTGGGCGCGGAAGGTTGCGTTCCATCAGGTGCTCGCCTTCCGCAAACGCAAGCACCGCGACCGGCTGGATTTTTCCGAGGACTTCCTGCGCACCGTCGCGGCCGAGGCCGAGAGCAGCGCCGACCATCTCGAGCAGCGCGAACGACTGCTGCACGACTGCATCGCGAAACTGCCCGCCGACCAGCGCGAGACGCTGCACCTGCGTTATCAGGAAGGGCTCTCGCTGGAGGAAATGGCGGCGCGCCTGGGCCGCACCGTGGGCGCACTTTACCGGCTGCTGAGCCGCGTGCGGCACGTCCTCCACGAATGCGTGACGAAGAACCTGAACCGCACCGAAAATGAACCCGCCTGATTCCACCACCGAACTGCGCGAACTCTGCGACAAACTGCTCGACGGCGACTTCACCGCCGGGGATCGCGCGCGACTCGAAAGCCTCGTGCTCGGCGACACCGCCATGCGCCGGCTCTACGTCGAGATCATGCACCAGCACGCCGCACTGCGGCAAAGCGCCAGCCGGCTCGGCGACGTGCCGCTGAACGAAGTGCTGCGCACGTTGCCGGATGCCGCGCCGGGGAATGTCATACGCGTGTCTTTCGCGAGGCGTTGGCTGAAAATCGCGGCCGCCATCGCCATCGGTGGCGCGATCTGGTGGCTCACCCCGCAGCTCGCACCGAAGCCGCTCGCCACGCTCGTCGAGACGAACGGCGCGCGTTGGGAAAACTCGGCACTGCCGACGACGCCCGGCTCGCCACTCCGCGCAGGCAGGCTCCGGCTCGCGGATGGCGTCGCACGGATCATTTTCCAAAGCGGCGCGGAGGTCTCGCTCGAAGGTCCGGCGGAGCTGGAACTCACCGGTCCGAATGCGTGCTACCTGCACGCGGGCGCGCTCACCGCGCACGTGCCGGAGCGGGCGCGGGGTTTCGCCGTCGGAACAGTCAGCGCGAAGCTCATCGACCACGGCACGGACTTCGGCATCAGCACCGATGCCGCAGGCCGCTCGCAGGTGCAGGTGATTCAAGGTGAGGTCGAACTCCAGCACGGGCGCAGCGGCGAAAACCTGCGGCTCACGACCCGCGAATCCGCCGCGATCACCGCGGACCGTTTCAAGCCGAGCGAGAAGGGCGAATCCGAACCCGACCGCTACGCATTCCTCCGCACGGCGGATTCGCAGAATGCGCTCACGCTCACGACCGCCGGCGGCGCGGGAGACGCCGCCTACGTCGTCTCGCCGAAGAGCCCGATTCACCACTCCGACACGCTGCTGCTCGTGAAGAACGCGGCGACGCCGAACTTCCTCCGCAAGGCATTCCTGCGTTTCGACCTCCGCTCAATCGGCAGCCATCGCGTGGCTAAGGCGACGCTCATGCTGAATGCGGAGCCGACCGGCTTCGGCTACGCGTCGCTCACTGGCGAACACACCTTCGCCGTCTATGGCGTCACCGACGACACGCTGGACGCCTGGTCCGCGGACACGCTGAGCTGGGAAAGCGCACCCGCATTTTCCGCCGACGGCGGCAGCGTGGATCTGTCGCGCGCGAAGAAGCTCGGCACATTCACGACCCCGCGCGGCGTGGTCGGCGGCACCTACTCGATCTCCGGCGAGGCGCTGGCGGATTTCCTCAGCCGCGATGCAAACCGCCAGGCCACGCTAATCGTCGTCCGCGAGACGAACGACGCGAAAAACAACGGCGCTGTGCATGGCTTCGCCGGCAACCGCCACCCGACGCTCGCACCGCCCACACTGCGGCTGACGCTCGCGCCGTAGGGCGGCTGAGGAAATGTCATGGCTGCAGAAGTGGCGGCGCGACGCGTAGCGTAGGTCTCCAGACCTGCGCGGTGTGTTCCCGCGGAGCGCCGGCGCAGTTCTGGAGAACTACGCTACAGAGCCCCGCCCGCGATGGCCGTCCAGCCAACTCCAAAGAGCGGTCACCCTGTTCCGTGAACTAATCTAGCCTCAATGCCTTTCGAATATTCCCGCCGGAAGTGGATGCGGATCTCCGGCAGTGGGCAGTGGGGCAGGCGAGTCGCCTGTCCCACTGTCGCTGCGTCGCCTCCTGTTCGGGTCAGAATATCCGAAAGGCATTGACGCTAGCTGGCTGGATCAAAGTTCAGCACGCCGATCAGCCGCAGTCCTTCGAGCGTGAGGTTCTCATGCACCTCGGCGATCTCGGGCACGCCAACCGCGATGAGGCTCGCGTAGCCGCCGGTCGCGACGGCCTTCAGCCTTCGGACTCCGAGCGCCTTCCGAATCTCCCCGAGGATTTCACGCACCAGTCCGCGATAGCCGTACACCGCCCCGGCCAGCATCGCGTGACGCGTGGACTTCCCGATGGGCCCGGGCGGTTCGAGCAGTGAGATTTTCGGGAGCAACGCGGTGCGCTGATGGAGATAATCCGTCATCGCCTCCAAGCCCGGCGCGATGACACCGCCGATGTATTTTTTCTCCGGCGAAAGAATGTCGAACGTGACCGCCGTGCCGAAATCCACGACGACGCACGGCGCCCCGTGAAACGCGACCGCCCCCGCGGCATTTGCGAGGCGGTCGGCGCCGATGCTGCGCGGCTTCGGGTAGTCGATTCCCACGCCGAGCCGGCTGCGATGACTCACGCTGTGGAGCGGAAATTTCCTCAACCACCGGCGGATGACTTCCCCTTTCTCCGGCACCACGGAGCAGAGCACGACCCGCTCGAATCGCCATCCGCGAAGTGCCCGCTCCAGCGTGTCACTCGCGAGATCCGCCGTGCGCAACCGGCGGACCGGCCCGATGCGCTCGCGCGATGCGAGGGCGATCTTCGTAAAGGAGTTGCTGTTGTCGATGAGAAGAAACTCGGACGCGGCCATTCGCGGCAATGGAACTCAGCGCGGGCGGCTTTGTCACGCACGCCGCCGGTCCGATTGCTGACTGGGTGCGCAACTTGGTCCCATAACTGCTGTAATGAACCCCAAATCTATCCACCAATATGTTCTGGTTCTGCTCCGGTCACTTCGCCGCCACATGGCTCGTCTGCCTCGGCCTGATTTTCAGGTTTCAGTCCACCACCGAGCGCCCGCATGCCTTTGTCCTCTTCGCGCTGCTCTTCTGGCCCGTCGTCCTGGAGCTGCTCTCGCTGAAAGGATACTTCGCCCTGAAACGCGTGACCCTCGACCGGCTCAAGGCCCGCGTTCGCAGCGGTGAATTGAAGAAGGCGGTCGTCTTCGGATTCGGCTTTTGCACGAGCCTGCTCGCCGCGGCCGGCATCGGCACAGCCGCGTGGGCCGTGAGCTCGACGGACCGGTGGTTCGGAAAACTCGACGGCTGGCTCAGCGCTCTTCACACGATCGCATGGTTCCCCGTCACGCTCGCACTTTGGATCGTCCCGCCGGTCATCGTCCTCGCCATGCTCGCGGGAAAGAACGGCAAAGCCACGACGCAGGAGCCAGCCAAGCCGGCCGAGCCCGTCCACGCCTGACCGCAGTTCACCTCCCGAAAACACAACAGCCACCGCCGGCAGAGGCCAGCGGTGGCTGTTGGTTTTTACTGGCAGGAATCCGTCAGAGACCGGAGCCGGGCGTCAGCGTCGCCCGCTGCTCGGTGTCCTTGTAAATGATCTGCTTGTAAGTCCCGCCGGCTGGAATCATCGGCAGAACGTGCTCGGAATACGGCACCATGACTTCGAGCAGGCACGCGGTCTTCTGCGCGAGGAACCACTCCATCGCCGCGGCGAGATCCTTCTTGTGCGACACGCGCTTGCTCGGAACGCCGAAGCCCTCGCAGATTTTCTGAAAGTCCGGATAAATTTTGGACATGTCCGGCACCTCGCGTTTCGCATCCAAGAATGTGCCGAGGAAAGTGTGGCCGCGGTTTGATTTGAAGAAGCGGTCCTCCCACTGCACGACCATGCCGAGGTGGAGATTGTTCAGCACGAGCGCCTTTGCCGCGATGCCCTCGACGTGCGCGCAGGCGAGTTCCTGGATGTTCATCACAAAGGAACCGTCGCCGTCGATGTCGATGACCTCCTTGTCGGGCCGCGCCACCTTCGCGCCGATCGCGCTCGGGTAGCCGTAGCCCATCGAGCCGAGCCCGAGGCTGCTGATAAGCGTGCGGGGCTCGTCGAAGTGATAGAATTGCGCCGCCCACATCTGGTGCTGCCCCACGCCGGTCGTGATGATCGCCTCGCCCTTCGTCATCTTGTAGAGTTGCTCAATGACATACTGTGGCTGGACGGCGTCATCCGTGTCCTCGTAGTAAAAAGGGAACGCCTTCTTCCATTCCATGATCTGCGCGCGCCACGGCGCGTAGAGCGAATAGTCACCCGCCTTCTTCCGCTCATAGCCGGCCTTCGCGAGCAAAACGTTCGCGCGGGTGAGGGCGTCCTTCACATCTCCGAGCATCGGCAGCTTCACCACCTTGTTCTTGTTGATCTCGGAGTTGTCGATTTCCAGATGCACAATCGTGCCGTGCTGGCAGAACGCCTCCAGCTTGCCCGTCACGCGGTCATCGAAACGCACGCCGAACGCGAGCAGCAAGTCCGCCTCGTTCGCCGCATTGTTCGCATACACAGTGCCGTGCATGCCGAGCCATTTCAGCGAAAGCGGATGCGTCTCCGGGAAGCAACTCACGCCCATGAGCGTGGTCGTCACAGGAATCTGCGTGCGCTCGGCAAACTCCAGCAGCTCCGCGTGGGCCTCGCCGCTGATGATGCCGCCCCCCACGTAGAGCATCGGCTTCTTCGACTGCAGGATGAGGCCGACGAGTTCGTTCAACTCCGCTTCGCCCACCCGGATGTCCGGGTTGTATCCGCGCAGCTTCACCTCCGTCGGCCACACGGGCTGCGCGCTGCCCATCTGGATGTTCTTCGGGATGTCGATCAGCACCGGACCGGGACGCCCCGTCTGCGCGATGTGGAAGGCCTCCTTCACGATCCGCGGCAGATCGTGGATGTCCGTCACGAGGTAATTGTGCTTCACGATCTGCGCCGTCACGCCAAACACATCCGTCTCCTGAAACGCACCTTTGCCGATCATGTGCTGCGGCACCTGCCCGGTGATCGCCACCAGCGGCGTCGAATCCAGAAAGGCATCCGCGATGCCCGTCACGAGATTCATCGCCCCCGGACCGGAAGTCGCCATCACCACGCCCGCCTTGCCCAGCGCCCGCGCATAGCCCTGCGCGGCGAACACCCCGCCCTGCTCATGCCGCGGCAGGATGGTGCGGATCTTCTTCGAACGCGTGAGCGCCTGATGCATCGCCATCGAAGCCCCGCCCGGATACGCAAAAATGGTCGTCACCCCCTCGCGCTCGAGAGCCTCTACGAGAGTATCGGCTCCGGTCATGGTGGGTCCGAGTTCCCCCTTGCTGGAAGGGGCCTGTGTCGTGGATTTGGCGGCTGTGCTCATAGGTTTCGCTTGGAAAATGGACCCGGAGGCTAGCCTCTCGGGCACATCGCCGCAAGCAGCTTTCCCCGGATGTCCGGCCTGCGGGTGTGATTGAAAGTGAGTCCATTGGATGAGCCAAAATGATGGTGCCAAGCGTGGCGCCAGCCTTTGGACTGCGCGAGGCTTGACGCTGCTTTTCCCTCGCCCCGGGACGGACGCGCAAAGTCACCGTTCCCTGCCAAGGAACGCAGCGCCTCTCGTCCGCCCGGCGCATTCCGCGATCTCGCCCATCGCTCCTCCGCAAAGCCAAAGCGGAGTCGAGCTTCCGCAGTCCAAAGCCTCGCGGCACTCACGCGCCGCTCAGCTTTGGCCGGCTACCCTGCATTTCTCACGCTCATGGCATGGGATGCGACAGGGTGTTGCGCAGCCTGCACTGCGCGCCTGCGAAGGGGGCAGCGTTCACGTAGCGTAGCCCTCCAGAGGTGCGCCGCGGTGAGCGCCGGCACGGCGCAGCTCTGGAGAGCTACGCTACAATCGCGGCTTGCCGGCGGAGTGTGAGAAAGGCGGACTACCTGCCTTTGGACTCCCATTGAATCACGCCAATCTCCTTGGATTTCGCACTCAGATACACGGCCAGACCTGCGGCCAGGTGTGTGAGAAATCCGGAAAAACTCTCCGTTTTCCGCCAGCATTGTGAAAGCATCCTCCCGATGATTCCCTATCCCCGGACACACTTCCTCCCCAGATTCGCCACCGCCCGTGGCGCGCAGCGCCCATGAGCATCCCCATCGACCTCTCGCACAAAGTCGCGCTCGTGACCGGCGGCTCGCAAGGCATCGGCGCGCAGATGGTGCGGACGTTTCATCAGGCTGGCGCGAATGTGATCATCAATCATCCCGGCATCGGAACGACCGGTTCCGATGCCGAAGCGCTCGCCGCCGGGTTGAACGCGGCGCGGGCGGAAAGTGCGCTCGCGCTCGCTGCGGACGTTTCCGATCCGGACGCCGTCCAGCGCATGATGAAGGGGGCAAAGGAGCGCTTCGGCGGCATCGATTTTTTGATCAATAACGCGGCCATCATCCGCGACCGGACCATTGCGAAGATGTCCTTCGACGAATGGAAATCCGTGATCGATGTGAACCTCGCGGGCGTCTTCCACTGCTGCAAATTCGGGATCGAGATGATGCGCGACGGAGGAGCAGTCGTCAGTCTCGGCAGCATCGCCGCGATCCAGGGATTCTTCGGCCAGGCAAATTACGCCGCGGCCAAAGCCGGCGTGCAGGCGATGATGCGTGTGCTCAGCCGTGAGGTCGCCCGCCGCGGCATCCGCGCGAATGCGATCGCGCCCGGAGTCGTCGAAACCTCCATGGCCGCGACGATCCCGGAAGCGGTCCGCGCCGAGATGCTGAAAAACATTCCGCTGGCTCGTTTCGGCAGCACGGCGGAAATCGCCAACGTCGCCCTTTTCCTTTGCTCGCCGCTCGCGTCGTACGTCACCGGGCAGACGATCGAGGTCAATGGAGGCTGGCGCGGATGAACCGAACTCGGAACGCGGAACGCGGACCGTGGAAAGAGATGCCACGGGTCGCGGTTGCGCAGGTCTTCATTCCGCGTTCCGCGTTCCCCGTTCCGCGTTTCCCATGAGGGGCGCGGCACGGAGAGTTTCCGCCACCGAGGCGGTCGCTGCGATTCCCGACGGCGCCACAGTTGCCATCGGTGGATTCGTCGGCTCGGGTCATCCGGAAGCCCTCACCGCGGCGCTGGAGCAACGCTTTCTGCAAACAGCCACCCCTCGCGATCTGACGCTCGCTTACGCCGCCGGGCAAGGCGACCGCGCCAGTCGCGGCATGAACCATCTCGCGCACGCAGGTCTCCTGAAGCGCGTGGTGGGCGGACATTGGAACCTCGCGCCGAAACTCGGAACCCTCGCGCTGGAGAATCGCGTGGAGGCCTACAATTTCCCGCAGGGCGTCATGTGCGTCCTCTTCCGTGAAATCGCGGCGAAGCGGCCGGGCGTATTCACGAAGGTCGGTCTGAATACATTCATCGATCCCGTGAACGGCGGCGGGCGCTTGAACGCGATGACCATCGAGCCGCTCGTCGAGCGCCTGACGCTCGATGGGGAAACCTGGCTGCGTTACCGGACTTTTCCAATTCACGTCAGCCTCATTCGCGCAACGAGCGCGGACTCGCTGGGCAATCTCGGCATGGAGCGCGAGAGCCTCATCGGCGAAGTGCTGCCGATCGCGCAGGCCGCCAGAAACCACGGCGGAATCGTGATCGCGCAGGTCGAACGCTTCGTGGATCGCATCGCGGATCCAAAGTCCGTCCGCGTGCCGGGCACGCTCGTGGATTACGTCGTGCTTGCCGGAGCGGGTCAGCACGAGCAGACGTTCGCCGAGGCGTTCAACGAAGCCTACGTGACCTCGAAAAATGGTCCGATTGCCGTGGAGCGGCTGCCTTTCTCGGAACGGAAAATCATCGCCCGCCGCGCGCTGATGGAGATCCGCCGCGGGGACATCGTGAACCTCGGCATCGGCGTGCCCGAGGCCGTCGCCGCAGTCGCCGCCGAGACGGGGCGGCTCGATGAGTTCACCCTCACGATCGAGAGCGGTCCCATCGGTGGTCTGCCGGCTTCGGGTCTCAGCTTCGGCAGCAGCCGCTTTCCCGAGGCGGTGATCGATCAGCCGTCGCAGTTCGATTCCTACGACGGCGGCGGGCTCGATATTGCCGCACTCGGCGCGCTCGAGGTGGATGCCGAAGGCAGCGTGAACGTGAGCACGTGCGCCGGACGGTTCGCCGGCGTGGGCGGCTTCGTGAACATCTCGCAGAACGCCAGGCGCGTCGTCTTCTGCCTGCCATTCCGCGCCGGCGCCTCCCAGATTGCAATGGAGGACGGCATTCTCCGAGTGAAGCAGGAAGGAGCGACCGCGAAATTTGTGAAGCGTGTCCAGCAGGTCTGCTTCCACGGACCGTCGGCGTTCGCGCGCGGCCAGCAGGTGCTCTACGTGACGGAGCGTGCGGTATTCGCGCTCACCGCCCGCGGATTGTCGCTCGTCGAAACCGCACCGGGCATCGACCCCGCGGGAGACATTCTGCCGAGGATGGATTTCACTCCGCTAGTCGATGCGCCGCGCGCCATGCCGGCCGAATGCTTCGCGAATCCCTGACATGAAATTCCCGCAACCCATCCATCTCGCCGCCGCGCGCCGTTCGCCAATCGGGCGATTTGGCGGCGGCCTCAAGTCGCTCACTCCCGCCGATCTCGCGCTTCAAATCGCCGAAGCGATTGTGCCCGCAGAACTCCGTTCAGCAGTCGGCCAGGTGATCCTCGGCCAGGTGCTGCAGGCTGGCACCGGCATGAACGTCGCGCGCCAGGTGGGACTGCGACTCGGGCTCCCGCAGACGACCCCGGCATTCACCGTGAACATGGCATGCGCCTCCGGACTCCATGCGGTCGCGCTTGCCGCGTCCGCGATCGCCCTCGGCGAAACCGATCTCATCCTCGCTGGCGGCGTCGAAGTGATGAGCCGCGCCCCGCATTACCTCACTGACTTGCGATGGGGCAAGAAACTCGGCGCAGCGGCTGCGACCGACGCGATGCTCATCGACGGCCTCTGCGATCCCGTCTTGAAAATCGGCATGGGCGACACCGCCGAGCGAATCGCGGAGCTTTGCAAAATCGGCCGCGAAGCACAGGACGCCTTCGCTTTCCAAAGCCAGCAACGCGCCGCCGCGAACCGTGCCGCATTCCAGCGGGAAATCCTCGCCGTCACGGGAGCCGATGGAGCGATCACCGACGACGAACATCCACGAGCTGACACCACGATTGAAAAACTCGCCCGGCTCAAACCCGCATTCCGCGCGGATGGCAGCGTCACTCCGGGCAATTCGTCCGGCATCAATGACGGTGCCGCATTGCTCCTCGTCGCGGACGCCGCGGCGATCGGCCGTCACGGCTTGCAGTCGCGTGCCCGCATCGTCGGCGCGAGCGTGGTGGGCTGCGACCCCGCCGTGATGGGCATGGGTCCCGTCGGCGCAATCCGGCGGCTCTGCGAAGAAACGGGCTGGAAACTCGACGCCGTGGATGCCGTGGAAATCAACGAAGCCTTCGCCGTGCAGACGCTCGCATGCGCGCGGGAACTCGGCATCGACCCCGAGCGGCTCAACCAACGCGGCGGCGCGATCGCACTCGGGCATCCCATCGGATGCAGCGGTGCGCGCGTGCTCGTCACACTGCTGCACATTCTCGAGGACAAAAAGCTGAAGCGCGGAATCGCCTCGCTCTGCGTGGGCGGTGGCATGGGCATCGCCATGGCCATCGAGCGGGAATGACAGGCGGCCGCCCTGTCTCCGCGAGCGCGAACGGAGTGCCGGCAGCGGGACTCGAACCCGCACGAGAGTTACCTCCCAAGGGATTTTAAGTCCCTTGCGTCTGCCATTTCGCCATGCCGGCAATTACTGATCATGGAACACTTGCGTCTCGTTCGCAGCGCTCCGACCGCGCCGGGAAACAATACCGCGATGGTCAAATCGTCCGAGTCCGGCCCTTCTCAGAACTCGTGCACAGATTCTCGCATAGGAACGCATCGGCCGGAGTCTATGGCCGACCGTGATTCACGCAATCGTCGAATCGGCTGTCGCTGGGTGGATACCGGCAGGAGATGGCCGCGAAGCGCACCGCCGGTTTCGCACCCGTTGCTGGTCGCGGATCTCTGTAACGCCCTCGAAAACCCATGGCGCAGAAAACACGGAGCGGCGCGGGTTGTTGGAGGAAGGGCGATCAACCTGCCTCGGATGTGGCGGCGCCTGTGAGCGAGTTCAGCAGGAGGAAATGGATCTCGTCTGCAAGACGGAAGTGCTGGAGTTGCCGCGCTGCGCGCTCAAAGGTGCGGCGAGGGAGGGCCACGGCCTCAATGGGCGAGGGCGCGAACTTTGCGGCGAGGCGAAAGACTGCGGGGTAGTGGCGGGCGACGAGATGGGTGAAGCGGGAAGCGGAGGTTTCCAAGGTGAGGGCCGGGTTCTGGATTGGTCGTCGTCGTCGCGAATTCCTTACGCGCGGTTGGCAGCAAGATTCTGTGCGTCGTCGTGGGGCGGGGGATGCAGCAGAGCGCTCCGTCGTGGTAGCGCATGGCGGCGGACCTTCTGCTCACGACGATCTCGGTGTAGTTCACCGTCGCCGCATCCGCCCGGTGCATGCAGAAGCAGATCGGCCCGCGAGCCGGCTGATGCGAAGCGCGCAGCCGGCGCAGCCATGGCAGGCTGCCCGCGTCACCCTCACGCGCCGCATCACTCGCGACCTGGCTACGCTTGAACTGCGCGCGTGGTTCGTCGAAGCCGGAAGAGAACCAGTGGCTGGGTTCCCACGCGTGGGTCTGTTCACCGAGCGTGTTTCGGTCCCAGCGGAATTCGCGCGCGATCCTCTCGTGCAGCGAAAACACGAGCAGCCGGAATGGCAGCATGTCGTGCCTCGGGAGTGCATCCGCTGCTTCACGCGCCTCCGCAAAACTCGCCGCCGCCAGCAACGAAGGCACTGCGACGCCACGGCTCACCAGGGAGACGGGCCGTCCCGGCCCGTTCACCGGCGAAGGCGCGCCATACCAATTGATCAGCGCCACACAGAGGCCGGCATCATTGACGCCGATCCACGATCCGCCCGTGCTCAGGCACGTGGACGGCGCCGCACGCCCCGGATTAGGTGGCGCGGATGCTCTTGTCGTATTGCAGCAGCAGGCGACCGCCGACGATCTGGAACGCATCGGGTTCGATTTTGAATAGGCTGTCCTTCGCTACGCCCCACGGGCAGTAGCCGCCGAATTGCGGCGCGTACTTCGCCGGCTCCTTGTCGAACGCCGCCTTGTGCCCGGCAGATGCGAACTGGTAGGTGCCGCCGCCGTGCGTGCTCGCAAACTGCGGGCTGCCCTTCGCGGGCTTGCTGTCGGTGAAATACGCGACGTCGTAGCCCTGCACGGCAAGGCCGGATTTGTCCACGTTGACGAGGGTCTTCGACTGGGCGCTGGCGCCGCCCGCGAATCCGAGGCCGAGTGCAAAGGCGAACGCCAGTGCGGTGAGATTGCGGATGATGGAACGGAGTGTGGTTGGGGTTTTCATGCTCAGGTTTGTCGTGAGTGGTGCGGTTTCCTTCGCGGAATCCTTACAGCAACCTGCCGATTCAGGATCAGTTCGTGGACTCGCGGACCGCTTGCTTCAGGCGCGTTCTGAACTCATCCGACAGCACGCCCGCCGCGCCGACATCTCCGGCACCTGGCAAGTGGCGCAGCGCGCGGCGGAGGAGCGAGAGCTGATCGCGGTAGCGGCGGCACCA
>Ga0105046_10004750_pt1 | contig 21599 bp, 17 predicted proteins | sample MAT03_FD_78385 | JGI IMG/M metagenome (GOLD analysis project Ga0105046, IMG submission 78385) | Freshwater microbial communities from Lake Fryxell liftoff mats and glacier meltwater in Antarctica - MAT-03 (megahit assembly) | ecosystem: Environmental > Aquatic > Freshwater > Ice > Liftoff...
AGGGTCGCAGAACCGAGTTGTGGTCCATGGTTGTGGTGACGAGACGGATCGGAGTGTGAGGTCCGGTTCGCAGGCGTGCGGCACGCACAACGCCCTTGATCGCGAGGTTGAGCGCATCGGACGTGTTGAGCGTGAAGACGATGTGGCGCGGCGAGGGATGATCGAGCAGCGTCGCGAGACGCCCGCGGCACTGGCGTAGGAGGCGCGCGCCTTCGCGGCTCTCCATGTATTGGCCGCGCCCGGGTGATGCGCCGATGTCGCGGGCGTACGCCATCATCGCGTCGTAGACGCCGGGGGGCTTTGGGAAGCTGGTGGCGGCGTTGTCGAGGTAAAGGCGGGACACGCACGAGTGTAGGGAAGAGGAAGGCACTAAAGACTGGGGACTGGACACTGGGGATCCGGGTCAGACGGAGTAAGAACGAGAAAGCGAGTTGCGCAGATTGCTCTGGTGGCAACGGCGCGCGCTGAGGCCCCTGATGAGACCGTGGAAGACACCGGCCGGGGGGCCGGTGCTAATTTGGGTTAGGCCTTTGCGGGCTTGTAGAAGGGGAGTGGCGCGACGGCCGCGGGGAGCGGTTCGCCTCGGCCGGTGTCGATCTGGACTGCGGTTCCGACGGCAGAGAGATCGGTGTCGAGGAAACCCATCGCGATGCACTTGCCAAGCGTGGGTGAGGGGCAGCCGCTGGTGACGGTGCCGACTTCCTTGCCACCTTGCATGATCTTCATGCCCTGCCGCGCCGAACGCTTGCCTTCGAGGACGAAGCCTGCGAGCTTGCGCCTGACGCCGCCGGAGGCGATGGTCTGCTTGAGGGCATTCATGCCGACGAACGGCTCGCCCTTGCCATCGTCGGCCTTGTCCAGCGAAATGGCGAGATCAACGCCGCAGGAGAGGGCGTTGATCTCTTCGCCAAGTTCGTGGCCGTAGAGGGGCATTCCGGCCTCGGTGCGGAGCGTGTCGCGCGCGCCCAGGCCCGCGGGGCGAATCTCGGCTCCGGTCTTGGTCATGTCCACGTCGCTCGCGAGGAGCTTCATTGCCAGGCCAACGGCGCCCGATGGGAGGATGACCTCGACGCCGTCCTCGCCGGTGTAGCCCGTGCGGCTGACGATGAGCTTGACGATCATGAGGTTCTTCACGGCGAAGCGGTATCGCTTGAGGCCGAGGACCTCGCTGCTGAATTTGCCGATGCGGGGCAGGATTTTGGGGCCCTGGAGCGCGACCATCGCGGTGGATGTGGTCTGATCGTCGATCTTGACGGTGAGGTCGCCCGCGGCACGCACCTGCTCGAAGTGGCCCATGAGCTTCTCACGGTTGGACGCGTTGACGACGAGGAGGAAGTCGTCGTCGTCCATGCGATAGACGATGATGTCGTCGCGCACGCCGCCCTGCTCGTTGCAGACGAGCGAATAGCGGCACTGGCCAGGGACCATGTCGTGGATCTTCCGCGTGCAGAGACGCTCGAGGAACTTGCGTGCGTGGCGGCCCGTCACCTTGATGCGGCCCATGTGCGAGACGTCAAAGACGCCGCCGCTGTTGCGGACCTGGTGGTGTTCCTCGGTCAGCCCGTAGTACGTGAGAGGCATCTCCCAGCCAGCGAAGTCGACCATGTTGGCCTTGTGGTCGAGATGAAAGTTGTAGAGCGGGGTGCGTTGCACGGGCGGAGTCTCCTGACGGTGATCGGCGGTTCAGCGACCACGGCGCGATGGGTCTGCACAGGTGATGGGGAGGTTAGGTCGCGCCCGGCCACGCGGCGTTGTCGATGAGGCGCACGTTCCCGACGCGAGCCGCGATCAGAGCCCTGCCGGGAAATGGCCCGGTCCATTCGAGCAGCGTCCTCGCGTCACGCACGACGGCATACTCGGGCGTGATGGATTCTCGTGCGAGTTCGGCGAGCATGGCACGTTCGGCGGCGGCGGGAGTCTGTTGTGACGCCGCGAGCGTGAGGGCGCGGCTAATGGCCAGGGCACGCGAGCGATCGGTGGGCGTCAGAAACACGTTCCGGCTGCTCATCGCGAGGCCCTCGGGTTCGCGCTGCGTGGGGCAGGGGATGATTTCAACCAAGTCTCGCGAGCGGGTGCTGGAGGCATCCGTCGCTTGGACCTTGGCTTGGATCGTGACTTCGATCCTTGCTTCGTTCATGGCCTTGATGACCGCGAGTTGCTGCCAATCTTTCTCACCAAAGAGAGCTGCCGCAGGGCGCACAAGGTCAAAGAGCCGCGAGACAACCCGGCATACGCCCGCGAAGTGGCCGGGGCGGTTCGCATCCTCCAGCGTGGGCTGCGTCGCTACATCCGGCAATGGCGGAGTGGGAATCGCGACGCGGGGCGGGTAGATGTCGTCCACCGTGGGTGCGTAGACCAGCACCGCTCCGGCGGACTCGCAGAGTGCTAGGTCAGCGGCAAGAGGCTTTGGATATCGGTTGAAGTCGGCAGGATCGTTGAACTGCGTGGGGTTGACGAAGATTGAGACAGACGCGCCGGCAAGGTGGCGTGCCGCGGCGAGCGTCGCGGCCTGGCGCACGAGCGAGGCGTGGCCATGGTGCAGCGCACCCATGGTGGGAACGAAGACGGTGGGGCCAAGCCGGGCCAGTGCCTCGGCAAGCTCCGCGTTGGATCGGGCGACACACATGGTCCGGGTCATCGCCCTGAGGATAGAGATGTGGGTTCGGATCTACCGGCGGAAGACCCGAACCGACGAGACGAAACGTACGTAGGACGTTCGGGTCAATGTTCGGATACGCTTGGCACCACGCGCGAAGGCGCCGCGGCGGTCTTGGTGCGACGCTTGCATGTCACGTCCTGATCATGTCCTGTTCACTTCCTGATCCCTCCCTGATCACAAACGGAGTCCAAGATGCTCGGACGAGTCTTCAAAGCCTACGACGTTCGCGGGACCTATCCCGACCTTCTGACCGACGGGATGGCCTGGCAGATTGGGTATGGCGCGAGCAAGTTCCTGCTCGCGGACGCCGCGGCTGCGGGCGAGACCACGCCGATGATGACCAACATCATCGTCGGGCGCGACATGCGCACAAGCTCACCGACGCTGACAAAGAACCTGATCCAAGGCATCAACGATCAGGGTGGCAACGTCATCGACATCGGGATGTGCGACACCTCGATGATCTACTTCGCGGTGAATCACCTTGATTGCGCGGGGGGCGTGATGGTGACGGCCTCGCACAATCCCCCGAACTACAACGGGTTCAAGGTCAGCAAGCGCAAGGCCAAGCCGGTGGGCGAGGCGACGGGGCTGGCAGAGGTGCGAAAGCACGCCGCAATGGTGGACAAGGCGACGCTCGTTAAGCAGACGGGGCGCGTAGAGCAGCGCGACCTCTGGCAGCCATACGCCCAGCACGTGCGCTCTTTCCTGGACCTCGGCGGCTCCAAGCTCAAGGTCGTGATCGACGCCAGCAACGGCATGGCGGGAACGATGATCCCGAAGATCTTCGGAAAGCAGTCGCCCCTCGGCGCGGCACCGGGGCTCTCGATCATCGAGATCAACTTCGACAACACGAAGGGCGACTTCGCGCACGATCCCAACCCGCTCGTCGCCGCGAACATGAAAATGACGCAGGACGCGGTGCTGCAGCACAAGGCCGACGTGGGCTTTTGCTACGACGGCGACGCCGATCGTTGCATGGCCGTGGATGAGAAGGGGCGCATCATCGGCTGCGATCTCCTGACGGGCATGCTCGCGAAGTTCTTCCTCCAGAAGAGCCCCGGTGCTGCCATCGCGTATGACCTGCGCTCGACCAAGGCCGTCGAGGAAGAGATCGTGAAGCAAGGTGGCAAGCCCGTGCGTGGACGCGTTGGTCATGTCTTCATGAAGCAGGCGATGGCGGAGCACCAGGCCGTGTTCGGAGGCGAGCTCTCGGGCCACTTCTACTTCCGCGACAACTACAACACCGACAGCGGCGCCATCGCGATGTGCACGATCCTGTCGGTCCTCGCGAAGACTGGAAAACCCCTGTCGGAACTGATCAAGCCGATCTCTCGCTACCAGCAGTCGGGCGAGGTCAACTTCCACATCGAGGACAAGGACGGCGCACTCGCGGGCCTGAAGCAGACCTACGGCCCCGGCTCGGCGGCCCACGGCGTGGTCGATGAGCTCGATGGCGTCACGATCGACTGCTTCAAGGCGCAAGGCTGGTGGTGCAACGTCCGCAAGAGCAACACCGAGCCGCTGCTGCGACTGAACCTCGAGGCCAAGGACCGCGCCACGCTCGACCGGGTGATGGCCGAGATCGCGCCCCGTTTGGGCCGACGCGAGGAGCATCATTGAGCGTGACGAAGCGTGACATCTCGCCAGAAGTGGTAGAGTGACGCATCGCCAAGGGTGTCCGCCAGTTGCAGACTGACCCGAAACCCGAGCAGGAAGCCAATGACTCTTTCCGACTTTCTCGATGCCTGGAAGCTCACGGAGCATCCCTTCCGCGGCGAGGAGGCTCGCTCGGATGATGTCTTCGCGCGGATGAGCGGCGCCCTCGCGGGCTCAAGCAGCACACGGGAGATCCCGCCGCCGGGCTTCGTGGCTGCGGATGACCAAGCGTCTCCCGTGACCGCTTCCCAGATTTCGTCCGTGCCTTCCCTGTCCAGCGTGACAGTTCTCAACACCCCCACCTCCGTCTCCACCGAGACTTTCCCGATCGGCGCTGAGGCCAAGTCGGGACCGATCCATCACTCCGACTTTGACAAGATCCTCGGCGACCTTCGCAGGCCCGGTGCTTCGGTTGTCTTCGGCGAGAAGGGCTCGGGCAAGACCGCGCTGCGCTTCCAGCTTGGACGCCGCATCCTTGATCACAACGCGGCTCATCCGGGCGCGAAGGTTCTGATGCTGGGATACGACGACCTCAACGCCTTCTGCGACCGGATCCATGAGAAGCTTGGATCAAAGACGGCGCTGGAGTCTCTGCAGAAGATCCGGCTTGTTGACCATATTGATGCGATGCTGCATCGCGTGGTGCCGCGGGTCGTGGATGCCTTGCTTGATGAGAGTGGCCCCGAGCCCATCGACGTTCGAGAAGCAAGCAAGGTCGCGAAGCGACTCTCGCCTGAGGCAAAGCGGGCCATCCTCACGCTGCAGGCGTGCTACGACCGGCCGAGTGATGCACCGAACCGGACGAACCGTCTGCGTCGGCGCCTGCGCATCTGGCCAAGTGCTGCGGTCTTTGCGCAGCGCGTTGTGCTCGTGATCTGGCCGCTGCTGATTCTGGCGGGGCTGGTGTGGGTGAATGTCTTCGCGTTGCCAACCGGCCTTGTGAACATCACGCAAGCGCAGGCAGCGTGGATCCTGGTCGTGATCTTCGCGGTCTACGCGCTCTTTGCACTTAAGGTCGCGGTTTGGAACCGGCTCGCGATCATCCGCACGGGCATCAGGCTGCGGCGCCAGTTGCGGACGATCGCGCGGGGCGACGTCTCTTTCGCACGGTCCATCCGCCAGTTGCCCCGGGCCTGGCGCGAGTCGTCGCAGCTCCCGGTCTCAGACTCCGATGAGGTTCGGTACGAGATGATGGACCGGCTCAAGAATGTGCTCCGCGCCATCGGGTACTCGGGAATCGTTGTCGTTGTGGACCGGGTCGATGAACCCACGCTCGTCTGCGGCGATCCCGAACGCATGAAGGCGCTGATCTGGCCGATGCTCAGCAACAAGTTCCTGCAGCAAGAGGGCATCGGGATCAAGCTCTTGCTGCCGATGGAGCTGCGGCACGCCGTGTTTCGCGAGTCATCGGCCTTCTTTCAGGGCGCAAGGCTTGACAAGCAGAGCCTTGTCGAGCACCTCTCCTGGACCGGTACGATGCTGTATGACCTGTGCGAGGGGCGCATGCGCTCGTGCCTGCGTCCGGGTGCGCGGCCGATCCGACTGCTGGATCTCTTCACGGCAGATGTCACGCCGGAGGAGTTGGCGGGTGCGCTCGAGCGTGTGCACCAGCCACGCGATGCGTTCAAGCTCTTGTATCGTTGCATCGCCGAGCACTGCGCGAGCACGCCGCGGGACGCTGGGATGTTCAAGATCCCGCGGCACACGCTGCTGAGCGTGCTCAAGAGCGAGACCGAGCGCGTGCAACAGACAGCCCGCGGCATCCGGCCGGGGTGATGCTCATGTTTGCACGCAAGGGTTTCAATCCGCCCCACCGCATTCTCATCATCCGGCCGAGCGCGCTTGGCGATGTGGCGCGGACGGTGCCGCTCCTGGTTTCGCTGCGCGATGCCTTTCCCGCCGCGGCGATCGACTGGCTCGTGCAGGATGCGTTCGTTGATGTGGTGCGCGCGCACCCGGCGCTGACGGAGGCTCTCGCGTTTCCTCGCGCAGACTTTTCTCGCTGGCTGAGCACGGGTCGTGTTGGCAAGCTCTGGTCGTATCTCGCTGCACTGCGAGCACGCGAGTACGACGTGGTGATCGACGCGCAGGGCCTTGCGCGCAGTGGCCTGATCGCATGGAGCACGCGTGCGCCGCGGCGAATCGGGCACGCTGATGCGCGCGAGATGGGATGGCTCGGCTACACCCAGCGTGTGTCGAGGGCGGGCGTTGTGCACACGGTTGATCAGATGCTCACGCTCGCGATTGCGGCGGGGGCCACGGCCCGGAGCGATGCAAGCTCGATGCGGCTCCATACGCCAGCGGACGCCGCGGGATTTGCGGCTGAGCGCGGGTTGGTGCCGGGCTCGTACGTGGTGCTCGCGCCCACGAGCCGCTGGATCGCGAAGCAGTGGCCAGATGATCACTTCGCCAAACTCGCGCGCGGGCTGCACGAAACTGGTCGCACCGTCGTGCTCATCGGTGGCAAGTCAGAGCGCGAGCAGATCGGCGAGTGCCTCGCTCTGGCGGCGAAGACGGCCGCGGGCGATACGCCGCGTGTTGTTGATCTTGTCGGGAACACGTCAATTGCGCAGCTCATGGACGTGATCGAGCACGCCGCGCTGGTGGTCGCGAACGATTCCGCGGCGCTCCACATTGCCGTTGGATTTGGCCGCTCCGTCGTTGCGCTCTTCGGGCCCACGCGCGTTGATCGCGTCGGCCCGTACCGGCGCGAGGGGGACGTGCTTCAGGTACTGCGGGCCGGAGATACGTTCGAGCACAAGGACGTGGCGTCGCGCGCGATGATGGCACGGATCGGGGTTGAGGCCGTCATCGCGGCGTGCGCGTCGCGGCTTGCGAGTGCCTTGCACGAAGAGAATCGCAACCACTTGGATCGCGACGCTGAACGGTGACTAAAAGGCCGGATCAAAAAAGGGTGTTTTGTGCTTGACTTTCCGCCCGAGCGTGGAAAACTCTGTCTGTTCATGACTCACTCCCCCACCATCACCATCTCGAAAGCCCAGCAGCGTCTTACGCAGCAGTGCGTGGCATGTGCCATGTGCTGCCATGCGTTGGCGGTGGTGCGGGCTGGGTGCGGGTGTCGACGCTGAGTTGACACGGCCCTGAGCCTTACGACGAGCAATCGTCTTGCACCACCGCATCGGCCGCGGTGGTGCTTGTGTTTTTGGGACATGCCGGTCGGAGAGATACAGAGACCGCGGTCCTCATCAAGGTCAGGCCGAGAGAAGCGGCGGGTTTAGCCGGAGCGCGATCACTGCGCGCACGCGGCCAAAGCACAACTCGATGACATCAGAGATGTCATCTCATCACAAATCGGAGCACGCATCATGTGGAGCCTCTACGGATTGAACAGCGTTCTGCTCATCGATGGCGAAGCGATCCAACCGATTGCGCTCGCGACGATCCTCGCGGTGCGGCGGCGGCGGCGGGCATCGCTTCACTCCTGACTTCAGGCCTGAGCGCCCTCGATCACCGACACAAGCCCCGCTGGAACCGGAGAGAGAGACCCGGGACCGTGCGAACCGCGGAGCGATGGAAGAGAGAGACGTCGGAGCGAGCGCGAGCATCAGGAGAAGGGTGTGGCGGCATGGGGGAGAGAGACCGTGTGCGGCGCGAAAGCGCCGCACACGGATTGCATCGAACAAAACGAACACGGCCCGCCGGAGGGGCGGGCCGCGTTCCTTCTGTGTTTGGGTGGGACGTGATCAGGACGTGATCAGGACGCGATCAAGACGCGATCACGTCGCGATCAACAGTTAGGCCGCTACTTTGGCCTTCGGCGTCGCCTTCGAGGCCTTGACGGCCTTCTCGCAGATCGTGTCGAAGAGCTTGGGATCTTCGATGGCGACCTGGCTCAGCATCTTGCGGTTGAGCGTGATGCCAACGAGCTTGAGGCCGTTGGCGAAGAGGCTGTAGCGGGTGCCACGCATCTTGCAGGCTGCGGTGATGCGCGTGACCCACAGGCGGCGGTAGTCACGCTTGCGTGCGCGACGATCGCGATAGGCGTACACGCCAGCGCGGATGACCGCGTTGCGGGCGCGATACTTGCTTGTGCTGTTGGCCCCGAAGTAGCCGCGGGCCTTCCTGAGAATCCTGTTACGAGCCTTGGTACGGGCTGAGCCCTTGCGAACGCGAGGCATCGATCAACTCCTGTGACCGTTTGGTCACTCATGCTCGACTCGGGGTGGCCAGACGCTGGCCAGCTTCGCTTGTCCCGTCGAACGGTCCCGCTCGAAATCCCGGGGCCAGAAGCTCGGTGCGAACACCACGCTGCCTGCCACGGGGTCAGATCTTCTCAGTGCCAACTGCGAAGGCTTAGCCCTTCGCTGCCGCGGCCGCAGCCTTCGCCGCCTCGCGAGCCGCGCGACGCTCGGCAGGGGAGGGGCTGCGACGGATCGCGGTTCGGGGCTGCTCGCGACCACGAAGGCGCTTGAACAGCAGCCGCTCAAGGCGCTTGGCATCGCTGCCAGCCATGAACGGATCGTTGCGGTACTGGCGGAGCTTCTTGCCGCCCTTGCCCGAACGCAAGTGCTTGTGATTGGCGGAACGGTGGCGGACCTTTCCGCTCTTGGTGATACGGATCCGCTTGAGCAGACCCTTGTGGCTCTTGTTCTTGGGCATGGCGAAACCTCACTCAGACTCCCGGATTTACCGCTCCTGCGGCAAGTCTCGGGCCTTGATGATAGGCCCACACCCCGATCACTTCCAGAGCACTCTGGTGCGGGGAATTAGGCAAACGTCTCGAAACAAAGCACCCCGCGGCAGAGGCTGCGGGGTGGGAAGGTAGGCGGAGAAACGCGGATTGCCGCGGCCAGGCTCAACAGGTGCACCGACCCTGATCCGGGGGTACCTTGTGTGCCCCTCTGCTCCCAGGCGGGAGGATCACTCGCCGGTCGGGAATCCGGTGATCACCGTGCCCGATGTGGACGCTGCGAGATCGGCCGCGACCTGGTTCTTGGGATCCAGGCGGGCCGCCGCGGCAAAGGTCCGGCGTGAGGCGTCCATCTGGTTCAGGTCGCGCTGGACCATCCCCAGGAGCATCAAGGTCTGGGCATCCTCGCGGATCTTGAGCGCGGTGCGGAGGTTCTGCGTCGCGCCAGCGAGATCGCCGGTGCGCCGGAGGTGCAGTGCGCGGAGGATGTAGCCGTCGGGACGATCGGGCGCGAGTGCAACGACGCGGGTTGCCGCGGCCCGCAGCCGGGCCTGATCTCGCAGCACGAAGGAGAGTTCGCCAAGCCCGATCCAGGCGTCAACATCATTGGCGTTCTCGATGTCGCGCGTCAGCTCGAGGAAGATGTCACGCGCCTCCACTGGCTTCTCGATCTGCACGAGGCACATGGCGCGAAGATGCTTGAGGTCGCGGCGGCTGTTGTTGTCCTTGTTGCGGAGAAGGCGTGCGAGGTTGGACTCGGCGTCGCCGAATCGCGAGACGGCGATCTGCGCACGAACGAGATCTTCGGTGATGTTCTCATCATCCGGCGCGAGCATCCGCGCGTCGGAGAAGGCCTGGGCCGCATCGGCGTGGCGGCCTTCGAGCATCGCGATGTGTCCCAGCGTCTGCTTCACACCCGCGCTGTGCGGGAAGTTGGCCGCACGCTGCGTGAGAAAGTCGCGTGCCTGGGTGAGGTGCCCCTGCTCCATCATCATCTCCGCCGCGGCGATCGAGTACTGGGCGTCCTGCTTGTCTCGCTCCGCGGCCCCGAGGTAGCGGCGCAGCGCCTCGTCGGTCTGGCCTATGCGCTCGGCCATGATGCCCTGGAAGTACCAGGAGTCGACGTTGGTATCGTCGATCTTCTCGGCCTCTGCGAAGGAGATCGCCGCGAGCTCGACGTTGCCCATCTCCATGAACGTGCGTCCGCGGAGCACGTGGCTCTTGACAACGTTCTGGTTGAGCTCGATGGAGATTGTCACGTGCTTGAGCGCCTTGGGCAGGTCCGCGGCGAGGAAGGCCTGATGCGCCATCTGGTATTCGGTTGCGCTCTTGAGCGCATTCATCTTCATCTTCGCGGCGTTCATGTGCTCCGTGGTGTACTCGCCGTGGCCGGTGCAACCGCCAAGAAGCAGCCCCGAGGCGGCAACGATCACGCCCAGGCCAAGGAGGGAACGGAACTGGCGGCTCGCGATGTCTCGATTCTTGATCATGGCTTGCTCCACTGTGTGGGTCGGACTCTGAACGACTCCAAGGCTGGCTCGATGGTCGGCGGCGATGAAGGCCGCGGGCCACGAGAAACGAAAAAGGCCGCGCCCTTCGAGGGGCGCGGCCTTGTGTGCCCTGTGTTCTTATCGGAGATCTGCGGGACCGACTTTTCGGTCCACACCGATTCTGCGGCGTCCTTTGGCATGTCTACTTGGCGGGATCGAAGCCCTCACCCACCTGCGTGAAGGTCGAGGTGGCGGGAGTCTGCCAGGAGTTGCGGCCAGCATCGCCCATGGCCTGCACGAATCCGTGGAAGTTGCTGAGAACGCTGCCGTTCCCGAAGAAGAGGCGAGCCGTCGAGTTCGCGGGGGTCGCCGAGGTCGCGGCGATCGCCGTGCCATCAACGAGGATCGTCGTGATGCCGCTCATCGCGTTGGGGTCGGTGGGCTCATCCATGCTCTGGTCGTTGCCCTGATCGTTGCTCTGGTCGTTGTTCTGGTTGTTGTTGTTGTTGTTGTTCTCAAAGTTGCTCTGATCAACCGGCTCGGTGGTCGGAGCGGGCGCGGGCGTGTTGGCAGGCTCATTGAAGGGCTGCGTCGCGGGCTCGTCAAAGGGCTGCACTGGCTCGCCACCGGTGTTGTTCTGACCGTTCGTGTTGGGATCGACGAAGGGCGCTGCTTCGGTGTTCGAGGGCGTCGTGAAGGTCGTGCTGGCGGCGGGCTCGGTCGCGGTGCTGAACGTCCCGTCCGGAGCGGTCCCGGCGATGATGTTGGGGAGTGAGTCGTTGCCGGGAGCCTGGCCGACGCGGCGAATGATCGTCTCGCTCTCACCCTTCAGGATGCGGCTAAGCATGCTGCGCTCGGGCCACTCGGTCTTGTTGGTCGCGATCTTCTCACGCAGGCCGATGACCTCCGGCTGGTTGGAGTTCAGGGCCAGCGAACGCTGCGTGAGCCACAGGGCACGCTCGGTGTTGCCCGCTCGTGCCATGTCGTCGGCCTCGAGGTTCAGCATCGTCGTCAGGCGATCGCGGCTGAAGGGCAGAACACCTTCACGCGCACCCGCGCGGGTCCGGGCGACATAGTCCTTCGCACGCGCCCCGCCGGTGGCAAGGGCCGTGTCGTTCATGATCGTCGGCGTCACGAGGAAGATGATCTCGCTGCGTTCGGTCGTGTCGTCGTTGCCGCGGAAGGCAGCGCCGATGACGGGAATGTCGCCCAGCAGCGGAACCTGGCGGCGGGAGCTCTCGGTGCTCTCGCGGAAGAGACCGCCGAGCACGATGGTCTGGCCGTCGCGAACGATGACGTTGGTCATCAGCTCGTTGGTGATCTCATCGGGGATCGTGACGGCGGCGCCCGTGGCATCGTTGGCGTCGCGGATGACGGCCTCCGAGACCTGCGGACGAAGCTCCATGCGGATCAGGCCGTCGTTGGTGATGAAGGGACGGAAGCTGAGCTGCGTACCAGTATCCAGGAACTGCACAGTCTGCGTCGTCGAGGTATCGGTGCTCGTCGTGCTGAGGTAACCGACCTTACGACCGACCAGCACGCGGGCGGGCTGGCGATTCAGAGTCAGGATCTTCGGGTTGGAGAGGATCGTGGTGTCCGTGACCTCGTCCAGCACCCGCATGAAGATCGCGACGTCGTCGCTGACCACGCCGATCTTCAGACCACCGGGGCCAGCCGTGTTACCAACGTTGCTGACCAGCGACCGGCCGTCGCCATCGATGGGGAGCGGGTTGCTGCCGCCGGGCGCGGTGCGTCCGTTGATGAGTGCGTTGGTAGCCTGGAGGGGGCCGCCGAAGCCGACGAAGTCGCCGAAGTCCATGTCCGCGATCAGCGAGAAGTCAACGCCGAACGCGTTGGCCTCGTTGAGGCTGGTCTGAAGGATGGTGGCCTCGACGAGCACCTGTGCCGGGCGCGTATCGATGAGAGCGATGAGAGCCTCGATCTCCGTGACATTCTCTTCGTAGTCGTAGATCACGAGCATGGAGGTGTGGGCGTACTCCTCGCTGCCCAGCGGCACGTCGCCCATGGAGGGGAAGCTGCCGGTCTTGCCGTTGGTCTTGATCTGGCCAGCGATCGCGCCACCCTCACCCGTTGAGAGGAGGGGCGTCACGAACCCTGCGGCGTCGGTGGCATTGAGGAAGTTGAGCGTGAGAACCTTGCTGACACGCCGGCGCGAGGCCTGCTCCATCTTCTGAAGCTCATCGAGCGTGTAGATCATCACGAAGTTGCCCTGCTCAACATAGCCGTAGCCGTTGATGTTCAGGATGGCGTCGAGGGCCTCGTAAAAAGTCACGCCGTAGAGGTTGGCGGTGACGCGGGCCGAGACGTTCTTGCTCGCGATGATGTTCTTCTGGCTCTGAAGGCTCAGCATCTCAAGGACCGTGCCAAGCTCCTCGTCGGAGACGTGGAGATCAACGATCATGTTCTCATCGACGCGAACCATGACTTCCGTGTCGGCATCGGATGGGGCCGGCGCGGGAGCCGCGGCCGGAAGGCCCCTGGGTGCCGGGGGCACGTTGTACGGCGAGGGACGGTCCTGGCGGACCGGCGCCGAGTTCTGGGCCAGGGCGCTGGTGGTGCCAGCCACAGAGGCAATCAACAGAGCCGCCGCGATGGTCACCGCGCGACCAGAGATCTTCACACCACGATCGTCATTGATCGACATTGGTCGTCCTCGCTTCTTCGTTTTCGTTACGACTCGCGGCACTGCTGCCGCACTCCTGCACAAGCCCCACGCGAGCGCTCAAGACCGCCTCGAACGTGCGAGCCCGCGGCACGCCGCGTCCACTCGCTGCTCATTCGTCGTCGTTCGGCGGGTCCGACTTTGCGCAGAACACGCAGGCCGCAGCATGAATGAGGATCATCCGGACGCAGATCCACAGAACTCGCAACGTCCGCAGCGGTTCTCATGGTCACCAGTGGCCTGTCGCGCAGACCCTGCGCCGCGTAGCATTGACACCTACGCCTTGATCAAGCTCGGTTACCGGAACCGTTTGCTGGCATTGAGTCTGTTTTCTCCGCACCGATTCACAATTCAATCGCGAAACCACCCTCGCCTTGCCCGGCTCAATCACGAATCCACTCGTACTTCAGGAGTTCACCATGGGTCAGCACTCAGCCGCCATCGCCGCACCTGCCCGCCGCACCCGCATGTATGCCGAGCGTCTCCTCGTCGGGGTGACCCCGTCGATCGCCGCGCGGAAGCCGGTCTTCACGAAGGGTGGTGACACGATCACGATCGATGCCAACCACGCGGCCTTTGTTCTTGGGCACCTGGCGCTCTATCCATCGGGAGTCATGCGACTGATCGGCCGCGAGGATCTCGCGGCGAATCTTGCCATGCCCGCGGATTGGGAAGAGAAGTTCAAGAACGGTGTGCAGTGCGTTGATGATCCCAGCGGGACCATCTATCCCGCTTTCGATGCAATCTGCGCCGCCTACTTCCGCGCAACCGACGCCATGCTCGACGCGGTCGAGTCGATGGACGACGCGATCCTGCTGACCCCCACTGCCATCGAGAGCTACGCCAAGATGTTCCCTGTCACCGGGGCGACGCTCATCTTCATGCTCAACAACCACACGATGATGCACCTTGGGCAGGTGAGCACATGGCGCCGGTGCATGAGCCTGCCTCCGGCCTGAGTCCTTCAGCCAGACACAAACGGGTTGCTCTCTCGCTCGGCGCCGATGCTCGTCGCGTCGCCGTGGCCAGGCAGCGCGCGCGTCTCGAGCGGCAGCGTGAAGAGCCGCGTGCGGATTGATCGCTCGAGCTCCTCGAAGCTGCAGCCAGGGAAGTCCGTGCGCCCCACACTGCCAGAAAAGAGTGTGTCGCCGACGATCGCAACCCCCGCCGAGGGCGCGTGCAGCGTGACACTTCCCGGTGAGTGGCCGGGCGTGTGCAGGACGCGCCACTCGATCCCACACAGGTCCAGCACGTCACCATCTTTCAGGAGCCGCGTGGCCTTCGGCGCGGTGACTGGCGTGCCCGAAAATGCCGACAGGTTCAGCTCGGGGTCGAGCAGCCACTGAGATTCGGCCTCGTGGATGAGGATGGGAAGGCCGGGGAACGCCGCGGCGACCTCCCGCACGCCAGCGATGTGGTCCACATGCGCGTGGGTCAGGATGAGTGCCCTGGGCAACAGGCCTCGCTTGCGGATCGAGTCCAGGATTGGACCCGGCCCGAAGGAGGCGTCGATGATCCAGCAGTCTGGCGAGCCTGTGGTCGAGAGGACGTAGCAGTTGGTGGCGTACGGACCCAGCGTAAAGACGCTGATCTCCAGCCTCGGGCGGCGGATTGGATCGGCCTCGGCGGTGCCCTTGATCGCGTTCTCTTGACCCATCTGTATTTCCTGTAGACTAAAAGGCCTATGGGGCCTGCGCATCGGAACCGGGTCCAACCCGGCCACGCGCTCTTGCCTCCTGTTCGAGCGAGCAACTCATCCAAGGACGATGCTATGAACCGCTCCAGCGACCGTACGTCCCACCACGCCAATCGGAACGAGATTCATCTCGCCAAGGATCATCGCTCCGCCAATGGTCATTCGCCCGCGCGAAGCGGCGCAACGAGCATGGTGTTGCTGGTCGTGCTCCTGTACTCACTTGCCCTCTTGCTCGCGGTGGTCCTCGTCTTCCGCGGACAGATCGAGCTCGGGCTGGTGGGCGCGATGCTCGTGCTCACAATGTCGCCGGTCGCGTTCGCGCTCGTGGCCGGGCCGGGACTTCGCCTCCAGCGTGAGCTCCTCGGACGAACTACGGACCTTCATCACGCGATCCGCGAAACCGCAGATCAGGCGGCGCTCTCCGACGACGCGCGAAAGGTGCTGAATCGCCAGCGCGAGCGGGAACTTCTCTGCAACGCCATCGAGGAGGACATCTCAGGCCAGAACTGGGACGCCGCGATGGTCCTCATCAAGGAACTCGCCGACGGCTTCGGCTATCGGGCCGATGCCGAGGCCTTCCGTCGCAAGATCGAAGAGGCTCGCGAGCAGGATATGAACGAAGAGATCGACGACGCCGTGTCGTATCTCGATGGGCTGATCCTGCAGCGGCGATGGGACGGGGCACGATTGGATGCGGCCCGCATCACGCGTCTGTATCCGTACTCGCCGCGCGTTGAAGGACTGCGGTCACGCGTTGATCAAGCGCTCGACGCGTACAAGTCCGACCTTGAGCGCCGGTTTCTCGTCGCCTCGCAGGAGGGCCGCCACGACGACGCGATGTCACTGCTCAAGGAACTCGATCAGCATCTGACCGTCGCCGAGGCCGAGCCGCTGCGAGAGCTGGCCAAGGGCGTCATCACCAAGGCCCGCGAGAATCTCGGCGCTCAGTTCAAGCTCGCGGTGCAGGACCGGCGCTGGGCGGAGGCCGTCCCGATCGGCGAGCGCATCATCGCCGAGTTTCCCAACAGCAGAATGGCGGCAGAGGTCCGCAACATCATCGACAACGTGCGGCAGAAGATGTCGCAGCCGGTGTGACTCGGCCCGGCGAAGTCACGCCTTCGGTGCTGGAGCCGGCGCGTCCATACGCGAGTCCTTGTGCGGCCAGAGCGTGCGGTACATGAGGACCGCGATCCCGATGATCAGGAACAGGTCCGCGACGTTGGAGACGTATCCCCACGCCTCGCGGCTGCCCGATGGCCACGCGATTCCGAATGGCAGCGTCACTCCCGGCAGCGGATGGATGAAGTCGCGGACGAAGGCGTAGAAGTAACGGTCGTAGAGATTGCCCACGCCGCCCGCGAGCACGAGCCCGATCGCCACGTGCGCCAGGTGGTCCCGCGCCGTCGTCCAGCCAGCGAACATGCCCACCGAGATCACGAGCGCGAGCAGCGTGAAGAGGATGAAGAACCAACGCTTGCCCTGACCGATGCCGAAGACCGCGCCGTGGTTGGCCAGCAGCTTGAACTCGAGCACATGGGGCACGACCGTCACGGGATCGTGCGGCGGGATCATGTAGTTGGCGTTGCCGATCTCAAGCACGGCCTCGCGATCAAGACGGACCGGCGTTCCAGCGATCCAGTCGAACGCGACGTACTTTGAACCCAGATCCGCCGCGAGACCGAGGATCGCGGTGAGCATGAGCACGATCCAAGCACGCTGGCTGCGCCACGCCTGCGATGCTGGGGCGCGTGTGTGGTTGCTAGCAGCATCGTTTGAGACACGAGCATCCGCCGCGGCCGACTCGCTCGCTCGCGTGGACTCGGTGCTCTCTGTCGCCCGTTCGCCTGCCATGGCCGAATGCTCCACTGGGCAACCGATCCTCACGCGCGCGTGCTCGGCTGCTTGCCAACATCGTGCCGCGTGCCTCCCGCGTCACGTGAGACGATCAACTCGCTCACTCACGAATCGCGCCGGGCCACTCACGAAGGCCGCGGCGAGTACCGCTCGAGCGATCGTGCCGCTTCGATCGAGTACCTGGCCCAAGGCAACTCTTCCAAGCGATCCAGCTTGATGGGCTCGCCCGAGAGCTCGCAGATGCCGTAGGTCCCGTCCTGGATTCGATTGAGAGCCGCGTCGATCTCGCGGATCAGCTTGCGGTCCGCCGCGGCGAGATCGAGCGAGAGGGACTGGTCAGACGCGTCCGAACCCTGCTCGGCCTGATGCGAAGGAACACTAGAGAGGGCACCCGCGTCGTTCTGGAGCGCGTCTGCCTCCATGCCGCGAACATCACCCACGAGCTCGGCGCGTTTCTTCAGAAGGATGTGGCGGAAGCGCTCAAGGTCCTTCTTACCAAACGGGCTCTTGGCCTTGGGCTTGGGAGCCTCGTCGACCGCCGCGCCGCCATGGGCACCCAGCGGGCGCATCGCCGCAGCCTTGGGGCCCGACGGAATCAGCGGCTTGCGCCCCTGTCCCTTGAGCAGGAACCCCGCCAGCGCGGCGGGAACGATCGACGCCGCCGAGGGCGTCGGCCTTGACCGCTTCACGGGCTTGGGCGTGACGATCGTGATGCCCTTGCGACCGGCCTTCTTGTCAGCTTCTGCCGCGGCTGCGGCCTTGGCAGCCTCATCGGCTGCGGTCTTCACAGCTGCCGTCTTCGCAGCCTCGGGCGCAGCGGACTTGGGCGCAGTCGTCGACTTCGCCGCAGACTTTGTCGTCGGCTTCGTCTCGGCCTTCGTCTCGGACTTCGCCTCCGGCTTGGACTCGGGCTTCGCAGGGGAGGCGGACTTGGCCTTGACCGGCTTCTCAGCCGAAGACTTCGCCGCTGCCTTGGACTTGGTGGTCTTTTCGATGGGTGCCTTGTGCGCTTTCGGAGCGGCCTTCGGCTTGGCCGCCTTCGCGCGCTTCGACGACTTTGCCTTGGAGGAGGGCTTGGCCGACTTCTTGGGAGCTTTCTTCGCCATGATTGCTCCGAAGAGGGTCTCGGGTGGTCACCGGTCGTGTGGGATGGAGAGCCGGACGACTGGGTCCGGTAAACACCCCGGATTCTCGGGCCGGGAGGATAGGGACCAATCCGAGCCCTGTCAAAAAACCAGCATCGATGTCTTCGCATTCCTCGGGCGGTCGGCCAGATTCATGTCGTGCCGGGCTGCTTCAGGCTGTCTCAAACCAAAGGTGCCGCGAGACCCGCTTCCGCCGACTCCAGGAACGAACCCATCCGCCGGAACCGCTCGTACCGCCGATCAAGCATCGTCTGCGTATCGAGCCTCTGGAGTTCCGCGAGCCGCGCGATGATCCACTGCTGGAGTGTCGCGGCGGTCGTCTTCGCGTCGCGGTGTGCCCCGCCCACGGGCTCGGGGATCACCTCGTCGACGATTCCCAAAGACAGATTGTCAGACGCGGTGAGCTTGAGCGACTTGGCCGCGGCGGAGTTGGTCTGCTCGTTGGCTTCCTTCCACAGGATCGCCGCACATCCCTCCGGGGAGATCACGCTGTACCACGCGTGCTGGAGCATGCCGACCTTGTCCCCCACCGCGATGCCGAGGGCCCCGCCCGAGCCACCCTCACCGATCACGACGCTGACAATTGGGGTCCGAAGGCGGCTCATCTCAAGCATGTTGACCGCGATGGCCTCGGCTTGGCCGCGCTGCTCGGCACCCAGCCCCGGATACGCACCCGGCGTGTCGACAAGCGTCACGATCGGGACGCCGTACTTCTCGGCGAGCTTCATCTTCGCCAGCGCCTTGCGATATCCCTCGGGATGGGCACAGCCAAAGTTGCACGCGAGTTTCTCGCTGGTCTCCTTGCCCTTCTGATGCCCCACCACCATGACCTTCATGGGCCCGATGCGAGCAAAGCCGGTGACCATCGCCGGATCGTCGCCGAAGCGGCGATCGCCGTGAAGCTCGGTGAAATCGCGGCACATCAGCCCGATGTACTCGCGCGTCTGCGGGCGGTTGGGATGGCGAGACACACGCACCGTCTGCCAAGGGCTCAGGTTTGAGTACGCTTGTTCCAACGCCGCGAGGCGTCGCGTTCGCAGTACCTCGATCTCGCCCGCGAGCGTTGGGCTTGCCGGTCCCTCGGATCCTTCCGCGGCGAGCCGGACCTCCGCGGCTTCCAACTGCCGCTCAAGCTCGACCACGGGGCGTTCAAAGTCCAACTGGTAGTACGTCGCCATAGATCCAGATTCTACGAGGGTTGCAGACACCGGGCGCAGGCCCCTCCAACCATCTCGAGATGGACCAGACCCTGATCGTGATCGGTGGCGGCAACATGGGCGGGGCGATCCTGCGTGGCAATCTGGCCTCGGGACTCATCCCGCGTGAGCGAGTGGTGGTTGTCGAGCCCGACGCCGCGAAGGCGCCGGGCCTTGCGCCGCTCGCGGGGACCATCGTTGCATCGGCCGCGCTGATTCCCGCGACCGATCCACATTCCACGACGGTGCTGCTTGGAATCAAGCCGCAGATGTTCCCGGCCGTCGCGGGCGCGCTCACCGCGCGAGCGGCGGAATTGGACGGAGTTCTACTCGCCTCGATCATGGCGGGAACCACGCTGGAGCAGTTGCAGCGATCGTGTCCCTGGGCCCGCGCGTGCGTTCGGCTCATGCCCAATCTGCCCGCCTCTGTGGGCCGCGGCATCACGGCCATGTGCCCGGACGCTCGCTGCACGCCAGAGCACATCGCGCGAGTCCGCACGATCTTCGAGCGTGTCGGCGCGGTCATCGATCTCGAAGAGGCGCTGCTCGACGCCTTCACGGCCGTCGCTGGCTCAGGCCCCGCGTACGTCTTTCTGCTTGCCGAAGCGATGAGCCAGGGCGCGCAGCAAGTCGGATTCGCGCCCGAGCAGGCCGACCATCTTGCGCGAGCCACGATTGCCGGCGCCGCGGCGATGCTGCACGCCGACCCGCGCGATGCGCGACTCATGCGAGAAGCCGTGACCAGCAAGGGCGGCACGACCGAGGCCGCGCTGCGAGTGCTCGCCGATGCGGAGTGGGTCGCGGCGATAGAGCGTGCGATCCTCGCGGGACGAGATCGTGCGCGAGCACTGGCAAAATGAGAGATATGCCACGATCATGCTCAGCTCGGGGAGAGTGATCGCGGTCGGTGAGTGTTGTGGACACACAACACGGTCATTTCGCCAGACTTCAAACTGATCGTGGCACTCGGGAAGTGGTATTCACGCTCCGGCCTTCGCCATACCGCGCTCGATGCAGGCGAAGATGCGGGGCCAATCTTCCTCGCGCATTGCTGGCAGCGGCGGCAGCATCCGCACGTGGTACGGCCCGTGACCACAGTAGAAGAGGATCGCGCCCTCCTCGAAGATCGCCTTCGCGGCTTTCAGGATCTTTTCCTTGTCGCCGCCGTAGGGCGTGAAGCGCATCATGCCGCCAAGGCCGCCCACGAGCTTCTCGCCGCCGCCGTTGAGAACGGCGACGGGCGGGAACCACTCGGGGTGCTTGTTGATCAGCGCCATCGCGTGCTGGCGGAAGAGGGCGTGATGCTTGGTGAACAGCCCCTGCTCGCCATAGAAGTTGCCGTCGCGCAGCTTCTCGATGATGCGCTTGCCGACGCGGAAGGAGACGCCCTCACCGGTGAACGTGCCGCTGAGGATGCCGGCGCAGGGATTGAACTCCTCGGTCCACATCGTGACGCAGGCCTGCGTCATCTTGCCGACACAGAAGACATCAACGTGCTCGCCGAGATCGAAGTGCTCGTATGCGAACATGCGCGGCAGGCGCCCGAACGTCTGGATCTCATCGTCCCAGACCGCGATCTTGTGGGCCTTGCAGACGTCGATGATGGCCTTGAAGTAGTCGCGGTCGCCAACGTTGAAGCCTCCCTCGCCCTGCACCATCTCAAGAATGAAGCAGACATGCGCGCCGGGATAGCGATGGATGTACTGCTCGAGGTGCCACACCGCCATGTCGATGAACCGCTTCTTCCCGCCCGGCCCCATGCGCTCTGCGGCACAGGGATCCCAGAAGGGCATGTAGTCCACATCGAGCGTGATGGGCAGGCCCTCGCGCCCGGTGTGGTTGTCACCGATGCTCGCCATGCCGAGCGAGCGCCCCATGAAGCAGTCCTGAAAAGCCAGCACGCGCGGCGAGACGGAGCTCTTCGCGAGGAGCTGCTCGGGCGTTGCGTTGGGCGTGGCCGCGAGCGAGCGGAGGTTGTCGAGGTGCTTCTTATGGAGGCAGACCTTGAGCGCGTTCTCGTTGGCCATCGCGCCGCCGGTGGCGATGTACGCGTGCCGGAGGCGGCTGCCCTTCTTGGCCTCGGTCAGCAGCGTCTCTGAGAGCTCGAACGGCTCCATCGTTGTCTGCAAGTTGCCCTGCTTGACCGTGTCGTCGACGCTGGCAAGGGCCGCGGCCTCGATCAGGTCCGGGTCGCTGTGGCCAAAGAAGTGGACACCGATGCCGCTGATCATGTCCCACTTGACCGATCCGTCCGCGAGCTCGACGAGCGCGCCGTTGCCCGCACCGCTGCCGATGTACGGATAGATCAGGCCGCGCCCACGCACCTCGACGGCGCGTTTCATCAGCGCCTCGTACGCGTCCTTGAGCGATGCATCGCCTGGGCGTTCGCCGGTGATGCTCCGGCTCTTCGCAACAACCTCATCGCGGATCGCAGCGACAGCAGCAAGCACGGCGGGACTGGACTTGATCTGTGAACCAACGGTTCGAGCGGCGTTGGGCGATGCGGCCGCGGGGGGAGTAATCGGCTGGCTGGTGGCTGCGGTCATTGGCGCTTCTCCGAGGGCTC
>Ga0105046_10004751_pt1 | contig 21599 bp, 14 predicted proteins | sample MAT03_FD_78385 | JGI IMG/M metagenome (GOLD analysis project Ga0105046, IMG submission 78385) | Freshwater microbial communities from Lake Fryxell liftoff mats and glacier meltwater in Antarctica - MAT-03 (megahit assembly) | ecosystem: Environmental > Aquatic > Freshwater > Ice > Liftoff...
CCCCGACGCCAACAACCGCCAGGAACTTGCAAGCTTCCTCGTGCAGTTCGGTGTACACATTGTGGGCCAGTTCCCCAGTGTCGACCACCTGACACAAGTCCTCGGACGCAGTGACGCGCCTCAGCTGGCGATCATCAATCTCGATCCGAACCCACACGAGTCGCTCAAACGGGTTGCCCAGCTGCCCAGGCAATTTCCCAACGTGTCGTTCTTCCTGATGTCGCAGATCGTCGACGCCAACTTGCTGATGGAAGCGATGCACATCGGCATCAAGGAATTTATTCCGCTGCCCATCCCGGAAGATAAATTCGGCTCTGCCATCGAACGCGTCGCCGCCCAGCACGGGATGGGCAAGCGTGCGAAAGTCATCCATGTGATCCCCACGATCGGTGGATGTGGGTCAACCACCATCGCGTGCAATGTCGCCGCATCACTCGCAAAAACTGGTGCGAAAACCGCTTTGCTCGATCTGGATCTGATCCGCGGCGGAGTGGCCGGCTACTTCGATACGCGCCCCCGCTTCACGATCGGCGACGTCATGGAATCCGCGGAGAAACTCGATCAGCAGCTGCTCGATAACGCGCTGTCCATCCACGCCAACAGCGGCACGGCGATCCTCGCGCGGCCGGAGATGCCCGAAGACACCCAGCGCGTTACCCAGGTGGGCTTTAATCGCCTGCTCGGGGTGCTCAGCCGGATGTTTGATCACGTCGTACTCGATTCGCTGATGAGCATCGACCCAATCTACTCCACCGCCATCCAGGCCGCGGACGTGAACGTGATCGTGATGCAACTGAATGTGCCAAGCGCGAAGAACGCAGAACGATTCGTCGGCGCATTGCGACGCATGGGGATCGAATCGAGCAAAATCAAGATTGTCGTCAACCGCTTCGTGAAGAAGGGCTGGGACATCGACCCCGAAGAGGTCGAACGCTCACTCGGGCTGCGGATCAGTTGGATGGTCCCGAACGATTTCAAGAACGCCATCGCCGCCATCAACTTCGGCGAACCCGTGGTGATTCGGGCACCGCGTTCCGAGATCAGCGTAAGCCTCATTGAGCTGGCGACGATGCTCAACGGCAAGGCCGTCCGGAGCCAGGCCGCGTGACCGGACTTCGCTTCCCGGGTGTGTTCCAGAACCACCGACGCAACCTTCCGTAACCGACATGACCGTGCAGGAGAACTAGAAAATGGGACTGTTCACAAGAAATTCATCCAACGCCGCAACGGTCGTCGCACCGGAAACGGACCCGACGGCCGCGAAGCCGAAGTCGGGATCGATTCTCGCCCCGAAAAACAGTGATGCCAGCCCGGTGGCGCCGAAGGCCACGCTCACGGCTACGACGGCCGTCGCCGCGCCGGTCATCACGCTGTCGCCGCAGCAGTTGGAACGACAGCAGTATCTTCAGCAGATGCGCGTGCGCATCCATCAGCAACTCGTCGAGCGGCTTGATGTGCAGAACCTTCGTTCACTCCCGCCGGAAACCGTCCGTTCGGAAGTGCGGCTGCTGATCCGCGAACTCTGCCAGTCTGAAAAAGGACTGATCAACTCGCAGGATCAGGAAAAGCTGATGGACGAGGTGATGGACGAAACCTTCGGCCTCGGGCCCCTCGAAACGCTGCTGAAAGATCCGACGATCTCCGACATTCTCGTCAACCGCTTCGACCGAATTTACTGCGAAAGGCGAGGCCGACTTGAACTGGTCGACGTCCGCTTCCGAGACAACGCGCACCTGCGACAGATCATCGAGCGCATTGTGGCGATGGTCGGGCGACGCGTGGACGACACCAGCCCGATGGTCGACGCGCGCCTCGCCGACGGCAGCCGCGTGAACGCGATCATCCCGCCCCTGGCGCTGGACGGACCGGCGATGTCGATTCGTCGATTCGGATCCCGGCCCATGCAGTTGGAAGACCTGCTCCGCGCCGGCGCGTTCCCGCCGGCAGTGATGGATTTTCTGTCTGCGGCCGTGCAGGCGCGGTGCAACGTCATCATCTCCGGAGGCACTGGCTCGGGAAAAACGACGCTGCTGAACTGTCTTTCGAAATACATTCCCGCCGACGAGCGCGTCATCACCATCGAAGACGCTGCCGAACTGCAACTCCAGCAGCCGCACGTCGTGCGACTGGAAACGCGCCCCGCGAACATCGAAGGGCGCGGCGAAGTCAACCAGCGCGATCTGGTCAAGAACTGCCTTCGTATGCGACCCGACCGCGTGATCATCGGTGAGTGCCGAGGCCCCGAAACCCTCGACATGCTCCAGGCGATGAACACCGGCCACGAAGGATCGATGACCACCGTCCATGCCAATAACCCGCGCGACGCAATCGGTCGATTGGAAGTCCTGATTGCGATGGCAGGTTTTGACATTCCGATGCGCGCCCTGCGCACGCAGATCTCCAGCGCCGTTCAATTGATTGTGCAGGCAATGCGTCTGCCAGGCGGACGACGAAAGGTGACCCGCGTGAGCGAGATCACCGGCATGGAAGGCGAGAACATTCAGATGCACGACCTGTTCGCGTACGAGCAGTCGGGCGTGGATCAGAACGGCATGGTGACCGGCCAGTTTGTCGCGACAGGCATCCGCCCGAAATGCTCGGAACGAATCGAGCATCGCGGGCTGAAGTTGCCGTCGGACCTGTTCCTTCGGCGGGTGATCGAATTTGCCGGCTGATCGTTTAGCGAATCCCGCAAGATCGTTTTTGAGGATCGATATGGACAGCACAGTGCTGAGCATTCTAATCGCGATGACCGTTGCCCTGCTCGCGTTCGGCGGGTACCAGGTGACGATGTCGTTGCTCGCGCCCGAGAAACGCAGGCTCAAGCAGCGCCTGAGCAGCGAAAGCGGCTTCGACGCCGTTTCCCGCGCCGGTCGACCGATCACGTATCAGTCCGAAGCGACCGGCATCTCCGCAAAACTTGTGCGGTTTCAACTGCTCGACGGACTCCACAAGCTGCTTCTCCAGGCCCAACCTGAGACGACGCTCTCCCGGTTTCTAACGATCACGGCCAGCATCGCGCTGGCGACGGGAATGATCGTCTTCGCCATGACCGGCGCCGCCGCCGCGGCGCTCGTGGCCGCGGCGATCGGCGCGTACATACCCTTCATCTGGATCACCGCCAAACGCAACCGCCGGCAGAAACTGCTGGCCGACCAGCTTCCCGAGGCGCTCGAATTTCTCTCACGAATCATGCGCGCGGGGCATAGTTTGACGACCGGTTTACAGATGATGGGCACGGAGTTACCCCAGCCCCTGGCCGCTGAATTTCAGCGTTGCTACGACCAACACTCGCTCGGTCAGCCGCTGGAAGAGGCGCTGAAGGACATGGCCGTCCGTCAGGATTCGACAGACTTTGCCTTCTTCATCACCGCCATCCTGATCCAGCGCCAAACCGGTGGCGATCTGTCCGAAGTGCTCAACAACATCAGCGGCATGATCCGCCAGCGAATCCGCCTTCAACAGACCGTCAAAGCAAAGACCGCCGAAGGCCGGCTCACCGGATACATACTGGTAGCGTTTCCTGCAATTATGTTTGTCATTGCGTACGTGATGAACCCCGAGTACGGCGGGACGCTGCTCAAGAGCGACACCGGAAAGATGCTTCTGGGCGTCGCGTTCGGGTTGCAGATGCTCGGGCTCTATTGCATCCGGAAGATCACGACGGTCAGGGTGTAGAAGCCTGGCGATGACGGATATTTTGTAAGCGTTCGCAGCGAAAGAGAGATTGATATGGATGCACAAATGCTGTTCATCGGGTGCGTCGTCGGGTCGGTGGGCCTGGCGGTGTACTTCGCCACGCAGATGCTGCTGGGCAACGACGAAACGAAACTGCGCGGGCGTCTCGAATCCGATAGCAAAGCCCCACCTCCGGCCGAGCGAGGCAAGGGCACCGGGCTCTCACAGTTCGCGACGAGAATCGGCAGCGCCGCCGCCGAGCCGTTCATGCCCAAGAAGCGGGAGACGCAAGGCGAACTCCGCAAAAAACTCGGCTACGCGGGGATCTATTCCCCGGGTGCGTTCCGCTCGATGACCGGTGCCAAGGTCATTCTGCTCGTAGTCGGCGTGTTCGGTGGCTACCTGGTCGGTGTCATGACCGACAAGCTCTTGCTCGGGCTCTCGCTCGGCGGGCTGCTGGGTTACCTCGGGCCGACAATGTGGCTGAAGACGAAAATCAAGAACAACCAGACGGCATTGGCGCACGGGCTGCCTGACGCGTTGGATCTGTTGGTGGTGTGCGTTGAAGCCGGGCTCACCATCGATGCCGCCATGCAGCGGGTCGGCGCGGAACTGGCGCTGGCGCACCCGGTGATCAGCAGGGAATTCGGGATAGCACACATGGAAACGCGCGTCGGGCTCACGCGGTCCGAAGCACTGAAGAACATCGGCACGCGCACCGGATCGCGGGCGCTGCAGTCGCTCGCGGCGATGCTCGTCCAGGCAGATCGCTTCGGCACGAGCATCGCTACAGCGCTACGTGTCCACGCTGAGACAATGAGGTCGCAGCGCCATATGGCTGCGGAGGAAATGGCAGCCAAGGCTTCGGTGAAGATGAGCTTCCCGCTCGTGCTGTTTATCTTCCCGGCGACGTTCATCGTGCTGGCCGGACCCACGATCGTGCAGTTGATGAACAGTGACCTGATGAAGTAACCGATAGAAACACCTAGCGGCGTCGCTCGCGACGCGTGGAGCAATATATGAATCAAATCAAACGAATCGTTCTTGGAACCAGCCTGCTGACACTCCTGCTCGCTGGTTGCGACGAAACCAGTAAACCGGTCGCACGCGAACAGTTCTTCACGCCCGAAGACAATACCAACGTGCAGCGCCAGGTGATGAACCGCCAGGCGAGCACCGGCGCCGCCTACGACGCGACGCTGTACGATTTCCACTTCGACGGCGGGAAACTGAACTCCACCGGCGAAGCGAAGGTCGACCGCATCCTCGCCAACGGCGGGGCGTCTAAGAAGATCTACATCGATATGACCGGCGACACGGCGGCGATTGAATCGGCCGTCGCCGACTACCTCGTTGCCTCCGGCCTGACCACCGACCAGTTCGCTGTCCAAAAGGGTGCCAACCCCGGCATCTCAGCCCCCGCGGGCGCGGGCCTCAAGGGGCTGGATCGTCAGCGCGACAGCGGCGAAGCCAGCACCGACACCGCCGGTGTGGACAAGTAAGACGCGGCGTCTTCCGGAGAGAATAATGCAGGCATCGCCCACGGCCGGGAACCGCCGTGGGTTCTGCCGTTCCACAGGAAACAACCCTGCCAAACCCGGCGGGCAAGCCCCAACGGCCCCTTGCCACGGCCGGATTCGGCTTGACGCAGCCGGGCACCGCGGGATAGGCTTTATCATTCGATGCACCGTCCCAGCCGGCATTTAATCGTAATGACGCTCATGACGGTCGCGCTCTGCGCCGACCGTCCGACGCCGTCGACTACCGAACGGCCAGCGACGATCGGGTCGGCAAGACGCATCGTCGACGCAATCGCGCTTCGCTTCCGACGCGTCGCCACCCCGTTCGCGCTCCAGCTCCCGCGACTCGCCCGGCCGAGCCTCATGCCGTTGCATCAGCGACTTGCCCGGCAGGCACAGATTCACAACGTCGAAGGTCTGCCCTTCTTCTTCCGGTTGCCCCGCCAACGTCTGCCGCCTGATCGTTTCTTTCCCGGCCGCTCGCCGCTGCCTGGCACGTTCTCGTTCCACGAATCAAAAATCGCTCCCTCTTACTTTCTCGCAAACGCGGGAAGGAACTCAATATGTCGCTCACCGTTCAGAAAGTGCTGACGAAAATCTTCGCCAGTCGAAACGATCGTTTGCTCAAGCGGGATCGTCGAACCGTAGATCAGATCAACGCACTCGAATCAAAGGTCAGCGCGATGACCGACGAACAACTGCGCGACCGCACGCAGGAGCTGCGCCGCGACCTTAAAGCGAAGAAGATCCGGATCGACGACGTTCTGCCCGAGGCGCTGGCGATTATTCGAGAAACGATGGACCGCAGCATCGGCATTCGTGAAATCTTCAATACCGATCAGCCTTTCAACCCCGACAATTTCAACAAAGAACAGTTCTCCGACGGCGCGTACGACTCCTACGACCGCGTGCAGCAAACGCTGATCGCGACCGGGCAGTCATACAAAACGGCGACGATCCCCGTCGAGGTTTACGCGGGAATCAAAAAGCTTTACCCGGAGTCCCGGCCGCCGTTTCGCGCGCGATGCTTCGATGTGCAACTCATCGGCGGGCTCGTGCTCGCCGAGGGCAAAATTGCAGAAATGGCGACAGGCGAGGGGAAGACGTTCGTCGCGCCGCTGGCGTGTTTTCTCAAGGTCATTCAGGGCTACAAGTGCCACGTCGTGACCGTCAACGACTATCTCGTTCGTCGCGACGCCAACTGGGTTCGTCCGGCGTTTGAAATGCTCGGGCTCAGCGTCGGCTTCATCCAGTCCGACATGGATCCGGGCGGCGACGGGCGGAAAAAAGCGTATCAATGTGACGTCACCTACGGCACGAACAGCGAGTTCGGGTTCGACTTCCTGCGCGACAACATGAAGGAGCGGGTCGAGCTTCAGGTGCAGGGGCCGCTGGATTTTGCGATCGTCGATGAAGTCGATTCGATTCTGATCGATGAAGCCCGCACGCCGCTGATCATCTCCGGTGCCGCGCACGACGACGCGCCGAAATATCGCGCCGCCGATGCGGTTGCACGCAAGGTCCTGGACCTGCATCGTCCCTACGCCGAGGTCGACCGCGCCACCCAGGCTGCCAAACGCGTCATCAAAGCCGGCGAGGGAGATCTGGACAAAGCGCGAACCGCCGAGGAGAAAACCGCCGCGAAGAAGCGGATCGAAGAAGGCGACATGCAGCTCGTGGAAGCCGAGAAACGCAAGGAAGGCGTGACCCAGTGTTACGAGGTGGAGTACGATCGTAAGAGCGTACACCTGACGCACGAAGGCATCGCCGCGGCGCAGGAAGCGGCGGGCGTGGGGTCGTTCTATGTCGGCAACAACATGGAATGGCCACATCTCATGGAGCAGGCGCTCCGGGCGCACGTGGTGTTCGAAAAAGACAAAGACTACGTCGTCGAGCGCGGCCAGCGCGGAGAGATGGAAGTGATTATTGTCGACGAATACACCGGCCGAAAAATGACCGGGCGGCAGTGGTCGGACGGGCTTCACCAGTCGGTCGAGGCGAAGGAAAAAGTCAGCATCAAGCAGGAGACGCAAACGCTGGCGACGATTACGCTCCAGAATTTCTTCAAACTGTACAAGTCGATTTCCGGCATGACCGGGACGGCGATGACCGAGTCGGAAGAGTTCACGAAAATCTACAAGCTGGAAGTGGTTGCGATTCCGACCAATCGTTCCGTGGTTCGCCGCGATTCTGAAGACCGCGTGTACCGAACCGAAGACGAGAAGTGGGGCGCGATTATCGAAGAGATCAAGCTGATCAGCGACGCCGGGCGACCGGTGCTGGTGGGCACGACGAGCGTCGAAAAAAGCGAGACGCTGAGCAAGCGGCTGAAACAGAAGTACGGCGTGGAGCACGAGGTGCTCAACGCCAAGTACCACGAGCGCGAGGCGCAGATCGTGTTGCTGGCGGGGCAGTCACACAAGAATCAGCACGGGGAAATGGTCGGCAACGTGACGATCGCCACCAACATGGCCGGGCGCGGGACTGACATCAAGCTCGCGCCGGAAGTGTTGTTCGACGTCGAGCCGGACGGGTCAAAATACACGCTCACGCAGCGCGGCACGGACAGGAAGCTGACGGTCGATCCGAATGACGAGGCCGACAAGTTCACGCAAGCGTTCCAGCTCTCGCCGGGCGTGAAGACGGTCGGCGGGCTGCATGTGATCGGCACGGAGCGACACACCGCGCGGCGCATCGACAACCAGTTGCGCGGCCGATCGGGTCGGCAGGGAGATCCGGGGTCGTCGCGCTTTTATGTCTCACTGCGCGACGAACTGATGGCGATGTTTGCCGGCGAGTGGACGATCAAAGTCCTCGGATTCCTCGGGATGGAAGAGGGGATGGCGATCGAGGACAAGCGCATCAGCAAGGGCATTCTTCGGGCGCAAAAGAAGGTCGAGGAACGAAATTTTCTGGCGCGCAAAAATCTGCTGGAGTACGACGAGGTGATGGATCACCAGCGCAACGTGTTCTACGGAATGCGCCAGCAGGTGCTGGAAGGCCGCGACGTCGACAAGGTGATCTGGAACATGATCGGTGAGTCGATCCAGGATGCGGTCGACAAGTACATCACACAAGATTACGTCGCGGCCACCATCTCCGAATGGGCGCGGGTGAACTTTGAAGTCAACATCGAACCGGCCGACCTGCGCGGGCTGCGGAAGATCGACGATCTTGAAGGCTTCATCAAAGGTCAGGCCTCGAACGATGCCGAGGGGAACATCACCTCGACGATGGGTGAGTTCATGGGCGAGGACCTGAACAATCCTGAAGAATGGCACATGAAGGATCTGATCAGCTGGGCGATGAGCAAATATCAAGTCCAGTTGTCGCAAGCGCAGCTGAAGAAGATGAACGGGCACGAAGTCGAAAGCAAGCTGAAAGAGGCGGCTTTGGAGCAGATCAGCGGGCGCGATTGCACGGGGCTGCAGAAGTATCTCGAGCCCATGTACGCCGAGCAGGAGCTTTCTCGCTGGGCGAAGGAGAAGTTTAGCATCGAGGTCGATCCGGAGGAGACGGTCGCCGACAAATTGCGCGGCCGACGGAAGGAAGCGGCGGACATCGTCGAACTCATCGAAAAACGTGCCCGCGACGCGTACGCGCTGCGCGAGATCGAATACCCGGTCGATCACGTGCTGAATTACGTGACCATGGGCACCGAGGTGGCGCACATCGAAAACCCGTACGCCGGCGAGTATCTGCGTAACTGGACGAAGGCAAAGTTCAATGTCGATCTTTCACTCGACGACATCCGCCAGTTGCCGATTCTCCGGGTGCGTGAACGGTTGATGGGGTATCAGGAAGCGCTGCTCGAAGACGGCAAGATGGAGGAAGAAGTCGATGCCCTGATGAGCGCGAACAAGAGCATCGATGACCTCGCCAAAGCAGCCAGCCAGCGACTTCAGCAGAAGCTTACCGCCGACGATCTGCTGTCGAAGATCGAATCGCTCAAGACGGGTGCAGTCGTGCCGGACGAAGATACGGACGGCTCCGTCACGCCGCGTGACGTGCTGCTGCGAAAGTTTCGCGCTTTCCTGCGCGGCGAGCTGACGCAGTTGGAGCAGTTCGTGCTGATTCAAATTTTTGACCAGAGCTGGAAGGATCACCTCTACGCGATGGACATGCTCAAGGGCGGCATTGGGTTGCAGGCTTTCGCGGAGCGCGACCCGCGCGTGCTGTTCAAGAAGGAAGGCTTCCGATTCTTCGAGCAGATGATGTCCGGCGTGCGCGACAAAGTGACGGATCTGATCTTCCGCGCCAAAGTCGTGGGCGATGCCCAGGCGCGCAACGCCTACACCGTGACGGCAGCGACGCACGAAGCCGGCGGTGGGTACGGCGTGGCCGAGACCGTCGGCACGAGCGACGCGCAGGCGGCGTCGGGTGAAACGCAGGGGGAAGGCGCGAAGCCCAAGACGATTGTCCGCGACCAACCGCGCGTGGGTCGCAATGATCCGTGCCCCTGCGGGAGCGGGAAGAAGTATAAGAAATGTCACGGCATCGCAGAAGGGTGATCACCTGCGTGGTTTAGGAATTGGATGATTGCGTGAGCCGACCCTTGCGGACGCACGTAAATCAAACGATATGAAGACGCAGGTCGCGCGACGCGTGGCCTGACTCTTTGCGTGGGCTCGCCGTGCAAGTCACGGTGACAATCTCCGGTGCCGGGTCGGGGATATTCCGAGGGTGTCTTCAGGTCGCTTCGATCCTCTCCGTTGCTTACTGTGATTTGATCTAACAAAAGGAGATCAATTATGGCAGCGGAAACACTTCAGGATCTTTTTGAGGACCAGATTAAGGACCTCTTCAATGCGGAAAATCAGCTGGTTAAGGCGCTTCAGAAGATGACCAAAGCGGCATCGGATGAATCGCTTGCGCAGGCGTTCGAGGACCATCTCGGCCAGACTCGCGAGCACGCCGAACGGCTTAAGCAGGTTGCTGAGATCGTCGGGTTCAAGCCCACTGGCAAAAAATGTGCGGCGATGGAAGGCCTCGTCGAAGAGGGCACCGAGGTCATGGCAGAATTCGAGGAAGGTCCGATCCTCGACGTGGGTCTTGTCGCCGCAGCGCAGCGCGTGGAGCACTATGAGATTGCCGGCTATGGCAACGCCGTGGTCATCGCGCAGGCGTTGAAGCTGGACAAGAAGGCGATCGATCTGCTGCGCTCGACGCTGAACGACGAAGAAAAGGCCGACAAGCTACTGACGGCGGTCTGTCAGAAATCAATCTTCCCCGCTGCACTGGCGATGGACGCCGGTGAGGAAATGGAAGACGAAGAAGACGCCGATACGAGCCGCGCCGAAAGGTAGACGGTGACCAGACCTTTAACGTCGGCGTTCATCTAATCAGTTTGAGGCCCCGCAGGACTCACCCGGCCAGCGCACGAAAAAGTGCGCGGGTTCGGTGAGATCTGCGGGGCTTTCTTTATTCGCAGGTTTCTAAAGTTGCCATTAAATGCGTAGGGACCGTTGACGAATAAAGCTGCCGCCGCCGCGTCCTGAATTCGTCGCAGATTCATTTTCAGGCGGGCACTTTTGGGAGCTCCCATTCAACCCGCGGCGCATCGGCCCAGAGCCCGTCGAGATCGTAAAAGGCTCGCGATTCCTGCGTAAAGACGTGAATGACGACGTCGATGCAGTCGGCGAGAATCCAAGTGCTGGATTCCTGCCCGGTCGCGTGCAGAGGCCGGAAGCCGCGTGTCTTGCCAAAATCGACAATCTCGTCGGCGACGGCGCGCATCTGTCGGGCACTCGTGCCGGTGATGATGACGTAAAAATCGGTGACCGGCGAGAGGCCGGAAACGTCTAGAACGGCGATGTTGTGCCCGCGGGTCTCGCTGGCGAGCCGCGCGGCGTCGATGGCAAAATCACGGGCAAGTTGTATGCCCTCGGTCGTTCGAGGGCGGACTTCTGTTGGGATGATGCACCTCCTGAGTTTCGGTCCCTCCGCATGATGCACGCGATCGCGTTGATTCGCAATCGGGGGATTGCAATGTTTATGTCTGCTCGCTGCCTGACAATGGGCCGAAAAATCGAGAAATCTCGTCGCCACGGCGTCGAGACAAATCTAGACTCCACAGACTTTTCCGGGTTTATTTCGGCTTTGGCGGGATAAAATCATGGCATCACCTCGTCGCAAAGCCGAACAACTCGCAGGGCGTCTGGTGGGTCAACAATCGCGGCGAATCGTCTCGAGATCCCAACGCTTTTCAAACATCTCCCTGATCCGTGGTCATTATCCATCACTTTAAATTTCTACTCGCACCTGCGCACGCGTAAGGGCACAAGCGAGACCGCCACGCAGTTGACGACGCGCCGTCGCATCCGGTTTGGGCAAACCAATTCCGTACCCGCGATCAAGGAATAATTCGGAGATGCGCGGCGATGCCAATCGACACGCCGTCGCAATCAATTCGTGCCTTGGATGCACATCGAAGAAAGCGTTGGTCAGGCGCGGTTTGGCTAACTGTTTTACTACACCTTCAACGCCTCGCCGCTTTTGATTCGCATGCCGTAGAAGCTGCGATACACAAAGAACAGCGCCACCGCCGCAAACGCACCGGACAGTATCGTGGTAAGCGTTGATCCGACCTCCAGCCGCAGTTCAATCCCCAACTCCACCGCCAGCAGCCCGAAGAGTGTCGTAAACTTAATGATTGGGTTCAACGCCACGCTGCTCGTGTCCTTGAACGGGTCGCCGACGGTATCGCCGACGACGGTGGCGTCGTGGAGCGGGGTGCCTTTGGCTTTCAACTCGACCTCGACGATTTTCTTGGCGTTGTCCCACGCTCCGCCGGCGTTGGCCATGAAAATCGCCTGGAAAAGCCCGGTGATGGCGATGCCGATCAGGTAGCCGATGAAGAAATATTCCTCAATAAACGCTGTCGCAAGCGTGATGAAAAACACAGTCAGGAAGCAGTTAAGCATTCCTTTCTGCGCGTAGAGCGTGCAGATTTCAACGACCTTCTTGCTGTCCTCGACGTTGGCCCGATCCGCGCCTTCGAGCTTGATGTGTTTCTTGATGAACTCCACAGCGCGGTACGCCCCGACCACGACCGCCTGCGTGGAAGCGCCCGCGAACCAATAGATGACCGACGAGCCGGCGATCAAACCGAGCATGAACGGCGCGTGCAAGATCGACAGTTTCTGAATCGCCGCCTGGTCGGTCAGGCCTTGCGTGAGCAGGATGATGATCGAGAAGATCATCGTCGTAGCGCCCACGACGGCGGTGCCGATCAGCACCGGCTTGGCCGTGGCTTTAAAGGTGTTTCCGCAGCCGTCGTTTTCTTCAAGCAGCTGCTTGGCGTGCTCGAAATTCGGATCCACGCCGAGGGTTTTTTGCAGATCTGCCCGGGCGGTGGGGGAGCTTTCGATGAGTGAAAGTTCGTACACGCTTTGCGCGTTGTCGGTCACCGGGCCGTAGCTGTCGACGGCGATGGTGACTGGGCCCATTCCCATGAATCCGAACGCGACAAGCCCGAACGCGAAGATCGCCTCGGCGGGCATGATCGTCGCGAGTCCCGTCGCGCTCCCGCCGATCTGGGAGATGAGATATGCGATCGCCATCAGCCCGGTAATCGTCACGCCGCCGACCCAGAATGCGGAGAAGTTGCCCGCGGTAAGCCCGCTGAGGATGTTCAGGCTCGCGCCGCCTTCCTGGCTCGATTGCACCACTTCGCGCACGTGCCGGCTGTGCATGGACGTGAAAACTTTGGTCACTTCAGGAATGATCGCGCCGGCGAGCGTGCCGCAGGTGATGATCGTCGAAAGCTTCCACCACAGCCCGCCGTTGCCGTTCAGATCTCCGATCAGGAGGTAGCTCGCGATGTACGTCGCGATGATCGAGAGGATCGATGCAACCCACACCAGGACGGTGAGCGGCACTTCGAAGTTCATCGTCTTCACGCCGCGATACTTGCCTGCCGCCCAGCCTTCGGTGACGAAATACGCAAGCGCGCTGGTGACGACCATGAGCAGGCGCATCGCAAAGATCCAGACGAGCAACTGCACCTGAAGCACCGACGAGGTCGCGGCCGCGTCGGTGGATTTGCCCGCGAAGAATTCCGGGGAGACGGCCAGGAGAATGAACGTGATCAACGCCACGCCGGTCACGCCGTAGGTTTCGAATCCGTCGGCGGTGGGCCCGACGCTGTCGCCGGCGTTGTCGCCGACGCAGTCCGCAATCACGCCGGGGTTCCGCGCGTCGTCTTCCTTAATCTTAAAGACGATCTTCATCAGGTCGGCACCGATGTCCGCAATCTTGGTAAAGATTCCGCCTGCCACCCGCAAAGCCGCCGCACCGAGCGACTCGCCCACCGCAAAGCCGATAAAGCAAGGCCCGGCCAGTTCACCCGGGATGAAGAGCAGAATCACCAGCATGATGAACAGCTCGACGCTGATCAGCACCATGCCGATGCTCATGCCGCTTTTCAGCGGAATTGAATACACCGGCCGGGCCTCGCCGCGCAGCGAGGCCATTGCGGTGCGCGAGTTGGCGAGCGTGTTGACGCGCATACCGAACCACGCCACCGCGTAACTGCCCGCGATGCCGACGAGGCTGAAGAACAGAATGACCGCAACCTTGCCGAAGCCCAGCCCGTGCGAAGCTTCGTTGGTCGCCGGGTCTAGCGGGCCGCGCGCCAGGAAGCCGAAGTAGATGATCAAAATCGCGCCGATGAAAACTTCGAGCAGCAGGATGAATTTGCCCTGCGTCTTCAGGTACGTCTTACACGTTTCGTAGATGACGTCCGAGACCTCGCCCATCAGCGGGTGGACCGGCAGTTGGCGGATCTGCTTCACCGTGATGATGCCGAAGAGCAGCCCCGCGATGCAGATAACCAGCCCGATGGTCAACAGCGTTCCCCCGCCAATCCCGCCGAGGAACTCGACCGTGTTCAGGTCTGGAACGACCAGATTCGCCTCGCCGGCAAACGCACCCGTTGCCGGGAGCAGCGACGAGAGCAAAGCAGCGAAAATCACAAATGTGCGGGTGGAAACAATACGACGAACAAAACCGTCCGATGCGATAGTCAACACAATTCCTCTCAGCGGGCGGGTAGCCCTATTGATGTGCCTCTGTCTTCGGAATCAACAGAAGATCCAATTCCGATTCTCCGATGACCTTTATATGATCGGGCCGTCTCGTCTGCAAACGTCTGAAAATTGGCGTGATACTATAATTCTTTGCGACGCGCAGCCTCCTGCGATGATACGATTCCGAACCTCTGATGTTGCAGTTCCAGTGTCAATGTCGATACGTGTTCAGCCTCGAAGAATCGATGGCCGGGTCGATGGTGCAGTGTCCCAGGTGCCGTCGCCTTTGCGACGTGCCCCAACTCGGCGAAATAGCGAACATTGAGGACGACGGCACGCTGCGGATGAAGGACGACGCGCCCCCGACGTCCGAGGCCGGCAGGGCGCAGGAACTGGCGCGGTCTTTTTCGCGCGACCGCGCCGACGAAACCGGGCAGGAAATCGACCTGCGACTGAGCGAGGAGGAAATCTCCCTCGCCGGCACCACCGCCGAGCCCGGCGGCGACGACGAGAGCTATCGCCGGATTGCGCCGACTTACGACCCCGAAACCGGCGACCTCGTTCGGCCGATTGAAGTCCAGCGCGAAGCGGATCTCGCCCGCCCGGTCATCCCGATGGCCAAGCCCGCGCTGGCGTACGAAGTCGGCGTCGCACACCTGTCCGAAACGCGCAACCCGTTGTTCCTCGAACTGCTCATGCCGCACAACGCGTTCGTGATCTTCTGCGCGTTTCTTGTCTTGATCATCGCGCAGGTTTCGGTGCTGCTGTTGCTTCCGCTGGTCCTGGCCGGGTTCTCGCCGCTGATTTTGCCGCTTCCCGTCATCACCGTGTTAATCGCACATTTCGGAAACGTGATCGACGACATCGGCATGCAGGATCGCGACGAACTGCCCAGAATTTTGCGCGACGTCAGCTTGTCGGACGATTTTTTTGGCCCGCTCCGCAAGATGATCTTCTGCCTCGGCGTCTGCTTCGGCCCGGCGCTGTTCTCGCTCAACACGTTTGATTTCAAGCGACCGAACGATCTGATGCTTCTCGGCATGTTCTATGCCGCGGGCGCAGTGCTTCTCCCCGCGCTGCTCATCACCGTGCTGCTTTCGCAGGACGTCGGAAACTTCCGGCCAGACCGAATTCTCGCAGTCGCTATGAAATGCGGTTGGCAGTATCTACCCGTCGCCGCAGCCTGGGCGGCGGGGATCGCGCTGTTCACCTGGTCCTTGTACGGCCCGGCCATCCTTCCGGAGAATGTGCTGCTGACTTATCCGTGGCTGCGGGCCGTTTTTAATCACTGGCTCATGCTTTACCCCGCGGCGATTTTGAGCTTGTATCTCCTGCACTACGCGGGTTGGCGAACGGGGCTGCTTTACCGAAAGCATCGGGCAGATTTTCCGTGGGTCGGCCAGCGCTACGAGCGCGTGGGCCCGCGCTTCCCCAAGCAACGCGCCGTTCAGAAAGCGCGCCCCGCCGCCGAGATGGACGAGATGCGACGTGCTGATCAGAAACGACGGACGGAAAATAACGCGTCCCTCGACCAGGTGGCTGACGACCGCTCAACGTGGGGTTAAACAGCCGTCCGTTTCTCCCGCCGCGGCAATCCCTAGAATATCATCATGAAAGTTGCCCTCTGCCAGATCAATCCCACGGTCGGCGATCTTGCCGCTAACGTGCGTAAGACGATCGATTTCGTCGCCCGCGCCAAATCCGCGGGCGCGACGCTCGCGGTTTTTCCTGAGCTTTCGGTCACCGGGTATCCGCCGAAAGATCTTCTGCTCAAGCCGCAGTTCATCGACGACAATCGCCGGGCCGTGCAGATCATCGCCGACCATGTTCTCGGAATTGATGTGATCGTCGGCTACGCCGAACGCAACGTCCACCCCGTCGGTCGGCCTCTCTTCAACGCCGTCGCGCTGCTGCGCGACGGTCGAATCGTCAGCCGGCATTTCAAAACACTGCTGCCGACGTACGACGTGTTCGACGAATCCCGCTACTTCGAGCCCGGCCCGGCGGAGTTGCGGAATCAGTTGATCCGTGTCGGCGACACGCCGGTGGGACTGAGCATCTGTGAAGACCTTTGGAACGACGAGCGGATGATCGCGCGGCGGTTGTATCACCAGAACCCTATCGCCGACCTCGATGCCGCCGGCGCGGCGGTGATGGTCAACTGCTCGGCGTCCCCGTTCGTCCTCGATAAGCACGATTTCCGAATCAAACTTTTCGGCGAGCAGGCGCGGAAGTTTAACAACCCGCTGATCTACGTGAATCAAGTCGGCGGGAATGACGAGCTGGTTTTCGACGGCAACAGTTGCGTCTTCGATGCCGGCGGAAATCTCATCGCCAATGCGAAGGATTTTGAAGAAGACCTTCTGGTGGTGGAAATTCTCCGTGAAACGGGCGCCTCGCTCGGCCACGACGCCCGTGTCACCGAAACCCATAAGCGCGGGCTCGAATCTATTTATCATGCGCTAGTCCTCGGCCTGCGAGATTACGCGGCGAAGTGTGGCTTTAAATCTGCGGTGCTGGGCCTGAGCGGGGGTATCGATTCGGCCCTGGTGTGCGCCCTGGCCGTCGACGCACTCGGCGCGGACAAAGTGGTGGGCGTGGCGATGCCGTCGCGATTCAGTTCTGATCACTCCGTCGCCGACGCGCGGGCACTTGCGACGAATCTTGGCATTGAGCTGCAAGTCGTCCCGATCAAAGACGTTCACGATTCATACGAAACCCTGCTCGTTCCATTCTTCAAAAACAAAGATCGCGACGTGACGGAAGAGAATCTTCAGGCGCGGGTGCGCGGCGTGATATTGATGGCGTTTAGCAACAAGTTTAATCATCTGCTGCTGACAACGGGCAACAAGAGTGAAATCGCCACCGGATACTGCACGCTCTACGGGGACATGTGCGGCGGGCTTGCGGTGATTTCCGACGTGCCCAAGACGATGGTCTGGGAACTTTCGCGGTGGATCAACCGGCATCACGGGCGCGAGATGATCCCCGTGAGCAGCATCGAAAAAGTTCCCTCGGCGGAGCTACGACCGAATCAAACCGACCAGGATTCGCTCCCGCCTTACGCGTTGCTCGACCAGATCCTGTACCGGTATGTCGAAGAAGAAAAAGGCGCGCCGCAGATCATCGCCGAGGGTTTCGATCCGGCGATCGTCATGCGTGTGATCAAATTAATCGACCGCAGCGAATACAAACGACGTCAGTCGGCCCCGGGCATTAAGGTCACAAGCCGCGCGTTCGGATTCGGCAGGCGAATGCCCATCGCGCAGAACTATCAGCAGCAGGTGCCGAAATAACTGTGATTCGTATCAGGGGGGAAATTACTTACGGAAAACGATCACGTAGATCAGCATCGCTACGGTATTGATCGAAGTGACGATCGCGACCTTGCCCAGCAGATCTCGCGTCGCCGGTGGAAGCGACGCGAACGGCGCGTTGATCCATGCGAGCGGCAGGAGATAGAAGGGCAGCTTTCCGCTTGCGGCGTGGGGCGTGGCTTCCAGAGGCTCGCGCGCCGGCTCTGCCAGCGCGGCGCGTTCGGCCTTGTTGGCATTCATCTCCGCGGCGACTGCGGCTGCGGACGATTGAGCCGGCTCCGCGGACGGGGCGTGAGTGGCTTCGGTTTGCTCGGGTTCCTTTGTCAGCGCTTCGAAAAGTTCGTTGAGCTGGGTGGAAAGTTCCTCCTCCGCGACCGCAGAAGCGGCACCGGTGACGTTGGCGGCAGTGGGGTCGGGCGCAGAAGCGTCGGCCGAGGAAGCGTCGGGCATCGACGGAGCGGGATCAGTCGGCGAGGCATCTAGCGCGGACGTATCGACCGAAGGCTCTGCCGGCGCGGCGAGGCCGTCGGTCGACTGCGGCTCTGGCGCCGCCAACTCCGCGGCAGCGGCGGGGGTTGCACCGGTGTCGGTGAGATTTTCCTCCGCCAACAGTCGATCAATCTCCTCACCAGCAAGTTGCGAGAGAAGGTCGTCCGCGTTGCCGCCTGTGGCGGCGGCCGCGTCCGGGGCTTCGGGTAATTCTACGGAGGCCTGTCCCATAACGCTGCTCCATCGCGTGGACTGTGGGTCGGCAGCGAGCGTGCGAACCCGGCAAGCTGGCAATCCATCGCCAAGATCGGACAGAACAGCCTGCAACTATACATCTGAGTTGAAAGAACCACAACGAATTACGTGATCGCATCGATTTTATAGGACGCGCCCAGCCCCCGCCCGCCGATCTCGCGCGCAACGCCGCACGAACCGAATGCGGTACCCGCGCCGGGAATCGATCGGTGCTACACTGCACGCATGACTCGCCGAGTCCACGTGCCGAAAGTAACCGAGGGGCAGCTGCCGCTCCCCGCCGACGAGGCACATCACCTGCGCGACGTCCTGCGACTTTCAGCGGGCACGGACGTGGAGCTTTTCGATGCGATCGGCAATGTCGGTTCCGGGCGCATCATCCACTGCGACGGCGCGGGGGTGGTCGTGCAGGTCGATTCCATTCGACACGCGGACCCGGGCTTGAGAATCGTCGTTGCCGCTGCCGTCCCCAAAGGCGATCGCGCGGATTGGATGATCGAAAAACTGAGCGAGCTGGGCGTGTCCTGCTTCGTGCCGCTGCGCACGTCGCGCAGCGTTGTGACGGCCGAGGGGACGAACAAGCGCGACCGCTGGCAACGCATCGCGACCGAGTCGGCGAAACAGTCAAGACGCGCCGGAGTCATGGAGATTGTCGAGCCCATGCCCGTCGCAAGCGCGATCGAGCAACTGGAGCCCGGCGAGCCGGCGTGGTGCTTGTCGACCGCCAACGCGCGGCAGATTGATCCGTCGATCTTCGACCCAACCCCGCCCGCACGGTTCACACTTTTCATCGGCCCGGAAGGTGGCTGGACGGATGAAGAGCTCGCGCGATTCACCGCCGCAGGCGTAACGCACGTCGGGCTGACGCGCACCGTCTTACGCGTCGAAACCGCCGCCGTCGTCGCCGCGGGGCTCGTCGCTACGCTGCTCGGTGTGCGATCCGCCGCAGCATCAGATTCCGATCCGACCTGATTCAGATCCGCAGATGAGACTCGCGCGCGGCGCGCGCGTCAAACGGTGCGAGCCGACGACGACGCGCCAACACGCATCTCCGAACCGCGCCGGCGGCGCTGGGGATTCTCTTCGGCACGTCCTGGCCGCTATCATCAGCGACATGAGCCAGTTCCCGTCGCCGTATCAGACTCCGACACCACAGCCGTATTACGGGTATGCCGCGCCCGTCGATCTGCAGATTCCCGCGCGCCGCGCCTCGACGATGATGTTTGTCATCGGCGCGCTGCTGCTGCTCGTCGGAGTGTGCGCCGGCACGGTGGGCGGACTCCTGCCGCAACTGCTTGCGCAGGACCCCACGCTGGCCGACAAGCTTCCGGCCGACCTTTCACCGGAGCAGGCGCAGCGTGAGTTTGTAACGCGCGGGTTGGGTTTGGGGTTGGTATCGATGTTGCTGATCATCCCCGCGTTTTTCGTCCGGCGCGGCGGCCTGGGTGCGGTGATCACCGCACTGGTTGTTACGTCGCTGCTGCTGCTCCTGATGGGGTTGGAAATGCTTGCGAGCCTTTTTCTGCAAGGCGATCCTGCGCAAAAATTCGGGTCGGTGTGCGTGACCCTCATTCCGCTGACGCTGTTATTTTTTCAGATGGCCTGGCTGATTCAGGCGGCTCGGAATGCGCGCCTGCTCAAGCAGCAGCACGCACAGTATGCGGCGCAGTGGGAACAATATCAGCAGCAACTTCACGCGTATCAGGTTCAACAGCAGCAACAGCAACAGAACCCACCCACTCCGCCGGAAGGGTGATGCGCTCGTGCGGCGCGCGTCGATCGAAGCGAACCCGTAATCGTTTACGGATCGCGCGGGATCAAAAAAATTACCGTTTCGGGGAAAGTTTCCCGTCTTCGGATTGGGGAAGATCTTTCAGGCTGTTCAGCCCGAAAATTTCCAGGAATCGTTTGGTCGTTCCGTACAGAATCGGTCGACCCGGTTCTTCAGCGCGGCCGACGATTTTGACCAGGTGCTTTTCCATCAGACTGCGGATGGTTTCGCCGCAGGCGCAGCCGCGGATGGCTTCGATGTCGGCCCGGAGGATCGGCTGTTTGTAGGCAACGATCGCGAGCGTTTCCAACGCCGCCTTGCTGAGCTTCGCGTCGATCTCTTTCTGATGCAGCCGATTGAGCAGCGGCCCGAACTGCGGGAGCGTGAGCAGTTGGAATCCACCGGCCACCTGCTCCACGCGGAACGATCGGCCGGTCGATTCATACTGATCGTTCAGATCTCGAATTGCTTTACGCACCGGCTTGGTCGAGGGCAGGTCTAGCAGCTCCGCCAATCTTCCTGCCGTCAGCGGGTGATGCGTCGCAAAGAGCAGCGATTCCAGCAAATCCAGTGCAACCACCAGCGCGTCCGCGCCGGCTTCGTCGAGGTCCGCGGCGGGGTCGAGCTCCACCTCGCCGTCGGGCATTTCCGCCGCGGGCATGCGCGGCGCGGCCTCGGGGAATTCGGGCGCGGGGGGCTCGGGGAGCGTATCTTGGTCGACGTCCATCAGATCATCATCCTTGACCAGCCGCATCAGACAAGCCCTCCGTGGAGTTTGCTGTTCGATATTATCGGCCTGATGCGGGGTTGGCGGTGAATTTGTTCGAGCGATGGTGATACATCAAGCCGCCGCCCCCGGCAAGACCCGCCCCAACCCGCCGCCGAACCTTCGGCCGCTGGTGGGTGCTGCCCTTGCCAAACCCCGCGATCTCAGTAAATCGTAAGGGCATGGAGACTCCGGAGATTGAAGTGTTTCCCACCCCCGCGGCGCTTGCCCACGGCGCCGCCGAGCGCATCGTCGAAGCGGCTGAAGAATCCATCCTGCTGACTGGCTCGTTCACGCTCGGCCTGGCCGGGGGGCGCACGCCGCAGACGCTCTACGAACTGCTGGCCCGCGATTACCTCGACGCAGTCGCCTGGGACAAGGTGGAGATTTACTTCGGCGACGAGCGTTGCGTTCCGCCGGACCACGAAGATTCCAACTATCGCGCCGCGCGGCTGGCGATGCTCGACGAGCTACCCATCCCGTTCGAAAAGATCCACAGAATAAAAGCGGAGCAAGACCCCAACGACGCCGCCCGCCAGTACGGAGAGATGCTCAAAGCCCGGTTTGGTGACGGCGGGCTCGACCTTTGCCTGCTGGGAATGGGAGACGACGGGCACACCGCTTCGCTCTTCCCGGATACCGCCGCGCTGGACGAACCCAAGCACCGCTGCGTGGCGAACTTCGTGCCGAAGCTCGACAGTTGGCGCGTGACGCTGACGGCGCCGTTCATCAACCGATCGCACGAGGTGCTTTTTCTCGTCGCCGGTGCGAGCA
>Ga0105046_10004752_pt1 | contig 21596 bp, 10 predicted proteins | sample MAT03_FD_78385 | JGI IMG/M metagenome (GOLD analysis project Ga0105046, IMG submission 78385) | Freshwater microbial communities from Lake Fryxell liftoff mats and glacier meltwater in Antarctica - MAT-03 (megahit assembly) | ecosystem: Environmental > Aquatic > Freshwater > Ice > Liftoff...
GGATCGAGGGGCTGGACCGCATCCACAACACGCGGCGCATCCGCCGCTGCTTCGACCTGTCGGCCACGCCCTTCGCGCCCACGGGCAAGACCAACACCGAAGAAGGCTTGTTCAGCTGGATCGTCAGTGACTTTGGGCTGACCGATGCCATCGAGGCCGGGTTGGTGAAGACGCCGCGTGTGGTGATCCGCGACGACGCCTTGCCCGACGCGAAGAGCTATCGCTCGAAGCTTTACCACCTGTACCGCGACCCCGATGTTCAGCAAGACCTGAACCGCCGTGGCGCCGAGCCGCATGAAGCCTTGCCGAAGTTGGTGCAGGACGCCTACACGCTGCTGGGCGCCGACTGGCGCGCCGCGCTGCAAGCCTGGCAGGCGGCTGGCCACCATTCGCCGCCGGTGATGCTGACGGTGTGCAACCGCGTGGAAACTGCCGCGCGCATTGAGCACTACCTGAACCATGGCGACGCGCATTGGCCCGAGCTGCAGTCGCCCTCACAGACACTGCGCGTGGATTCCAAGGTGCTGGAGAAGGCCGAGATTGGCGAGAAGGCCAGCGCCGAGAGCGTGTTCAAAGCGCGTATGACGTCGCTGCTGAAGGCGTTGTCGCTGCCCGAGACCACCCGGGACAAGATCGACGAGGCGAAGAAGGACGCTGAGAAGCTGGTTCTCCTGGCCAGGCACCTGGTCGTGCCTGCGGATGAATGGGAGGCCCTGGCCAAGAGCCCCAGCGACAAGCAGTTGGAGGCGCTGATCCAGCGCGCGCCGCTGTCACCCGCCGTGCGCGACTACCTGCTCGGCACCACCGAGTACGTAAACCGCCTGCGAGAGATCGTCAAGGCTGCACGGCTGCCGAGAGATCGCGAAGAGCGGCTGCTTGCGCTGGACAAGGAAGACCTGCTGCGGGCCATCGTGGACAACGTGGGCAAACACGGCCAGGCCGGGCAGCGGCTGCAGAGCGTCATCTCGGTGGCGATGCTCTCTGAAGGCTGGGACGCCAAGAACGTCACCCACATCATGGGTCTGCGTGCGTTCACCAGCCAGTTGCTCTGCGAGCAGGTCATTGGCCGCGGCCTGCGCCGCGTGGGCTATGACAAGGACGACAACGGTCTGTTCGTTCCCGAGTACGTCAACGTCTTCGGCGTGCCGCTGTCGGTGTTCGTGGACACCGGTGACGATGGCGAGCCACCGCCGCCACCGAAGCCGAGCACGCAGATCGAGTCGCTGGCCTCGCGCAATGAGCTGGAGGTGCGCTGGCCGAATCTGCTGCGGGTGGACACGATCGTGAAGCCAGCCCTGTCGGTGCAGTGGTCGATGGTGTCGGACCTGGAGCTGGACCCGGCAAAGACCGTCATCACAGCCGAGCTGGCACCGGCCGTGGGTGGTGCCACCGACCTGAGCAAGACAACGAACATCGACCTGTCCAAATTGCCTGAAGAGTTTCGCGAGCAGCGCATCGTCTTCCAGGCGGCACGCAAGGCCTTCAATCAGTTGTCAGGCAAGTTCACTGGCAACCGCGAGTACCTGGTCTTTCAGCTGATCCGTCTGGTCGAGGAGTTTCTCGGGTCGAAGAAGCTCGTGATACCCAGCTTGTTCCACGCCGAAGGGGTGCGGCGGCGCATCCTGATCGCGCTGAACATGGACCTGATCGTCCAGCATGTGGTGAAGCATGTGGAGCAGCAGAACGTGGCCAGCATCGAGCCGGTGTTCGACCCCGAGCAACCCATCGGCTCCACCCGGGCGATGCGCACCTGGTACACGACCAAGGGCAACCAACACACGCGCAAGTCGCAGATCAGCCACGTGGTGGGAGACAGTTCGTGGGAGATCTACGCCGGTACGCTGTTCGACGGCAATGACCTGGTGGCGGCCTACGCCAAGAACGACCACCTGGGCTTTCAGATTTACTACCTGTGGGGCGGCTCGCGCAAGCGCTTCGTGCCGGACTTCATCGTTCGCCTGGCCAACGGCAAGAGCCTGGTGCTGGAGATCAAGGGCGAGGACTCGCCGATGAACAGTGCCAAGCGCGACGCGCTGGCCTTGTGGGTGAAGGCCGTCAACGCCAAGGGCGGGTTCGGCGCCTGGTGCTGGGACGTGGCGTTCAAGCCGGCGGAGATCCACGACATCCTGGTGCGGCATGGAAGTGGAGCGCCTACGGTCAAGGAAGCCCTGGTGCTGACTGGGGGTGCCGATTGAACGCCCGGAAGACCGTCTCAAAGCCAGGCACTTTGGTCGCTGGGGTGGAAGCATCGTTTGCCGAAGTGGTGGGCCTGATCGAGCAGGCGCGCCTGCGGGCCTACCAGGCGGTGAACACCGAGCTGGTGGGCCTGTACTGGCAGATCGGCGAGTACATCAGCGGCAAGTTGGCTGCGGCCGATTGGGGCGAGGGCGTGGTTGACAGCCTGGCACAGCACCTGGCGCGCACGGTGCCCGGCTTGCGCGGCTTCTCGGCGCCGAACCTTTGGCGCATGCGCCAGTTCTTCGAGACCTACCGTGGCAACGCAAAACTCTCGGCACTGGTGAGAGATTTGCCATGGACGCACAACCTGGTGATCCTGGGCCAGTCCAAGCGCGCTGAAGAGCGCGAGTTCTACCTGCGCATTGCCGTTCAAGAGCAGTGGTCCAGCCGCGAGCTGGAGCGCCAGTTCCGGCTGGGCGCTTTCGAGCGCGCTGTGCTCGACCCGCCAAAACTCTCGGCAGCGCTGAGAGAAATGCATGGCGATGCGGCTACCGGCGCGTTCAAGGACGCTTACGCGGTGGAATTTTTGAACCTGCCGGCTGGCCACAGCGAGGCAGACCTGCACCGCGGCTTGCTGAGCCAGTTGCGTGCCTTCCTCATCGAGCTGGGGCGGGACTTCTGCTACGTGGGATCGGAATTCCCTTTGCAGGTGGGCGGCCGGGACTTTGCGCTGGACTTGCTGTTCTTCCACCGAGGCTTGAACTGCCTGGTTGCCATCGAGTTGAAGGTGGAGCGCTTCGAGCCCGAGCACCCGGGCAAGCTGAACTTCTACCTTGAGGCGCTGGACCGTGACGTGCGCAAGCCGCACGAGAACCCGGCCATCGGCGTGCTGCTATGCGCCTCGAAGGACAGCGAGGTGGTCGAGTACGCGCTGAGCCGGACCTTGTCGCCGGCCCTCGTGGCGCAGTACCAGACCCAACTGCCGGACAAGAAATTGCTGGCGACCAAGTTGCATGAGTTCTATGCACTGAACGTGCCGGAGCCTGTGCAACCGGCAGCCTCAAAGCGGTCAAAGAAGGACAGTTGAACTCGTTCGGCAGACAAAAAAAGCAGGGAGATCAAATGAAGAGATGTACGGATCGGACCGGTGCCATTGGTGGGCCGCAAACGGGAACATATTCATGAGTACGCCGACGCTTGGCGAACTGCACGATTCGACGGAACCACAGACGGCTGAAAGTGCTGGCGACGCTGCCTACCAGCATGTGCTGCGGCTTGGTTTTCCTAAGTCGATGGTGGCCCCACCACTGGCTGGCGGGAAGTTGATCTCGCTCCTCCGCAAGCGAGGACTGACGACCGCAGTCATGAAGGACATCCTGGCGCTACCCTGGGTGCGTCGCAGGACTGGGAAGACCAACGGCCGTAGAGAAGATGCCATCGTCGAGCTGCTTTCCAACCCATATTCACGAGCCGACTTCTTCGTTTGGGCCGCTGAGCGTCGGGCAGGGTACGCCATCTATGCCCCGCTATCACCCGAGTTCGCCGTCTTTGCAGCCTTTGAACCGAGCTGGCCAAGCATCGCGTTCGATGAGGATGTTCTTCAAGCCGAGTGCGATCAATGGACCAGGATTAGGCAAGCGCTAACGAAGCGTGCCTTCAAGGACGCGAAGACGACAACGCTTGCGGTCTTCATGCTGTGGCCACAGATCCGCTTGTCGCTAAGCCGCTGGGAAAGCCTGGACGCCGCCAAACGCGAGTTGACGGCGCATGCGGCGTTCGCGCTGTCGACTCTTGGACTGGACGACTGGTTCATCCGCAAGGCCATCGAGTTGGTGCCAGACCTCCATGAGGATCTGGCGGGGCTGCTGTCACCGCGTTCAGCGGCCAACGCGGATGCCGGCGCGAACGCAGAGGCATTGCCGCAAGAGGAAGCAGGCGAGGAAGACGAGGTTGCACCTAAGACCGACCTTGCAGTGGCATGGGCGGCCATCGGCAAAGAAATCGCAAGCTTGTCTGTTGAGTGGGGAGACACCCCGAGTCGCGGGCTCCTGGAACGACTGATCACGCTGGGCCACCGCGGAACCGATCTGATTGCTGACATTCCAGAAGACAAGAAGCCACCACGTGCGTTGCTTGAGGAGGGACTGGTAGCGCTGAAGGCGCGCTTGCTGGGACTGGCCAGCAACGATTTCATGTCATGGCTCAGTTCGGACGAGATTGCCCAAGTGATGGCGCGCTGGGATCTGCAACTCGCCCTGGCTGCGGACGATCAGGAGCTTCTTGAGCTTGTCGATGACACGGGCTTGGCGCTGAGCCGGATGGAAGCCGCCGTTGCCGAGATGAAGGAGGCAGAGACCCGTTTTATCGAGACCAAACGGCTTGCGCAGGCGCTAGAAAACGAGCTCGCAAGCCGGGCCTCTGCAATCCGCAAGCTGGAGCTGTCAAGCCGCAGCCTACAGGCGAGGGAAGACAGTCTTGGCGCGGAGCGCAAACGAGCCGACGTGATGCTGTTCGTCCTCGCCTCTGCCTCCCCTCGCGGGAATGCCTTTGACCCGGCGGTTGACTACGTGGCCCAGGCAGAACAGCAGTCCGCTGACCCGCCGATCGCCGAGGACAATTCGAGCCACGCCGCCATCGAGTCCAGCGAGGATGCAGTGGAGGCCCTCGCCCATGAAACGCCCGCGCCATCCGCCGAAGCGTCCAATCTTGATGACGTGGAGAGTGCACACGCACTGGCGTCTGGGCCTTCGGTCGCGGTCGTCGAAGCGTTTGTTCCAGAGCCAGTTGCCGCCTCTCCGATGCTTGTGCCGAAGCCAGCAGTGGAGGCACCGCGCGCCGCTGTTGCAGCGCGGCTGCCTGAGCCCACGGTTTTACATGCGCTGCCAGCACCTGTCGGTGTAGGTGCGGCATCGACGCCGGACGAGCTTGCTGAGGATTTGCAAAATCTCCAGCCAGCTGCGGAGTTCAGTGACGCTGCGGGTGATCGCTGCCGACCGATTTGGTCGCTACTTCAACAGGGTAAGCCGGCCCTGGCATTTCAGTTCGCGACGGCACTGCAGGTGGTCGCTCCGCAGATTCGGATACCGCATCCGAGCCTGCTTCGGTCCGTTGCCCTTGCACCCGGCCTGACCGCCAGTGACGGCCCACTGGCGGGAGCGGTCGGTGAGAGCTTTGCCGACATCCAAGCCGCCTGGTTTGAACCGGGAGATGCGCCTTCGCATTGGTGCACCGCGCTGAACCTGCTGCTGATTGCCGCTACGCTGAGGCCGATGGTGCTGGCGCCTTTGACTGGCGCGGCGGCAATCGCAGGCTATCGACACTTGGACGGCCGGCACTCGGCCGTCCTGCAACTTGTCAAGAGTGTGGCGGATGTCAGCGAGCGACTGACCCGCTTCTCCATCGGGCCGGCCGTCCTGCGGTCCGCTGCGGACGAGTCATCACTGCGATCGCAAGTGGCGAAGTTGTCCAAGGCCGCAGCTGACTGGCTGCATGAGCGGGCACCGAACAAGAAGATCCGGTACGCGCCAGCGTCTAAGGTCTGGCTGCACTGGCTGAGGCCCGGCGAGCCTATTCACGCGTTGATCGCCACGGTGAGCAGTGGGGCAACCGCGGAACGCGGTGCCATTAGAGCAGCCATCGAACAGCTGTCGGACTACGACAAGTTCAATGCAATTCTTGCTGAGACGGACCGGCGGAAGCTGGACAGGCGTGGCCCGGACATCGAAGCGGGTGCTCTCGAGCACCTGTGGGTTGCCACCTGCGAGGCGGTCGAGATTGCAAAGGCGTGGCTGGCGACGGCCGAACTGTTGACGGAGTCAGGTGATCAACTTCGTGCCCTGGTGGGCCAATTGCAGTTGGCATTTCAGGAACACGCAGACGGCGCTTGCAGGCAGCTCGAGCAGCCGTGGGAAGGCGATGAATGGGGACAGGTTCGCGCTGCCAGCAGGGTGCTGTCGACTGAGGTGAGGGCCATCGCTGACATGTTCCGGGCCAGCGACGCCATTCCAGTTGCAGAGCCGATGTCCAAAGAAATTCTGGCGCGGGATCTCCTGTGGGTTCCCGGTGCATTCGTCGGCGAAGGTTGGACGGTGGAATCGGACAGCGCCGCTTTGTTGCAGGCGCTCACGGCGTGGACTAAGTCCCCCATCGGGACCGAAGCCGCAATCACGGCCCGCGTCCAAAGCGGCGATGTCGCGAGCGCCGAACTCCTGCTTGCGTATGTGTCCGATGACCGCGAGCGCACAGCCCAAGCTCAGGCGATCGAGCGCGCGCGAGAGCAGTGGCTCAAAGACCTTCAACGTCATGTCCTCCAGGCGCGACGCGCCACCGAGGTCGGCCTGGCGTACGGCTATTTGACCGATGCCGAGCGTGCAGCGGGTGAGAGTGAACTGAGCGCGCTGGAGGTTGGCTTGCGAGACAGCGGACGGTTCGACGAGGGTGCGCGCAAGGTTGCGGCATTGCAGGCCAGGCTCGAAGGGTGCAAGGCCCAGCGGGTACAGCAGGCACGCCTCTCGTTCGAGCGCGAGCGTCCGCGACTGACCGAAGAAGTTGCGCGCCAGGTTGAGGCGCCGTTGGCGCGGTCTGACATCCATACCTTCAACGAGTTGCTGCAACGGGCAAGACAGGGTGCTGACCCATGGCCCGAGCGCGACCATCACCGCGATGCGTTCAAGGAGTTCTATCCCAAACAGCAGCAGGAGCTCAACGAACAACTCGGAAAGCTTCCCCAGGCGGACGTGGAGAAGCTGATCCGGGCGGGCGGCGACATCGGGTCAATCAGCTTCGACCTTGACGGCGATGAGAAGGCCCGCCAAAACGCGGAACAAACCTACCGGACATGGGCTACTTCGGCAAGTCGGCGCAACATGGCCGACGACAGCTTGCGTCGAATCCTGGAGTCGATTGGCGTCACGGTAAGCAGCCTGAAGCAAGAGAAGCCGAACGCGCACGGGTTGCCCAGTTGGACCCTGCAGTCGGCGCCGTTGGATGATCGCGAAATCTGCCCAGTGCCGCACTTTGGCTCCCGGGCGCAGGGCCGCTATCGCGTGCTCTGCGTCTGGGACCGGCTGACACCGGAAGACTTCCTGCAGCGCACGGGGGAGGAGACTCAAAAAACGGCGACGATTGTTGTTGCGCTTGGCCGAAGCCCTCAGCGTCTTTGGGCCGAACTTGCGCGGACGTCGAAGGAGCGCCAGCGCTCGTTCCTGTTGCTCGACGAGTCGATGCTGCTGTTCCTTCTTGCGCAGCAAGGATCGCGACTGGCTACTTGGTTCAGCATTGCGCTGCCCTTCACACACAGCGAACCTTACGACGCCAGTGCGGGCTATGTGCCTGCGGAAATGTTCTACGGCCGCGCGTCCGAGCTCGAGAGCGTTCGGATGCAAGGGGGTTGCTACTTCATCTACGGCGGCCGTCAGCTTGGCAAGACGGCACTGTTGCGGCGCGCCGAGAAGACCTTTCACGATCCCACGGCAGAGCGGTATGCCATCTGGATCGACCTGCTCGCGCAAGGCATTGGTGAACGCCGTCGGGTGTCGGAGGTATGGCTTTCCATCTTCGAAAAGCTGCGCGATCTGAAGATCGTCGGGCTGGAGATGCCGAGCGTCAATCCGGCAAAGCCGGCATCTGTCGACGCTTTCCTCGGTGCCATCAAGGCCTTCCTGTCCGCCAAACCGGGCCGACGCATCCTGCTTCTCCTCGACGAGGCGGATCGATTTTTCGAACAGGACGGACGCCAAGAGAGCGGCTACGCGGAAACCCGCCGCCTCAAACAGTTGATGGACGAGACCGAACGGCGGTTCAAGGTTGTTTTCGCGGGATTGCACAACGTGCTACGGACGGTGAGCACATCGAACCAGCCCTTGGGCCATTTCAATGAAGCGGTTCGCATCGGCCCTTTGATGGACGAGCGGGAGATTCGCGCGGCGGAAGAGCTGATCACGCGGCCGATCGAAGCAGCCGGCTTTGAGTTCGAAGATCGCAGCCTCGTCATGCGCGTGTTGGCGCAGACGAACTACTACCCAAGCCTGATCCAGCTGTACTGCACACAGCTGCTGCGCCATCTTCGTGAGACTCGACTGCGCCGGCTAGATGCCGCAGGCCCTCGATTCAAGATCGAAGAGGCCGACATTGAATCGGTCTTCTCGGGTCGACCTTTGCGTGATGCCATCCGCGCGAAATTCCGGCTCACGCTGCAGCTCGATGATCGCTATGAGGTCATTGCCAATGCCATCGGCTTGGAGGCGCTCAGTGCAGGCTTCGACCACGCCGACGGTATTGAGTGGAGAAAGATCCGGAACGACTGCGCCACGCTTTGGTGGCCCGAGGGATTCGCTTCGACCTCCGAGCGCGATTTCCTAGCCCTGCTGGAAGAAATGGTGCAGCTCGGTGTCTTGAGCCAGGCGAGCCTCCCTGACCACTTCAGCTTGCGTAATCCGAACGTCCTGCTGTTGCTGGGTAGCAAGCAGGAAATCGAGAACACCCTGCAGGCCGAGCGCGAGCCGAGGGTCGAGTTCGAATCAACGATCTTTCGCCCTGCGCTTGCAGGCAGCATGGATCAACCGGCGCGCAATCCATTGACATATCGTCAGTTGGACGAGGTGATGCAGCTGCGCAGCTCCGTGCTGCTGGTCGCCGCCAGCGATGCAGCAGGCGGCAAACATCTGCTGTCGGGTTTGCGCGATCAGCCCGGCATGACCGATGCCAGATCGTTTGTCTTGCTCGGCCGCGCGACCGACTCGAAGGCCTTCTCACAGGAACTGGATAAGGAAGTCAAGAAGCGCGACTACTCGGAGGGCATCACGGTCATGATGGTGCCCGCGCAGGTTCCTTGGGATGCCGACTGGGTAGCGGCGGCCCGTACCAAGCTGAATGCCCTGACCTCGAAGACAAGCTTCGTTTCGGTGGTCTTTGCGGCCGACCCTGAACGCCTGTGGACTTTGACGGCTGTTGCCGCGACCAGGGAGCAATGGATTGAGCCGTGGCTATCGGTGCTGCCATGGACTAGCGGTTTCGTGCGGAAGTGGCTGGAAGAGCTGCAGCTCACAGCCGATGCAGCCGTAGATCGTCTCGAGCCGATGACCGGGTACTGGGGCGGCTTGCTCGAGACTGCGGCAAGCGTGAGTGGAGGAGCGCTCGACTTCGCCCACAACCTGGATCGAATGACAAAGTCAATGCAGGACCCCGAGTGGCGGCAGCAGAACCGAATTCGTCTCACGGGTGGCATCGACGCTGCAGAGCGGGTTTTGAAGGCTATGTGCAGCCTTGGCGATGGCGTCACCGAGGGAGACCTGGTGGAATTCGGGGAGCTGCCGCAAGAGCTTGTCGCACGGACCCTTCGATGGGCCGAGCCTCTTGGGTTGGTGGTCCGTCTGGCAGGATCGTTTTGGGCTCTGGACGCATTCGCCAAGTGCATACTCGAGGACCCGGCGCCATGAAGTGGTCAACGCTGCCCGGCCCTGCCAACTTCATCAGCGACGTTGTCGAGCAACTCCGTGATGGCATCAGCGTCATCGTCGCTGCGCCCACCCATGCACCGGTAGAGATGGCAGCGGTCTTTTCCGAGACGTTGAGGCGTGATCATTGGTCCATCGAGACGGGCACCGCCGATGAGCAGATGGACCCTCTGCGATGGCTCACTGAGCTCCTCTATTTGGAGCCAGACCAGTGGGTAGGTTGGAGCGTCGAAAAGTTGTTCAAGCAGTTGCCGGACGGCCGCGCCATCGTGATCGACGGCGTAACCGCGTCAACGTGGGAAGCATGGCGCTCCTTTCTGATGGACTTCGAGGTTGCTAGCCGAGGCCATGCCACGGGTTTGCGGCCAGTGTTGCTGGTGGTTGTCCGTGGGGTGCCCCGAAAGCGACTACAGGCACCGGGCGCGGCGCTGGCGTTGCGAACGTGGCATGGGGTCTTCGGCGAGCTGGACACACTCATCTACGTTGATCAGCGCCTCCGAGCGCTCAGGAAGCGGGCCCGTCATCACAAATTGCTGGTGCGCCAGATCGCCGCTTTGGCGCTGTGGGATCTTGATCTCGCGGACTTCCTGTTGGCCCAGCCTGAACAAGACTTGTTTGAGCCCAGTACGGTCCTGCAGGCCGGCCGCGACGCGCTTCACCGCGAGGACGCACCGATCGGTGCGGAATGGGAGCGCGGCGGCGTGGACCAGTTTGACGGTGTCGAGATGGTCCACTCGTTCGTGCTTCTGAACCAGGGGGATCAGAAGCTGGAGTTGGTCCGCCGGCTCTGGTCAGCGCAGGCAGCCGAACTACTCCCACTCATCGAGTTGCGACGACGGGAGCTCGCCAAGGGCCTTGAGCGGCACGTGAAGTGTCCTTTCTGGCTCGGCGGCGATCGGCAGGTGCGATCTTTGGACGAACTTGAGATCGGCCCGCTGGCACATGTGGCGCGAACCAACGCGGTCGACCCGGCCCTTCGTGACCGTGCTGACAGGTTGGCGGAATACCGCAATACCTTGGCGCACTTGAAGCTGCTCGGCTGCGGAGAAGCGCTCGACTCGAGGTTGCACGCATGATCGGGCGGTACGTTGCGCACCGCGTGGATCCAGCTTCAACGACGCCATGAGTCGTTCGCAAATGCCAAAGCTGTCAGACCTGGGCTTGCAGCCCGAGATTGGTGCTGACATGCCGAGCCTGCTGCGTTGGCTGGACAAGGCGGGCCTGACTCATCTCGCGGAGGTGTTCGATCAAGGCCTGGAGCACAGCCTTCCTGGGGCCACGGCTTTGGCCGACGGATTTGCGTTGGCTCAAGCGACGAACCGGCAAGCGGTTAGACCGCTCCGGAGCGAGGAACTAAAAGCACTGAAGGAGCGATTCAAGGACCATCAACCGCAAGGCTGGTCCCCTGCTGCACAAAAAAGCAGCAGAGTAGGTTGTTCACCTGGCTCAGGTTTGGGTCGGCGCAACCCTTAAAAGTGGCTCAGTTTTCGGTCGGCGCCAACAACCAAGCAGTCACTCGCCTTGGCGGACAGCCAACAGGGGCCCCCGCAGCTCGACCCGTCTGCAGAGGACGCAACGGGGCCTGTTCACTTGAAAATCACCAACACGGGGGTCTGCGAAACGCCGCACTTGGGAGAGCGAGCGCGAGCATGCCCCACGCTTGATCCGGGCCGTCTACCTTGCCGGCCCCTTGGCAGTGCTCGTCCGACCGTAGGCACTCAGGTTCAACACCAGTGATTTCAGGAGGCTTCGGGTCTCGTCACTGGCCGCAACCAACGAAGCGAGCAGGTCCTCTGAATTCGGCTGGCCCAACGCCAGCCGATAGATGAGCCGCTGCTCCTGTAGCGTTTGGAAGCGGTCGACGTCCCGGCTCATCGGAAGACGGAAGACGTAACGGTGGATCGCGGCCCCGGGCAGCTGCCACCAAGGTGTCATGCCTGAGCCCCCCGGGAAACGTTCGTCACAGAGGCTCTCCAGTTGCCGCCACGGCGACTGCAGCCTCTGCGTCCCCTTCAGGGCTTTGGCGCCCAGCTCTGCCGCCAGCTTCTTGCGCACCGCCAACCCTGCAAAGCGGTTCACCCGACCCTCTCGCTGCTCCAGTTCCACCGGGCTAGGGCACAAGTCCCAATGCGCGACGCGGTCGCACCATGTGTGGAAGTCCAAGCCCTCCTGGCCGACGGAGGTGGTGGCCACCATGTGCGGCCAGAACGGCGTGTTGAACGCCTCGCGGATCTCGTCGGCGCGAGCGGGTGCGCCAGCCTTGACGTCAGCGCCACTGCCTTCCTTGTAGCTTTCGTCGTCGGTGCCGCCAAAAGGCACGGCAGCGTGGCAGCGGACTCGTAGCCCCTGCTGCGTGTTCGGCAAGGATCGGAACGTGAACGCGCCAGCGTTCAGCCTCAATGCATCCAACAGGTCGGAGATCAACGCCGAGGCCGACCGCTGACCGCTGCGTGTCTTCATCCAGAAGTGCTCGTCCAGGGCAGACTCCAGACACCCTTCCAGCACCATCCGGCGGATCATGTCGGCCGACGATTCCTTTCGTGGCGCGCGGGCATAGAAGACCGGCTCATCAAAGTAGGTCCGCAAGCCGTTCCAGCACAGACGAACCAAGTCCTGTCGGTCTTCCGGCGTGAAGGGCGTATCGAGTTGCCGCATGAGCGCCCTGGCACAGGCAACAGCGGGGCTGGAGATGGCGAAGTCCGCCAGTTCCTGAAGTTCGCGCGGGCTGATCCACTCCAGCATCGGTGCGGCGGCCCATTGCGCGAGCATTGGACGCGCCTCCACGACTTCTCCCCAGGCGGCGCTCGCTGAGCCGTCCTTCCAAAGGCGCCGTTCGATGTTCGCCAGCACGATCCAGCTTGGCCGGTTGCGCGTGCGTTGCTTTTTCGTGGCGCGCCGGACCGGCAGCACGCCTTGAATCGCGTCCGTCAGCTGCCTGCGAACCGATCGCCGGACGTCCTCCATGCTCGCGCCTAGCGACGACAAGGGGTCTACCTTCTCCGTCAGGAACGGCGAGGGGTGGAAGAGCGCGAAGACCGGCATCTGGGCCGTGCGGCCGCGAAATCGCCGACGCCCGCGCATGGCGGACGCATTGTCGCCTCGACTGACCACCTGAGCCTCGGCTGCCAGGCTGGCCAGCGCAGCCACGCTTTGCGGCGTGGCACGGAATCGCCCGAACAACAGCAGCTTTGGGCTGGGCGCTGAGGCATCGGCCCAGGCGCCCTGGAGCGGCCACCATGGCAGCGACGGTCGCACCCAGGGCGTGACAAGACTGCGTGCGGGTGCCACCTGCATGAGTGCGCGAAACTTCGGATGGGCCCAATCGGCGGCGGCCTGCGGCTTGGCAAGCGAAACCTGAGTAATCCGCGCAACGCCCCGACCTGCGGAGTGCGATGCCCGCTTCCAGGCTTGGTAGCGCGGGCCCAACGCCTGTGCCGCCAGCGGCACGGAGAGCCAGTACGGCACCGCATCCGACTTGTCCTCCGGCTTGAAACTATCCACCAGGTGCCGGTATGCTGCGATGTCGCCGGGGTTCAGGGACGCGTCGAGCGGGGTCGTCGGCTCCTCGTTATCGGATGGGCCATGCTCGGCAGCGACGATCAGGGCACGCTCGGTCCTTGACAGCAGGCGCGTTAGCAGAGCCTCGAGCGTGCCCTTCACATGCCGCGCCTGCTCGACTGTCTCCAACTGCCTCTCAGGTTCCTGCTCGAGCCGCGCGATCTGGCGCAGCCGGTGGCCGAACTCACGGAACATCCTCTCGGCGTCTACGCGCAGCTGTTGACCGTGTTCGTCCCCGCCGAGGAACTCAATGAGTTCGAACAGCTGCACCTGGGCCGCGTCATCCTCCTCTTCCCAGCGTGACGCAAAGGTCCTGTACGGCGTTGCGGACAGCAGTAGCACTGCCGGTCGGCGGCCGGCAAAGCCCGAGAACAAGCTCTTCAGCAGGTCGTCGCGCGCATGCGCGGTCAGGAGGTCCCTGAACTTCTGAAACTCGTCGAGCACGACGACGTCCGGTGGCATGGCGTGCAGGACCGCCTGTGACAAGCAGCGCCGCAGCCGGGAGATGAAGGCTGTCGGCTTCGTTTCTCGCGCAGCCGCAGGCAACACGTCTTCCAGCGGCGAGCCAAACTCTCTCCTCAGCGAAGCGCGCAGGCGCACCAGGAGACGAGCGTCCGCCGCGCGGGCTTGCCTGCGCGCCTGCGTTCGATGCGACTCCCATGCCCGGTCGCTCACGCGGCCTTGCAGCAACCGCTGCGGCAGCCGCCCGCTCAACCCGGGAACGATGCGGTTCAGCAGCGCAGCCATGAAAGCCCGCTCGTCCTTGCGCCCGGTGCCCTGTCGCTTCTTCTTGTCCGGGAACGAGGTGTAGGGCGTCAGGGCGAATAGTTCCACCCCTTGCCCAGGTCGCTGCTCCATCGGAACCAGGCACAAGCGATCGGCTTTCACGATGGACTGACGGACCTCTGCCTCGGTCAGAAACTCGATCAGGCGCGCTCGGTTCTGATGCGCAATGCGCTGTCCGCTGGTGAGGTAGTAGATACGGAACGGCCGACCTCGCGGTCGCCTCAATGTGCGAAGCTGCTCGATCACGCCACAGGCGACAACGGTCTTGCCCAGGCCTGTTTCGTCGGCGACCAGAAACCGCCGCGATCCGCTCTCGTCCATGAGCGCTGCAACGGCCGCATCCACGGTCGCCTGCTGGAAGGGCGTCGGCTTGGCCGCCATCAACGAAGCAACTCGGTTCGTACCTGCTGCCAAAGTGCCGAGAACGCCTGCAGCGGCGCCAGCACGTCGGGCTGCGAGGCATGACGCTGCATCACATGGCGCAGATAGACGTCTATGCGCGCATCGAGCTCCGCCAACCTGCTCCCAGGCCGGGCACAACTGCCCAGCAGTTCTTCGAGCGTGACTTTGGCAAGCGGAACTGACTTCTCCGGCGTGCCTTCGCTCTTCCACGAGCCCAGTCCGGAGGAGCCCCCGGGATCGCCGCTAAGCAGGGAACGGATCCATGCGACAAACTGGCTTGGAGTCATGCGCGCCGCAATTGCCGCGTGGTCGCGCTCTAGCGGCAAGGGCGGCCGCACGTCCAGGACCTGCAGCCACCGGCATTCGGTCTTGCCGATCGAAAGGCGCCACTGGACCAACGCTGTCTGGTCTGCCAGGTCAAAGCCCCCCAGCCCCACCGATGAAGAACCACCCGGCCAATCGATCAGCGGGCCGGTCATCAGCGCCACCTGGACGCGAACCTGCTTCGAGACCACAGGAAACGTCGCGTCGCCGACAAGCCTGAACTCATTTCCTTCGCGCGCCAGATGACCTTCGAATCCCGCGCTGATCTGCTTGCGGGCCCGCTTGAGGGCCTCTTCATCCTTGTCCTTCTCCTCCGCAGGCCCCTGCTGAAGCTTGGACAGCGTGACGGTGAGGCACGAACCCAACAGCGCTTGCAAGCCGGCCCCCAAGACCTTGTCGCCCTTCAACAGCGCAACCAACTCGTGATTGGAGCCGTTCCAGGCTCGCGTCGTAGCGTTCGCACTTCCGACCCACAGCTGCCAGGTGGATTGGTGGCGCACCGCGAGAATCTTGGCGTGCAGACCGCGCACAACCAGTTCCTCTTCGGGCGCGTCTGCTTCGTTCGGCGTCGATCCATCCTCGACGAAGGGCTCCGGATCCGTGTCCTCTCGGGCCGGCGACTCCAACACCAGCAAGTTGTCCTCGAACGCAGACAGTGGCGTGCCCTTTTGGTGCGCCAGCTTGCGCAGTTCGCTTTCGGTGGAAACTAGGCAGCGCCGACTACCCCGTTTGCTGGCCCATCCGGCCGCGCCCGACACGAAGCCTCCGTCGAGGAAGGGGCTGATGACGATCAACTCATCGGCGCCCGCGAAGTGCGGCAGCTTGTTGCCCGCCCTGCCGTCGGGCAACAGTTGTAGGTCGAGCACGGAGAGGCCCTTCGGCACTGACCAGCGGACCTTTGCGCAGGCTGTCAGCAGCTTGTTCGCCCTTGCCTTCGGTAACTCCGCCTTCTCCGCCGCGCAGCGCAGAACCTGCCTGATGCCTGCAATCTCGACGCCATCCTTTGCGTCCTCGAATCCGTCCAGAGTTAGGCCGAAGTCGAGGTTGCTGGCCACCGTCAGGTTGCGGCTGCCCAACCACAAGCGCCAGGCCTTGCCCTGCGGTGTCAGGTAGCGAACGAGTGCGAACTTCGCGTGCCAGCTGCCGTTGTTCTCGTCCGACCTCACGCTCCTGACGAACTGGTCGACGATCACCGAGATGGCAGCGCGCTGCCGCATGGCCGCCAGTCGCCCTTCCTGGATGACGAAGAAGGCCTTCCCGCGCAACTGCTCGACGGCATCAGCGAGGTCGGCGGGATTGCCGTCACCCGCTTCGTCGTCGCGGCCCGCCAGAGCAAGCAGTGCCGCGACCAGCGACACGACGTCGGCCGAATAGGACGAGAGCAGCGCCGTATCGACCTTCCACTCGGGCCCCGGACGCAGGGCATCAAGGAACGCGACGGCCGGCCATGGCGCTGCGCTGCTCATGTTGCGGCCCTTAGGTCTTTCACCAGGTCGCGCACGTTGCTCCAGCGGTAGTGGATGGGTGCCGGCGCGGGGTGGTCGTCTAGCATCCACTCGGCGCGCTTATTGCGTCCATCCAGGGTCAGCGCCAAACGGGCTCGGCTGCGCTTGCGTGCAACCTCCGCCTCGGCGTAGCTATCGGCGAGAGGTGCGGTGTCGGACCGTCCCTGCTTCAACCAACTCAAAGTCGTCGTCAGCACCGTTCGCAGCGCCGGGCTCAGCGGGGCGATGTCACCTTCCACGTCATCGATGTCGAAACGCGCGGCCTCGCTGCGGTGCTCCCGCAGGACATCCCCCAGCACTTTGCTATGCGCCGCCTGCGCAGGTCGCCCGTCGTGCGTCGCGCATAACTTCTCCACCAAGGCCGCATAAACGGCACGACCAACCGCACTCAAGGCGGCGCAGCGCCCTGCATGCACTAGGGCCTGTTTGTCGGGTCCGGCCAACGAGAGGATGGGCGGCTGCCAGCAGAAGTCCACTTTTCCGATGTCGGCCCGCGCCAGTCGCGCCAAGAGGGACTCGCGGCTCATGTCGACGCTGCACGGGGTGGCCTCCCAGCGTTGCCGGAAAAACGAAGCTTCGGCAGCTCCCAGCTGAAACGACAAGCGGGTCGACTCGTCCCACTTCTCGCGCATGGACGGCAGCGCAATGAAGAACGGCTCGCCGTCCGTGAGCGGCGTGCCGTCGTCGTCGGTCTTGCGCGAGGATGTCGCCAACCGGGTATGTAGTTCGCGACGTGTCACCGAGGCGCGGCCGGATGCAGGCCGCACGATGCCCCATGTCGTGAGCGCACCCCAATAGACGACCGAAGGCGGCTGCTGCGCCGGTTGATCCGGCATGGTGACGCCGATAACGCCAGTGCCTGCACCCTGCAAGCGCTTCACCAAGCGCATTTCCTCGCGCTCCACGGCGCGCTGCACGGGCCCCGCGATGCGTCGCTTGGTCAGCGCCTCGTACATCCACGGCACGAACAGTGCGTAGCGCAGCCGCGTATGCAGCACTGATGTGCCCGGGAAGAACCGATCTGCGTAGCGCTGATGCAACTCAAGAAAGCCGATCTCGTCGCGCACCCCCTGCACCTGGTTGGCCAGTTGCGCCTGCGCCTTCTTGAGCGCCTCCCTGGACAAATAGGTCCACCCAAAGCTCGGCATGCCCACCCATCTCCTTTTCTTGCGGTGCGTTGCAGTCTAGGTCATCTCGACCGAAAGAGACTGGGGCTTTCGATCCGCAAATGCATGTCGCAATTCAAGTCAATTCTTGCGACTCAATGACGCACTTTGACAACATGGCGAGATTTCATCCTTGCCACCTCGTCGCCGGAGGGACGTGAGTGCACTCCCTGCTGGAACGCCTTCGCCGCCGACTTCGCGAGCTGGGTCAGCCGCTGCGCGACGCGGCCACCTCCGAGTCTGCGCACCTGCCCAGTCCCGCGGATGTGGGCGAAGCTCCGGAGCGACGTACCGAACTCGAACCGGCGCGCCCTCGGCAGGCCGCCGCCCAAGATCCAGACAGGCTGCCACAACAGCCGCCGGCTCCTGCATCGACGCGCGTGTCTTGAAGGCGTAGCGGTCAACCATGGCGACAATCCTCGACTGACCGGTTGCGGGCAAAGCGGTCCTCCGGCCATCGAAGCCGAGTGACGCAGTTCAGTCCCAAGCGGGTGCTGGGATCGTGCCAACGAAGGTCAGCAGATGGCCGGGAGCGTGAGTACGAAGTCGGGCCAGTAAGCTGACTTTCGACGCGCGGGCTCGGCCGGCCATGGTCAGCTTCCGGAGCAGGCCGGGTAAACCCGGTATCGGCCAGAAGCGGTCGGTCGTCGCTGCGACGGGTAGCGGACAGTCAGTTGCCCTTCTTGCGTGAACCGAAGCAGGCAAGGCAGCCGACCCAGCCTGCGCACCACTCGAAAGCCTGCGCAGAAAGGCGGACAATGATTCAACGCCGAGCGATGGCGGCCAGGCGGCGATATGGTTGGGACTCTGCAATTCGAGGCACGACCCTTTGAATTTGGGCAAGCGCGGTTCCGACATCCACTGGAACAACTGCGCTTTGCGCTGATCCAATCGTCAAATCGAGCAGATGCAGGAAGGCCTCGGCCTTAGCGGCGGTGTTGATCTTCGAAAGCTTTGGCTCTTCGTTGGCTTCACCATAGAGGCCAAATTCCAACATGGACCAGCAATCGAAGGGAACAAGGAACCGCTCGATAGCGTCGACTGCCTCCGCGAAAGAATCGCGACATGTGGAGGGCAAATCAGCGAACGCACGTGATACCCCCGGCGTAGCTAGCGAACGCTCTTGCGGCCAGACTTTTTCGAGAAACGGCTGCGCAGCCCTACTAAACAGCGCCTCAGGTGCATCCGGGGCCCCTATGGGGCTCGACGGCACTGACAAGTCGCTAACGAAGCGCTGCACAGCATTCGCGGCGTGCGAGCGCACCTCGTTGTCCAGTGAACGAATCATCTGCTGGACCTTAGAGATGGGTACGGCAGGCAACCGATCAGAATTTAGAGCGTGAAGCACTTCTATGACGACGCTGAAGGCTAGCGAACGCCTGGTTTCGCGGCCCAGGCGGACATCACCAGCGCGAGTCGCCATCGCTTCACCGATGATGTCGAGGACTTCACGGAATTGCGTTCTTCTTGCAACCGCACGCCACAACACGATTGCCTGTGGTGTGTCCGCAAGCAAGGGTTCGATCAGGGTCGCGTCCGTCCACGCCGGATCAGCTTGAAGGAAGTATGGGAGCTCCGCGATGAATCGGTGCCGAACAACGAGGGCGGCCCGTCCCTCAGCCGCTATCGCCGCGTCCCGCATTTTCCTAAGGGGGATGTCTTCGAAAGGTCGATCTCCGGGTCTAATGCGAGGACACGCGGTCAGCAACACCCCGGCTAGCCTACCCGCCGGAGTATTCAGAGTATCCATATCCTGGGGCTCGTCGCGTCCAGACGTCGTCACGACAACACTGAGCGATGGCTCTGCTTCGGGATCCAGTTCTACATTGGTCGATGCAACGGCAACTGGCCACAGGCGCAGCCAAACGTTAACGAAGTGCGGGAGCGCATGGATCTGTTTCGCCCAAGCATCCAGCCAACGCGAGATTCCTCCGATGGCTTCCTGTGCTGTCTTGATCGGCAAACGTTCCAACAACACCATGACACGATCTGCGACAGGTTCGAATTGTGCCGTCGCCTCATCTCGTTGATCCGAATCCGGCAGCGGCGTAGGGCAATGTTGCCATCCAAATCGGTCCCAAACTCGCGGATAGGTTCCACCCGCATCTGTTGCCTCAAAGTCTGCAACTAGCCTACGCACGTTGTTCGCGGTGCCGATCCAGTCTGATGCCCTTGTGGCAGGGTCGTCGTCCCAACCTTGACGCTGCGAAGAGAGAGCCTGCTCAAGCGCCTCAAGACGCTCGGCCGCAACAAGGAAGTCATACCGTTCATCCGGGTTCGACGCAACCCGCGTCACCTTTGACGTGCCGATGAAGCCGTCATCGATCCGCGACATGCTTTTCAGGTCTTCGAACTCGTGAACTTGAACGTCAAGCCAACGTTCTTCAGCCTTCACAAGGACGCCGCCTGCGAGTTGAATTCGACACATTTCTCGAGCCGTCCAATAGCGACGGGCATTTGCGACGAGTTCTCGGCTCGACTTCCGTGGCCAATGACTTGCGGGGGGCCCTCGTCGCAGCCGAAGGACGATCGATCTTTGGCTACAGTCAGCAAGAGTGGAGAAACGGCGTGCTCGCAACTCGGCGACTTCCGGATACCAATGCAGATCCCAGAACTGGCGATCATTGGTACTCTCAAGGAACTCACCTACTTCTGGCGCTGACGAAAAGCGAGTTTCACGCGAAAACGCCGACCAAAGGCGAACGTGGATTGGAGTCGGCGTCTCTCGCCATCGGCGAAGCAACGTCGTTGCGGCCGTCGCATCAACGTCGTGCAGTCGAGAGACCACTGCGTAAAGAAGTTTTATTGATGGGGCAATGCCAGTATGAAACTGGTCTGGCTCATTCTCGCCTTCGGGCCGATCACTTTCCTGAACGAAGTAGACCCTTCTTAGATCCCCAAAACGCCACAGTCGATCTTCCGAGTCGCCAAAGACACGGCGTCCGATGTCCAGAGCTTTCGTGACTGCCGCGTCCAACTCGTGTGCAAGCTCAACGAGAAATTCCCGGTTTTCAACGGTTCCTATCGCCAGTTCGTTCGGATCGATTAGTTCACCGCTTGTAAGCCCAATCGACATAAGGTCTTGGACTGCTTTCGGTGTGCGCGGAAGGCGTCGGAACGAAAGGTCTAGCTCAGAGAACTGAGCGACCTTGATGAAAGGTCGCACGATGTTCAAGATGCTAGCGATCAGGGCGCCGGTACGTTCGCCGCTCTTTATGCGATACGCGACGTCAAACTTTGCCACCGACCCCTCAAGCATAGTGCGCCCACTCTCCCAGCTTTCTTCGACAAGGCGCCAAGCCGTTCGCCAGGGTTCGTCCACCAACCGATCGCTGCGACGACTAAGCACTTCCAGCACTCCCCACCGCTTCGCTACGTCGCGTTCGTGCAGGCTCAGTGCCCATTCAAGGGTCGCACGCTCGGACATTCTTCCCTCAATGAATGCGATGGTGGTCCGAAAGACGCCGAGTTCAGCCTCGGGAAGTAGCACCCAACGCGGCATCATCGAATTGGCTTTCGGTCGGATTCAAGTGCGACGTCGGCCATGGCATCAAGCCAGTCAATACTGGCCCCGGCGCGCGAAGCAAGCGCCGCAAGGCGAAGTCGCTCACTCGGCGAACTGCGCCTGACTAAGTGGTCGAACAGGTCCCTGTCCGATTCGATCGCCGAAGAACGCGATGTCCTCACGAGGCGTTTGACTAGCGCGTCGACCTTGCGCTGGTCTCCGTTGATTGAAGACAGTTCTGACCAACGCCGGAGCGTGGCTTCAAGCTCGGCGTGAGCTGATGATGGGTTGTACGGGACAGGAGTAATTCCGCGACCTTGCCAATCCTCCAGCGAAAGATCGGAGCCGCTGGGCGTTGGAACGAATGCAAATCGCTCCCTCAGGTCATCAAACCGCGACCCGTCGGCAGCGACGGCGTTGAGTAGGTACCGCATGGGCGCGTCGTTGGCGCGGTATCCGACAAGAACCAAGTGAAACAGTCGGGCCGCGTCGTAAATGAAATCCGGAACGACACGTCGGCGCAAGTAGAACTCACCGAAATCCCGGTCCGTCACAACGAACTCGGATGGCTGGGATGCATCTGAGCTCAAGGCGCCACCTGATTAGCGACATACCTCAGTGTGCCCAAGCAGTAGCTCACGCAGTGAGCTAGCCAGGCTGGAAGATGAGGTCACCGTACTTGGAGGTGACCCATGGCTATGAATCGTGTTCAGTTTCA
>Ga0105046_10004755_pt1 | contig 21585 bp, 22 predicted proteins | sample MAT03_FD_78385 | JGI IMG/M metagenome (GOLD analysis project Ga0105046, IMG submission 78385) | Freshwater microbial communities from Lake Fryxell liftoff mats and glacier meltwater in Antarctica - MAT-03 (megahit assembly) | ecosystem: Environmental > Aquatic > Freshwater > Ice > Liftoff...
ACCGCCCACCTTCCCAGGTTGAAGATTCTCGCGACTATCGGGATGTTTCGGAAAAGTTGGCCCGCCAGGCACGTTCGTCGCTACAGGTGAACCGATGACCCCCAACGCCTCTCCTGCGAGCCTTACCCCGTCGCGAACGCTTCGTTCCACCGAGGGTACGCCGGCCGGTGGCCCGGTGACGGACGAGGCGATTCGCGCGCTGGGCGGCGCGATCCACGCAGAGCTTCGCGAGAGCCTGACTCCCGAAGACATCGTTCGCCTGACGACCGATCTCCTCGGCCGGGTCACCGCCGAGCTCCAGGCCGCGCGCCACGCGAAGACCTGATCCCGCACTCCTGGGGCTGCCAGCCCCGACATTCTGCGGCCGCAGCTTCGTGCCTGCCGCGGGAATCTGGCGCCCGCGTGCGGAAACCCGCCGCGCGGATTGACAGATCGGGGCACGCTTTGCTCGTATCGCCGAGCGGGACACCCGCAACCGGGCCCTGACCGGGGATGCCGGCGGCCGAGAGCCATGAGCTCGACCGACCTGGGACGCGGGCCGCGCGTGCGCCCCGCAGGCGAGGCGATGTTCTCCATCATCATCACCGAGAAGGGCGGCACCGAGCGCCGCGAGAGCTACGACCGGACCGAGATCAACGTCGGTCGGGTGCAAGGCAACGACCTGATGTTGCCGAAGGGCAACGTCTCGAAGCGCCATGCTCGGTTGCTGTTCCGCGACGGGCGTTTCATCGTCACGGACCTCAAGAGCACCAACGGCACGTACGTCAACGGTCGCAAAATCGCCCAGGCGACGATCGTCCGCGAAGGCGACAAGATCTACATCGGCGACTTCGTCATGCGGATCGAGATGGCCGGCAGTCTGGGTGGGCCTTCCCCGTCGCAAGAGGGCGCGATGCCGTCGAGCGATCCGGCCTCGAACGATTCGCGCATCTCGCCGGCGGGGCAGAGTGCCGCAGCGGGCGATCCGCACCAGGGGCGACCGACGAACCCGCCGATGGGCCCTCCTACCGCCGCGCCACCTCCGGTGGCTGCTCCGGTGCCCGCGCCCGTGGCCGCGCAACAGCAAGCGATTCCGGCGCCGCCACCGCCCCAGGCCGCGCCCGTGCCGCCGACCCCGATCGCCGGGCCGTCGATCCCGCAACCAGCGCCGCTTCCCTCCACGCCGCTGCCGCAACCCACCTCGCAGCCGTTGTCGGCTCCGCAGGCTGTCGTCAGCTCCGGCCCGGTGGTGGGGCTGCCGCCTGGTGCCCCGGACGGCATCAGCCACTTCCCACTCGAGCGAGACCCTGACGAAGCGGCCTACGGCTCGGTGCCGAGCCCTCCGCGTGTTCCCTCGGGCAACCTTCCCGTACGCCCGAGCGGCCTTCCCGCGCGGCCGAGCGCTGCCCCCGGGATGTCCCCGCAGCCGGCCGCAGTCTCGCCCTCGCCTGGAAACCCGCCAGTCTCCATATCGACGCCGGCGCCCGCCGCGATCGTTTCGAGCGCCCCCGCCCCGCTCGTCTCACCGCCCTCGAGCGCGGTTCCCAGCCCGCCCCTCCAGCATCCACGCATCGAAAGCGCGCCGCTCGATTCGTCACGCAACCAGTCCGCCATCCCGGTACCGACCCCGTCGTCGCCGGGAAGCTTCGCCAGCGCCGTCCCTCCGCCCAATGCAACGGCGTTCCCGCCCGTTCCTCCGAGCGCGCAACGCAAGCCAGAGGACCGCGCGGATCAGGCCAAGGCGGCCGCGCGCCGCGCGCTCGTCGCCCGGCTCGTCGAAGGCCTGGAGGCGAAGGTCGACCTGCGGCCGGTCGCCCAGGGCGACTCGATCCCGCCGCAGCTCGAGGCAGCCGTCGATCGCGCGTTGCGCGACGTCGCCGGATCCATGGGCGCAGAGGGCCCCGGCGCGCTCGAGCTCGATCAGGCGCTGGCCGACGCGCGCCGTGAGGTTTGCGAGCTGGGTCCCATCAGCGCCTGGCTGGAGGACGAGGACGTCTCGGAGATCCAGATCGTGCGGCACGACCACGTCGTCGCGGTCACCGCCAAGAAGACGATCGTCGCCGACCTCGCCTTCGCCAGTCCCACGTCGCTCGACCGGGTCCTTCGCCGTCTCTGCGTCCGCGCCGGCAAGCCCCTGGGCGACGGCGAGATCTTCGTCGATCGTCGCCTCCAACGCGGCGCGCGTCTGTTCGCCGTCCTCGCGCAGGCCGAGGGCGCCGGGACGATGATCACCATCCGCAAGCCGCAGCGTGCGGATCAGACGCTCGACGATCTGGTGCGCGCGGGCGCCATCTCGCGCGTCGTCGCGTCGTTCCTCGCACAAGCGGTTGGCGCACGCGCGAACATCCTGGTGACCGGCGCCTTCGGATCGGGCGCCAAGACGCTCCTCGGTGCCCTCGCCGCTGCCGGCAGCCTCGAAGATCGGTTCGTCGTACTGCAGGAGGATGACGAGCTCATCTTCAACCAGCCGCACACCGTATCGGTCCTCCTCGGCGACACCGCAGAGGAGGGCGCACGCGCCGTGCGCGCCGCCCTGCGTGCTCACCCCGACCGCCTGGTGATCGGCTCGTTCGCTGGCCACGTCGTGACCGAGGTCGTCGACGCAGTGGGCGACGGCATCGAGGGCGTCATGGCTGCCGCGCGTGCACCGACGCTGCGACACCTCGCCGCGCGGCTGCCCGCCGACATCGCCGCCACCCGCGTCGGCATCTCACTCGAGGTTGCCCGAGAGTGGCTCGCCTCGGCCTTCGATCTCGTCATCGAAGTGGCGAAGCTCCGCGACGGTCGCATGCGCATCATGCGTGTCGGCGAGCTCGCCGTCGACGGTGGTCAGCTGGTCATCCGCGACATCTTCGCCTTCGTCGTCGAGCGGGTGGCCACCGGCGGCGCCGTCGAAGGCTCCTTCGTCAGCACGGGCCATGTCCCCAGCTTTGCCGAGGACCTGTCGCAGCGAGGTGCACCCTTCGATCCGGGGCTGTTCAAGCCCACGTCAAAAGGCCCGCGCTGAGCGCCGATACCTTCGCTGCAGCAGGCGCGTTGCTTTGCGGGACACCCGCACCCGGGGTCGTCTCCGGTCCTCAGCGGGCTGGACGTCCGCCTCCGGTCGGCTCCCTCGCTGCGCGGCGCTCGCTTGCGCCCTCACCCGGTCAGCACATCCTCGGCCCTCGACTCGGGCGCTATCAGACGATCAGTGCGTTCACCCGCGCGAGCGTCGAGACCGAAGCGAGGCTGGCGCGTGAGGAGCGAGCACCGGAAGCGCACGCTTTGGTGCGCTGAGGAGCGGAGACGACGAGCCCGCCTGCCGCAGCGAAGGTATCGGCGCTCGCGCTCAACGGCCTTTCTTGCTGAGCTTGCGTTGCACTAGCCTCTTCTTCAGCAGGCCCATGTGGTCGATCATGAGGACGCCATCGAGGTGATCGTTCTCGTGCTGAATGGCGACGGCGAGGAGGCCGTCGGCTGCGACCTCGAAGGCCTTTCCATCGCGGCCGGTGGCGCGGACCTTCACCTTCATCGCCCGCTCCAGCTCTTCGGCGACGCCGGGGAAGGAAAGGCAGCCCTCTTCCCAGGTCTGCGAGCCTTCGCGCTCGAGGATCTCCGGATTGATGAAGACCATCAGGTTCGACGGCTCGTCTTCGGCTGCGATGTCGATGAGGAAGAGGCGGTGCGCTTCGCCGATCTGCGTCGCAGCCAGGCCGACACCGGGCGCCGCGTACATGGTCTCGGCCATGTCCTCGATGAGCTCGGCGATCTCGGGCGTGATCTCGGCGATCGGCTCGCCTTTGTTGCGGAGGCGAGGATCGGGATAGTGAAGGATGGTTCGGATCGCCACAGCAGGTTCCTCGTGGTTGCGGTGCAGGCCTTCTTGCCGATGCCTGCTGCGACCTTGAGCGAAGCACCCGGCTCCGCCGACGTCCAGCGGGCGATGCCGCGTTCGTGCAGCGCTACGTCGCGGTCTTCTCTGGAAACTCCACCGGACCCGAGACGTAGGCGTCGCGACCGCAAAGCTCCCAGGTGGGCTCGAGAATGCGCGGGGCATCGGCCGGCGACGAGGGGCCAGCCCAGTCGACAGCGCCGGGACGACCGCGCGGCCCTAGCAGGATGGGTGCGATGAAGGCATGGATCTCGTGGACGACGCGCGCCGCGAGCAGGCTGCCAGCGAGCTCGGAGCCTCCCTCCACCAGGAGCGAGACGATCCCCGCCTTGGCCAGCGTGCGCAGCGCTACGCCCACGTCGACGCGCCCGCCAGCACCGAGAGGAACGCGGAACACTTCGCAGCCAGCATCGACGAGGGCCTGCTCGCCAGGGCTTGGCGCATCGTTGCCGGTGAGAATCCACGTGGGAACCTCCGACGCGGTCTGGACCAGCTTGCTATGGAGCGGCGTCCGCAAGCGGGTGTCGAACACGATGCGCCGCATGGGCGCGCCCTGCGCGACCATCACGTCGGGGTCGCGAATGGTGAGGCGCGGATCGTCGGCGAGGGCCGTGCCGACGCCCACCGCTACGGCATCGTTGCGTGCGCGCAGCTCCTGGACCTTGGCGCGGGCCTCGGGCCCGGTGACCCAGCGGGAAGCCCCCGTGCGGGTCGCGATGCGCCCGTCGAGCGACAGGGCGAGCTTGAGCGAGACGTGCGGGATCCCGGTCGTGATGAACGTCGTCCAGGGGACGACCAGCGCCTGGACGTCGGCCCCGCCGGCGCCCACGACGACCTCGAGCCCAGACTCCCGCAGCCGATCGGCACCCCCACCCTCCACGTGCGGGTTGGGGTCGTGGCAGCCGACGACGACGCGGGCGACCTTGGACCGCAGGACCGCGTCGACGCACGGGGGCGTTCGGCCCCGGTGGTTGCAAGGCTCCAGCGTGACGTAGAGCGTACCGCCGGCAGCGCGTTCGCCCGCGAGGGTCAGCGCAGCTTCTTCGGCGTGCGCCTCGCCGGCGCGAACGTGGTGCGCCTCGGCGACGAGCTGGCCGTCGCGGTCGAGCACCACTGCGCCGACAGGCGGGTTCGGCGAAGGCCGCGACAGGCGTGCTTGTTCGATGGCTCGCGCCATCCACGCCTCGTCGACCTCGAGGATCGGTTCCGTCATCGCATTGGGCCGGGTGCAGCGAGATGCCCCGTGGCTTCGTCGGGGACCTTAGTCCCGGCCGCCCCCTCGCGCCAAGAGCGACCTCCGAGGTCACCCCGCCAGCGGAGGATCGGGAGGCGCGGGAGGCGCGTTCAGGGCCCCTTGAGGCGGGTCAGCTCGGCGGCGAATTCGTCGATGTCGCGGAACGATCGGTAGACGCTTGCGAAGCGGACGTAGGCGACTTCGTCCTTGTCGCGCAGCATCGCCATGACCCGCTCGCCGATGGTGCTGGTGCCGAGCTCGCGCTGGCCGCCCTCGTGCGCCTCCTGCTCGATGCGATCGGCGATGCCTTCGATGTGGTCCGCCGACACTGGACGCTTCGCGCATGCCACGCTCAGGCTTTGTATGAGCTTCTTGCGGTCGAAGGGCTCGCGGCGGCCGTCCTTCTTGACGACGGTCGGGAGCACCAGCTCGACGCGCTCGTAGGTCGTGAACCGTTTTTCGCAGGACGCGCACTCGCGGCGCCGACGAATGGCGTCGCCGGACTCGCGCGAGTCGATGACCTTGTCCTCCGGGTGACCGCAGAAGGGGCAGCGCACGATGCAAGCCCCGCGCTCAGTCGTCCACGCGACCGAGGACCAGCGTCGCGTTCGTCCCGCCGAAGCCGAAGCTGTTCGACATCACGTGACGCACCTTGCGCTGGCGCGCCTCGCGCGGGACGAAGTCCATCGACGGGCAACCTGGGTCGACCTTGTCGAGGTGGGCGGTCGGCGGCACCACGCCATCCCGAATCGCCAGGGCGCCAAAGGCCGCCTCGACCGCGCCGGCGCCGCCCAGCATGTGACCGGTGCAGCCCTTGGTCGAGCTCGTCCACAGGCGCTCGGCCGGCGGCTTGGACGTGCCGGTCGCGTGGTCGCCGAAGACCGACGCGATAGCCCTCGCCTCCTCCACGTCGCCCGCGGGCGTCGAGGTGCCGTGCGCGTTGAGGTAGTCGATGTCGGTCGCGTCGAGCTTGGCGTCGGCGAGCGCCATGCGCATCGACTTCTGCGCGCCGCGGCCCTCGGGGGCGGGCTTGGTCAGGTGGAACGCATCGCAGGTCGTGCCGTAGCCCAGCACCTCCGCGATGATGCGAGCGCCGCGCGCCTTGGCGTGCTCCATCGACTCGAGGACGAGCACGCCCGCGCCTTCGCCGCAAACGAAGCCGTCGCGATCGACGTCCCACGGGCGGCTCGCGCTCGAAGGCTCCGCGTTGCGGCGCGACAGCGCGTACATCGCGTTGAAGCCGGCGATCCCGAGGCCGGTGATCGTGGCCTCCGCGCCGCCCGCGAGCATGATCGGCGTGCGACCGCGGCGGATCCATTCGAAGGACTCGCCGATGGCGTGCGCGCTCGAAGAGCAGGCGCTGGTATTGGAGTAGCTCGGCCCTTCGAGGCCGAAGGCCATCGCCACCTGCCCGCCCGCGAGGTTCGCGATGACGGCGGGGATGAAGTAGGGCGACAGCTTGCTCGGGCCGCGCGTGTGCAGCGTCACCGACTCGTCGTAGATGCGCTCGAGGCCACCCAGCCCGACGCCGATGAAGGTGCCGCAGGCTTCGCGGTCTTCGGGGCTCATCGTGCACTCGCCGCTATCGGTCGCGAGGCCAGCGTCTTGCAGACAGAGGCGCGCGGCGGCCATGGCGAGATGGGAGAACCTGGCCATCTCTTTGATCTTTTTGCGCGGAAAGAAGGCGCTCGGGTCGAAACCCTTCACCTCGCCGGCGAACGTCGTACCGAAGCCGGTGGTGTCGAACAGCGTGATCGGGGCGATACCGCTCTTGGCTTCGACGACCGAGCGGAACGACACCTCAGTCCCGATTCCGCAAGGAGTGACGAGGCCGATCCCGGTGACGACGACGCGCTGCAAGGTGATGCTCCGGACAAAAGAAGCAACGACGCCGAGTGGCGTCGTTGCGACCATGAACTACTTCTTGGCGTGTGCTTGGACGTAATCGACGGCGTCCTGCACGGTCTTGATCTTCTCGGTGTCCTCGTCCGGGATGTCGATCTCGAAGGCTTCCTCGAAGGCGAGAACCAGCTCGACCAGTCCGAGCGAGTCGGCACCGAGGTCTTCGATGAAGGTCGCCTCGGGCAAAATGTCCTTCTCGTCGACGTCCAGCTGCTCCTTGATGATGCGCTTGACATCGGCCGTGATGTCGCGACCTTCCGCCATGATCTCCTCCAGCATCCCTTGCGATCGTTCGGGCCTTGCAGCCCTTTGACAACCGGTCTCCGACGCGCTCGCCCGAGACTCCCCGCGTTGCCCGGCACCATCTATCCCATGTGCGACGGGAGGTGGAGCCAAATGGGATCGCGTGACGTGCGGCGCGATCCAATCATTCGACCGACTCGGCGGTCGCGCCCGCGCAGACTTCGAGTGCGTCGGGTCCTACGCAGCGCAACTGCGGCGCAAACCGCCGACCCGCACGTGATCACATCAACATGCCGCCGTTGACGCGAAGCGTCTCGCCGGTGATGTAGCTCGCCTCGTCGGTCGCCAGAAACGCGATCGAAGCTGCGATCTCCTGCGCGGTGCCGATGCGACCCAGGGGGATCGCCTTGAGCATCGCCTCCTTCATGTCGCCCGAGATGGCCGTGGTCATCTCGGTCTCGACGAAGCCTGGGGCAACGGCGTTCACGGTGATGCCACGCGAGGCATACTCGCGGGCCAGCGTCTTGGTCACGCCGATGATCGCGGCCTTGGTCGCTGCGTAGCCAGTCTGCCCGCCGTTGCCCATCTCTCCAACGATCGACGAGAGGAACACGATGCGGCCGGTGCGGGCCCGCATCATGACCTTGATGGCGGCGCGGGCACAGGCGATCGAGCCCTTCACGTTCACGGCGAAGAGCTTGTCGAAGTCCTCCTCCTTGAAGCGCAGGACCAGCCCGTCGATCGCGATGCCGGCGTTGGCCACCAGGATGTCGAGCCGCCCGTGGCGCTTGGCCACGTCGGCCACCGCAGCCTCGGCAGCGGCCATGTCGGCGACGTCGAAGCCAATCGCCTCGGCCGTTCCGCCCTTTTCCTCGATGGTGGCCGCGACGGCGCGCGCCTCGCCCTCGCCACGCACGTAGGTGACGACGACCGTGGCGCCCTGCTCGGCGAGCGCCAGCGCCGTCGCTTTGCCGATGCCGCGCGACCCGCCCGTGACGATTGCGACCTTGCCGTCGAGACGAAACATTCGAAAAAGCTCCTGGTTTGGGTGAGGTTCGTCTTGGTGCCACCACCTCGGCCTGCGGCCTTCGGTTTGGGCACCCTTGGTTCAGGCGCCGAGCAGCGTGGAAAGCCCAGCGATCTGCGCGGCGTCGTTCACGGAGACGACCTTGATCGCCTTGTCGATGCGTTTCTGCAGACCGGCGAGGACCTTGCCCGGGCCAATCTCCAGCGCGATGGTCACGCCGAGCAGGGCCGCCTTGCGCGAGGAGCGGACCCACTGCACCGGCGCGTCGACCTGCCGGACCAGCAAGCCACGCACTCGCTCCGGGTCGGTGTTGGGCTCGCCGTCGACGTTGGCGATGACCGGGAACGACAGAGGTCCGAGCTTCACGTTCGCAAGCTCCAACGAAACGCGCTCCGCGGCCGGGCGCATCAAGCTCGAGTGAAACGGAGCGCTCACGTTGAGCGCGATGGCCTTGCCCCCGCGCGCGTCGGCGAGGCGACACGCCTCGGCCACCGCTTCCTTCGCGCCGGCGATCACGATTTGCCCAGGTGCGTTGTAGTTTGCCGGCTCGACCGGCCCCTTGGCGCGGGCTTCTTCGCACACCGCGGCGACGATCTCGTCGGAGAGCGCGACGATCGCGGCCATGCCACCGGTACCTGCCGGAACGGCCGCTTGCATCGCCTCGCCACGCGCTCGGCACACCCGTACCGCATCCTCCAGCGCGAGCGTCCCGGAGGCGACAAGCGCTGCGTACTCCCCGAGGGAGTGACCCATCGCCAGGATGGGCGCCGGCAGCGTCGGGTGCGCCTCGCGAATCGCCGCCACGATCGCGCAACTGGTTGCGACGAGCGCCGGCTGCGTATTGCGCGTCAGCGTCAGCTCCTCGATCGGACCTTCGAAGCACAGCTTGGAGAGCGGCTCTCCCAGCGCCTCGTCCACCCGACGGAACACATCGCGTGCTGCCGCCGAGGTCTCGGCCAGCGCGCGACCCATGCCGACCTCTTGCGAGCCCTGCCCCGGAAACCACCAAGCGAACGTCACCACGGGCCCCGACTAGCAGAGCTGCGCTGAGGAGAGGAGAGCCAGGAAACGGTAAGCCCCGCGCGACGAGGCTTCGCGCTCGCGCTCGGGACGCGCCATGCTCCGTACGATGGCCGACGACAGCAGCGACGACACGACCGAAGGGACGAGCGAAGCATCGAGCGACGGGCGGACGTGGAGCGGCGAGGGCTGGACCGCGGTCGTTCGCAAGAACGAGGACGACGAGGGCTGGGCGGTGGCGATGACCCGCGATGGCGACTCGGAACCCGTGCTGGTCGGCCCGTGGACGATGGGTCGCGACAAGAAGAATCCCAAGCCACTCAATCCCTCGGACTTCAAGACCCTGCTCAAGGGCGCACGCGACGTCATGACGCGCCACGAGGCGCACGCCCACGCTCAACGCCACAAGAGCGTCACCATCGTCGATCCGACGCAGGGCAAGGTCCGCGTCGACCTCGACATCGCCCCCGACGAGGACGATCCCCACGCCATCCTCTCCGCCTGGAACGCCCAGGGCGGCCGCATCGCCGACCAGCGCGTCGCGCCGAGCTACAAGCTCAGCTCCTCCACCGCCGCAAGGTGGGTCGCAGGGGGCTGCGGCGAAGTCTGAGCTCCCGCAAGAGGTGCGCGACCTGCCCGCAACGCTAGAGCTAGGCTTGCACGTCGCATGAGCTCACAGACCAGCGCCGAGATCGCGGTCGCTCCGCACGCTCTCAAGAGCGCCGGCGCAAGGCGAGCGTGGATGCCGGCGCCGACGAGCCCTCTGCGCCGGTGCGCGCGGCTTGCGATCGGGCTCAGCCCCTTCGTCATTGCGAGCGCGCTGCACCTGCCGATCTGCGTCTGGGCCATCGTTCTGCGCGAGCCTTGCCCAGGTTGCGGAATGACGCGTGCAGCCATCGCGCTGGCGCATCTCGATGTGGACGCGGCGCTCGCGCTCAACCCGCTGGCGCTGGCGGTGGTGCCAGCTTCGCTGTGGCTCGTGACGGAGGCCGTCGTGCTCTACGTGCTGCGCGGTCGGACCAAGCTCGGCGAGCCCCTTCGGCGCAACGTCGGGCTCAGCCTCTGCTTTGCCCTCGCCGTGGTGTGGGCGCTGCGAAAGGTTCTCGGTGCATTCGGCGGTCCCGTCCCCCTCTGAATCTGAGCCGGCGACCACGGGGGCTGGGCGAGTGGCGCGCGTGGCGGTGTTCACCCTGGCCGTCGGGGGCTTGCTGCTGAGCGGCGTGCCGCTGTGCCCGGTCGCCTACCTCAGCGGCTACCCGTGCCCCGGCTGCGGGCTGACCCGTGCCGGCCTCTGTCTCTTGCGCGGTGACGTTCGCGCCGCCGTCGCGCTCTCGCCCCTGTCGGTGATCGTCGTGCCGTTCGTGGTCGCGCTGCTCGCGCGGACCTTTGCGCTCTACTTACGGGGACGCCCAGAGGTGCCGCCCCGCTGGCTCACGCGCAGCGCGATCGCGCTGTGGGCCGCGCTCCTGGTGGTGTGGATCCTCCGATTCACCGGCCTGTTCGGGGGCCCGGTGGCCGTCACGAGCCTGTGGAATCGCTGATGGCGACCGGCCGTTCGAAGAGCCACGCTGCTGGCTCGGCTTTCGTGCGATCGTTCGACGCACCCACGTGCCCAACGAAGCCCTCGTCACCACGCTCAAGCACATCATGTCGGTCGCCAAGGGCGGAGATACCGACGCGGCGAACGGCCTCTACGCCGAGCTGTTCACGAGCCCGGAGTTCGCCGCATACCCCGCGGGGGATCAGCGCCAGGCGCTCAAGCTCCTCGTGCATGCGAAGCGAACGGGCCCGCGACCTGCCTCGGTCCTGGAGACGCATCGCGCGGCCATCGGCCCGCTCACTGCGCTGACGGAAGCGCACGGCGAGCCGGCGGACTACGAGATGCTCGGCATGTGCCACCTGGTGCTCGACAACATCGAGGCCGCCGGTCAGATGGCTCGCACCGGCCTCAACATCGAGCGCACGCGGACCCCCGAGTCCGACCTCTGCGGCCGCCTCATGAAGCTCCTCGCTGCGACCTGAAGCCGTCGCGGGAGGCTCCGATCACGCGACCGCACCGGCGGCGCTGTGAAGGGGCGAACCCCGTCGAGCGCGAACGCCGCAGCCGTCACATTTGCCGCGAGGAACGCGCCTCGCGCATCGGTCACGATTGAGATCAGAGGCCGTTCACGCATCGCAATCGTGTGACGTAGGCGCGGTCGCCCGCGTGGGTCCAGCCCACGAGCAGCGCGTCGGCTGCGTCCGAGGCGAGCAGGCTCAGACGATCTCCGCCAAGGATGGGCGCGGCGTCGAAGCCACCTCCGCCGAGGGGTTGCCCATCGACGTCGAAGACCCGCACCGCGACGGCCGCCGACTCCCCCATCTCGATCCATGCTGCGGCGAAGCCAGCGCCGAACGGGGCCACCGCGACGGGCATGCCTGACAGCGAGCTGTCGGACAGTGCGATCGGCTCGCCCACGCCGCGACCGTTCGCGTCGAGCGGAACGGCGAAGAGCGGCGGCGGCACGAAGGATATGGAGCCGTCGGTGCGATACATGAGCCACGCGCCTTCCGTACCGCGTGGGAGGAGCGCCACGAACGCGAGCGGCTCCTCGAACACGCGCTCCTCGACCTGGACGATGAAGTCGTCCGGACCGACGACGGCCGTCTGAAGTCGTACGCCGGGACCGGGGATGTCATCATCATTGAGGCACTCGCCAAAGTCCCTGCCGCTCGAGAACGCGCGCAGCACCTGGTCTCCCACTTGCAAAGCATCCGCGCGCACACGAGTCGTGGCGCAACCCGAGTCGTAGGCGATTCCGACGAGGGGGTTGCCGCCTGGGTCGGCGCGCAACTGCCCCAGGTAGCTCATGCCGCCGAAGTCGCTCACCCACCCTGCTTCAAAGCCGGCGTTCGTGCGGCGTAGGTACGCGGGCCGGCCGCTGCCGGCGATCTCGAACAAGAAAGAGCCCGGCGGATCCGTGTAGGCGGCGTCTGGCTCGATGCGCGGCGCGAGAAACGCTGTCGTCGCTCCTTCTTGGCCGAGTGAATAGAGCGGCAGCAGCAGCGACGCGGTGCCATCGCCGTTCGAAGCCTCGATCGACCCGCCGCGCAGTGCCCACGCAATGGGATTGGCCTCGCCGAGCGCGCTCGGCCACGCGCCCCATGCGTCGAAGGTGGTTCCCACGAGCGTCTCGGCCGCGGCGAGCGAATCGACCACGCCCGCAAACAGGATCACGCGCTCGGCGTCGACGCGCACCAGGCCAGGCTCGTGCTCGTGCTGGGCATCGGTGCCGGTGGGCGGATGGGTGATCGCCGCGTCCGCCTCGAGCGTGTCGCAGCGGAGGTCAGGATCGCTGCCCCCCGCGCCGGTGGTGTTGCCCGTCGTCGTCGTGGACGAAGTCGAGGACGAAGTCGTGGACGAAGTCGCCGAAGCAAAGCCCGAGCTCGTCGGCTCGCCGCCGCCAGCGCCGCTAGTGCCGCTGGTGGTTGCGAGTCCAGCGCTCGCGCCACCGCTGCCCTCCGCGCTCTCGAGGCTCGGCAGCTCGTTGCGAGCCCCACACGCCGCGACGGCGAGCCCGCACCCGATGATCGACAACAGAAGGGGCCCTCGGTGCGACATTTCGCAAGGGTAGCGCGGACGACGAGACGGCGTGTCGGCCGTTCCTTTCGCCCTTTTTTTCCAGAGAGATTTCGCAGGTAGGCGAGAAGCTCAAGCGCCACCCACGGGGAGTCTGGGCGCGATGATCCGGTTTAGGTCTGCGCGCCGTTCGTGCGAACACTCTCGAACCTTCCCGGTCTAACCGACTCTTCCCGTCTTGCTGTGAAATCTATCGCTGCGAAAACGACGGAACCCGAGTCTGAAGCGTGAGCCGACGAGCGCGGCGTTGCGAATCCTCTCCCGGGCCCCGGCGCACGCGCGCTACGCGTGCGAGATCGGGATTACGAGGGCGCTCGGAGGCTCAAAGGCCGGCGCGCTCGGCGAGGTAGTCGGCGAGGGTCCCGCCGATGGCGGCTGCGTCCTCGCGGAGCCGACCCCCGCTCGACGGATTGGTGCTGATGCCGCCGACCGAGATCCCGTTCCTGGAGTCGGTCTGGTGGGAGAGCTCGATCTCGTCGAGGACCTTGCCGTCGGGGGTGGTGATCGCGACGCGGATCGTCGCCTGGCTCGGCGCCGAAGCGAGCACGGCGTAGAAGCCCGGCTCCACGAAGACGACGCGCGGGCGGAGCACGAAGGGCGCCTTGTCTCCTGGTACGAGGGTGAGGCCGAGGTTGCGCGCCCTCTGCACCAGCTCCGCCTCGAAGCGCTGCCCCATGGCGTCCTTGTCGCCCTGGAAGCTCGCCTTCTGGCCGTCGTCCTTCTCAGCGAGATACTGCTCCTCGCTCTTTTCGCCGACCAAGAGCCCCTTGGTCTCGAGCGGCATCACGGCGTAGCTCTTCTGGCCGATGAACGGGTTGGGCTCGGCCTGCCGCAGGACGTTGATGTTGGCGCCGCACCCGCTCAACAGGCTGCCGAGCGCGATGAAGACCAGGACCAGTACGAAGCGTGATCGATTCAAGGGAGACCTCCGTGGTGGGGCCAGGCTACACGCGCGGATGGCTCGTCCGCTTCGTCGACTGAAGGCGCCCAAGTGCAGAGACGCAGGCACCGACACGGCGCGAGCAGCGCCGGCCGCCTGCGCGTCGCTCGCCGTGGGCACGCAGGGCGTCAGCTTTTCGTTGCAGCTCCAACCTTCGCGCGGCGTGCAGCCTTCGGCTTCGCCTCGGCCTTGGCGATGGCACTGGCCGCGCGGTCATCGACCTCCGACTTCGCCGGCTTGGAGGCGCGCGTTCGAGTCTCCGCGCCGCCCAGCGCCTCGGGGATTTTCGGCAAATGGCGCAGCCCCATCCAACCGAGGGCGGCGACGTGTCGCGCGACCTGCTCGGTCGGCAGCCCTCGGTCTTCGGCGGCCCACCACTGGCCGACCTGCGTCACCATCCCGACCAGCGCGTTGGCGTAGATGGGTGCGGCCTCCGGATCGAAGCCGGCGCGCGCGAACTGCTGAGCGAAAACGTCCCCTACCCGCTCCGCGGTGTCGCCGATGACGCGGGTGAGCCCGCGCCGCGCATGCACGTTGGGCGAGTCACGGGTCAGCACCTCGAAGCCGTCGGGCTGCTCGCGGACGTAGGTCAGAAAGGCAAGCACCGCGTTTTCGAAGCGCGCGCGCGGCAGCCCTTCCGAAAAGGCCAGGCCGACACGCTCGACCAGCGTGTCGAGCTCGCGATCGACGATCGCCGCGTGCAGGCCCTCTTTGCTGCCGAAGTGCTCGTAGACGATCGGCTTGGAGACGCCGGCGCGGCGCGCCACTTCCTCGATCGCGGTCGATTCGTAGCCGGTCTCCGCGAACACCTTCCGCCCCACCTCCATCAGTTGGAGACGCCGTTCTGGCGCCGTCATTCGAGTTTTTGCGTTCACAGGCTTGCCTCTAAGCTACGGATGAGTAACTTACGAATCAGTAACCTACCGAACCGGAAAGTATCGGTCCGCGTCGGGTTACGCGTGGAGGCTCTCATGGTTCTCGCGTCCTGCATCGCGGTGTTCGCTTTCGCCTACCTGTTGAACATCGTGACCATCACCGTCGGTTACCACCGCGGCCTGGCCCACCGCGCCGTGTGGCTGCGGCCGGGCGCGCGACGCGCCCTCATCGTGGTCGGCAACTGGATCACCGGGCTCGATCCGAAGGCCTGGGTGGTCATGCACCGCATGCACCACGAGCACTCCGACACCCCGCTCGACCCGCATTCGCCGGTCAACGTGGGCATCCTCGGGATCGGCAACGAGCAACTCCGCAACTACAAGCGCGTCATCGTCGGCCTGGCCCGCAAAGATCCGAAATTCACGAAGTTCGCCGAGGATCTCGACTTTCCTCTCAGCCGCGTGAACACCAAGAAGCTCTGGGTGCTGCCTTACGCGATGCATGCCGCAATCGGTCTCGGTCTCGGCCTCACTGTCCACTGGGGCATCGGCCTGGCCTACTACGCCGGCATGATGAGCCACCCCATTCAGGGCGGCCTGGTCAACGCGTTCGGCCACGCCGTCGGCGGTCGCAACTTCGATACCCCCGACCAGTCGCGCAACAACCACCTCGTCGCGTGGCTGGTCCTCGGCGAGGGCTTCCAGAACAACCACCACCGCTACCCGGCCTCGGCGCGCTTCTCCTATCGCGCCCACGAGATCGACTTCGGCTACGCGTGGTGCCTCGCGCTCGAAACGCTCGGCGTCCTGCGCATCGAGCGCGCACACCTCGCGCCGCGACCGGGTGATGCGGGGGCGGTGTCGGAGGCGCCCGCGCCGGTCGACGGTCTCGCAACGAGGTGAGCCGCTTCTCTGGTGAGAGCGGGTCGTCTGGTTAGCGGACTTCAAGCTTCGCGGGCTCTCCCGCGGGGCCGGTGCAGGCCGAATGTCGCACCGGCCCTGCCTTGGCTCAGATCGGGTTGATGCTCACGCTGTACGGCGCGTTGTCAGGCGAAGTCCAGGAGTCGACGAGGAGGCCCACGACCTCACCCGCCTGGAGCGTGACGGCCACGCGCGGGTTCAAGCCCAGGCCGGGGCCATCGTCGTTGCAGGCTAGCACCGCGCCACAGCCACCCTCCTCGACGGTGAGGGTGGTGTTCATGCTCGGGCTCGTCACGATGAATTCGTAGGTCCCGGCGGCGGGCGCCGTCCAGAGGTGGCGCTTCTCGCGCCCCTGGCTGTTGGAGCCGGTGTTGCACGCGGACTCGTAGTGCAGCGCCGAGCGTCCATCCATCGCGTCGAGGATGACGCCGGCACCCACCGCGGAGCCGGCGTCGGTCGCGCAATCGGGGTCGTCGCAATCGAGGACGCCGTCCTCGTCGTCATCGATGCCGTTGGTGCAATCGCCGTCCTCGAACGCCCGCGCCGCCCTGCCGCGGACCGGGTACATGTACCAGCGGCTGGCTTCGCTAGGGAGTCCAGAGATAGACACCATCTGGCCGTCGCCCAGGGTCATGCCGTTCCCCGCACACCAGACCTCGCCGTCGTTGCGGATGAGGCAGTTTCCATAGTTCATGTCGACCTGGGTCACGTCGTCGATAAGCGTTCCGCCCCACCCTTGCACCGGCGCCGCAATGTCGAGCGACGAAATCGTGGTCCCGCGCGCCAGCTCACCGCGGCCGTTGAAGCCCCAGCAGCGCACCTCGCCGCCGGCCCGCAGGGCGCAAGTCGCTGAATTGCCCGCCGACACCGTCACCGCGTCGGTCACCGTGTCCGAGGCGATAGCAGAGACGTTTGCCCCCCAGCACTGGATGGAACCTTCGCTCCGCACCGCGCACGTGAAGGCGGATCCAGCCGACAGGGAGACCACGTTCGCGAGGCCGAGCACCGTGACCGGCACGGAGCTGGACGTGTTGCCGTTGCCGCCGAGCTGGCCTGCATCATTGCCACCCCAGCACACGACGGCGCCCGTCGCCCGCGTGGCGCAGCTATGGCGGTTTCCAACGGTGATGGAGACGGCGTCGGTCAGGCCGGAGACCTGCACGGGCAGCGTGCTGTTGACGGTCGTGGCGTTCCCGAGCTCACCGTTCACATTGCGGCCCCAACACGCCACGGTTCCGCCTGCGCGAAGCGCGCAGGTGTGACGCTGATCGGCCGCCACGTCGACGGCGTCGCTCACACCGACGACCGCGACCGCAAGAGCGCTAGGGGTGAGGGAGCCGTTGCCGAGCTGCCCAGCGCCGTTATCGCCCCAGCACGCCACCCCTCCGGTCGACCGGGTGGCGCAGGCATGGCCCCAGCCCACGGAGACCCCGGTCGCGTTTGCGACGCCGAGCACCGCGACAGGCACGGAGCTCGAAGTGAGGGTGGCGTCGCCGAGCCGGCCATCACCGTTGGTGCCCCAGCAGTGAATCGCCCCCGTCTCGAGTACGGCACACGCGGAGCTGTCGCCTCCGCTGATGTCGATCGCGCGCTGCATCATGCAATCGCCAGTCACACAGCTCCACCCCAGCTCGCAGGCGTTGTCGCAAACACCGCAATGGTTGTTCGAGGCGAGGTTCGCCTCACAGCCGGTGACGTCATTGTCGTCGCAATCGTCGAAGCCCGCGTCGCATGCCCCGAGCTCGCAAGCGCCGCCATTGCAAACGCTGTCTGCATTCGTGAGATCACATGGCGCGTCGCATGCGCCGCAATCGATGAGCGTGTCGATGGGCGTCTCGCAGCCGTTGAGGGGGTCGTTGTCGCAATCGTCGAACCCGACGTCGCAGACCTCGCCACCGGTGGAGGTCGACGAGGCGTTGCTGGTACCCACGCCCGCGCCGCCGCTGCCGCCTTGGCCGGTCATGCCGCCGCCTCCGTCACCGGCCGCGCCGCCGGCGCCAGGCCCGGCGCCGCCGGTGCCGGGCCCTGCGCCGCCGCCGCCCTGCCCGACCGTGGTCACGGCGCCGCCTTCGCCACCCTGGCCGACGCTCGCGACCGCGCCGCCTTCGCCACCCTGTCCGGTCGTCGTGTCCCCGCCGCCGCCCTCGCTGGAGCCGCCGCCGGATGTGGTGGTCGGTCCTGCGCCGTCACCGCTCGATGAGCTGACCCCGCTCGCCGGGCTCGCCGTCGAGCTGCTGGAGCCGGTCGTCGCGGCTCCCGTCTGGAGATCGGAGCCACCTCCGGAAGTTGTCGGATCACTCGAGCCACACGCGGCGACGACGCTCACGGCGGCCAGCGAAGACAGGGAACGAGACAGGGTGGAAGACAGGTTCATGGGGGCTCCGAGGCGGTGAGGCGGAAGAGCTGCACCGGCAGCCGTTCACGGTCTCAACCGGCCACGCGCGCGTCGCCCCCCAGATGGGGTGGGGCACCGATGACCCATCTGTGCATCGGCTCACGCCGGCCGAGGCCGCGCTGGCGGGCACGCCGGAGAGCGAGCTGTCGACGACGCGGTTGCAACGGTTTGCAACACGGAATCGGACCCATGAACCTCGGGCGAACGGAAAACCTCCATGTCTCATCGACTCACCATGATCTCGTCCTCGTTGCTCGTCCTCTGCAGCGCGGTCGTCACGACGGCGGCAGACTGCGGCGGCGGCGACCAGGCATCGTCGTCGACATCGTCATCGATCGACGACGACGGCGACGAGGCATCGTCGACGGCGACGGCAGCGACAGCAGCAGCGACGACGGTGACGATGAAGCAGCAGATTGCGTGGTCGGAATCTGGGCCACGCCCTCCGAATGCGGTGGATTGGACCCACCCGGTCGACAGCGAGGCGCGATCTGCGAAGTTCGCGGGCTCTCGCGCCGGGTCCCTTGATCGATGATAGCCATGTGCGGTGGACCACGATCTCCTGATCCAGCACATCTACGATGCGGCCGAGTCGCCCGCCGGGCTCCCCGACGCCCTTCCCCACATCGGGCGCATTCTCGAGGCCGACAAGGGCCACACGCTGGTGATCGAGGGGGGCGTCAACCTGGTCGGGCACCACTCCTACGGCTACGACCTTGCCGCGTTCGCCAGCTACGACGTCGACTGGCGAGCGAGCGATCCGCGCTTCGTCGCTGCCGTGGCAAGGCCCAATGAGGTGCTCTCGGACGTCGCCGTCGTAAAATCCGATACCTTTGAACGATCGGCTATCTACAACGACTTTCTGGCCACGGTGGGCGTCCGCTACACGCTGTTCGCCACGGTGGAGGCGGCGCCGGATCTGCTGATGGCGCAGGCGTTCATGCGGCCCAAGGGCGCCGAACCATTCGGTCCCGAGGAGGTTCGCCGCCTGACGGCGCTGATGCCGCACCTCACGCGTGCGATCCGCCTGCGCCACCTCTTCACTTCACTCAGCGGGCAGGTCGAGGACCTGGGCTCCGCCCTCGACACCATGCCCGCGGCGATCGCCGTTCTCGATCGCTATGGCAAAGTGCTATGCACCAACGCAGCTGCCGATGCGATCCTCGCCCGCGCTGACGGGCTCCTCAAAAAACGCAGCGGTCTGACCGCGATGAGATCCACCGAGGCCCGTGCGCTCGCCGCCGCAATCGCTGCAGCCGCGTCTCTGGCCGACGCGGGGAACGTCCGGCCGCCGGCCGCTCATGCTGCACCGGCGGTCGCGATCACACGAGGCAGCGGGCTCCCGCTCTCGGTCGTGTTGCTCCCTCTTCGGTCGCGCAACCCGATACGTGGTCAGCTGAGCCGCGAAGCCCGTGTCCTCGCGGTGCTGCACGATCCGGAGAGGCTCGTGACCCTCGACGCCGCGCTGGTCGCGCAGCTGCATGGCCTCACGCCGACCGAGGCTGCGCTTGCGGTGGCGATCGCCAAAGGGCAGAGCCTCACCGACTTTGCAGAGGAGCGCGGCTGCACCGAGATGACGGCAAAAACCCACGTAAAGCGGATCCTCTCCAAGACCGGCACGACGCGGCAGGTGGATCTGGTGCGTGTGCTTCTCACCGGCGCGGCGATGCACCAGGTTCGGTGAATACCGGGGCCAAGATCCCCCCTTACGGTCACACACGAGAGGCCCCATGGGACAACCGTGATCGGGCCAGCTTCGACAGATCAGTAGTAGTCGTCCTCGAGCTGGTGGCGGACCGCAAGGACCGCGACGAGCGTTGCCGACTCGATCTCGATGAGTGCGACGTAACCCGATCGGCCGAAGGGGATGATCAGCTCGCGCAGAAACGGGCTTTGGGCAGCCTTGCGGCACGTGAACGGTGAAGTCGTGAGCGTCGCGAAACCCGCGCGAATCGCTGCCAAAGCCTGCTCGGCAAGCTCGTCATTTCCCCCGTCTCGCTCCAGCTCCCGTTCGAGGACGAAGTCGAACAGGCGATCGAGGTCTGCTTGGGCCTCGCGCGTCAGTCGAACCCTGAACGTCACTTGCGAGTCTTGGAGGCGCGCGCGCGCGCGGTGTCGAGCTTACGTTGCAGGGCAGCGACGACATCGTCGGCATCGACGTAGTCACCCGTGCGCTTGGCCTCGTCACGTGAGCGAAGGCCACGGGCAATGAACTCCGCCTGGACACGACGGCGCTCGACGTTGGCGCGCACCGAGGCCTCGACGAACTCCGAGAGGCTCTCGCCCTCGGCCAGCACGGACTCCACTTCGGCCCGAAACTCAGGCTCCACGCGGACTGACGGGATGGAGGCGGTCTTCACTCGGCGAGTGTATCGCAATTGCGTTACATCGCCAGGCACGAGCACGAGTACAGCTCCACGCCGCAGCACACCACCTGGGTGCGGCCAACGCCCATCATGCCCGACAGATCGGCGCGACCCAGCTCGCCGCTCACGCCGCGCTCATCCGGAACGGCGCGCGCCTGCGCACGTTCCTCCTCCTCATGCCCCTGCCCGCTCCTGCCCCTGGGCGGCTGCGCGGCCTGCACCGGGATCGCAAGCTTCTTCGACGACCCGAACTTCCAGGTCGGGTTGCTATGCGGCGTTCCTCTCGTGGTGTTCGGCTTCGCGATGACGCTGGCCTCGAGGTATCTCGACGGTCAGGTGCGGCAGCTCGCCGCCGCGTGCGGCGCGATACCGCCCGCGACGCCCGGTGGGGAGGCACAATGTCGCCATCTCAGCACCGACCGGGCGTACTCGCTGACGATCTACGGCAGTGCCTCGTCGGACAAGACGCTCCGGATCATGCGCGTCATCGCGCTCATCGGCATACCCTTCATCGGAAGCTACACGGCGAGCGTCTACTGGGTCTTCCGCGGCAAGGTGAAGCTCGATGACCTCTATTGAACGGCGCGCTCTTTCTACTCCTCAGGCTGCGGGTGATCGCGAGGCTTGCCGCGGTTCGTGACGAACCGCGGCGGCAGCCCGGGAGGCGACCGGCTGGGTTTTCAGCAGCCTGCTAGCTTCATGCCCGGTCGAGCGGCCTTCGCGCGGCTCGCCTTCGCGACGAAGACCTGACGAGCGCGGCCGCAGCGAGCGCCATCATTGCGGCCATGCCGGTCTCCCCACCGCGCACAGGTCCGGGGGAGGCGGCGCATCCCGTCTGGTCCTCGCAGTAGTCGACCACATCCTCGGCGGCCGTCTGGCAATCAACCCCGATGCAGGAGAAGGTCGTCCCGTCGTCGGTCCGGTAGTAGCACTCGGTGGTGGTGCAGCACGCCTCGATGGTCTCGCAACCATCGGAGCTGAGCGGGGCGGCGTCGCAGAACTCGCCTCCGCTTTCGCCCCCGCCGTTGGTGGTTCCACCGCCGTCGACGGTCCCTCCACCGGGCGCCGTGCCTCCACCCTCGACCGTGCCGTTGCCAGCGACTTCGCCGCCGTTGTCGCACGCCTCGGGGGTCGAGCCGCACTGCCCGTTGCCGCAGTCATAGGGGTAGCCCTCCGGGCAGCCGCCGCCGCCG
>Ga0105046_10004756_pt1 | contig 21582 bp, 21 predicted proteins | sample MAT03_FD_78385 | JGI IMG/M metagenome (GOLD analysis project Ga0105046, IMG submission 78385) | Freshwater microbial communities from Lake Fryxell liftoff mats and glacier meltwater in Antarctica - MAT-03 (megahit assembly) | ecosystem: Environmental > Aquatic > Freshwater > Ice > Liftoff...
GGCGGTCCGCTTTGGGGCTGATGCTGGCGATGGCGCTGAGCACCGCGGTGGCACCGTGCGCGATGTACGCGGCATGCACATAGTCCATTACATCGGCTGTGCCGCTGCGCAAGAGCACCGCGAAGACGATGAGCAACGCGGCTGCCTGGAAGACGAGCAGGGCATTCTGCGTGCCGATGCGCTCGCGCCCCAACAGGATGCCGAGGTGGATGCCAATGAACGCTTGCAACAAGGCGAGCGCCACCACATGATCGGCGAGGCCCACCGTGACCAGCGGGAAATACTGCAGCACCATGCGCGCAACGGCGGTGGTGATCAATGCCCATGCGTACGCGGGCCAGCGCAACGCGGGTGCGCCGTGGCGCGGCAGCAGGTAAACGATGCCGCCACCGCCCACCACGTTGTTCAGCACCAGGATGAAGGTGATGCCGAGCACGAGCAAACTGATCGCACCAAGGCCCGCTGCACCCAAAGCGCGTCCGGCGGCGACGATCACCAGCAGGTTCATCACCACGATGAACACGCGCGAAGCGATGGTGCCGACGACCGGGCGGATCATTTGCGTTTGTTTGAGGAACCGCTTCGCTTCTTGTCGCGGTTCGCGTTCGCCTTGTTCGCTGCCACGGTCGGCGAGCGCAGGCCGTCCACCAGCGTGATCGGACCCATGGCGCACAGCGTGCGCAACCCATGGCCATAGCTCGTTCCCCGGAAGGGCTCGATGCGTTTCACGGTCTTTTCCGAGAAAAGGTCCGGTGTGAGTGTGATGATGCGATTGAGCACAATAGCTGACGTGCTGTGCCGTGAAGCATCGAGCGCGGGGCGCCACCACACACCGTCGCGCTGGAACGGTGTTCCCGCTGGCCGCGCCGAACGGGCGTCAAGCTTCAACGGGTTCAACGGGTGTGCGGTGTAGGGGCCGTGCAGGTGTTGTGCGTGAAAGGCGAGCAATGCGCAGTCAGGCAGGGCGGGATCGGTCGCGAAGAGCCACCAACGGCCCTCGGTATGGAAGAGCGTGGGCGCATGCAACGGCAGGTCGATCAGGATGGCCACACGGTCCAACCCATCGTTGGCTTCGTTCAAGCGGTAGAGTTCGGTGCCCGTGGTGTGCGTCACCACAACATGCACCGCGCCTTCATGCTCCAGCACGTACGGGTAACCAGTGATGCCCGCACCTTCCAGCATGGGACGCGATCGTTTCAGCACGTTGTCCGCTTTCGGACGCAGGCGTGCGATACTGCTTTGTCCGGTGGTGCCTGAGTGCTTGCGGTATAACACGTTCAATTGTCCATCGTCCGATGTGTAGCCGAAGGGTTCGCTGCGCGATTTGCCCTTGGAGGGCGGTGGCAGCCAACGCACGTTCATGCTGGCGTTCTCGTCCAACAACGATGTGATCGGCTGGTGCAGCACGCCGATGTTCCATTCCGCACTGAGTTCTGAATTCGGACGGAACAACTTTCTGCGCCATGCCCGCCCGTAGGCTCCGAGCGATCCCATCGATCCGCGCGGCGCGATGTCCGGGGCGAGTTGGACACCAGACAGGCCGGACGCGGCATCAGCGTTACCGGCCAGCACTTCCATGGCCACTTGGGCGGGCCACCGTGCGCAGTTCATCAGCGCCGCATCCACCGGTGGCTCGTTCATCGCGCCGACGAAGCTCCCCTCGCGCAGCACACGTACATCACCTGTGGCGTCATAACGGATCAGCTGCAAGGCGGCCGTGGCGGGATCGCGGAAGAGATCTTCATGGATCGAATTCCGGAAGAGGCCGGGATGGAAGCTCCAGGCACCCAGGCGCGGATGTCCCAGTTCCGCGGCATCGGGCCGGAAGTCGGACAACACCAGCACCAGGTCCAGCTGAAGACCGGTCAGTGCGGCGATCACATCCGCGTCGAGTTCGCACCGGTCCGCATTCGTGTGTACCGCCAAGGTGCGTAGCTGAGCGAGGAGCGGAGCGGGGTCCTGCTCGTTCAACGCATCGTGGTCCATGGGCTGGGGAAGCAGCTGGGCGATGCGCGCGAACAGGCTCGTGCCTGGTTTCTTCGTTCTCCGTGGTGCGGACGCGGCCGCTTCCTGCTGCAACGCGATCCACACGGCTGGTGCCACGCCGCGCACGGCGAACAAGCGCGCCACGGCTTCGGCCTGCCAGCGTTGCACGGAGCGATGGCCGCAGAGCACACCCACACGCAGGGTCGAGGGATCAGGCATGCTGCAGGGCTTTCAGGTAAAGAATATGGAAGCGTTGCGCGATGCCTTCCGGACTGAAACGGTCGCTCAGGTCCGCACGGATACTCGCGGGATCGTAGCGGTCGGCATGGTGGGTCATCGCGATCATCGCATCACGCAACGCGCCGGTGTCCTTTGGTTCGATCAAAATGCCGTTCGCCGGTGTGATGAACGCGATCGGACCGCCGCAACGTGTGGCGATCACCGGCTTGCCTTGCGCCAGCGCTTCGCCGGTCACCACGCTGAAGGTCTCCACGTTGCTGTTCACGATCATCGCGGCAGCGCGTGCCACATGGTCGAGCACCTCATGGTTCGCCATGCGCCCCAGGAAGGACACCGCGTGCTGGACGCCTTCGCGTCGGGCCAGGTCCTCCAGCGCGGTCCGGTCCGGTCCGTCGCCGATCACTGTGAGTTGGATGCGCGCCTCCGTTTTCCGTGCTTGGGCGAGCGCACGGATCACACCGCTCACGTTCTTGGTGCGGTCCACGAGATCGGCCACCACGAGGAAATGTCCTGCCAGGCCGCGCGGTGGCAAGGGACGATCGAGCCCCGGTACCACGTTCGGCACCACGGTGTAGGCGTTGCACAGGCGATGCTTCACCAAAGCATCACCCAGCCATGCGGAGACAGCGGTAACGCCAGCAGCGTGCTTGAACAGCGTGCGGCTCCAGGCCTTGTAGAGCGGTCCTTTGCCCTGGTAGGTGCCGTCGAGGTATTCGCTGCTCTGCTCGCTCACGATGTACGGGACGCCGAAGCGCTTCTTCATCCACCACGCGAGCATAACGGGGCGCACCAGGATGTACGCGTGGATCAGGTCTGGCAAACCGCGCTCCTGCACCAACCGCTTCCAACCGCGCATGGCCGCCTGGCAGTACCGGCGGAAGTTCACGGCCTTGCGCCAGAACCTGAACGGATGCGCATTGGCCCTGTAGTAGCAGCGCAGTTCCCACGCGCCATCGCTCTCGGTCAGTTCCTGGGCATCGGCGTCGGCAACCGGGGCGATGTAGAGCACGCTCATCGTGGTCCGGCTCGCCACAGCGAGCGCTTGTTTCCGCAGGAAATCACCCAATTGCGGATCGTTGCGGCCGGGATACCATTTGGGAAGGAAGAGAACATGCGGCCCGTTCCGGTTCCCCGCGTCGCGGGGATGGGAGGGGTGCGAAGGGATCCTCATCCTTGGCGCAAAGTACGCAGCACGACCCGCGTACCCTGACCCATCCTATATTTGCCGCCCGTCCGCTCCTGCGTTCGGAAATGGTGGATGTAGCTCAGTTGGTTAGAGCGTCGGATTGTGATTCCGAAGGTCGCCGGTTCAAGCCCGGTCTTCCACCCCAAAAGCAAAAGCCCTTCGGGGCTTTTTGCTTTTCCAGATGTAGTCGGAGACGCCAGTGGCCCCGGTCTCCACCATGGACCGCAATGGGCGTTGTTAGTCCGTCAAGGCGCCATGCTTGACGTTCTGGAGCACGGTGTCCGGGGTCCACACGATCCGCTGCGTGAAGGGAAGTTTCCGCACGTCGCATTCCGCCAACTGGCAGATCGCACAGCTCGTGGGCACGCAGGGGTCCATATGGATGAAGAGCTCCACGACTTGGTCGTGGCGTTCGTTCACCAGTCGCTCGATGGTGGCGATCTCCCGGTGCGCCTGTTCCAAGGAATAGTACCACGGCAGGGTCACATGACAATCGATGTGCAGCACGGCGCCGTATTTGATCATACGGAAGTTGTGGACATCCACCCACTGCGGTAGCCGGTTCTTCTCCAGCGTAGCGATCACCCGCGCGGCTTGCTCGATATCGGCCTCGTCCATGATGCCCGCCACCGAACGGCGGAAGACACGCAGCCCCACGATGATGATGTAGACCGCGAACGCGATCGCGAAAAGCTGATCCAGCCATGCCCGTCCGGTGAAGTGGATCAGCAGCAGGCCGCATACCATCGCCACGGTGCTCCACGCATCGCTCAGCAAGTGCGCACCACTGGCCTCCATGGTGATCGAATGCGCGCGTTTCCCACGGCGGCGCAGGGCGAGCCCCATCACGAGGTTCAACGCGCCCGCTAGCGCGACGAGCACGATCCCGGTATCCAGATCATGCAGCTGTTGGTTGGCCAGCAACGCCTGCACCGCGCGCCAGATGATCACCGTGCCCGCGAGCATCACCAGCCCGCCCTCGATCCCTGCGGAGATGAACTCCACTTTGCCATGCCCGTAAGGGTGTCCCTGATCGCGGGGCTTCGCGGCGAGCACCAAGCTGTACAGCGCGAAGGCCCCGGCCACCACGTTCACAATGCTCTCCAGCGCATCGCTGAGGATCGTGTTGCTGTGCGTGAGTCGCCATGCCAGGAACTTGATCACCAGCAGCACCACACCGGCGACGAGCACCAGGGATTGCAAACGGATATTGCTGCGTGCGGTGATCACGGGACAAGTTTAGCGGCTGCGGTCGCTTGATAAAGACCCTCCGTATCCTTGCCCACGCATGTTCACCCTAATGGCCGTTGTTTTCGTTCTGGGCTATCTCGTCATCGCCCTGGAGCAACCCCTGCGGATCAACAAAGCGGCGACGGCCATCCTTACCGGTGTGCTCGTTTGGACGGTGCTGATGCTTGGTCATGAGCGCATTCTGCCTGCCGATGTGGGCGGGACCGATCACCTGAACCACGCGCTTTCGGAGCATCTCGGCGAGATCGCCAGCATCCTCTTCTTCCTGATCGGGGCAATGACCGTGGTGGAACTGATCGATGCGCATGAAGGGTTCCGCGTGATCACGGAACGCATTACGGCGAAGAAGAAGGTCATGCTCCTTTGGATCCTCAGCCTGATCGCCTTCTTCCTATCAGCAGTGCTGGACAACCTGACCACCGCCATCGTGATGTGCGCCCTGCTGCGCAAGATCGTGCATGACAAACCGACGCTTTGGACCTTCACAGGTATGGTGGTGATAGCTGCCAACGCGGGCGGAGCGTGGTCTCCGCTGGGCGATGTCACGACGATCATGCTGTGGATCGGCGGCCAGATCACCACGGCCAATATTATCCTCAAGGTGATCCTGCCCAGCGCAGTGTGCTTGGTGTTACCGCTGCTTTGGATCGGTCGGACACTGAAAGGTGATATCGAGCGACCCGCCCCCAGGGAACGCGCGACCGCTGTTGGCCTCGGACTGACCGGCTTCGAGCGCAACCTGGTCTTCGTACTTGGCCTGGGTGGGCTGTTGTTCGTCCCGGTGTTCAAGACCGTGGCGCACATGCCTCCCTTCATGGGTGTCATGTTGGGCTTGGGGGTGCTTTGGATCGTTACCGAGCTTATCCACCTACGGCATGGTGGCAACGAACGCGGTGACCTGATGGTGACCGCCGTATTGCGGCGGATCGACATGCCGAGCGTACTCTTCTTCTTCGGCATCCTGGTGGCGGTGGCCGGCTTGCAAGTAGCCGGGCACCTTACACTTCTCGCGGATGGACTGGACCGAGCGCTGGGTGATGTTTACTTGATCACCGGGGTCATCGGCCTGCTCTCGGCGATCGTGGACAACGTACCGTTGGTTGCCGCCGCCATGGGCATGTATCCGTTGAGCCAGTTCCCGCAGGACCACATTTTCTGGGAACTGCTGGCTTTTTGTGCGGGCACCGGCGGCAGTTTGCTCATCATTGGATCGGCCGCCGGCGTGGCCGCCATGGGCATCGTCAAACTCGACTTCATTTGGTACCTGCGCAAGATGACCTTCCCGGCCCTGCTGGGGTACCTCGGTGGCATGGTCACCTTCTGGCTTCTGTGGCATTGAGCCACCCTCACATCGTTCGGATCCCGTAGAGCTTGCACAACCAGCCGAGGTGGCCCACGTGCGAGCCCTCGTGCCTGATCGCGTGCGTGATCACATCCCGTACCGTGTTGCCGATCGCCGGCAGGTTGGTGACGTTCGGACGTTCCAGCGCTTCCGGTGGAAGCGATGCAACATGCGCGATCGCACGGGCGTGCACATCGTTGAAGAGAGCGAACACCTCAGCGAAGGGCGGGCATTCGGCGGGCGGCAGGCCTGCACCACCGAGAGTGAAGTGCTTCGCCCAGCTGAATTTGTGGAACGGGCCTCCGGTGGCCATCAGCAACAAACCGTTCTCCGTGGTCGCCAGGTGCGCGATCAGCCAGAACGCGCTGTTCAATTCCTTCCCCTCGCATACGAACCGGCGATGCAGGTCCTGGTCCTTCAACCGATCGAAGTAGGAGAGCGTGTATTCGCGGGTGCGGTCCATCACGTGCGCGAGGATCTGGGTTTCGGTGGGCATGGTGCGGTGAGTGAGCGGCGAAGATCGGATGCGGCGGTGTTATTCGGTGGAAGGAGGTCCGCTCGGCCAAGCTGCGTCTGCCTCGGCCGAACAATGAAAAAGCCCGGCCACTTCGTGGCGGGCTTCCGCTTGGCGGAGAGGGAGGGATTGCCGTAGGAACGGCTATCCCATTTGGGGGAGGCTTCAAGTTCAAGCCCTGGTCGCTTCGCTCCGGGGCTTTTTCATTGTTCGTGCTCGCCGAAGCTGCGCTTGGCTCGTCCGGACAATGAAAAAGCCCGGCCACTTCGTGGCGGGCTTTCGCTTGGCGGAGAGGGAGGGATTCGAACCCCCGGTACCCTTGCGAGTACTTCTGTTTTCGAGACAGACCCGTTCGACCACTCTGGCACCTCTCCGGACGGGCGGCAAATATAGCCGTGTGCCTGAAGGCGTCTGCCACCTGGTATGGTATCCACGAAGTTGGTCAACCAAGGATTTGCCCCTATTTCTTCTTTGTGCAAGGCGGAACATGCACGGCGTAGCAGCCTGCCCCGGTCCGCGAACCGGGGGTGGCTACGGCGAAGTGTTCCAACACAGCAGAAAGGAGTAAGAGGGGTGAAGACGGTGAAGGAACTTCGTGGATATCACACTAGCTTCGAACCTATCCGGCCCCCAGTTGTTTTAAACGTTCCATCTTCGAGCCATGCACACGATCACACTCGCTCTTGGTCTTACGCTGGTCACCGTGGCGCAGGCCCAGCCCTTCCTCATCGGCGACCGCACCATCGATTTCTTCGATGTCGCGCGCAACCGTACCATCACCACGGACATTTACTACCCCGGCGTTGCTTCCGGTGGTAATGTGGCCGTCGAAGCTGGTGAGTTCCCCGTGCTGGTCCTTGGGCACGGGTTCGTTATGACCGTGGATGCGTACGCGAACATCTGGAACTACTTCGTGCCGAAGGGCTACATCGTCGCGTTGCCCACCACGGAAGGCGACTTCTCACCGGACCATGGAGCCTTCGGCGCCGACCTCGCCTATGTGGCCCAGGCGCTGCAGGCGGCGAACGTGGACAATACGTCGCCTTTCTTCGGACATGTGCTCCCGGCAACCGCGCTCATGGGCCACAGCATGGGCGGTGGTGCGAGTGTTCTGGGTGCCGCGGGCAATGGCAGCATACAGGCTTTGGTGAACTTCGCGCCGGCGGAGACGAACCCCAGCGCCGCAGCCGCAGCCGCCAACGTCCTGGTGCCCACCATGGTATTCGCCGCGAGCGAGGACTGCGTGGCACCGATCGCCGGGCACCAGGGCCCGATCTACGATGCGCTCACGGTACCGTGCAGGGCTTTCGTGAACATCCTCGGTGGTGGTCATTGCTACTTCGCAGAGAACAACTTCAACTGCGCCTTCGGGGAATTCACCTGCGGACCCGACCTGACCATTTCGCGTGCCGAGCAGCACGCTGTGGTGAACGACTTCGCAGGTCTTTGGCTGGACCATTACTTGAAGGGCGACCAGCAGGCGCTCATTGCGGTGCTCGATAGCCTGGAGAACAGCACGCGCACGCAGACCGACTACACCTGCCTCTCGACGGGGGTGATCAACGAGGCGATGGAGACATGGTCGCTGGCCGCAACGATCACTTCCCACCAGCTAGTGGTGATGAACCTGCAGGGTAACGCGTGGGTGCAGATCGTGGATGCGACCGGGAGAGCGGTGGCTCAGCGGCGCTCCGTAACGTCCGGATCCATCCTGGATGTGAGCGCACTGCCTGCCGGCGCCTACCGTTTGGTACTCGACGTGAACGGTGTGTCCAGCGCACGGCCGTTCGTCGTGGTACACTAGCCCGAGCGGCTACCTTCGGCACGGGCTTCGTTCGAAGCCCGGTCATGCGCTTCTTCGGACCGCTGCTGCTTATCCTTCTGACCTTGCAAGGCACGGCGCAGGAACGCGTCCTGTTGCGTGTACATCGTTCTTCCGTAGCGTTCACGAGCGACGCGCCGCTTGAAGAGATCAAGGCGACGAACGCCGCCTCTTTGGGCGTGCTCGACCGCGATGCCCGCAGCTTCGCCGTGCAGATCCCAATAGCCGCCTTTACGGGATTCAACGCGCCATTGCAACAGGAGCACTTCAATGAGAACTACATGGATTCCGGGAAATGGCCGAACGCCACCTTCCAGGGTAGGATCATCGAAGCGGTGGACCTCGCCGTGCCCGGCAGGTATCCGGTGCGTGCGAAGGGGACACTCACCGTGAAGGGCGAACCGCGCGAGCGGATCATTCCGTGCGAGGTCGTGGTGGGCGATCAGGGCGTGCGGGTAACCACGACCTTCGATATCGTGCTGGATGAACACGGGATCCGTATACCTCGCGTGGTGCAACAGAAAGTATCAGCCGTGGTGCAGGCCCAGGTGGACCTGTTGTTCAAACATGGGCAACCCGCCCCATGAGGCGATCGATCACGATCGCGTTCAGTGTGGCACTCACGTCGTGTGCGCTGGCGCAGTTCCCGTTCACCCGCACCATCGCGGTACGTGCCGGGCAACAGCACACCTCGATCGGTCACCTCGTGCAGGACACACTGGGCCTGATCTGGGTTGGCAGTGATGCAGGACTGCTGCGCACCGACGGTGAGCGGGTGGACGTGATGATGCGGACCGAGGACGCTGGGGTACACGCGCTAACCGCATCGGGATCCGGGGTGATCGCAGTGCTGGGGGCGGGCGTGCTCATACGCTGTGACGCCATGGGCTGTGACACCCTCTGGAACGACACGCTGCTGCGGACAGCCCCGGTGCGTGCATTGCTCGAGGATGCCGAAGGGCGGATCTGGATCGGTACATACGGCCGTGGCGTATTGGTGCGTGAGCACGGACGGACGATCGCGGTCAAAGGCCTGCCTGATGAGCATGTGAACGACCTGTGCCTACTGCCCGATGGCCGCGTAGTGGTCGCCACCGATCAAGGATTGGCCTTGTGCGCGTCCAGCGGTGTGCCGCAAGTGTTCGGCGAAGCGCAAGGCGCCCCCGATAATCTGGTGCTCTCCTTGGCCGTGACACCGGATGGAAGCGTGTGGGCAGGTACGGACCGCAGTGGGGCCTTCCGTTGGAAGCCCGGAGCGGACAAGGAGCGCCTTGTAGTACTAGATCCGAATTGGACCGCAGGACCTGTGCGCAGCATTGCGGTATTTGATGAGTTGGTCTGGTTGGGCACGGAGGACCAGGACGTCGTTCTGGTGGATCGCGGTCCATCGCGCGGCAGCTACGCATCGCTCCGTTCAGGTGAAGGACGCCCGAACGCCGTACAGGATATGCTGCTCGATCGCGATGGCGTGGTCTGGTGGTGCGACGGGACGGAAAACCTGCACCGCGCCGATCCGGCGATCTTGTTCGTGCCCGAACATGAGGGATTGGACCTGCGCGGTATTACCGCGTTATGCACCGATGCGCAGGACCGCATCTGGTTCGCCACTTCCAATGGCCTGTTCAATCATGTGGCCGCCTTCGCTGAAGAACTCAAAGTGACGCGTATCCCGATCGAGGTCGATCCGCGCACGCCGATCGTATCGCTGACCGCCACGGACGATGGCACTGTTTGGGCCGCCACCTTCGGTTCAGGCGTTTACGCCTTGCGTGCTGACGGTAGCGTTCGGCACTACACCGTGGCGGACGGTCTGGGGAACGACAATGTCCTGGTGGCGCGTGCACGGCGCGATGGGGTCTGGTTCGCCACGCTGGAAGGCATTACCCGCTACCGGGATGGGTCCTTCGCAGCGCTCGCTCCGGAGGCCGGCTTTGTGTTCGATGTGTTGCCACACGGCGATGGCGTATTGATCGCGACCGATGGCAACGGTGTGATGCGCTGGAACGAAGCGGAGCACACCGACGTCGATGATGGTCCGCGCACATTCTACTCGTTGGTACACGATGCGGCCGGGGATGCCTGGGCTGCTGGTCCGGGAACAGGTTTTTGCCGCGTAGGTGATGCGGCCGCATCCGGCTGCATCGGTGCCGATGACCCGCCGTTCGATGGAGACCTCTTCTCCATGGGAAGTTGCGCAGGTCGCCTGCTGGCCTTTGGCAGCACGGGTGTTTCGTCCGTTGATCCGCGCAGCGGAACATGGACCGATCTGACGGCCCATTTCGGGTTGGAAGCGATGCAGGCGCCCATGAACGTGCTCTGCAACGATCGGAGCGGAGCGCTATGGCTCGCATGTGATCGTGGGCTCGTCCGCATACGACCCACGGCGAAGCATTTCGATCCACGCATACCTGCGGTGATCATTGGCGCTGTTGTGGACAATGTGGCCTTTTCCGTGGACCGCGCGATACGCACTCCGCACGATCGCAACGACATCACCATCCAGTTCAGTGGACTGCACTACGCAGATCCAGCGGCGGTGCGTTTCGAGTACAGGTTGCGTGGACTGGATGATCGCCCGCTGCGGACGCGTGACCGCGAGGTGGGTTTTTCGGCCCTGCCCCCCGGTCATTACCGCTTCGAGATCCGCGCGTTCACCGGGGATCCACCGTTGAACGGAGACTGGTCCGCGTTGGACATCATCGTCGATGCCCCTTGGTGGCGCTGGCCGTGGGTGGTGGCGCTCGCAGCCGTTGTAGTGTTCACAACCGTGTTCTGGCTTCTGCGCGCGCGCGAACGCCGCCTGCGCTTTCACCAGCGGATGGAACAGGAGCAAGTGCGGTTCCAGCTCGAAGCGTTGCGCAGCCAGGTCGATCCGCACTTCCTCTTCAACAGCTTCAATGCGTTGGTCGAAATGATCGAGTCCGATCCCGCCAAGGCGGTGGAACATGTGGATCAACTGAGCACGTTCTTCCGCGATATCCTTCAAGTACGCGACAAGGAGCGGATAACCTTGGATGAGGACCTGAGCCTGCTGGAGAACTACTTCGCACTGGAGCAACGCCGTTTCGGCGGGGCCATCGCGCTCGTCATCGAGGCGGGCGGAAGCGTACGCCAACGCGGGATCGTGCCCCTGACGTTGCAACTGCTCGTGGAGAACGCGTTGAAGCACAATGTGATCGAGGCCGGCCGTTCGTTCACCATCACCGTCCGCACGGAACAGGACACGGTGGTCGTTGAAAACCCGTTACTGCCGCGGTTGTCGCCGCCCCGTTCCACGGGCTTCGGCCTGGACAGCATCATCAAGCACTACAACGCGCTCACCGTGCGTCCCATCGTTGTCGAGCGCACGGAGGATCGGTTCACCGTGCGGATACCTTTGATCGACCCGCTGCCATGAACGTATTGATCATCGAGGATGAGCCCGCTGCTGTTGCGCGGTTGCGCAAACTCCTGCTCGCGATCGATCCGGCGATCAGCATTGTGGCCGACGTGCCCACCGTGCATGGTGCGGTGACCTGGTTCAAGGAGAATCCCGCTCCCGATCTGGCCCTTTTCGATGTGCGGCTGGCCGATGGCGACAGCTTCGAGATCTTCAAGCAGGTGGACGTGGGCTGTCCGGTGATCTTCACCACGGCGTATGATGAACATGCGCTGAAGGCGTTCCGGGTGAACGCATTGGATTACCTGCTCAAGCCGATCAAGAAGGAGGACCTCGCGAAGGCGGTCGAGCGCGCGCGCAAGGGTGGCGTGGTGCGCGATCATGCGCACATCGCTGCGACACCGATGGAGAACGACCGGCCAATGGCTCCGATCAAACGCTTCTTGATCCGCTACGGCGATCACTACCGCGTGGTGGAGCCGGACGGCATCGCTTACATCCACTCGCTGCTGAAGAACACCTTCCTGCGCACCAAGGAGGGCCGTGACCTGCCGCTGGAGGAAAGCCTGGACAAGTTGGAGAAGCAACTGGACCCCGAGAAGTTCATCCGCCTCAACCGCCAGCTGATCGTTCAGTTGCACAGCATCAAGGAACTGCTGGCCTACAGCAAGAGCCGGATCAAAGTCATTCTGGATCCTCCTTACAGCGACGATGCCATCGTGAGCAGCGAACGCTCCGCCGAGTTCAAGCGCTGGCTCGCGGGCCGGTAGCCGCCGATACCGTTCCATCCGACCGTTTTCCTGTTCCATCGCTGCGCAGCGTGCGAACCGCATGGGCGCGCGCCAGCTTTGGGGTGTGGCCTCCTTGAACCCCAGCCCGATGGACCAATTGCTCAATCTCGACCCGCAGGACCTGGAGTTGTTGCTCGTCACGGAACCCGAAAGGCTGCTGGGGCGCATCATGGAATTGAACCGCGCGCCGCGCTACCGGAACCGCTTGAACGCGATCGTGCTGTTGTACCGCTTGGTGGAGATGCGACAGGTCACCACCGGTCGTCCGCACACGGGGAAAGAATTATGAGTTGCAGCTGCTTCCTGTTCTATCCGCTGTTCTTCCCGGTTCGTCCGGATCGATGGTACCCGAGGGTTCACGCACAGGTTGCTTTGACCACAAGTAGCGCGCACCACACTCTAGGACCAATTCACAGGGAGAACAAATGGGGACCAAGCACAAGGTGTTGAAGGAACGTGTCGATGGAGTGCTGATCCCCGGCTTGGTGGCCCTGCTGGCGGCGGTCATGCTGGTATTCGTCCTGGCGGGTTGTACACATGAGCCACCAGTTGCTCCGGCTGAAGAGATCACCGGAACCGGCAATGGTGGTGGGCCCGGAGGAGGGGAAGAGGTGGTGGTATGCGATCCGAACACGATCTTCTTCGAGCAGCAGGTTTTGCCCTTGCTCATCAGCAATTGCGCCGTTCCGGGTTGCCACAATATGCCCACCGAAGACAACGGCGAGATCCAGATCACGGATTATTCCAGCTTGATGAACAGCGGGATCGTACAGGACGGCGATCTTTGGGATGTCATCAATGAGGATGACCCCGACGACCGCATGCCACGTCCACCCCAAGCGCCTTTGAACTCAACGCAGATCGCATTGATCGGTCAGTGGATCCAGCAGGGTGCGCAGAACAATAGCTGCGTCGCTTCTTCATGCGATACGCTGAACGTCACGTATTCGGGAACGATCGTACCGATCATCCAACAGCGTTGCCAGGGCTGCCACAGCGGACCCACACCGCAAGGCGGCCTCAATTTCGCATCATGGTCGGTCCTGAACAGTGTCGCAGCGGACGGTCGGCTCGCGAGAGCCATCCAGCACGACCCAGCTGGTATACCCATGCCACCCAGTGGCGCGATGCTGCCGGATTGTAAGATCCAGCAGTTCCTCGTGTGGATCGATGTTGGCGCACCGAACAACTGAACCCGATGCGCCACGCCCTGCTCTTCCTTGTCCTCGCGGTGCTGCTGTTTTCCCAGGGCTGCTATTACGACAGCGAAGAGGTGCTTTATCCTAATTCGTTCTGCGATACGGTGAACGTGACCTACAGCAGTACCATTGAGCCGATCATGCAGGCGAGATGCGCCACTCCGGCGTGCCATGTGGCCAGTGGTGACGGAACAGGTGATTTCAGCACAAGGGCTGGAGTCGTGGCATCTATCGAGAACGGTGCGTTCTTGCCATCGATCCGCAGAAGCCCCGGCGCGATCCCCATGCCCCTGTTGCCCAGCGATCCATTGCGGGCATGTGATATCGATAAGATCGAGATCTGGATCGCTGAAGGCATGCCCGATAATTGAGTTGCCATGAGAACACGGACCATCATCGTCATTGCGGTTCTCGCTGCTGTAGCAGCTAGTGGACTTTACGCATGGAAGGAGTACGAGCGGAAGCCCGAAGGTGCTGGTGAGCTCTCCGCAACGGAAACGTTGGGCGCCGCTGAATTGCTCAAGGCCTTCCAGCAGGACGAGCCCAGCGCGACAGCGAAATTTGTGGGCACCACCGAACAGGCCGTGCAGGTGAGCGGTGCCATCAGGGCGATCGAACCCACTGGTGAGAGCAGGGTGAACGTGATCCTGGAAACCGGCGATGCCCTGGCCGGGATCGTCTGTGAATTCGCCACGGCCGATGTACCCTTGACCTGGCGTGCTGGTGCGGCTGTTACCGTGAAGGGGATCTGCACGGGCATGTTGCTCGACGTGGTGCTGGTACGATGCGCCCCTGTGGAATGAACCTTGTATTCAACTCGATAGAAGATCAACGAACATGAACAAGTTTAAGAACCTGATCGCCTTTGCCGCCCTGCTGCCGCTCAGCGCGATCGCCCAGGACCGTTATGCCACGCGCAACGGCAGTATCGCTTTCTCGTCGGAGACTTCGATGGAGAACATCGCAGCCGCCAACCACAAAGTGACCAGCGTATTGGACGCTGCCACTGGTGCCCTCCAGTTCGATGTCCTGATCAAGGCGTTCGAGTTCGAGAAGGCGCTGATGCAGGAGCACTTCAACGAGAACTACATGGAGAGCAACACCTTCCCGAAGGCCTCTTTCAAAGGAAAAATGACCGGCGTAACGGCTGAACAACTCACGAAGCCCGGCACGTATGAGGTGGTGGTGGAAGGCGACCTCACGATCCATGGCGTTACGAAGCCCATGAAGACGAAGGGCAAGGTGACCGTCGATCAGGCCGGGGCCATCAGCGCCACGAGTGATTTCGGTGTGAAACCCGAAGACCACGATATCACCATCCCCGGGGTGGTGCGCGACAAGATCGCCAAGGAGATCCAGGTGAAGGTGCGCCTGGACCTGGCGAAGATGTAAGCTTACAGCCGCATGCTCCGTACGATCGCCGTCTGTATTTGTCTTCCCCTGCTCTCCGTGTCCACGTTCGCGCAGGAGGAGGATCTGTTGAAATTGTTGGGCGAGGAGGAAACCGGCCCTGTATATACCACGGCGAGCTTCAAGACCACCCGCGTGATCAACGGGCATAGCCTGGAGAACACTGCGCACGGTGTTCTTGATTTCAAGATCAGCCACCGTTTTGGGAGCCTGGAGGAAGGCGCCGGTAATTTCTTCGGACTTGACCAGGCCACCATACGGCTTGGCTTTGATTACGGTGTCACGGACCGGTTGATGATCGGGATCGGTCGCAGCAGTTTCCAGAAGACGGTGGACGGATTCGTGAAGTACAAGTTCCTGCGCCAGTGCCAGGAGGGGTGCGGAATGCCGGTCACTGCCGCAGTGGTGGCCGCCTCATCCATCACCACGATGCAGGCGGCGGATGTGCCTTGGTACGGCGAGGGTCGGGAGGACTACTTCTCCAACCGCATGTCGTATTCGTTCCAGTTGGTGGTAGGCCGGAAGTTCACGGAGAGCTTCACGCTGCAGCTCACCCCGGGAGTGGTCCACCGGAACCTCACGCAATACGAAGAGGAGCAAAATGATGTGTTCAACATCGGGTTCGCGGGGCGGATCAAATTGAGCAAGCGGGTCGCCCTGAACGCGGAGTACTTCTACGTGTTCCCTGGCCAACTCCGCGAGCCCACCTCCGAAGAACTCGCGATCAACGAGAACGCCGGGTTCACGAATGTGTTCTCGATCGGTTTCGATATCGAGACGGGGGGGCACGTTTTCCAGTTGCACTTCACCAACAGCGAGGGCATGTTCGAGCGGGCCTTCATCACCGAGACGACCAACCGGTGGGGCGAAAGCCAAGTCCACTACGGCTTCAACATCTCGCGGGTGTTCACCGTGCACAAGCCGAAGAAGCCGAAGCGGATCTAGTCGCGGCTCACCCGTTCGGCGGGCGCAGCACCAGCATTGGCAGGTGTGTGTGCATCACCGATCTCGTTCCAGGGCTGCTCTGGAACAACGGCTGGAAGAGTCCGCGCGGACGATGGGGAAGGGCCAGCAGGTCCGCGTCGCTCTGGTCCGCCAGATCGTTCAGCCCGCCGTGCAGATCGTCGCCGCTCAGGTATTGGTGGGTATGCGGAATGCCGCCCAACAACAGATCATAGGTTGAGGCTGTGGAACCGATCTCGGACGTGGTCTCCTGATCCGTCGTACCCACGATCATCACTTCCGATCGCGACCAGCGCGCGATATCCAGCAGAACCTTGAGCATGGGCTTGTCCACCGGACCACCGTCATCGGCCAGCACAATGCGTTTGGGAATGCGATAGCGCGCCTGTTCAGGCACGGCGAGCACAGGCAGGCCGGTCTTGCGGATGACCTCGGCGGTATGGCTTCCAAGCAAGGTGGCGCGCAGGCCACTGACTCCTTGCGTGCCCATCACCACCAGGTCCGGTGCGGGTTCCCCGGACCGCAAGCCCTGTATGATGCCCACGATACCGGCCGGTCCAGAAATGGAGTTCAGCGGCAGTTTGCGTCCCGGTAGCGCCGCTTTAAGCCGTTCCACGAACGCGGCGCTCTCCGCCATGGCGACGGGCGTCAGGATATCTTCCGCATGTGGTACCCCACCATCGTCGCCCGACGCGGGCGCATAGCTGTGAACGGTGGTGAACGTATGGCCAGCGCCCCCGAACAGGCGCACCGCATAGAGCGCGGCGTTCAATGCATTGTCGCTGAGATCGGTAAGGAGCAGGACGTGGGCCATGGTGAAGGACGCGCCTTCAGTGGCGCCTAGTGTGTTTACCCTGAAGTTCCTAAACCATCTCCACCCCTCTTTCTCCTTCCTGCGGCGTTGGAACATTTCGCCGTAGCCACCCCCGGTCCGTGGACCGGGGCAGGCTGCTACGTCGTGCATGTTCCGCCTTGCAGGAAGAAGAAATAGTGGCAGATCTTTAGTTCATCAACTTCAGGGTACACACACTAGTGCCCGTGTCCGTCGTCGGATGCCGGCTTGGAACCGGCGGAATCGTACAGCAAGTAGCCGATGAACAGCAACACGATGAAGGCCACGAAAGCGAGCAGGCCGGTGATGTTGTCCGCGCGTCCGCTACCATCAGCGAGTACCACCTCGTCCGTATCCAGGATGGAATACTTGAACGGGAGCCAGAGGGCGATCAACCAGAGTGCGAGACCGATGATCTTCTTCTTCATGCTGTGCGTCGTAGTGAATGTGGTTGCGAAAGTACACCTCCCACCATTGCGTGGATGGGGTCAGCCGCGTTCCTTCAGCGCGACGTAATCGCGTTTAGTGGCACCGGTGTAGATCTGGCGGGGGCGGCCGATGGGCTCTTTGTTCTCCACCATTTCCTTCCATTGCGCGATCCAGCCCGGCAGGCGGCCCAGGGCGAACATCACCGTGAACATGCGCGTGGGGATGCCGATGGCCCGGTAGATGATGCCGCTGTAGAAGTCCACGTTCGGGTACAACTGGCGGCTGATGAAGTATTCGTCCCGCAGGGCGATCTCCTCCAGGCGCCGGGCGATGTCCAGCACGGGATCGTTCACGCCCATCTTCTTCAGCACATCGTCACAGCTCCTCTTGATGATCGTGGCGCGCGGATCGAAGTTCTTGTACACCCGGTGGCCGAAGCCGAACAGGCGGAAGGGATCGTTCTTGTCCTTGGCCTTGTCCACCCATTTCTGGATGTCCCCGCCGTCGTTGCGGATGGTCTCCAGCATTTCGATCACCTCCTGGTTCGCGCCACCGTGCAACGGTCCCCACAGGGCGGCGATCCCTGCGCTCACCGCGCTGTAGAGGTTGGCCTGGCTGCTGCCCACCATGCGCACCGTGCTGGCGCTGCAGTTCTGCTCGTGGTCGGCGTGCAGGATCAGCAGCTTGTTCAGCGCGTCCGCCACCACTGGATCGCCCACGTAATCCTCGGTGGGCATGCCGAACATCATGTACAGGAAGTTCTCGACGTACCCCAGCTTGTTGTTCGGGTACATGTACGGATGGCCCAGATTGTTCTTGTAGCTGATCGCCGCCAGCGTGGGCATTTTGGCGATCAAGCGGTGGATCGTGCGCTCCCGCTCCTTCATCGGCCGGTGCGGATCCTGGCTGCGTGGGTAGAAGGTGCTCAACGAGTTGATCATCGCCGAAAGAATGCCCATGGGGTGGGCATTGCTCGGGAAGAACTCGAAGAAATGCTTCATGTTCTCGTGTACCAACGAGTGGTAGCGGATGTTCCCTTCGAACTCGTCCAGTTCCCTGCGGTTGGGCAACTCACCGTTCAGCAGCAGATAGCTCACCTCCAGAAAAGTGCTCTTCTCCGCGAGTTGCTCGATCGGGTATCCGCGGTAATGGAGGATCCCTTGCTCACCGTCCAGGAAGGTGATGGCGCTCTTGGTGGCGCCGGTGTTCTTGTAGCCGAAGTCCAGCGTGATGTAGCCGCTCTCATCCCTCAACTTACCGATATCGATGGCCTTTTCGCCCTCGCTGCCTGTTACGATCGGGAACTCGTATGTCTTGCCATCCAGGATGATCTGCGCCTTCTCGCTCATCGATACTTCAGGAATAGAGGGTGTTTTTGGGAACGGTCGCTAAGGTAACAAAGAACAAAGCGCAGCCTGTGGAAGTTCCCGGAAGGGCGAAAGCCCTGTGTTGGCGGGTCTTTCAGCGAAGTGCTGGCAGGATCACGGGGCCGTCCACCGGCTCTTGAACCTCCGCAGAGGTCTCCCGTCTTCGGGGACCCTGCGCCTCGCAGCCGACATCTGCGATCCATTCACCACGGCGCATCCTTTAAGCCCCCACAGGGTCTTCCGCACCCCGGAGCCCCATCCGGGGCGGAGACCCAGCGAACGATGGCTGTAGCCAAGTGCATATGTGAAGCTATCATCACCACGCGGAAAGCAGTTCATGGTTCCACCCCAACGCGGATGGAGCTTCGTTGCGCTCCCCAAGTCAATTGGCATTGGTAAAGCCCTGCGGCCTCGCCGCGCAATTGCACGTGGTGCATTTGGCTCCACTGCGGAATTCGTTCCCGGAGCACCAGCCGCCCGCTCAGATCCCGCACCTCTAACTCCCCGGCTGAAGCCTGCGCAGGATAGCTCAACACGAACGCGCCGTTATTGGGATTTGGATAGGCGGATGTGTTCGCTTGCACCACTGCCTCTTGCACGCCCACATTGATCCCCAAGCTATCGCACACGCTGCCATCTACCGGGCCAAGGTGGTAGTTGGGGTGGTTGGGGAGGGAATTCACGAAGTAGTGCGGCAATTCGATGCCATGTTGCTCCATGTTGCACGCCGTACCCGGCTCATCCGGATCGTGGATCACATGCAAGTGGAATGTGCCGTTGCCCGTGCCGATGTAGATCTTGCCGTCGGGTGCTAGCTGCGCGATGTCAAACTTCGTAGCGAATGGTGGCTCTGGCGAATAGAAGCCGTCCCACTCGGCGATATGCACCATGGAACCTGCGATATCGGCAGCTTGCGTATCGTACTGGTACACATCATTGATGGAGGAGACATACAGGTAACGGCCGCTCGGTGAGAAAGCAACGCCACCGTGATTGTTCGCATCGTTGATCAGGATCTGCACGGGGTTCGATAACAGGCCCGTGCAGCGGTCGAAATCGAAGATCTCCAGGTCTTCACCAGCCATGCCCCAGTAATAAGCGAACTTGTCGCCTTCGGAAGAAAAACACACTTGCCCACCCAGGTAATTGCGCACAACGCCAATGGCCTGTTGCTGCGGTGAGGAAATGCCTTCGGGTGTCACAAGAAGCCTATAGAAGATGTTGGTCGCTTTCTTGTGGCAGAACACCCACCAATCCCGGCCGTTGGCATGGCGCACGGCGGTGATCTTTCCACCGACAAGACTGTCTGAGATCACGATCTCGTTCTTGAGGACTGCGGCGCCCAAACCGCCTGCGAAGCTCATGTCCACCACGCTGAGATATAGTTGCGTAGCGAAATAGCTCGGAACTACGAGATCCACAGTGCTGTGGAAGAGGTAATAAACGGTGGCCGATTCCGGCTTAGGCAGGATCAAACAAGCTTGCGGAATATGCAGGCCTTCCGGATAATCGCTTGTGTACGAGCTGGGATTCAGCCCAGCACCGTTCAGTAGTGTATCGCCCGTGGCGTTGGCCAGGAATGCGCCATTGGTGCTGAAAAGCAGGTCACCGTTAGCATCGGTAATGTTCGTATTGGTCCGGAAGAACCAGATGTCACGGGATACACTATTGATCTCCAATGATCCATTAGAGAAGTCCAGATCCACTTCCCCAAAAGGCGGACCCCACGGACCACCATACCCACCCATCCAAAGGTTGTTCAATCCTTGTTGCGCTCGCGCATCTTGTACATACCACAACGCATGCCCAATGCATAACACGAATCGAAGTATCCATCTAACCTCACGCATTATCGGCCCAGGTCTTAACGAACGATGGTCAACTTGCCATTGCCGATCACACCACCAGCCGCAAGCACTTTGTAGTGATACAAACCAGGAGCAAGCGCCGCCGTACCGAATGCTAAGCCCTGCTGCCGCGGATCCGCGATCCGTGGCTTTGCGTTCAACAGGTTTCGACCAACGTTCATGTCCCAACTAACTCCTGATCGGCGGTGCGCTCACTTCCGGTCCTGCTGCACCATGATATACTGGTACCGCCTGTCCAATTGGGCGGCATCAATGGTATCCAACATCGCCTGCGTAATGCGCAGGGGGTACAGCGTTCGGTTCACTGGCTTGTCCATCATCTCCAGCCACTTCGCCTGCTCGATATGCGCCGGGCGGTTGGCCAATAGCACGGCGAGCGTAGGCGCGTTGACGGGTGCGGTAGCGCTGGGTTGGGCAGGCGCTTGCGCCAACACACCACAAGGCAGGGCGAGCAAGAAGGCGAACAGCAGGTGCTTGCTCATGGTGCTTGGATGATGATGCGTGTTGTAGCACTGCCATTGGCCCATTGCAAGCGGCAATGGTACATCCCCGCCGCTTCTTGTAACTCCAACCAATGCATCTGGCTCCACTGCGGCAGCCGCTCCCGGAGCACCAGCCGCCCGTTCAGATCATGTACCTCCAACTCGCCCACTTCTGGCTGCGCGGCATAGCTCAAGGTGAAAGCACCCGCGCTGGGGTTCGGATAAGCGTGCATGGTTTGTTGCAGGGCGGCCTCCGGCACCCCAGTATTGATCCCCAAGCTGTCGCACACGCTACCATCTACCGGCCCCAAGTGGTAGTTGGGGTGGTTGGGCAGGGAATTGCTGAAGTAGCGCGGCAAGGCAATGCCATGCTGCTCGATGTTGCACGCCAACCCTGCTGAGTCCGGCGAGTGGATCACGTGCAGCTTGTCCGTGCTGTTGCCCGTACCGATGTAGATCTTGCCATCCGGCGCTAGCTGCGCGATATTGAACAGCGTGGCAAAGGGTGGAAAGGGTGAGTA
>Ga0105046_10004757_pt1 | contig 21576 bp, 15 predicted proteins | sample MAT03_FD_78385 | JGI IMG/M metagenome (GOLD analysis project Ga0105046, IMG submission 78385) | Freshwater microbial communities from Lake Fryxell liftoff mats and glacier meltwater in Antarctica - MAT-03 (megahit assembly) | ecosystem: Environmental > Aquatic > Freshwater > Ice > Liftoff...
CTCACACCGCGGCCATCGCCTCGCTGCCGTGCATGACGGCTTTGAGACGCTGGCGCGCGACGTGAAGACGACGCTTGATCGTGCCCGTCGGCACTTCAAACTCACGACCCATCTGCTTGAGGCTCCGACCCCGAAGGTAGAAGGCCTCGAGCGTCGCGCGGTCGATCGGCTTCAGTTCGTCGAGCGCCGCCCGCATCCGGTCCACAGCCTCGCCGACTTCCATGCGCTCGCTGGGGTCATGGCCGCGAGCCGGCACTGCGTTAAGGGCCTCCGGGTCCGTCCCGAAGAACGGCCCGCGCCGCGTGAGGCGGTTGATCGCCATACGCGCCGTGATCCGACGCAGCCAGCCGGCGAAGCAACGCGCGTCCCGAAGCTGAGGCAGCTTCCGCATCGCGTGAACGAACACGTCCTGCGTCAGCTCCTGAGCCTCCAGCGGATTGCGGACCCGGGCCAGCGCCATCGCGTAGACGCTGTTCTGGAACCGAACCACGAGGTCGCCGTACGCTTCCCGATCACCTGTCTTCGCCCGCTCGACGAGCAGGCCGATTTCCGTCCAGCTCATGGTGAAACCCCGTCCCGATCCTGTGACACGGGCTGGCCTGCGTGGGGGGCCGCGAGGAACGCATTCCCGCCCCGGATCAGACAGGGGGAAACACGAACGAGGCGGGCGGAATGGCTTGCATTCCGCGAGACGACTCGATTCGCTCGAACGCTCGGCGACGAACTGGCTTCGGAGTGGATGGAAACGACTGGGCGGGAGCATCGCCCGTCTGTTCCCTGACACCCGACGCGAGGTCGATCGCGCGGCAGAGCGGAACATCGATCGTCAGCAGGCCCAGCGTGGGTAAGAACGCACCTGGTGGTGTCCCAAAGCTTCCATCGCAAAGTCGCAGTCGGTTAGTCGTTGGCCTCGTCGGCGAGGCCGCGGTCGAACCCTGGTGAACCGGACGTTGCGGATAAGCCTTGGGTCACCTCACTTCTTGGCTGTCGTTACGGTCCGGACATCCCGTACCAAGCATGGGTGCTTGGTGGCTGGGTGCGTCGGATGGTCGAATCGGTCTGGCGATTGGCAGTCGCCTGGAAGCCGGATTCGAGATCGTTTGCACCCCGGGAGGCCAGACTCGCAGTCACGTTTCGTTGCCGTCGGCCAACCCGTTTGGGTTAAGCCTCGCAACGCATCGTGCGGACGAGCCGAGGATCCAGGAGCAGTGAAGACTCCGACCCTGACGGCGTGGGGCTCGGCCGAACTCGCTGCACTGGCGGCGAGTCTCGACCGTGACCCCGACAACCGTTCGGATGTCGGATACACGGAAGGGATATTCGCCGGATGGAGTGCCTCGGCCATCGAACCCAGACCGATGCGATCGGCCGGGGTCGTCAGCTTCACGCTGACGGCCGCCACGGTCATCTTCTGCACGGTCATGGGGTTGCGAATGGCCATTGCATTCCTCCGACAAACAGTGTGGATCAGGCGATCCACGAGGTTAATGGGCTTAAGCTGTCGTCTTGTAACAGGTTAGAGTGAAGGAAACTTTCTGAACGCCGACTTCTTCCATAAACATCGCCCGAATCGGTCGAGTTTCGTGCGGCCGGGAAGTCTAACGCCTTCCCGCAGGTCTGACAACTCTTCCAGGGGATTTTTCACGGATTTCCCCTGACTTCCCAGGATCACTTTTGCGAACCTGAGATCATGTTACACCCCTCAGACGGCGTTCCCTATCAGGAGGTTCGCGCTTCGGAGCAGAATCTTTCGATCTTTTTCCAAAGTTGCCGTCGGGCGGCTCAGGCGTCATAGTGAAGAGACATCGCCATCACGTCAGGATGACGCGATCCCGAGCCATGGCTTCCTTCACGGCACCGAATGAATCTTCCCGCTTCCGAACTTGCTGGCGTCCTCGGCGTGTTGCCGATCGCGGCGTTCTCGCCAGGCCTGGCGGCGGGAGCGGCCGCGGCTGCGGTCGTGGTGCCGATCGTCATTCATCTCCTCTTTCGCAAACGCTATCGCGTCGTCCCCTGGGCGGCGGTGCGGTTCCTGATCGGCGCGGAGAAGCGGAATCGCCGCCGGATCGAGCAGTGGCTCCTTCTCGCGTTGCGAATCCTCGTCGTGCTGCTACCGCTTGCCGCGATGGCGGCGGCAACATCGTGGGCGGAGCCGCTCTGGCAGAGCGTGAAGCCCGGTGCGCTCGAGAGTGTCGCCCACGCGCCGCGGACGCATCACGTCCTGATTCTCGATGCCTCGTTCAGCATGGCAGCGCGAGGCGGCGACGCTCGCGAGGGGGCCACGCGCTTCGAGCGGGCCAAGGCTTTACTGCAGGAGACGATCGACCTCGCGAATACGGGGGATGGGTTCTCGCTGATCGTGCAAGGGGAATCGCCGGAGGTGGTGGTGCCGGGCCCGTCCAATGATGCGGGGAAGGTGACGGCAGAGCTAGAGAAGCTGCAACAGACGCATGGCAGCCCGGACCCGAACGCGGTGCTGGCAGTGGCGGCGGACGTGCTGGCGCGATCGCCTCGGGCGTATCCACGCCGACAGGTGACGTTGGCGACGGACCTGCAGCGGTCGAGCTGGGGTTCCACGCTGCCTCGCTCGGAGGAATCGCGGCCGGACGCCTGGCAGAAGCTGCTGAGCCGGGCGGATGTGGCCGTGCTCGACGTGGCCGGGGCGGATGTGGATAATCTCGCCGTGGTCGATGTGGCGTCGGTGAACCCGCTGCCGCTGGTCGGTTCGCCGATCGTGGTCACCGCCACGGTGAAGAACTTCGGCCGATCGGAACGTCAACTGGTGGATGTGGTCCTGGAGGTGGAGCGACCCGCTGGCACGGTGATGCCGCCGGCCCCGTCCGCGGAGATGGCGACACGGCGTATCGAGACGCTGCCACCGGGCGGCCAGGCGAGCGTCACCTTCGCGCTGGCTGGGCTGCACGCTTACCAGGCTCCCGGGCTCCACGTCGCACGGGTGAGGCTGGCCGAGGGGGACCAGCTCGTCGAGGACGATCGGCGTTCCCTTGTGGTGGATGTGCGCGAGGTGTTGAAGGCCGTGCTGGTCAACGGTCGATCCGACCCGGAACCGAAACGTCGTTCGAGCGAGTACCTGTCGCGAGCGCTGGCTCCCCCCGGTGCCCGGCCGGGGCTGGCACTCGCGAAGCCACGGACGCTGACGCCCAGCGAGTTCGCGGATCCGGCGATCGGTGATCTCTCCGACACGGACTGCGTCTTCCTCTGCGACGTGCCGACGATCACGCCCGCAATGGTGGCCCGCCTCGAATCGCACCTGAAGCGTGGCGGAGGAGTCGTCATCGGGCTGGGGCCGAACTCTGCCGCTCAGCGCGAGGAGTACAACCGACTCCTGTTCGCGGAGGGCAACGGCCTGCTTCCTGGCACATTGGGCGAAGTGGTGAGCACGGCTCCGAACGAGGCCGGGTTCCGGCTCGCGGCGGAATCGGACGCGTTTCAGCGTCCCCCGCTGGCGGCCTTTGCGAGCGACGCGGCCCGGGCCGGCCTTGCGACGGTGCCGGTGCGTTCTTACGTTCGCCTGGAAGCACCTTCCGCGGGGCGTGGCGAGCGACTCCTCTCCTTTGTTCCAGCCCTTCGACCCGCCGGCGAAGCGGACCCCTCACACCCGCCGGACCCCGCGGTCGTCACCTGGCCGCGCCACCGTGGGCGGGTCGTTGTGCTCACCACCACCTTCAACGCGGAGTGGACCGACTGGCCGCTTCTGCCGAGCTACCTGCCGTTCGTACACGAGGTGCTGCGCTTCGCGTCCTCCGCTCCGGACCACCACAATCTTCAGGTCGGCGACGCGATCGAGGAGTTCTTCCCCTCCGCAACCGTGGGGCTCATGGTGTCGCTTGAAGGGCCGGGCCGCATGGAGCGCCAGACCGTCTCGCTTCGCGAGGAGACGGGCTCCGTGCTCTTTGCGGAGGCCCGTCTCAGCGGCGAGTATCGCCTGGGGCTGGGCGCCGCGCGCGATCGCATCTTCGCGGTCCACGTCGCCAGTGCGAACTTTGCGGGCGGCTCCGAATCCGACCTGCATCGGCTCGGAATCGCCGAGATGAAGCGACTCGGCAACGTTCAGGTGGTGGCGAGCCCAGCGTCGATTCGCCCCGCAGCGGAAGCGGACGGAGGCACCATCGTGACGGCGCCGCGACCCTGGGGCCCTGCGATCGCGAGGACGATCGTCATCGGCGTTCTCGGTCTGTTCGTCCTGGAACTCCTGCTCGCCTGGCGGCTTGGCCCGGCGCGATCGCAAGGTGCAGGCGCTGCCGTCAAACCCGTGGCCCGAGCCTGGTGGCTGCGCTTCTTCAGCACGATCCTCGGGACGGTGGTGCTCGCGCTCGGGCTCGGAGCGCTTGCCATCTGGGTGCATTCGGAGTGGACCGGCCAATTGCTCGGCTTCCTGCCCGCGGAGGTGCGCAAACCCGTGGAGGAAGCTGCGGGCGTGCCGCTCGCCTCGCCAGGCGAAGGCACACGCTGGCGGCTCGAGGGCTTCACCGCCTTTGTGCGTGGCGGCACCCTGGACCGTCAGATCACCTTCGGCCTCGCGGTGATCGGGGCGATCCTGATCGTCGCTATCTACCTGCGTGAACGTCGGGCTGTGGACTCCGGCCGCCGTGTGGTGCTGCCGGCGATGCTAAGGCTGTCCGTGCTGCTCGTCACGATCTTCCTCGTGCTGCCGCAGCTTCGACTCGCCTTCGATCGCGAGGGCTGGCCGGATGTCGTGATCCTTCTGGATACTTCCGCGAGCATGAGCACCGTGGACGATCTCAAGGACCCTGCCGTGAAGGCGAAGGCGGCGGAACTCGCCCAACTCGCAGGCCTCACCGAAGTGCAGCGGCTGCGGCTTGCCCAGATCCTGTTGACGCGACCCGAGGCGGACTGGCTCGACCGCTTGCTCACGCGGCGACAGGTGAAGGTGCATGTCTACACGATCGCGGATCAGGCCCGGCGGCTCGCTTCCGCGGAGGAACTGACCGACGCCGCCGCTGTGCGTGAGGCGATGAAGGCCGCAGTCGCGGACGGGCCCGGCAGCCGGCTTGGCGATGGCGTGGAGGCGGTGCTGAAGGCGTTCCGGGGCGGATCGCTGGCGGCGATGATTCTCTTCACGGATGGCGTCACCACCGAAGGCAACGACCTCACAAAGGCAGGCCGTGAGGCGGCTCGCGATGGCGTGCCCCTCTTCCTCGTGGGGGTCGGCGATGCTCGCGAGAAGCCCAACCTTATTCTCTCGGACCTCCAGGCCGAGGAAGTGGTGACCGCCAACGACGAGATGGTGATCCAGGCTCGCCTCACCGCACGCGGCCCCGAGATTCCCGCAGCCGTGCCCGTGGTGCTTTACGAGAAGCGAGGCGACGGCCGCATCGAACGCGCCCGCACCTCCGTGCTGCCGGATGCCTCGGGCAACCCGGTTCCGTTCGAGTTGCGATTCACCCCCACGGAGCCGGGTGAGCGAACCTTCGTGATCGAAGTTCCGCAGCTGGCTGGCGAGACGGACCTCGAGAATAACCGGCTCGAGCGGGTCGTGATCGTCACGGAGTCTCGCCGGGCCCGCGTGCTGCTGATCGCGGGGTATCCGCGATACGAGTACCGCTTCCTGAAGGCCCTGCTCGAACGTGAGACGGACGCCCGTGGCGGCTCAAAAGCCGTGGACCTGAAGGTGCTGTTGCTCGACGCCTCCCGCGGCTGGGCCGAGACGGACCGCTCTGCGATTCCCGAGTTCCCCACGCGGGATCTGCTGTTCGAGTACGACGTGGTGATCCTTGGCGATGTGATCCCTCAGCAATTCGCGAGGCCGGTGCGGGCCCTCCAGGATCTTGCGGACTTCGTGACCGTCCGTGGCGGCGGCCTGCTGTTCATCGCGGGGGAACACGCAGGCGTTCGCGCGTACGGCGAGACCGCACTCGCCGACGTGCTGCCCATCACGCCCACGGACCAGGAGGCCCCGCGGATCGCCTCGGATTCGCAGACCATCGTCGACGGCTATCGCCTGCAGCCCTCGGCCACGGGCCTCACGCATCCCCTCTTTCGCTTCGCACCCAGCGATGACGAGAGCCGACGGATTGGTGCCGCGCTTCAGCCGATGTTCTGGTTCGCGACCGGTTACAAGCGAAAGCTCTCCGCGGAGGTGCTCGCCACGCATCCGGGCCGCCCGGCGGACGACGCAAGCCCCGGCGAGTTGCACCCCCTCGTGCTTCAGCAATTCGCTGGCACCGGCCGCGTGCTCTTCTTCGGCTTCGATGAAACCTGGCGCTGGCGATGGCGGCTGGAAGAGGAGCACTTCAACCGCTTCTGGAAGCAAGCGATCCGCATCCTCTCGCGATCCCGCATCGGCCGGATCGAACTGCGGACGGACAAACAGACGCCCTATCGGCGCGACGAGAAGATCACGGTGACGGTCCGCTTCCCGGACGATGCCCCCGCGCCGCCCGCGGATGCGGCGGTGCGAGTGGCGGTTCAGTACACGCCGACGGTACGCAGCGATGGATCGCGGGGCGATGCCGAGACGAGCGAGCTTCGCTTCACGCGAGTCGAGGGCAGCCGTGCGACTTTCCAGGCCACGCTGACGCGGACGCCGGAAGGGGCGTACCAGTTCTGGCTGACGGAGCCGGAAACGCCAGCCCCGCGTCCGCGTGCGGAGGCGAAGGTGCTTCCGCCCCGAGGCGAGTTGGACGAGTTGGACCTGGATCGCGCGGGGATGCTGCGAGCCGCGGCAGAGTCGCACGGGAAGTTCTACACGATCGCGGATGCGGACCAGGTGATCGACGACCTGCCGGACGTGCCGCGCGTGCCCTTGAACCAGCCCTGCCCGCCTCTGCCGCTGTGGAACCAGCCGCTGATGTACGCCCTGTTGGCGGCCCTGCTGGTGAGCGAGTGGCTTTTGCGGAAGCGGGAACGCCTGTTATGATCGGCGAAAGCCCCAGGAGCAACCGATGGCCCTGATCTTGCGGCCGCCGACGAATCGCGAGTCGCTCACCGAATCCCTTCACGACCTCGGCCGTGCTCGTCGCTTCGTCGCGATCGCCACGGCCGGGCTGCGCCAGCTCGCGTTCGTCCTCGGCGCGGCCCTGGTCGTTGCACTGCTGGATGCCAGCTTCCACCTCTCCCCACTGACACGAGGCGTCGGGCTCGTCGGCATCCTCACCCTGGCCGGAGTGCTCTTCGTCCGCACCCTGCGGCCCGCACTGCGACTGCGAACCGACTCCCTCACCATTGCACTCGATCTCGAAGAACGATTTCCCCGCCTCAATGACGCCCTCGGCAGCGCCGTCTCCTTCCTCGAGCGCGAGGACGCTCCCAATCCCTCCGCTGTTTCGCCACGCATGCAGCAAGCGGTGGTGAAGCGGGCGCATCGACTCGCCGAGCGGTACAACTTCCGCGAGATCATCGCCAGCGGGCGGCTCTGGCGAGCCTTCTGGATCAGCGCGATCATCCTCTTCACGGTGGCGTCACTCGTCTTGATCTTTTCGCAGAAGGCGATGATCGCCGTAATTCGCCTCGCGGACCCGTTCGGGTCGCATCCCTGGCCGCCGCGAACACAAATCCGCCTGGTCGTTCCCGAGGTGTTCCCCGCTCGCACCGCCCTTGGAAATCGCTTCGACCTGCGATTCGAACTGCTGGGCGAGATCCCACCCGAAGCGATCCTTCATGTGCAGCCCAGCCATGGCGGCAGCTTCACGAAGGCGGTCCCGCTCTCCCACGAACAGGCCGGCGACGCCGACTCTCGCGACGTGGCAGCGAGCCTCGAGGGCGGTCAGGTGGCGGGGAGCTTCCAGTTCCGCATCACCGCGAACGATGGCGACACCGGCTGGCAGTCCGTGGTCGCCGCTCCGCCGCCGAAGCTCATCCCGCGTGACGGCCGGGCGTCGCCTCAGGTTCACGCGGAGTTCCCGCTTTACACCCGACTGCCCGCGATCGATCTCTCGGACGGTCTCGGTGTCGTCGATGCTCCCCTGGGCACCACGTTCACGCTCCGCGCCGCCTCGGACCTCCGCCTCGCTTCCGCCACGCTCACCTATCTCGGCGATCGGTCCGCGATCGAGCGAGCCGCCCCGGCCGCATTCGTCGGCCTCACGCATCCCCTGGCCGCACTCGGGGCTCGCATTCTCGCCGCCGCCATCGATCGCGATTTCCCTGTTGCAATCGGCCCGGATCGCCGCACGCTCGACCTCACGTTCCGCCCCTCGCTCTCCGGGCTTTACGGCCTGCGAATGGAGGACGAATCCGGGATCGTCGGCACCCGTCTGCTCGAGTTTCGCCTGCAACCCGATCCGCTGCCTCAGGTCGTGCTCGCGTCTCCGGCGCCCGGACGAGATCCGGAGCTTCTCGCTCCGGATGTCGCCGTGGTGTTTGAAGTCTCCGCGGAGGACCGCATCTTCGCCCTCCGGCGGACTTTCCTCGAATATCGCTTCCACAAGGACGAGCCTTTCCGCGAATGGCGGCTCCACGATGGCGTCGCCGCCCGGGCTTCCGAGGCGGCCCTTGGTGGCGGTTGGTTGCTGGTCAGCGATCCTCGCGTCACACGCCTCGACCATCGCCTGACGATTCGCCTCGCCGATTTCCATCACCCGGACGGCAGCCCGCCTCGCCCCGGCGACACACTCCACATTCGAGCCGCGGCCGACGACTGGGACGACGTCCTGGCCGTGAAGCCGCCGGGGCGGAGCGCGGAGATCGAACTTCGCATCGCAGCGCGAGAAGGGATCGACGCCATTTTGCAGAAGGAACTCGCCGACCTTCGCAAGTCGCTGGTGCAGCTACGCAGCCAGCAGCGCGAGGCCCGTACTCTCACGAAGGACGTGAAAACCGAGGCCGACGGCTCGATCCGCCCCGAGAACCGTGACAAGCTCCTGAACGCCGAGCAGCTTCAGAAGCAGATGGAGGGTAAGGTCGGTGATCGTCGCGATGGGATGCGTGCCAGGGCGGAGCGGCTTCGCGACACGACTCGCATCAACAACCTGCCTCGCGGGTCGACACGTGAGCGGGTCGAGTCTGTCGCGGAAGGACTGGGACGGCTCGCGGATCGTGAGCTTGGTTCCATCGAACCGCTGCTCGGCGAAGCCCGCCAGGCCGGCAACGCTCCCCGGCCCGGCTCCGCTGCGATCGTGGCCGATCGGCTTGCGAAGGCGGACCGTCGCCAAAAGGCGATTGAAGAATCGCTCGACGGACTGCTCGAACAACTGGAGCAGTGGGGCAGCGCGGGCGAGATCGCCGGCGAAGCGCGCGGGCTTCGCGATGCGATTGATCAGCAGGCCCAGCGAACGGCCGAGCTTGGCGGTCGCGTGCCGGATGGGCGATCGCCGGATTCGCTTAGCCCGGCAGAGCGGCAGGAACTTGAGAAAGCAGCGGGTCGGCTCGATCAGTTGGCGGAGCAGGCCGGCGGGCTGATCGCTCGCGCGGGCCGATTCGCGGAGGAACGGCAGGCGAAGGCGAACGACGCCGCCACCACGAAGGACTCCGCGGCGCAGTCAAAAGCCGAGGCGGAGGCGCTGCGAGCCGGCGTCCAGGCCGCGGGCGGTCAGGCCCTGCCGGACGAATTACGCAAGGCCGCCCAGGCGCTTCGTGCCAACCGCACCGGCGAGGCCGGCGCGAGCCAGCAGAAAGCCGCCGAGCGAATCGGCGCCCTTGGCGAGGCCCTCCTGCCGCCCCCCGCGGCGAATGTGGAGCCCCCATCAATCGCTGCTCGCCAGGCGGCCGATCGCCTCGATTCCCTGGCCGAAGCGCAGGACGAACTCCGCAAGAAGGTTCGCGAGGCCGCGGCCAATCCCGATCCGGTCGCACGCCAGGAAGAGTTGCAGCGGCTGGCACGCGAGCAGGATCGCCTTCGTGACGATGCAAAGGAAATGCTCCAGAAACTCCAGCGACGCAAGGCGGATGACGCAGCCCGCGATCTTCAGGCCGCGATCGATCAGATGGAGGCCGCACGCGACGATCTCGAAAAAGGCCAGCCCCCCGCGCAACCCCAGGGAGACGCGATCGATCGCCTCGAACAGGCTCGCGATCGACTCGACCGCGAAAAGGGACCGGAGCCGGCCGAGCTTTCGCGAGAGAACCGACGCAAGCTGGCGGATCAGGTTCGCAGCCTTCGCGATCGCCAGGCCGAGGGGGTGAAGGAACTGGAGCGGATCATCAGCGAAGCCCTGCGGATGAAGGCCTGGACGCGCCCGCTTCAGGCGAGCCTGGATGACCTCGCGGGCCGTGAACGCACCCTCGCGGAGGATGTGCGAACGCTCAATGACAAGCGCTTCCAGTCGGAACCAGTGATCCAGCGACTGTTGAAGGAATCGTCCGAGGCGATGGACCGTGCGAGTCAGCGGATTGGCGATCGCATCGAGGACATCATCGCCGCGGATGCGAACGCCGGCTTCGATGCGAAGGTCGAAGCCGCCGCCGCCGATCGCCTCCGCTCGCCGCTGAGCCTGGCGCTTCGCCGACTCGACCAGTTGCTTGAAGCGCTCAAGCCAGGCGATCCGCCCGCGAAGCCGAAAGCGACAGAGCCGATGGACCCCGGTGGCGACGAGCCGCCTCCCATGGCCAGGGCTGGCGAGGACGATGGCAGTGTGATCCCACCGCTCGCCGAGTTGAAGATCCTGCGATCGCTTCAAGCGGAACTGAACGAACGCACCGCCGGCTTCGCGAAGGACCATCCACCAGGGGCGAACCTGACCGCGGACGATGGCGATGAACTCAAGGCCCTGGAGCATGCCCAGCGTGAGATCGCGAGCCTGTTCGAGGCGATCAGCGGAAGACATTGAGGCACGGATACTTTCGCACCGGCGAGACGACGGTGCCACAGTCTGAAGCCGACGGGACACTGCGAGGGATGTGGAATGGAGACGTGGATACGAAGCTCTCTCTCAACGGTAATCCTGTTTTTTGTCTCGGCCTTGAACGCGGCCGAGCTTGCGCCACCGCCTCGCCTGGTGGGGCCGCCGACGGCGGACGATCCCGCGGAGACCGTCGAACGCATCATTCGCAAGGCGCGTGAAGTTGGTGATCGCCTTGAAAAGCTGGACCCCGGCAGCGACACTCGCGTGACGCAGGGCGACATTCTCCGCGATATCGAGTCGCTCATCCGCGAGCAGCAAAACCCGCCGCCTAGCCCTCCGCAAACACCACCGCAACCAATGCCCGACCCGATGTCGAAGAACGACAAGAGCGAGAAACCGCCAGGCGGGTCGCCACCGATGCCGAAGAACGAGAGTCCGCCGAAGGGGTCGCCGCCGGGCCTTCCTTCGGAGTCGCAGGATCCTCCCAAATCGAACCCTCCGCCAGCGCGAGTCCAACGGAATCGACCACAACCCGGCGGGGAGAAAAAGCCCTCGCCGATGCCCGACCCGATCGCGGGCCAGGAGAAGGAACCGAAGACAAAACCGGGAGGGCAGGCACCTTCCAGCACCGTGGCGAGCAAGGTGGCGCCGAAGATGTTGCTACCGCTGGAGGGGGATGTGGAGAAGGATGTATGGGGCCACCTGCCCGAGCAGTTACGCAAGCAGGTGAGCCAGTACTATCGCCAGGAGTTCATGCCGCAGTACGCGGAACTCCTGCGACAGTATTACGCCTCGCTCGCGGAGCGTGAGGGAAAGCGGTGAAGTCGTTCCGGGTCGCGTCGATCATTCTTGGGGAGGGTTTGCCATGCAACTGGGTTTCGTCAGCGCGATTCTCGCGGATCTGAGCCTTGAGGAAGTCTTCGCCTTCGCGGCGGATGAGGGCTTTCCGTGCGTCGAACTCATGTGCTGGCCCCGAGGCAAGGCCGATCGACGCTACGCGGGCGTCACGCATCTGGACGTCAGCGACTTCACCGAGGAGACGGCAGCCCACGTCCGTGATCTCGTTCGCATCCACGGCGTCTCGGTCTCAGGCCTCGGTTATTATCCGAACCCGCTCGACCCCAACCCCGAGCACCGGGCGATCGTGAGCGAACACCTGAAGAAGGTGATGCAGGCGGCGAAGCAGATCGATGTGAAGGTGGTGAATACGTTCATCGGCCGCGACCCTGCGAAGAGCATGGACGCCAACTTTGAACTCTTCCTCCAGGTGTGGCCGACCCTGCTGAACGAAGCCAAGTCTCTTGGCGTGAAGGTGGGAATCGAACACTGCCCGATGCTCTTCACGAACGACGAGTGGCCTGGCGGCAAGAACATGGCGATCAACCCGGATTGCTGGCGCAAGATGTTCGCTGCGTTCCCGGATGGAACGCTTGGCCTTAACTTCGATCCGTCGCACCTCATCTGGCAGTTCATCGACACGCCGCGAGCCCTGCGTGAGTTCGGCTCGAAGATCGTCCACGTCCACGCCAAGGACGAACGCATCGATCGCGACCGCCTGCACGATGTCGGCGTCACCGGGTTCGGCTGGCATCAGCCCAAGCTTCCGGGTCTGGGTGATGTGCCCTGGGGCCCCTTCTTCGCGGCCCTCACCGACACGGGTTACAACGGGCCGGTCTGCATCGAGGTGGAAGACCGTGCTTACGAGGGCACCCTTGCCAATCGCCGACGAGCCCTTCGCCAGAGCAAGCGATTCCTGGAACAATTCGTGGGCTAATTCTGCAAGACCTCGTTACGCCAGGATGTCCTTGAGCAGGGTCGCTCGACGGCGTGGCAGCCGAGATCGTCCGTGCCGCCATAGGCCGTGCCGCCCTTGATGCCGCCACCCGCAAGCCAGACGGAGAAGCCGTACGGGTTGTGGTCGCGGCCGTCGCTGCCCTGGGACGTGTGAAGGAAGTAGTTCCCCTGGGCGTGCTCGCTGACCTTGGTCGTCAGGGAGCGGATGACGGCGAGTTCATCGGCAACCTTCGCGATCTCGGGGAACATATCGCTCACGGGCAGACCGCTTTGGCCGCGCGGGGCGAACGCCCACGGCGAGCCCATGATGTTGCCGTTGTTGCTGTTCGCCCGGCTTTTCGGGCCCCTTCGCGATGGCGGGCGGGCTCGCACCGGGTAACTTCTTCGCGATCGCGTCCGCCTCGGCCATCCAGAGCTTTTCGAGTTCGCCTTTGACGCGAGCCTTCGCCAGCGCGAGGTCCGCGTGCGCCTGGCGGAAGCGAGCCGGATCATCGATCGTGACCTGACCGGGCCGGCTGCTGCCGAAGATGCCGTAGAGGGCGTAGAAGTCTCGCTGGCCGATGGCGTCGAACTTGTGATCGTGGCAGCGAGCGCAGGAAGCGGTGAGGCCCAGGAAGGCCTTCGAGACGACGTCGATCTGGTTGTCGACCGTCTTCACCTGCTCGTCCAGCGAATCGACCGGTTGATAGCCATGTTCGACCATGCGGAAGTGGGCGGGGCCGATCATCGACTCGTTGAGCCCCTCGGCCGCGTTGATCCGGGGGTCGGGGAGAATGTCACCTGCGATCTGCTCGCGCACGAAGCGGTCGTAAGGGACATCGGCATTGAAGGCCCGGATGACGTAATCGCGGTACCGCCAGGCAAAGGGCACGGCGGGGTCGCCCTCGCTGCCGTGAGATTCCGCGTAGCGCATCACGTCCAGCCAGTGGGTCGCCATGCGTTCGCCGAAGCGAGGCGAGGCGAGCAGGCGATCGACCACCTTCTCGTACGCGGCTGGTGACATGTCCTTGAGGAATGCCTCGATCTCCGCGGCCGTCGGCGGCAGGCCCGTGAGGAGGTACGTCGCCCGGCGAAGCAGCGTGGCACGATCCGCCTCGACCGTGGGCTCGATTCCGAGGGCGGCCTGCTTCGCGCGAACGAAGCGATCGATGGGGTTCGCCTGCCACTCTGGCTCACGAACTGTTGGCGGGGGAACGACCTTGATCGGCTGCCAGCTCCAGTGCTTGCGACGCTCGGCAAGCGTCGCGGCCCAGTCGGAGCTACGGACAACGGGCTTCGCAGCGTCGTTGCCGCGAGGGTCCGGAGCGCCGGCGGCGATCCACTTTGCGAAGTCCGCGATCACCGCGTCCGGCAGCTTCCCTTCGGCGGCATGTGGATGTCGCCATCGTACTTCAGCACCTTCAGCAGCAGGCTCTCGCCGGGGTTCTTGAGATCGAGAAGGGCGCCGCTGTCCCCGCCTTTTCGAAGGGCGTCGCGTGTATCCAGAGCGAGGCCGCCCTTGAGCTTCCCCGCCTGGGCGGAGTGGCACGAGAAGCAATGCTCGACAAGGGGGACCTTACACTTGCTGAACTGGCGTGTGGCTTCGGACTGTGGCACCGGTGAGACTCCACAGTCCGAAGCCACTTTCACCATACTCCACCGCCAGGTCGCACGATAGTCTCCTGGATCACAATGTCAGGTGTCATCCCGTGGCGTTCAAGGCCTTGCTGCCGAACTCGCTGCTTGCCAGCAGCAGGATCGTCATGCGTGCCACGGAGACCTGGCGGTTCACCAGGAGGTTCACCCAGTGGCTCACGTCGCTCGGTGTCGCTTCGCGATGGAGGAACTGCACGAAGACATCCTGCACCGCTCGTGCGTACGCCTCGCTGGAATACGCGAGCGCGAACGCCATCTGGAACCGGGTGCGCGTGGCGAGGTAGTTGTTCCAAAAGACAAGGTCGGCCGAGTTCGCGGTGCGGCCGAGGATGTCGTTGAACAAGCCGGTGATGTACAAACTGTTCGAGGCGTGCGAGGTCGTGTACTCATTCGCCGCCACGAGCTGGGACACGAGCCATTCCGGCTGAAGGCCGCGACGAAGCTGATCGGACCAGAAGGCGATGCCCCCCGCGTCGGCCGGTCGCTTGAGGATCGAGCGGTAGATCTGATCGACCTGGAAGGCCAGCTGTTCATCGCGGTTGTAGATCGAGGTCGCGTAATCGATGCGGTTGAAGCCGCTGTTGAGAGCGTTGACGTGATAGGCGACCTCAGCGGTGCTGGGGTCGTGATTCAGGAGTGAACGAAAGACGTTGTAGACATACGCGGTGTTCGAGTCGGCGAACGTGGCGGCGAAGAGGTTCGGCGTGGTTCGCGTCGGGAAGATCGGCGAAATGAGCCGATGCCCCAGGTCGACGACAAGCGGATTGTTGCTGGTGGTGAGGTTGACCGTCAGCGACCCCGCGGCCGCGGCACCGGTGAGGGCCGTGCTGCCGAACCGCGCCTCGCGAAGCGTGTAGTTGCCGATCGCGAGGTTGTTGAAGAGGTACGCACCGTTGGCATCGGTCACTCGCGAGGGCTCATTGCCATCGAGTGCGCCGTTCTTGTTCAGGTCCAGGTAAACGGTGAATCCGCTAAGGCCGCGTTCGCCCGTGTTCTTCGTTCCGCTGGCGTTCACATCGAGATAGCTGGTCCCGCGGATCGTCCCCGTGATGGCCGGCGGCGGCGGAGGTGGGGGCGGAGGGGGCGGCGGCACGGTCGGCGGGCTGATGGCGAATTGTGAGACGAGCATGACGTACGCCGCCTGCACGTAGATGCCGTGCTCGTTGACCTCCCAGGGGTTCTCGGTGTCCTGGCGGGCGGCGTTCCACACCGTGTTCCAGTCGCGGTACGCCTTCATCGGCGGCATGCCGTAAGGCGGGCTGATCCACGAGCGCGTGAAGAACTGGTTCGGCCCCGCGACGACATAGCCCGGGGCGGGGCCGTAGGTCGAGTTCGCACCGTCGTACTTTGCGGAGCCGTCCGGCCACCAGGAGTGGTAGACCTCCATCGGGCTTTTCTCCGCGCCGACGTTGGCACCCCTGGTTCCTGTGTTCGAGAGATACGTGTACGCCAGCGGATTGCGGCCGTGGAAGTAGTGGAGGTAATCCTCCGCGGTTTTGCGGTACAGGGTGCGATCGGCTGTGGTGCCGACGCCAAGCTGGACGCCGTAAAGCAGCAGCTCCGCCCACTGGGACTTCAATTGATTGGAGCCCCAGGTGTAATGCCCGTCCCACATATAGGCCATGTAAGGATCGCCGGCCTGGTTCGGCAGGATGTTCCAGTCGATGGCGTTCTTCACCGCGGTCTTGATCTCGTTCACGATGGCCGTGGAGGCGCCCGGCGTGCTCGCGTACGTGATCAGGGCGTGGTTCAGGTCCGTGGCGAGCGACGCATCCAGGACGTTGCTGATCAGCGGCTGGAAGCCATTCTCGGCGAGGTTGGCGTTCTTGTAGTTCGTCTCGAAGTAGGTCTTATACGTGGCGTTGCCGGTGAGCTTCCAGAGTTCGGCCGCGGCGAGGACGCGGACCCGGCGATCGGCGTTCGCGTTCGAGCCGCCATCGGCTGCGGCGAGGTTGCCGCCGTCCTGGCCGCTCGCGGGCATCATGGAGGGCGTGGCGGTAAGGTACGCCCAGGCTTTCTCGGCGGCGGCCCGCAGCGTGGCGGCGTAGCTGGAGTCGAAGGGGGCGAACACTCGCGACGCATGAGCGAACGACGCCGCGGCCGAGGCGGTGGCCCACGTCGTGGCGGCGGTGTAGTAATGCGCCTGCGTGTCCGTCTCGGGCGTGGGGGCGATGTCGTAGCTCGTCTGGCCGACGCGGTTGAGTACGCTGCCGTTCGTCAGTTGCATCTTCAGCAGCCAGTCGGTCTCCCACCGCACCGTGTCGAGGATGTCCGGCACCGCGTTGCCGCTCTCGGGGAGGTTCCAGTTGTCCCCGAAGGCCGTGGGGTTCCATTCGTACGCCTTGAGGAGATCCCAGAGCGGGACCGTGGTGAAGCTGACGTACTTGTTGTAATCCCCGGCATCCCACCAGCCGCCGGAGACATCGCGAGCCGTGCCGGCCTGAGGCGTGGAACCGACGATTTGCAGGGCGGTCTTTTCCGAGACGTGATCCACGCCACGGCTCCAGTTGCCCGCGAACTGAGCGGGCAAGGCGCTGCCGCTTCGCTGATAGTAGAAGACCCTTCCCGCCGTCGTGAGCAGCGGGTTGAAAATGTCCGATTGGATCGAAAAGGCATAGGAGCGGAGGTTGTTCGTGGGGTCGTAAACATAGTAACTGCCGGGCGTGGTGAGGGCGGAGAAATCCCCCTGCCAGGCCCGATCGCCGGACTGATCATCGACGGCTCCGCCATTCCACTGGGTGACGTTCCCTGTGAAAACGACGCCATCATCGCTGACCCGGCGAACCTGGAACGTGGGCCCGGGAGTGTAACTGATGGCTGCGTTCTGGCCGTTCACGGGATCGGCGAACACGATCACCTTGGCCGAGTCCGGCCGCCAGCCGATCTGGTCGACGAGGATTTGTTCGGTGATCACTCCGGCCGGCGTGAGTCGGTCTTCGAGCGGAGTGACGCTGAGCATGGCCCGTCGCAAGCGGCGCATGGCAAATCCTTCCAAAGGCGGCGCGGAATCGCCGCGGAGATGCGAGAAGGAAATCGAGGGCGCGAGTCGCGGCCAGGACGGGGATGGTCGCACCCGAGTTCTAGCCCGCGAACCAAGCCCCTGCAAACGGAATCGGTGCACCGAGGAAAGATGGGCGTCTCGCTTCCGCCCGAAACCTGAAAAGCGATCTCGCGAGGGGAATGTTTCGCCTCGGGCAGGAAAAGATTTTGAGCCGCGAGGCGGAGTCTTATCGACGAAGCACGGCGGCGCGAACGTCCATGAAATCGCTTTCCTCCTGGCAATTCAGAAGCTATCCTGCTGGAACCACTACAACAATTGGGACTCAGAAGGAGGAGATCGCCATGATTCGTGTCGTCACTGCTTGCCTATTCGCCGCCATCGGCGTGGGCACCCTGGCTTTCGCTCAGCCAGTGCCGCCGCCGATCGCGCAGGATCAGCAGGTCCACAAGTCCACGCCGTCGAAGGGCGTTCCCGCCGTCGGCGTGCAGTTCCGCAGCGATCTGGGCCTGCCGCTGCACTCGCTCACGACACTCGGCGGCCGCATCGACTCCGCCCGGCGCACCGGCGACCCCGTCGCCCTGGCCCACGCGGCCAGCGAACTCAAGGTGGCCGAGAAGGTTGCTGGCAAGAACTCCAAGCTCACCTCCTCCCAGGTGCTCGGCGAGGCCGCTCAACTCGCGAAGCTTCGCCGCCAGGATGCCGAGCTCCAGTCCGTGCTCGCAGTTTCCGACCACGTCGCACTGGAATCCGAGCAGGTGATGGAGCTCAAGAAGCTCATCGAGATGAACAAGGCCGAGGCGTCCAAGCTGCCCGCCAGCGAGGAACCCAAGCCCGGCGAGATCCGCAAAGTGATCGTGAACAACTACAGCACCCAGTACATCGACATTCAGATCAACGGCTACCTCCGCGGCCAGGTGCTCCCTGGCCGGTCGAAGACTTTCACCATCGAGCAGATGTGGAACCCCATCATCGTCAAGGGCTGGGGCGACGCGGATGAAACGACCTTCGGCCCAATCCAGCTGAACGGCCGCTTCGGAACCTATACCTGGAATATCAACGGCGATTCAGCCCTGCCGAATACGCCGTGATCGCTTCATCTTGAATGCCGGGCCGATTCTTCGACGCCCACTGTCTCACACGGAACACCTGGACTCTCCCCACGCACGAGCACCATCCATGTCGAATCACAACCACGGCCATGATCACCAAGGCCACGATCATCAGGGCCACGATCACTCCCATTCGCACAAGCCGGCTTCAAGCGGCGGCCTCGCCAAGAACTGGAAGGTCTGGCTGGTGATCGGCCTCATGCTGCTGGGCATGCTCATTTATATCCTGACGCTCGACGAGTCGATCCAGCCAGCGCGATAGCCCGGCCTGGTGCTGAGAACGGGCGGCACACTCAATGGCCGTTCGGCAACGGAACTCCCCCTGAGAGAATCTCCCATGAAGACTCGATCCGTTCTGCTGCTCTCGCTTCCCCTGGCGGGGCTCGTGCTGGCCGCCACACTGGGTCTTGGCACCTCATCCACCTCGGCCCAGCCTGCGAAGGCACCTTCCACGAACGCAGCCGCCGAGGCGGAACTCGTGAAGAGCGCCGAGAAGTTCATCGATGCCTTCGGTAAGGGCGACGCCAGGGCTCTCGCCGGCAGCTGGAATGTGGACGGCGATTACACCGGGCCCACCGGTCTTCGCCTCGTCGGCCGCGACGCCATCGAGAAAACCTTCGGGGAGTTCTTCGCCGAGAACAAGGGTGTGACCCTGCGAATCGACGTTGCCGGTTATCGCTTCCCCACCCCGGATGTCGCCATCGAGGACGGCACCAGCACCCTCGTCTACCCGGGCGGCATTGCCCCGAGCAGCACGCGATACACGAACATCCACGTCAAGAAGGATGGCCTGTGGCTGCTCGAAAGCGTGCGAACCTCGCCGTACACCCCGCCGTCGAACCACCAACACCTTCGCAGCCTGGAGTGGCTGATCGGCGAATGGGCCGACGACGTCAAGGATGGTGAGGCCTCCGCAATCTCCTTCTCGTGGACCGAGAACCAGAACTTCCTCGTCTCGCACTTCCACACCGCGATCAAGAATGCCCTCGTCGCCAGCGGAACCCAGTGGATCGGCTGGGATCCGACCGCCAAGACCGTGCGGTCCTGGATGTTTGAATCTCACGGCGGCTTCGGCAGCGGCAACTGGACCAAAGAAGCAGGCAAGTGGATGATTCGCGCCAGCACCACCCTGCCGGACGGCAAGGTCACCACCGCGACGAACATCGTCACTCGCGTCGACGCCAACACTCTGACCTGGGAAGTGAAGGACCGCCTGCTTGACGGCAAAGCGCTCCCGGAAATCAAGCCGGTGACCATGAAGCGCGTCGGAGGCCCGTGAAGGCATAGCCACGTCGCGGCCACGCACAAGGTCTCGGTTTCCACGTTCGGAGTCCCACCATGATTCGCAACGCGATCCTCGCCTTCTCGATGCTGGCCGCGTGCTCGACGGAGGCCTTCGCCTGGGGTGCGGCCCATGCGGGGTACACGCATGTCGGCCCTGGCGGCGCTTATCACGTCGGCACCACCACTCGCGTCGGGCCCTATGGCGGCGCTCAATCTTCGACCCACGTGAGTGCCGTGGGGGCTGGCGGCTATCGCGCCAACTATTCCACCGGCGCTGCCGTCCGCCCGAACGGTGCCACCGCGGGTTATAGCTCCGGCTATCGCGCTGGCCCTGGTGGCGCCGCGGGCTACAGGGCTGGTGTCTACCGCGCTCCCTGAACGACCGTGGCGAGCCGTTTCATAGCTCATGAGGCTCATCGACACCGGTCGACCTGGCATCGTGCGACTCGCGTTTGGCGGGGATGGTCGGCTGTTGCTCGCCACTGCGACCGACCACGATCTCACCGTCTGGGACTGGGTCGCCGGCGAAGCGGTCCTCAGCCTCGCCCGTTGCTCGCTCGATGCCCAGCCGGCGCTTTCCGCCGATAGCCGCTTTCTCGCGTGCTTCGCTCCGGACTTTCGCGTTCATCGCACGGATCGCCAGCCACCCCTCGTCACCCCTTCTCGCGGCGAACCTGGCAGCGGTGAACTTGTCGGCGGCGCCGCCTTCTCGCCGGACGGCAAGTCGCTCGTCGCCACCCAATATGCCCATCCCTTCGATCGCTACACCTCGGGCCGGTTGGTTCGCTGGTCCACCTCGAACTGGCAGCCTCAGCCCGGCTTCGCGATCTGGCCGCCGTTCGATCGCCTTGCCTTCGATCGGGGCGGCCAGTATCTCGCAGGGATCAACCCCGTCCGCTTCGAGCTCCGCTTCGCCGTGAGCGGCGGGCTCAACGGCTGGGCCGTCCCCGGGGCCAACGTCCGTAGCCGACAGATGCATCTCACCTTCGCTCCCGGCGGCGGCCAGGTTGCCTTCGGCTGGCATACCGAGCTTCACATCATGGACGTGGGGCCAGGCAAGGTGGTGAAGGTGATTTCCGACATGAAGCAGGCCTTCCGCGATGTCGCCTTCACGGCCGATGGACGTCGGCTCGCCACCGTCAGCGACGATGGCACCATCGCGTTCCACGACATGCAGACCTGGAAGATCACCCAACGATTCGACTGGAACTCCGGTCCACTTCGCTGCCTCGCCTTCTCGCCAGACGGGGCCTGCGGCGTCTGCGGAACCGTCGATGGCAAACTCATCATCTTCGACATGGAGGAATGACTCTCCCGCGAGTCAACGCCCCCCCCTTTGCCGCTTGCGGCGGATCGCTGCAGAGCGCGGCCGCTTGAAGGGATCGAAAAAGAAACCCTCGTGTTCCTCACGAGGCCTCGGCGCTCCACATCGCCAGGCCGCAAGCGGCACCTCTTTCCCCATCACTACTCCTGGGGTAGCACGCTCCAGCTCAGGGGCGTCGTGCGGATCATCGCCTTGGCGGCTTCGAAGGTGCGGCCGACCTCCTCGGGCGACGTCTCGGCCAACACTTTCTCGGTGATGCGGACGCCAGCTTCGAGGATCGGCCGCGGCTTGCGGAAGAGCCGCTCACGTTGCAGACCCATCACCTGAATCACCACGCCATTGGTGCCCATCCGCTCGTGCATCGACTTCTTGAAGGTCGGCAGCTGGGACGAGACCACGAATGCAAGGAACTCCAGTCGGGCCGCCTGAGCGGGACCGTCGCCCCCGGCCTCGCGTTTGAGCTGGGCATTTTCGCGAAGGAGGCGGGCGATCTCCTTGTCGCTCGCGGCGGTGTCAAGCGTGTCGCGAAGGAGAATCGCCATGGGGCGCGAAAGAGCGATCTGAAAGCCGCCCGGTGACGGGAACAGCTGGACCGCAGGAACAGCCAGCCGCGGTGCGGGAGCGGTTTCGAGTGTTGGCGCCACGGCCTGTCGTTCCTGCCTGGCA
>Ga0105046_10004758_pt1 | contig 21573 bp, 19 predicted proteins | sample MAT03_FD_78385 | JGI IMG/M metagenome (GOLD analysis project Ga0105046, IMG submission 78385) | Freshwater microbial communities from Lake Fryxell liftoff mats and glacier meltwater in Antarctica - MAT-03 (megahit assembly) | ecosystem: Environmental > Aquatic > Freshwater > Ice > Liftoff...
CGCCGGCTCAGGAAAGATACACGATCGACGTGGGCGGTTCGTTCGAACGGACCGGCCAAACGCAATGGGTGGGGACCAGTAAGGATGGCATCCAGCTCCGTTTGGAGGAAGTCAAGCGAGAGAAAGAGGGATTCATCATCCTTTATGAAGCCCCCCAGAAGAGGTACTACTCGATTCCAATTGCCGGCGGCAATCTCTTTACCAGGCTCGAAAACGAAAACAACTGGACAACGTTGCCGCTCAAGCTCAAGAAGGAATGAGACCATCGGGAAAAGAAAAGATGTACCGTTGAAAGTGAAATGTTTTTTTTCGTCGTTGGTGATGACGGCAGGGGTGGTTTCTCGCGTTGGGTGATGTCGGACAAGGCGCACCGGTAGCGTGATCGTGGGGAGGCACGGGTAACAGCGGTTCGAGTTTATGGCCAGCGGGCGCTCAACGGGTTCCAATTACGGGTTCCCCTTCTCTGTTCCGTGGGAACCAGCAAATGGGACGCAGCTCTTTTTTCTTGTACGGACTAAAAAGTAGCCGAACGAACCGGATCCGGCTTGAAAAGATCTGCGTCCCGTTTTTATTTTGCCCTATCCCGCCGGATCGTTCGCTTCCCGTTTCATGGACGCCTTGATGCCCGCGACCAAGTATTCGCGATTCAACTTGGTGATGAACTGCACGCTGATGTTCTTGGGGCAGGCGGCTTCGCATTCGTATTGATTGGAGCAGTGGCCGAAGCCTTCCTTGTCGTGCTGCTCGATCATTTTCAGCACCCGTTCCCGGCGTTCGGGCATTCCTTGCGGCAAGCTTGCCAGGTGAGATACCTTGGCCGCGACGAAGAGCATCGCCGATGCATTCTTGCACGATGCGACACAGGCCCCGCAGCCGATGCACTCCGCCGCATCCATCGCGGTGTCGGCACTCTGTTTTGGCACCGGAATAGAGTTGCCGTCCGGGGCGCCGCCCGTGGCGACGGAGACGTAGCCGCCCTTCTGAATGATGCGATCGAACGCGCCGCGATCGGTGATCAGATCGCGAATCACTGGAAACGCGGCGGCACGCCACGGTTCGATGGTGATCTCTTCCCCATCGCGAAAGTGCCGCATGTGCAGTTGGCAGGTGGTGGTGCCGCGCTCCGGGCCGTGCGGCATGCCATTGATGACCAAGGCGCAACTGCCGCAAATTCCCTCCCGGCAATCGTGATCAAACGCGATCGGTTCTTTACCTTCGACGATGAACCGCTCGTTGAGTTCATCGAGCATTTCCAAGAACGACATATCCGGACTGACGTCGTTAGCGACATAGCTCTCCATCCGGCCGCGGTCGCGACGGTCCTGCTGACGCCATACGTGTAAATTCAATTTCATGGCAATGCGAGCCGTGGGCCCGCCGAAGGACAAGGTTACTTGTAAGAACGGACCGACAGCCGCACGTTTTCAAAGTGCAGCGGTTCGACATGGCGACGGGGCGGATCATTTCCTTCCGAGCACTGCCAGGCCGCGACGTGGCAAAATTGTTCATCGTCACGCTTGGCGTCGCCTTCGGGTGTCTGGTGCTCTTCGCGGAAATGGCTGCCGCACGATTCTTCGCGGGCCAGAGCGTCGCGGGCCATCAGTTCGCCGAGGTCCAGATAGTCTGCCACGCGCCCCGCCTGTTCGAGCGCCTGATTCAGATTCTGATCCGATCCGGGAACGTTGACGTTTTGCCAGAATTCTTCGCGGATGCGGGCAATGCGTTCGATGGCCCGTTCGAGGCTATGGCGCGTTCGGGCCATGCCGACATCGTTCCAAAGCGATTGGCCGACCTCGCGGTGAAACTCCTGCGCGGTCTTTTTCCCTTTGATCGCTAGCAGCTTCGCAAGGCGCTCGCGAAGTTCCGCTTCGCAGCGGCGGAACTCGGGGTGATCGGTCGGCAGCACCTCTTTTTTGGCAGTGGCAAAATAGTTGCCCAGCGAATACGGAAGGACGAAGTACCCATCGGCCAAACCCTGCATCAGAGCGCTGGCGCCCAGGCGATTGGCGCCATGATCCGAGAAATTCGCCTCGCCGATCACGAAGAGGCCATCGAGGTTCGACATCAAACCATAGTCAACCCACAAACCGCCCATCGTGTAGTGGACGGCGGGATAAATCCGCATCGGCTGCCGGTAAGCGTCTTCGTCCGTGATGCGCTGATACATTTCGAAGAGATTGCCGTACTTCTCCGCGACGTAGGCTTGCCCGTGCGTCTTGATCGAATCGCCGAAGTCAAGATAAACGCCGAGTCCGCCGGGGCCAATGCCGCGTCCCTCGTCGCAAACCCGCTTGGCCGCCAGCGAGGCAATATCGCGCGGGGCCAGGTTGCCGAAACTGGGAAAAAGGCGTTCCAGGTAATAGTCGCGATCGCTTTCCAGAATGTCCTTGGGATGCTTGTGAAGGTCGTCGGCCTTTTTCGGCACCCAGATGCGGCCGTCATTGCGGAGCGATTCTGACATGAGCGTCAACTTGGCTTGATGGTCGCCGCTGACGGGAATGCAGGTGGGGTGAATCTGCGTGAAGCACGGGTTAGCGAAGCACGCGCCCCGCTTGTAAGCCCGGAACGCCGCCGTGACGTTGCTGCCGCGCGCATTCGTGGACAGAAAAAATGCGTTGGAGTAACCGCCCGTCGCCAGCACGACCGCATCGGCCGAATACGATTCGATCCGTCCCGATTCCAGATCGCGAACCACAATGCCGCGCGCTCGTCCATCGACCACAACCAGATCGAGCATCTCCGTGCGGGGGTGCATCTTGATTTTGCCGGCATCGATCATGCGGCTGAAGCTCTGATACGCGCCCAGCAGCAATTGCTGTCCGGTCTGGCCGCGGCAATAGAAAGTACGGGACACCTGCGCGCCGCCGAAGGAACGGTTGCTGAGCAGGCCGCCGTACTCCCGCGCGAAAGGGACGCCCTGCGCCACGCACTGATCGATGATGTTGACGCTAACTTCGGCGAGGCGATGGACATTTGCCTCGCGCGAACGGAAGTCCCCGCCCTTGATCGTGTCGTAGAAGAGCCGGTGAACGCTGTCGCCATCGTTCTGGTAGTTCTTGGCCGCGTTGATGCCGCCCTGGGCCGCGATCGAGTGGGCCCGGCGAGCCGAGTCCTGGAAACAGAACGCGTGCACGTTGTACCCAAGCTCGGCCAGCGTCGCGGATGCGGATGCGCCAGCTAATCCCGTGCCCACGACAAGTACGGTGAACTTTCGTTTGTTCGACGGATTGACCAGCTTGGATTCGAACTTGTAACGCGTCCACTTGTCAGCCAACTGCCCGGACGGTGTTTTTGGGTCCAGTTTCATGACCGCATTCCTGCCGCGACATACGTTTCGAAAATCGGTATCCAGCCCACCCATACCGCCACGACGATCAGGCTATTGCCAAAAGCGATGGCGGCGGCCAGCCCGTAGCCGGCGATCTTGACGGTGGGCTGGAACCGGGGCGCATTCAAGCCGAGCGTTTGGAATGTGCTCGAAATTCCATGGGACAAGTGCGTCAACAGGGCGATCTGACCGACGATATAGAGCAACCCGATCAGGGGGTTGCGAAAACCGGCAACGACCATCGAATAAACGTCGTGCCGGCCGCTGGCATCAACAAGGCTCAGATAATTGGCGGTCACTTTAGCGCCGGTGCCCAGTTCGGTAGCCGTGGTCGTGGCCAGCCATCCGAACGTGTAGTGCGCCAGGTGAAACAACACGAAAACTAGAATCGCGACACCCGTCGCCAGCATGGTTCGCGACGCCAGGGTCGCCTGGATGGTCGCCGGGCGCTGGTAGGGAATCGGCCGAGCTTCCCGCGCCCTCTTCCTCAACCGCACAGCCGTGGCGATGTGCAACAAGAAAAAAAGCAGCAAGCCGAAGCGGGCGATCCACAGGACCACCCCCCAACTTTTCAGGAATTCGGCATAACTGTTAATCGCATCGCGACCGGCAAAAAGTTTTAAATTGCCGATGAGATGAACGACCACGAAACCGGTAAGCCCCAGCCCCGTCACCGCCACGGTTATTTTTCCACCGACGGAAGAACTGACGAATGGCAACAGCCAGTCGAGCAACCCTTTTTTGTCCGGCAGCCGGTTCGGGGAATAATCTCTTTTAGTCGGCATCAAACTAGACATTCACGCCTCGACGGATCGCAGGTTCAAGTCAATTCGCTCATCGAAATTAATAGTCAGAACAAGGGCAAGAAAGTAGAAGAGGGAGAGGAATGCTGCGGAGAAATCCAGAATGATCGAGGCAGAAAAGGTATCAGGACCCATCAACAGGCGGCGAGGCACGCGATTTTTACTGCTCGTGGTCAATGGTGATACATTCTGCGGGGAGCCCGCAGGCTTGATGTCTTAATTTGGGCCGCGAGCAGTATAGCACCAGCTGCAGGCAGATCGAAGCGTCTTGACGTCTTCTCCGCCCTAAAAATCAAAATATCGTCCAATCGTCATTTCTTCTGGTTTTATTTGTTTCTTCCGGACAAGTTTGTTTCTTCTGGGCAAGTTGGATTCTTCTGGCGTGGGGTGTGTGGGTCAGCCGGAAGAAAACACGTCTCTGGGCGTGCCTATTTCTTCTTCACCGGCGCCGGCACTACCGGCGCGGGCGGTCCCGGCAGCATCGTGAACACGCGGGCCGAGCCGTCAGCATTGGCGACCGCGAGGTTCGTGCCGTCGGGATTCAACGTCAGGTCGCGGCAACTAGAGGGGACCGTGATCGTGTGTAGGCTCGTCGGTTCGTCGCCCTTCCAGAACCAGATGCGGCCCTGTGCGCCGCCGCCGGCGCTGACGATCCAGCCGGCGGGGTGAAAACCAACTCCCCAGGCCGTTCCCTGGAACGTGTCCTTCGGTTTCAGTTGCGTCGCCTTGCCGTCCTTCCAATCGAAGAGAAGGATGAGCGGATTGCCGATGCCGGCGAAGGCGTTGGTCACGTTGGTGATCCCCGCGCACGCTAGCTTCGACCCATCAGGTGAAAAGGCCATCGCGCGGACGCCGCCGATGTCGGCCATGAAGGTCGGGTCGTACTTGTTGAAGATCTTGGCATCGAAATCGCGAACGACCGTGCCTTTCTTGAGATCCCAATCCTTGACGATGCCCTTGAGATCGCCGGAAGCGAGGCGCGTGCCATCCGGATGAAACGCGACGTTGTAGACGTGGCTTTCGTGGCCGGTGAATGTTTTGAGCGGCTTCCCATCCACGGCTGACCAGAGCTTGACAGAGTGATCGTTGCCACACGACGCGATCGTCTTCCCGTCCGGGCTGACGGCCACGGCGCGGACCCAACCGTCATGGGCGATGACCGTGCGGATCGGCTTGGGAGTTTCCGCCGTGCCGTCCCACCAGATGAGCTTGCCGTGATAGTCGCCGGAGATCAACGTAAAGGGGGAAGCAGGCAGGGAGGGCGGCAGCACCGAGCGCGTCAGCGCCAGCGTTGCGATCCGCGCCTTCTCGTAAGCAACTTTTTCCACAGCCAACTTGGCATCGGGCATCACAAAGGCCAGGCCGCGCACCCAACTTTCGTGACCACTGAAAGGCGTGACTTTCCCCGTGAGTAGATCAAGCCGCTGGATGGAATTGTCTTGCAGGCCGGCAAAGAGAAACCGCCCCGAAGGATCGAAGCGGCAGCCGATGACCGGACTGCTGAGCTTGTTCGGGAGCAACACACGTGTGGCGGCGGGATCAATGGCGGGTATCATCTGTCTTCTCCTCAGGCGGGATGTGGATTGTACCGCATCCGCAATTGAGATTCACCAAAAATGAACGAGTTCGCCCCTTATCCCAGCCATTGTTCCAGATAACGCTTGCTCTGCCGTAACGCTTGCTTGCGTCGTTCGAGCGACCCTTCGTAGGCACGATCCTCGACTTCGATGCAGACGGGGCCGTCATAGCCCGCGTCGGTCAACGCGGAGAAGAAGCGGCCCCAGTTGACGTCGCCCAGGCCGGGCAGCTTCGGCGTGTGCCAGCCCATGCCCAGGATACCCACTTCTTCGAGCTTGTCACGATCGATGCGTGTGTCCTTGGCATGGACATGGACGAGATGCTTGCCAAAGTCGCGGATGCAGCGGGCGTCGTCGATGAATTGAAAAACGAGGTGCGAGGGATCGAAGTTGAGGCCGATCGGCTTGCCGGCGAACTCGTCGAATAGCCGTCGCCAGATGGCGGGGCTGACGGCGAGGTTCTTGCCGCCCGGCCATTCGTCCTTGCTGAAGAGCATCGGGCAGTTCTCGATGCCGATGCGAACGCCGGCCTTTTCCGCGACCTGGACGATGCCGGGCCAAACCTCGCGCAAGATACTCCAGTTCTCGTCGACGCTCCGTTGGTGGTCGCGACCGATGAAGGTATTGACGATGCCGACGCCGATCTTCCGCGCCGCCAGGATCACTTTCTTCAAATGCTCGACGACGACTTTGCGATGCTCCGCGTCGGCATCGAGGGGGTTCGGGTAATAGCCGAGCCCGGAGATGGCGACCCCGTGGATCTGGGTCAACTCGCGGACGCGGTTGGCCTGCTCGTCGGTAAAATTCGAGACGTCAACGTGGCAGACGCCGGCATAACGACGGCTGGCGCCGCCCGGCGGCCAGCACATGAGTTCCACACAGGCGAAGCCTTCCTCGGCCGCGAAGGCAAGGACTTCCTCAAGGGAGAGATCACCGAAGAGGGCGCTGACGAAGCCAAGTTGCATGTGAATCTCCAGAGGCGGTTAAAGTGAAACCCAACAGCGGTCGCGGTGACTGCGCAAGATCGCCTCGCAGAGCAGGACTTCGCGATGGCCGTCGAGGAACGTCGGGTACGGGATGGGGCCGGTCTTGCCGTCGGCGATCGCTTCATAGACCGCGCGGAACAATTGCTTGAAGGTATCCGGAAAGCCCTCGGCATGGCCGCCCGGGTAGTTGGCGAACGGCCGGGCCGCATCGGAAAGCAGGGCCGGATCACGCGTCAGGCATTCATTCGCCCGCTGGCGGTAGCCGGCATGAAGGAGATTCGGCTCCTCGCTATCCCACGCCAGGGCGGAATCGGCCCCGGCGATGTCGAAACGGATGCAGTTCTTGCGGCCGGCCGTCACCTGCGAAACCGTGAACGCCCCGCGTGCTCCGCCCTTGAAGTGCAGCAGGATCGAGCCGTAGTCTTCCGTTGACACCGGATGAAACAAGGTCGTCTTGAGCTCCTTCTTGGAATCGGTCTTTTGGAACGTCTCGACACTTCCCGTTTGAGACTGCCGGAGAGCGTGGACGGTCTTCAGATCGGCGCAGACCTCTTCGATCTCGAGACCGGTGACGAACGAAATGAGATCCATCCAGTGGGTGCCGATGTCGGCCACGGCGCGGAGTTCGCCGCCCGATTCGGCCTGCACGCGCCAGTTGAAATCGGTGTTGTAGAGCAGCCAGTCTTGAAGATAGGAACCGGTGACGTGATGGACGGAGCCGACCCGCCCGTCGCGGCAGCGCTCTCGCGCTTCCAGGCAGAGCGGGTAGAACCGCACGTTGTAGCAGACCGCGGCCACGACCGGCGAATGCTGAGCGATTGATACGAGCTGCGACGTCTCCTTGCTCGTCATTGCCAACGGCTTTTCGCAAAGGACGTGCTTGCCTGCCTGCAGCGATTTCTTGGCTTGCTCGAAGTGAAGATGGTTGGGCGAAGTGATGTGTACCACTTGCACCGCGAGATCAGCGAGCAAGTCATCAAGTGAAGAGTAGGCGCGGGGAACGCCCCAAGACTCCGCCGCCTGCTGTCCGCGTTCCGGCGTCGAACCTAGAACGCCGACGACATGATGCCCGAGCCGGCGCACCGCCTCGACATGCACCGGGCCGATGAAACCCGTTCCGATCACTGCGACACCCAGCGGCTGCATTTTGATCCCTTTCCCTAAGTTCCACTCAATCCCGCGTCTCGCCACAACCGATACGATCGTTACGGACCGCCTTTCATGAGCTATTCATGAGAAGTGTCGCGTCACGGATGGCGAACCGCAAGCGCGAAGTGTAAGATTCATTAAAGAATCCAATCGCCGCGGGTTCCGAACTCTCGACGAGGGCAAACTTCATGATCAACCGCATCCGCCTTTATAGCTCGGTGGCCGCTGCCCTGATGGCCCTGGGGACATCCTCAACTCTCCACGCCCAATTTACGGGCGGCGGGTCGACAGGCGGCGGTTCTACCGGCGGCGGGGGCGGCTCCACGGGCGGAGGATCGTTCGGCGGCACAACCGGCGCCAATAGCATCGGCGGCGGCTCGGGAGGAGGAGGCGGCGGGGCTGGCGGCTCAGGTGGCGGCGGCTGGACTGGCGGTGGAGGAGGCGCTGGCGGCGGGGCGGCGGCGAGCTCCGTGGATCAGACGAACTTCCTGCGCAGTTCTTATTCCAATCCGCTTTACATGGGCCGACCCAACCAGATCGCGTCCACGACGCCGACCACCGGGTTCAATTCAACGGGCAGCACCATCGGCGCGGGTACCAACGCTTCACAGAGCGGCGGCTTTGGCCAGCCGTCCTTCGGCACTTCGTCCTCTTCGGGGGCGCGAACCGGCGTCGGCGGCTCGGCGACCACGTCAACCGGCCTGGGCGGTCGAACCGGCGGAGCCACCAGGCTCTCCTCATCAACAGCCAATCAGAGTGCCACCCGAATCAGCTATAGTGCCACGCTGAAGTTCGCGCCGCAGCCGGTCATGGCGCCCGTATTGCATTCGGAACTTCGGGGCATCCTTGATCGCTCGACGACGCTGAAATTTCCCGGCCGGATCCAGCTCAGTATGGAAGAGAACACGGTCGTACTCAAGGGGACCGTGGCCGATGAGGATGAACGCCGGCTCGTCGAAGGCATGGTCCGACTGACGCCCGGCGTTCGCGATGTTCGAAATGAATTGCAAGTTCCGTGAGAAACTCGCTCAGTCGCCGAGTTTGAACGACTCCATGAACTTCTTGGCCTCGGCTCCCTCCTGGTATTCTTTCGGGCCGAGGATCGTGACCTGATAGAGGCGCGACCCGGTGAAGATCACCCGCGTGCGATAGATGCCGAATTGCGGCGACTCGACGTCGATCTCTTTTGCGGGGTATTTGCCGAACTTCGTTTCTTTCTCCGTCAGGAGCTTGGAACCCTTCAAACGCTGAACGATCGACTCGCCCACTTTACCGAGCGTCGCTTTGACGATCTCGGGATTGTCGATATCGACCCCTTTTCCAATGTCGTTGACCATCAGCAAGAGCGCGACTTTGCCGTTCTCACGCTCGAGCACGAACTTCTGACTTCCCTTGGCGGAAGTCTCCTCCGGCTTGGCGGGGAAGAGCGTCTGGTACTTTGCCTCGTCATTCGCAATCTTGACCCACTCCTTCGGATCCTCGGCTCGCAAGGACGAGAAAGAGAGGACGATCGTCGTCAGCGAGAAGAATAGCGCTTTCATGAGTGCTCCATTAGGGTTCTGAAACTTCTGCGAGTCGAATCATATCTTACCTTATACTAGATAATTCCCTGACCTGGGAGTGACTCGACCCATGCTCCGCCGCTTGCTGGAAATGATCCGCTTCAGCCACACGCTCTTCGCGTTGCCGTTCGCGCTGTTGAGTGCGGCCCTCGCCTGGCGCGATGCGCCTTTTCACTTGGTCGATTTGCTTGGCATCTTGCTCTGCATGGTCTTCGCCCGCAGTGCGGCCATGGCGTTTAACCGACTGGCCGATCGCGAGATTGATGCTCGCAATCCGCGGACGATTCAACGGCACCTGCCGGCCGGCACGCTTTCGGTGCGTGCCGTCGTGCTCTTCACGCTTGTCTGTTCGCTCGGTTTTCTGGCCTCGACGGCACTCTTCCTGTTGCGTGAGCCGCCCAACTACTGGCCGCTCTACCTCGGCGGCCCAGTGCTCGTGTTCATCGGGGCCTACTCGTTCACCAAACGGTTCACGATGCTCGCCCATTTCTGGTTGGGGGCCTCGCTGATGCTGGCCCCGCTGGCCGCCTGGATCGCCATTCGCGGTCTCGTGGATCTGGCGACGCCGCTGACGATCGGCGGGGCAGTCTTCTTCTGGGTGGCCGGGTTCGATATTCTTTACGCCTGTCAGGATGCCGACTTTGATCGCAAGGCGAAACTCGCCAGCGTGCCCGCCAAACTTGGCATTCCCGCCAGTCTCAAGATTGCCCTGGCCTGTCACGTCGTCATGGTCGGTTTCCTCGTGTTGTTGGCGGTCGTCAATCCGCACCTGGGGACGATCTACCTGATCGGCCTCAGCATCATCGCGATCTTGCTTGCCTACGAACACTGGCTGGTTCGACCGGATGACCTGACGCGCGTCAACCGAGCGTTCTTCCAGGTGAACGGCGTGATCAGTGTCGGCTTGCTGGTGCTGGTGTTGATTCAACTAGCGGTGAAGGGGGAATAAAGGACGAGCCGAGAGCGTTACGCTCCCGGCTCGCCCAGAATCGATTACCGCCCCTTCTTATTCGCCCGCTCGGTTTTCCACCTCAAATAGGCGTGCATGAAGGGGTCGAGTTCTCCATCGAGCACGTGCAGTACCTGCGGGGTTTTCACATCGATCCCGTCACGTTCGTCCCGAACGAGTGTGTAGGGCTGCATGATGTAACTGCGGATCTGGCTGCCGAAGGCGATTTCGCCCTTGGAGTCATAACGCTTCTCGATGTCGCCCAGCCGCTTCCGCTCTTCGATCGCATAGAGACGTGATTTCAGAAGCTTCAGCGCATTGTCATAATTCTTGTGCTGGCTACGTTCGGTCCGGCTCTCGGCCCGCACGTTCGTCGGTATGTGGATGAGCCGAACACCTGACTGCGTCTTGTTCTGATGTTGGCCGCCGGGGCCGCCGGAACAGAATGTCTGCAATTCCAGGTCCTTATCCTTGACCTCAATCTCGATGGTGTCATCGAGCTCGGGCAGCACTTCCACGGCCGCGAAAGAGGTCTGCCGCGTGTCGCCCGAACCGAATGGGCTGATGCGCACCAGCCGGTGCACGCCGACTTCGCTTTGCAGGAAGCCGTAAGCGTAATCACCCACTATGCGGATGGTGACGCTCTGCACGCCGGCTTCTTCGTTGGGGGCAACGTCCTGCACCTCGATGGTCATGCCATGCCGTTGGCCCCAACGGGTGTACATACGCATCATGGTCTCGGCCCAGTCGCAGGCATCGGTGCCGCCCGCTCCCGGCTTAATCGAGATGAGGGCATTGTTGGCGTCGTGCCGGCCGCTCATCATCGCTTGCAGTTCGAATCCCGCATAAAGCACGCCGATCTTGTCGAGTTCGCTTAAAAGATCGGGCTCGAGTGAACCGTCTTCTTCCGCGAGTTCCGCCAGTGCCTGCAGATCGCCCGCGGACGCGGTGAGTTCCTCGTACGGCTTGAGCAGGCCGTTCAACGGCCTGAGCGCCTGAATGGTCTTCTGGGCGGACTCCTGGCTATCCCAAAAGTTCGGCTCACCCATCTTGTTCGTCAGGCGGTCGCGTTCTTGGAGTTTGCTAGGGATGTCAAAGAGAGTCCCGCAACTGGGTGAGACGGGTACACAGATCGTCGGTCCGACGGCGAAGTTCCGGGTTCATAATCGTTGCCTCGAAAAGAGTATGGCTATCTCTTGGATTCCAGCATATCACAAAAGGTTCGCGGGACAATTCGAGTCATCCTCGGGGGGTGTGGAAATCATGGGTAAATTGAACAAAAAAGTGGTTCTGATCACGGGGGGCGGCAGCGGCGTGGGTCAGGCAGCCGCGAAGCTTCTGGCCGCAGAAGGCGCCCATGTGGCCATTGCGGGCCGTGACCGCGTCAAGCTCCAGAAGGCGGCCGAGGCCATTTCCCCGCAGATTCTCGCCATCCCGACCGACGTTTGCGATTCCGAACAGGTGGCCAATCTCGTCAGCCAGGTCACGAAGGCATTCGGGCCGATCGACATCCTGGTCAATAACGCGGGCACGAACATCAAAGCCCGGCGGATGCGTGAATTGACGCTCGAAGCCTGGAACAATCTGGTGAAGACGAACCTGGATGGGGCGTTCTTCTGCATCCACGCCGTGCTGCCGAGCATGCTCGAGCGTAAAGACGGTGTCATCATCAATGTCAATTCGATCTCGGGCAAGAGGCCCTACCCGCTTGCCGGGGCGGGTTACGCGGCCGGCAAGTTTGGCCTGCACGCCCTGGCCGGCTGCCTGGCCAACGAGGAACTCGATAGCGGCATCCGCGTCAGCAGCATCTACCCCGGCGAAATCGACACGCCCATCCTGGAAGTCCGACCGACGCCCGTTTCCGCCGAACAGCGCGCCAAGATCTTGAAGCCGGAAGACGTCGCCAGCGCCATCCTTTTCGTCGCGACCTTGCCGCCGCACGTGAGCGTGCCGGAGTTGATTATCAAGCCGACGTCGCAGGGGTATTTCTAAGTCGAAAAAGACGTCGATCGCATTTGTGAATCGATGATTGTCTTCGGCCGTTCAGGCCGAATAAGAGAGATTTGGCGAGTCGCTCCCTTTGGAAAATTCGTGTTGAAAGATAAAGCTTAAGCGACCCCAGCAGTTTCGAACTCAGGAGCCGAACATAGGCGGCCCCGTGCGCGACGAAGTCGAGTTCGCCGCCTATCTCTTCTACCGCTTCGCGGCCGATCATCCGAAGCTGAAGGGGAAAGATGCGCTCGATGATTGAGGCGAGGTCCGCACCCCGGCCGCGATGGTGCAAGAGGCCGAGCGCTTCCACAAGCAGTGGGTTTTCCGCGTCTTCAAAGTGCCCGAGGGTGCGGGCCTGGGCGTCGAGATCGATCCCGATCAACTGGCCCGAGCGGCGGAAGTTTATCGCAAATGCGGCATGACCGAACGCGACGACGCCCGCACCATGAAAATGATCGATCCCGATTACAAGACGAATGTGTTGTACTAAGCCGCGGCGCGGACGCCGTGCTCACCGACGCGATCCTGAATGAACCGGGCCGCACGCTCGCATGCGCCGGGGATGGCGACCTGATCCTTCACCGCCTGAAGCTGGCGGCGCGTCTCTTGCACCTTGGCCGGGTCACGCAGCCATTCGAGAATCCGTTCCGCCATCTCGTTCGCCGGGCTGCGGTCGGTCAGGAACTCGGGGTAAATCTCGCGATCGGCCAGCAGGTTTACTAGCGTGATGTATGGACACTTCTTGAACCAGAGGCCCACGCGTAGGGCGAACCAACTGAGCCGGTAAATCACGACCGCCGGCTTTAACTGGTACATGATTTCCAGACTGACGGAACCCGAAACTGCGAGACAGGCTTCCGCGAGATTGATGATCTCCTGCGTTCGACGGACGTGGATCTGAATCGGCAGATTGAGGTTAGTGATTTGCTGGCGTGCGACCTCGGCCTGGGCGTCGTTAAAGCTAGCAACCATGAAACGCGTACCCGGTTCTTGCTGGTGAATTCTGACCGCGGTTTTCAGCATGTCGGGGAGGTTCTTCGTCACTTCTTGCATCCGCGAACCGGGCAAAATGCCGACCACGCGCCCCGGTTGCGTTCGCTGGTCGGCCACGAAGGCCGGGTTGATCGTCTTCTCCGCGAGTTCGTCGTAGTAAGGATGGCCGATAAGCGTTGATGCCATGCCGCGCTGCTTGTACCAAACGTCCTCGAACGGCAACGCGGAAAGAACATGGTTGACCCACTTCTTCATCTTCTTGATGCGCCAGCCGGCCCAGGCCCAGAGTTGCGGCGGGACGAAGTAATAGACGGGGATCCCTTCCGCGTGCGCACGCTTGGCGAGCTGCCAGTGGAAACCCGGGAAGTCGATGATGATAACCGCGTCCGGCTTCTCGTCATGGAAATACTTCTTCGCCTGTTTAAGAAGCCGCAGGAACGTGAAGATATTGAGAATGGCCCGGAGGAACCACATCACCGCCAGCCGGGTCAGCGGGAAGAGCAACCGGCAGCCGGCCGCTTCCATCTTATCCCCGCCAAAGCCCACGCAACGTACGGTCGGGTCGATCTGCTTCAACGCTCGAATAAGATTAGCGCCGTGCAAGTCGCCGCTCGGTTCGCCGGCACTGATAAATAGATGCATGATCGACGTCCTTGTCGAGATTCGGGGTCAGAAGGGCCAATCGTACCATAACCCCGTCGGGGACGCCTAGACGGATTCACCACGCTCCCGGCGCGCCGGGTTCCGCTTGGCAGGCGGAGCCTACGGACCGGCCGAAGGTAAATCGTTCACACGATCCCGACAGGCCGGAGTCTTGGCGGTTAGCTCACTCCTCCAAATACAACCCCCGGCCGCAACTGGGGCACGATTGGAAGCGGGCTTGGAGAAGTTCGTTGATGGTTTGATTCGTGACGGCGGTCAGGCAGTTGCCACAGATGTTGCGATTCTTGATCGGCGCCAGGGAGTCCGAGCCGTGTGCTTTCACGAGCCGGTCGTAGAAACTGCGCATTGCCGGCGGGAGATGCACTTCGGATTGCTTGAGTTCGGCCTGGGCACGGGTGGTTTCACTCTGCCAACGTTCCATGTGCTCCTTGGCTTCGGATTCGAAATCGGCGACCTCCGCTTTCGTCTTCACCACCTGTTCCTGAAGGGCCGGGATTCTCGCGACACGTGTGTCAAGTTCCGACAGGCCCGAGAGAATCTCGTCTTCCATCTGTTGAATGCAGGCTTTCGCGGTCGCGATCTCGGTCTGCTTCGCTTCCACTTCCTTCGGCGACTTCATGTCGTCCATCTGCTTTTCAAACTTGGCGACTTGCTGGCTGCTCGACTTGAGTTGCAGCTCGCGCTCGGCGTTCGCCACTTTGATGGCCTTGATACCGTCCTGAGCCTCCTTCAAGGCAAGTTCGTGCTTGGCGAGCTTGCCCTGATAGGCCTTCCGTTTGCGCGGCTGACTGTCGATCTCGGCCTTCAAATCGCGGAGGAGCCGATGAAGGCGATGGATCTCGCGGAGCACATTGTTCAACGTGTTTGGCATGATACCCTTGCTGACGCGGCGGGCACGGAAAGAGATGGGCGAAAACGAATCAGGCGGCCGGTTGGCCGCCTGATGAAAACATTACTGCTTGGCCGTGCTTCCGTCCAGGAAGCCTTCGAGCTGTCTGCTGCGAACGGGATGTTGCAGCTTGCGGACGGCCTTGGCTTCGATCTGGCGGACACGTTCGCGGGTGACCTTGAAGATGCGGCCGACTTCTTCAAGCGTGTAGGTGTAGCCGTCGCCGAGGCCGTAGCGAAGCTTGATGATTTCACGCTCGCGGTAGGTCAGCGTCTTGAGCACGCCTTCGATCTTGTCCTTGAGCATCTCCTGGGTCGCGGCGTTGACCGGCGACTCGGCACTTTCATCTTCGATGAAGTCGCCAAAGTAGCTGTCTTCACTCTCGCCGACGGGTCGATCCAGGCTGATCGGATGCCGGCTGATCTTGAGGACGCGTTTGGTCTCTTCATAGGAGATGCCGGCTTCGGCCGCCGTCTCTTCGATCGTGGGTTCGCGGCCGAGTTGTTGCAGGAGTTTCTTGGAGACGTTGCGAAGCTTGGACATCGTCTCGATCATGTGCACCGGGATGCGGATGGTGCGGGCCTGATCGGCGATGGCGCGGGTGATGGCCTGGCGAATCCACCACGTGGCGTAGGTCGAGAACTTGTAGCCGCGGCGATACTCGTACTTGTCGACCGCCCGCATCAGGCCGGTGTTGCCTTCCTGGATGAGGTCGAGGAAGCTGAGGCCGCGGTTGCGGTACTTCTTGGCGATGGAGACGACGAGCCGCAGGTTGCCGCCCGAGAGTTCGCGCTTGGCTTGCTCGTACTCCTGGAAGCGTTGGTTCATGATCTCGACGCGTTTGCGAAGCCCGGCCGGCTCCTCGAGCGTCATGACCATCAGTTCGCGGAGTTCTTTTTCGAGGCTGGCCTTGTCTTCCTTGGCCGCCCGATTGCCGCGAAGCCTTTCGATCTCCCCTTCAAGTTCGGTCATCCGCAGGCAGATCTGCTCCATCTTCTTCATCAGCGGCTGCACCTTCTGGGTGCGGATGCTGAGTTCTTCGACGAGCGTGACCGTCTTGCGGCGGCGAAGCTTGATGATGCGGCGGAGATCATCCCGCTGCGCTTCGGTAATGCCCTCTTCGATGAGCTTATTGAAGTCCTCGACGTTCAATTCCATGAGCGGTTCGAGAGTCGTCAAATTGTGCGGCATGCGGGCGAGAATCTTTTCCTTCTCGAGGTTCTCGGTCTGCGAGACCTTCACCGTGCGATCGAAGGGGAGTTCGCCGGAGTGAACTCGTTTGAGGATCTCGACCACACCGCGCATCGCGAAGTCGCATTCGAGCACCTTGCGGCGGAAGCGGCGGCGCGTGACCTCGATCTTTTTGGCGAGGTTGATTTCTTGGTTGCGATTGAGCAGTGGGATTTCGCCCATCTGCGTCAGGTACATGCGGACGGGGTCGTCGATCTGCTTGCCGTCCCCGTCATCGAAGAAGGGGAGCTCGGCGTCGCGGAGAATTTCATCGTCATTGAGCGTGGCCGGATCGGGCTCGCGCTCTTCGACTTGATCCTCCTCGATAATGGAGATCCCGTTTTGCTCCAGGATTTCCAGGATCGAGTCGAGACGTTCCGGCTCGATCGTATCGGGAGGAATCTGCGCATTGACCTGGTCCCAGGTCAAATAGTTATTGCGCTTCCCGAGTTCGATGAGAGCCTTCAAGCTGTCGTCGATTTTAACTTCCATCCCCGGTCTCCTCGCCTCGCGATCCCGGCCGGTTCGAGTTCAGCGGCTGGTGAGGGCCGCTGGTCCTGCTTCCTGCAGAACGAACCTGGTTTTCGGGTGTCGCTCCCGCCGATTGCTGTTGTAGTCTACTCAAGATGTTCATGGCCGTTTCGTGGTCCGAAGCGGCATTCAGCTGGTCTCGAAGCTGGCCCTTTCCGTGGGCCTCCCGTCTTTCCCGGAACTTATCAAGCACATGCCGGATATAGCGTGCGCGTTCCGGGATCTTCCGACCAATATCGCTATGATCCATGGCCCAAGCGATCAGAGCCGGGTTCCCGAGGACGGCCCGTAGTCCATCCAATTCGGGTGGTTCGCCCGCCGCCCGTAGCTGATATAAGCCGCCTAGCAGCTTTCTCAGGCCGGGATGCGTCAATTCCTCCGGTTGTATCTCTCGTGCGGCCTGTGGCACCAATCCCGGCTCCGCGAGCAGCAGTTCCAACAACTGCCGTTCGAGCGCCGGGGCAGGCCCCGCCTTAGGTTCATCCGTTTCCGGCTGTTCCTCGGACACGGGTTCGTTTGCTTCCTGCCGAACCTGATCTTTTCGACGCACGGCCTGCAACTCGCCGAAGCGAGCCCAAACCGTCTCCAATCGCAGCCCCAAACGGTGCGCCACCCGCGTGAGAATCAGTTCTCGTTTCACCTGGCCGTTCTTGCCAGGCATTTCCGGCGCCATGGCGAGGATGCCCAGGATGCCGTCTACCATCCGCTTCGTCGCTTCGATTCCCTTCGATTCCTCGCGTTCGAGGAGTCGATCGATCTTAAAATCCAGGGCGTCCGCCGCATTCTTCAGGGCCTTGCGGAACGGCTCCGCCCCTTGTGCCACCAGCAAGTCGCAGGGATCCAACCCTTCGGGCAACGTCGCGATCGACAGCTCGACTTCCTGACTGATAAACAGTTCCAGAGCCCGATCGACGCCCTTCTCGCCCCCCTCGTCGGCATCGAAAACGAGTACGACGCGGGGGATGTAGCGGCGAAGCTGATACACGTGCTTCGCGTTCAGGGCGGTGCCCATGGTGGCGACCACGTTGGCGACACCATGCTGATGGGCCATCATCACATCGGTGTAGCCTTCGACGACCGCCAGGAACCCTTCGCTCGAAGCGGCATGCCTTGCCCGGTCGAGACCGTACAACAGTTCGCTCTTGTTGAAGAGCGGCGTGTCTGATGAATTATAATACTTGGGACTTCGGGTTGCGTAAGCTGATCCGGGTAGAATACGTCCTCCGAATCCAACGGTTTGACCGCGCATGTCGCGTATCGGGAACATCACGCGATCTCGGAAACGGTCGTAAAACCCCTGCGATTCCTTCCTTTCCCCCAAAAGGCCTACTTCCAGCAAAGTTTCCCAGGATTGCCCGTCCGCCCGAGCCCGCTCACCCAGCCAGTCGCCGGACAGGGGAGCGAAGCCAAGTCCGAAGTCGCGGGCTGTGGCGCCGTCCAGCTTTCGTTCACCCAAATAGATCCGGCCCGCCTCGGCCAAGGGGGATTCGGTCAGGCACTCGCGGTAGACCTGTTCGGCCCAGCGCATGGCATCGAGCAACTTCAAACGAGCGAGGTTCGGACCCGGCTCGGCGTCGAGCGAGATATTCGCCCGCCGGGCCAAGATCTCGCGAGCTTCAAGGAAGTCGACCTTCTCCATCTCCTGAACAAATGTAAAGACGTCGCCCTTCTTGCCGCAGGCCCAACATTTGAAGTTCTGCCACTTGGGGTCGATCTGGAGAGATGGCCGGGTGTCGTTATGGAAAGGACAAACAGCCTTGAACGATCCCGCGGCGGGTAAGACGGACAGATAGCTGCCCACAACCGCGACGATATCGCTGGCTTCCTTGACCTGTCGCGTCAGAGCTACCCGGTCTTCCGCCAAAGAGGCACCGCCTGTACCGGAAAATTGCTCGCCAAATCCAGAAAGCCGCACCGTCAGCGGACGGTCAACGGGCGACGCGAATCGTGGAGCGCGAGTATGTTCGTTAAAGGAGGAGTCAGGAGGGCATCAACGTGTTGGGTTCGACCCGGCGGCTCAACCGCTCACGAGGATGTCATGGTTCGCCGAAACGAGCCATCGCACTCATCCGTAAGTGCTGTCAAAATTATAGTGGATGATTGGGGGCAGTCAAGTTGGGTCGGCGTCGATTTCGCCAGCGGGACGTTTCCGTTTCATTTCAGCCCAAAGATTCAAGATGTCGCGGGACAACGCCCTTCACGTTCGAAAACTACTCGGTGCGAGCCGCGATGACGTCAATTCGACGTTCGACCAGGAATTCCTGATTGGCGAATACCTGGAGCCGGTATTCGCCCGGTTTCGGGAACGAGACGCCGCGAATGCCGATGACGATGTCCGTCACGACGCGTGGATCCTTGATCGGGAACTCGTTCTCCTGGATGAACAACGGATCATGGATTTCATCGGAATCGACGATTTTCACCTTGATGGGCACTTTGCCCTGCGCGTCAGTCATCGCGAGATAAGCGATCATCTGCGGCATGTGGAACGGGAACTGAGCGACTTGCAACGTGTTGAAGAGGCCCAGCAGGGTCCACTTCCCGGTGGCCGGGTCGCGATGAGCTCCATCGCAAATCAGCAGTGCCAACGGCAACGGCGGCGACGCGGCGGGATTGATCGGCATGATGAAACCTCGTCTGCTCGGAGAAAGCCCATGGACGGCCGTCCATGGGCTTTGCGTTGATTCTACTTCCCTTCCGGCTTCATGCCCACGATCGGTTTGATCTCGCGGAGCCAAATGTTGCGGAACCTGATGGGATTGCCGTGGAACTGGAGGTTCATCGGCAGCTTGTCCGCGTGTTTCTGGTAGGCGGCCGGGCGATCGAAGTACGTGCCGCCGAGGAGTTCAAAATGGTTCTGCACCACCACTCCATTATGAAGGACCGTGGCATAGGCCGGCCGGGTGACCTTGCCGTCGTCGCCGAAGCGGGGCGCTTCGAAGATGATGTCGTACGTCTGCCATTCGCCCGGCTTGCGCGAGACATTGACCATCGGCGGCGTCTGTTTATAGATGCTGCCGCACTGGCCGTCGAAGTAGGTGGTGTTCTCCCACGAATCCAGAATCTGCACCTCGTACTTGCCCATGATATAGACGCCGCTGTTGCCTCGGCCCTGCCCCGAGCCTTCTACTTTCTCCGGCGTGGCGAACTCGAGATGGATCTGGCAATCGCCGTAGGAGTCCTTCGTTGAGATACCGCTCTTGCGGGCGATGGCGTAACCGTCCTTGATCTCCCAGTTCTCGCCGCCCTTCCACTTCGAGAGATCCTTGCCGTCGAACAGGACGATCGCATCGCTCGGCGGGCCGCCCACCGGACCCGGATCGACCATTGCCGGTTCGGGCCAAACGATGCCGCTCTTGTATTCCTTTAACTGAAACGCATCAAGTGACGTACCAGCTACGATCAGGCCGAGGCCCGTCGCAACGCCCAGTAAGTAGGGAAGAAAGCCTCGAAACATATGCAATCTCCGAAAGCGTTTAGGAGCGCAGGGTGGTATCGAGGTTCATCCTACGGCGCAGTCGGTCGCTCGTGAAAACTTGAACGCATAGATCGACCGGGACAGGCCGGGAGGCCTGTCCTACAATATTACGGCTGGCTCGCCCAAAAACCCGAGTGTGTCATGGTCCTTCTGATCGACAACTACGATTCGTTCACGTACAACCTCGTCCAGCGATTCGGGGAATTGCATCCCGACCTACCCATGAAGGTCTGCCGCAACGACCAGATCACGACGGATGAGATTGCCGCGCTGAAGCCGACGCATTTGATCATCTCGCCCGGCCCCTGCACGCCGAAAGAGGCTGGTGTTTCCAACGAGGCATTGAAGCGGTTCGCGCCCACGATCCCGACGCTCGGCGTCTGCCTGGGGCATCAGTGCATCGGTCACGTCTTCGGTGGGGAAGTGATCCGCAACTATCGCATCATGCATGGCAAGGTGTCGCCGATTCACCATGACGGCAAGGGTATCTTTGCCGGACTCTCGAATCCCTTCGACGCCACGCGCTATCACAGTCTCGTCATCAAACGCGAAACATTCCATAACCCCGATTTCGAAGTTACCGCCTGGACCGACGAAGGCGAGATCATGGGGGTGAGGCACAAGTCCTGGCCGTTGCACGGCGTCCAGTTCCATCCCGAGAGCTTCCTGACCGTGGAAGGTCCGAAGCTTCTGAAGAATTTCCTCGATCTGGCGCCTTGGAAAACGACCTGAGTGAGTTAGTCGACGGCATGGCCGAGCAACAGGTTCTGACAGCACGCTGGATCTTCCCCGTCGTGGCGGCCCCCCTCGAACGCGGCACCGTCACGATTGAAGGCACTCGCATCGTCGCCGTGGAACCGCATGGCCGGCGCACGCCGGACGTTGATCTCGGCAACACCGCTCTGATTCCGGGCCTGGTGAATGCTCATACCCACCTCGATCTCAGCGGTTTGCGCGGCCGGGTTCCACCTGGACCCGCTTTCATCGGCTGGCTGAAAGCGATCATCGCGCATCGCCGCACGCAGACTCCCGAACAAATTGACCGCGACATTCAGACCGGTCTGGACGAGGCGTTGCGCTTCGGGACAACATTGATCGGCGACATCGCGGCGGACGGGCGCTCTTGGCCGATCCTGGCCGGGGCGTCGTGTTCGTCGGTCGTATTTCGCGAGATCATCGGTCTTTCCGGGCCGCGTGTGATGCCCGTTTGGCGACAAGCGACCGAGTGGCTCGACGAACATCCGGATCGCGAGAACTGCCGCGGCGGGCTCAGCCCGCATGCCCCGTATAGCGTTCATCAAACACTCTTCCGCGCGGCCGGCAATGCTCTGGTTCCGCTGGCGATCCATCTCGGGGAAACGCCTGAAGAATTGCTACTCATCCGCGACCATGACGGTCCCTTCGTTGATTTCTTGCGCGAAGTGGGCGCGTGGGACGAGAGCG
>Ga0105046_10004760_pt1 | contig 21573 bp, 17 predicted proteins | sample MAT03_FD_78385 | JGI IMG/M metagenome (GOLD analysis project Ga0105046, IMG submission 78385) | Freshwater microbial communities from Lake Fryxell liftoff mats and glacier meltwater in Antarctica - MAT-03 (megahit assembly) | ecosystem: Environmental > Aquatic > Freshwater > Ice > Liftoff...
CGGTGGCGCGGGCCAGCATCGATGCCCAGGGCAACTACAGTTTCAAGCTGCTGCGACCCATCGACCATGCGGGCAACCCTGGCGAAGACATCCGCCAGATCGAGATCGGCGTCAACGCCAGCGACGGCCAGGCCACCGGCCGTGGCACGCTGCGTGTCAACATCGAAGACGATGCACCGCAAGCCGGTCACATCAACGCCAGCACCGGTGCCGTGCACACCAACCTGATGGTGGTGCTGGACGTCTCGGGTTCGATGGACCAGGCCAGCGGCATCCGCGGCATGGACCGGCTGGAGGTGGCGGTGCAGTCGATCAAGACACTGCTGGACCGCTACGACGGCATGGGCGATGTAGCGGTACGTCTGGTCACCTTCAACGGCACCGCCAAGGCATCGGGTGAGGCCTGGACCAGTGTCAGCCAGGCCAAGGCTTTGCTGGATCAACTGGAGCACAGCGGCTACACCAACTACGACCTGGCGCTGTCGCAGGCGATGCAGGCTTACGGCTCGCCCGGCAAGATCAGCGGCGCGCAGAACGTCGCCTACTTCCTGTCGGACGGTGCGCCGAACTACAGCGCAGGGGACACCTCAACGCTGGGGGGCAAGCTCAACACCCGGACGGGTGCCGACACCGGCATCCAGAGCGACGAAGAGCGCGCCTGGACCGAGTTCCTGTCGGCCAACCACATCAACGCCATCGCAATGGGCATGGGGATGGGCAGCAGCGACGGCGCTGCGCTGCACCCGATTGCCTTTGACGGCCGCTCGGGCACCAACACCGAGGCGATCCTGGTCAACCAGTTCAGCGATCTGCAGGCTGCGCTGGCGCAGACCGCCAGGCCGGTGATCCAAGGCAAGTTGATCGGTGAGTTCGCCACGCAGCCGGGTGCAGACGGCGGGCACCTGTGCAGCATCACGTTTGACGGCGTGGCCTTTGCCTACGATCCGCAAGGCAATGGGGGTGCCGGCAGCGTCAGCGCCAGCAGCAGCAAGCTGGTCTACCACTTCGACACTGCCACGCAGAGCCTGTGCTTTGACACCCGCGCGGGTGGACACTTCTTCATCAACCTGCGCGACAGCAGCTACACCTACGAGGCGCCAGCGCAAGTGGGCGCGGCTTTCAGCGAGCAGTTCAGCTACGTGGTGGTGGATGGCGATGGCGACGCCGTGAGCGCCAACGGCACTTTCCATGTGCAGGCCACCACAACGCCGGACTTGGCGCTGGCCGGCAGAGCCGCAGCGGTGGCAAGCGACCCTTCAGCGCTACAGGCCGCAGCCTCTGAAGGTGCCACCGACCCGGACCAGACCTTGACCGGTACACGCGGCAACGACGCGTTGCGGGGCGGCTCGGGTGAGGACGTGTTGATCGGCGGCGCCGGCCATGATCGCTTGTGGGGGGGTGCGGGCTCTGACGTGTTCCAGTGGAGCCTGGCTGATCGCGGCAGACCCGGCTCGCCTGCCGTGGACACGGTGCTGGATTTCAACAGCGCGGCCCCAGGTGCAGGTGGCGATGTGCTGGATCTGCGCGACCTCTTGGGCGGCGCTGTAGGAGCAGGTACGGGAGCAGGTACAGGTGGGGGCCTTGGCGACAAGCTGCCGCAGTACCTGGACATCGACGTGCTGTCGCAGCCCGGCAGCACCGTGTTGCACGTCAGCACCAGCGGCGGATTCAAGAACGGCGAGTTTGTGCCGAAAGCAGAAGACCAGCGCATCGTGCTGGAAGGCGTGGATCTGCGCGAGGCGCTGTCGCTGGGCGCCGACGCCTCCGAGCATCAGATGCTGCAAGAGTTGCTCAACCGCCACAAGCTCGAGACGGGTCCTTGAGAAAGGGCTTTCAACGAGAGTCCGACTAAGCCCAGCGCAGACCGCCTGAAAGCCCAACCGAAAGCCACCGATGCCCTACGCCGTGCGCAATGCCCAAGGCCAGCTGACCAGCCTGCACCGCCACGACCCGGGCGTGGGCGATTGGGTGGCTGCCGATGATGCCGACGTGCAGCAGTTTCTGGGTCTCACTGCGCCTGGCTTTGAGCTTGCCAGCGAAGCAGGAGCAGGAGCAGGAGCAGGAGCAGTGCAGGCCTTTGAGCAACTCGACGCCGACTTCATCCGCGTGCTGGAAGACGTGATCGATGCGCTGATGAGCCGCAACCTGCTCAACATCACGGATCTGCCTGAAGAAGCGCAAAGCAAGCTGTTCCAGCGCCGCAGTTTTCGCGACCGTCGGCCCAGCAGCGCGCTCGATCTGTACCGCGTGGGCGAGTACGACGGGCTCAAGTTGTGAGGGGGCACGGGTCGCGGCGGGGCTGTACATGGCTCGCATGCGACTGAGCCCGGCCGGCCGTGCAGCAGCGAGCGCTCTCGGGCCCGGCGCGGTGGCGCAGTCTGCCACCCGCTGGTTTACCCGCTGGGCAGTCAGGTGGCAGCGCCCGTGCTTGCGCAGCCTGGGTGCTGCTGCTGGCCGTCTTGCAGCTGTGGGCGGCCTTGTCCGCGCAGGCCTGGGACAACCACCAGATGCGCGCCGCAGCGCAGCGCCTGGGGCCCAACGCGGTGGCGGCGGTGGAGCCATTGCAATCGATGTTGCGCGCTGCGCAGACCCAGGACGAAGCCGCCAAGCTGAGTGCGGCCAACCAGTTCTTCAACCTGCGGCTGCGCTTTGCACCCGACATCGAGGTCTGGGGCCAGGACGAACATTGGGCCACCCCGCTGCAGGCGCTGAATGCCGGCGCCGGCGATTGCGAGGACTATGCGATCGGCAAATACGCCGTGCTGCTGGCCATGGGTGTGCCGCACACGCGGCTGCGGCTGGTCTATGTGCGCGCCAAGTTGCCCGATCTGGCGACACCTGTGCCACACATGGTGCTGGCCTACTACGCCATCCCCAATGCCGAGCCGCTGATCCTGGACAACCTGCAGGCCGCGATCGTGCCGGCCTCGCAGCGCCCCGACCTGGCGCCAGTGTTCAGCTTCAACAGCGAAAGCCTGTGGCAAGGCGTGGGCCAGGCCGCCGCGGGCAGTGCGATGGCGCGTTTGTCGCGCTGGCGCGAGACCTGGGCCCGTATCCAGCTGGAGGGCTTGCTGTGAGCCTGCCCACAACCCGACACTCCCAGGACTTTTGACATGACGCTGACCCGCCGCATTGCCTTGTTCATCGCTGCACTGCTCTTGCTGGCGCTGGGTGGCGCGCTGGTCATCCACACGCTGGCTGCGCGCGACGTGTTGCTGCAGCAGCAAGACAGTCGCAACCGCGACGCGGCGGCTTCGCTGGCGCTGGCGCTGTCGCAACAAGGCGGCGACAAGACGGCGATGCTGTCGGTGGCCACGGCGCAGTTCGATCTGGGGCATTACCGCAGCATCCAGCTGGTGGCGGCCGATGGCAGTGCGCTCATATCGCTGCAGCAGCCAGCGCAGTTGTCTGGATCGCCGGATTGGTTCAACGGTCTGCTGCCGCTGCGTGCTGCCGATGGCATGGCCATCGTCAGCTCGGGCTGGCAAGAGCTGGGCACGCTCACGGTCTCGGCCCATGTCGCCTGGGCACAGCATGCGCTGTGGCAAGCCAGCGTGCGCAGCGCCTCGCTGCTGGCGCTGCTGGCGGCCATCGCTGCGATTGTGTCGACCTGGATGCTGCGCGCATGGCAGCGCCCGCTGCGCGCGACGATCCGGCAAGCCCAGGCGCTGGCGCGCGGCCAGTTCATCGAGGCCGATCTGCCTTCGTTGCCCGAGTTGCAGGAGCTGACGCGCAGCATGAACATCACCGTGGGCCGATTGCGCGAGACCTTTGCAGCTCAGGCCGAGCAAGTGGTGCATCTGCAGCGCCAGGCGCAGCTGGACCCGCTGACCGGGCTTGCGCTGCAGCCGCAATGGCTGCAGGTGCTGAGCCGCCGCCAGGTGCAGCAAGACCACGTCGCGCTGTTGTTGGTGCACGTGCAGGGCTTGGCCGCCATCAACGCGGCGCATGGCCGCGAGCAGGCTGATGCCCTGCTGCGCTGCGTGGCCGGAGTGTTGAAGCGCCACAGCAGTGTCGATGCCTACACCTTTGCAGGCCGCCTGGCAGGGCCGGAGATGGCCCTGCTGCTGCCACCCTCGGAGCGCGCCTGCGATCGGGCAGCGCGTCTGTACGAAACTCTGTACGAAGCTCTGCGCCAGGCCTTCGCCCCGCTGGGCCTGGGCCAGCCCTTGCTGGTGGTGGCCTATGACGGCGCGCCAGCCGACAGCGCCGAAGAGATGCTGGCCTTGTTGCGCACCCAGCTGCCGCAGGCGCAGGCCGGCGGGGGATTGTGCATGCTGCGGCGAGACGCCGATGCTTCAGAAGTTGTCGTGAGCTCTGCTTCGCCCGCCAGGCCAGCCGCCAGCCAACCCTTGGCCCAAGCTGCGACACAGCCGGCACCTCACCCGACGCCAGACCCGGCAACACAACCGACTGACAGGCGAGCCCACAAGGCCCAGGCCGTGCAGGCACTGAGCGAGGCCTTGGCGCAGGGGCGCGCGGCGCTGGGCGAGTTTCAGGTGCAAGACGCCCAGGGCCGGCTGCTGCACCTGGAGTGCCCGCTGCGCCTGCAGCTGCAACCATCGGGCGAGTTCCAGCCCGCCGCCCAATGGCTGGCGCTGGCGCGCCGCGCAGGTCTGACGCCGCAAGTGGACTTGTGTGCGCTGACGCTGGCGCTGCGCGCCATCGAGCGCGACGGCCAGGCGCGCGCCATCAACGTCGAACTGCGTTCCCTGGTTGCACCTGGCTTTGTGCAAGCCGTGGCTGCCCGGCTTGCAGCAGCGCCGCGCGCCGCCAGACACCTGTGGGTGGAATGGACCGAAGGCGCCAGCAGCGGCGACTGGGCTGCTGCTGGCGAGGCCACCACCTGCTGGCGTGCGCTGGGCGTGCAAATCGGCGTCGAGCACGCCGGCAGCGCGCCCGAGCAGCTGCCCCGCTGGCGCGACATGGGTGTGGACTATGTCAAGGTCGATGCACTGCACCTGCGGGGTGCCGCCACCAACACCCATGTGCGCGCCTACGCGCACAGCCTGGCCGGTTTGATCCGTCTGCTGGGCCTCAAAGCCATCGCCGAAGGGGTCGAAGACAGCGCCGATCTGGCGGTGCTGTGGCAACTGGGCTATGAGGGGGCGACCGGCACTGCTTTGACAGCACCCAGGCAGCTCGGGACCGAGCCTGCAGTGACGCCTGAGCGGGCGAAGGCGGCGCCAGGGGTGGATGCTGTGGCATCAAACAAGGCCCCAGCCCCAACCCCAGCCCCGGCTTCGGCTTCGGCTTCGGCCTCGGATGCAGCTCCAGTGCCGGCACCCGCTTCAGCTTCAGCCCGCACCGCTCAGTCCAAGCAGAGCCTCACCGGCCGCGGCCGCAGCAGCGGGCTGAACTCCAACTCTCGGCCCGCGCCGCTGGGCACGCGCTAGGCCCTGCAGGCTTGCTGTTGCTCGGCAGGTGAGCCGCGACGCGGTGCAATTGCACCTGGGGGTATCCAAGTGCCCCGTGCGCAGCACAGAGCCCTACTGCGGCCCATGAGCCCCTGAGCGCTTTGTGAAAGACGCCAGGTGCACGGCTTTCACAACGTTTCACGTTGGATAAAGGACATAAATCGGCTGCGGGAACACCATACATCCATCGACAACGCACCTCCGTGCACCACCCCGCAAAGGACCCCCGCCATGAACACCACCCCCCGCCTGATCTCCGCCGTTGCTGCCCTTCTTTTGACCGTCGTGCTGTTCGATTCGGTCGCCTCGCTGGCCCAGAACGCCCACGGCGATCTCAGCGCCAAGGCCCCAGCCATCCAGACACAGATGGTTGCCAGCGCATCCATCTCTGCACACACCCTGCGCTGATTCAGCTCACGCCCGACCCAAGCGTCGACCCCTGACCCCAACTCCTCTTCTACCCAAGGAAACCGCCATGAACGCCCCCAAATTCAGCTCCAGGTCCGCCCGTATCGTTGCCGCCCTCGCTTCTGTCTGCACCACCGTGCTGCTGGTGGTTGCCGTGGTTTCGTTGTCAGACACCACGGGCGTGATGCCGCAGATGGCTGCCACCACGGCCGTCACGATCCTGGCTTGAGCCCGCACTGCACCAGCATCCGAGCCCCCTGCTCTCGATCCATGATCCGTGCTGCGGCCGCAGGGCAGCGGGTGATTTGCGACTGCAAACCTGGCTCAAGCAACGGCCTGCGGGATGTCTGTGGACGACTCATCGGCGACATTCGCCTCACCGAGTCGCCTCACCGAGTCGAAATCCTCAATACACGCCCGGACCCTTGCAAAGCGCCGCTGGCGAGGGCTGCAACCGTCAGGCCACCTTGCGAGAGCGAAGCAGCCCAAGACCAGCAAGCGCCAGGCCTGCCAGCGCGAAGGTGCCGGGTTCGGCGATGCTGACCGGCGTGTTTCTCACTGTGATGGTGCCAGCAGCGGCTTCGCCGTTGTCGCCCACTTCGCCGATGTAAAGGAAGAGGCCGGTGGTGGCAACGCCCGAGGACAGGTTGAAGTTGATTTGGCCCTTGTCGCCCATGCTCAGGAAACCGTCAGGCGCGGTGGTCGAGCTGTTCCCGTCGAAAAGCCCGAGCGTGGCGATGGCGTTGTCCACGGCGGCGCCCGTGGCATCGGTGCCGAACAGCTTTGGGTCCCTGGGTGCGAAAACAAACGACGAAACTGTCAGCCTCATTTCGACTCCTCGGATGGTTGGAACAACGACGCTGGCGACTTCCATGCCATCGCATGATCGAAACAGCGCATAGCCATATGGAATAGAGACTTGCGCCAGAGCGGCCTTCTCTCAGCCCTTCCGTGCGCTCACGACGACTCGCGACATGTCAAGAATGTCGACACCGCCACCGTCCAGATCTGCGACAACCGTGGCGGTGAGTTCGCGCTGAATGTGGCAATTTTCCAAGCGCCGTCTCGCCCTCGCAAAGGCGCGACGGTGAAGGAGGTGGCGGCCATGTCGTGAGAAGTGGCGAACGTGACCGACTTGCCATTGCCGGCTCCAAATGCGCCCAGCGCGCTCATCAGTGCGAGGCGCATGCCGATATTGCCGGGAGGAGCGGAACCCGCTCTCACACGATGAAAGCCGAATTGACACCATGAGCGTCACTTGTCCAAGTCCTCATTGGCCGACGCGGCTGGCCGAATGGTGGCGACACGAGTTCCACGTCTATCGCTCCCCCGACAGCGAATCGGCCGAGTTGCGCGCGCACCTGCTGCGGGCTGTCACGCGGCTGTCGCCATTGATGATGGGGGCGAACCTCTTCAATGCCATGCTGCTGATCATGGCGGTACACGACCAGTTGCCGCTGGTCGGTCAGCTGGTCTGGCTGGCGGCGCTGGCCACGCTGTGGACCCCGGTGCTGCGAGCCTGGCTTCGTCACCGTGGCCGCAATGCGCCCACGGCCTCGCGGCGGGCCATCCGCAGCGTGGTGTGGAGTGCCGGCCTGCTCGCACTCGTCTGGGGCGCACCGGTCATGTCGTGGTTCCCGCAGGGCGGTTCTGACTTGCAGCTTTTGCTGGCTGTCATTGTGCTGGGCATGCTGTGCGGCGGTGCCTTCGCGATGGCGTCGGTGCCCATGGCGTCGCTTCTGTACATCGCGGTACTGGGCGGTGCGAGCATGATTGCGCTGGCAGCCAGCACACTCGCCCTGAGCTATTACCTGATGGCCCTTCTCGCGATGTACATGCTGGCCCTGGGCCTGTGCGTGCTGACCACGGCGCGGCTGTTCAGCGGCCGGTTGGCCTCACAGCGCGAGGCAGCGCGCCAGGGTGAGGCGGCGCGCCGGGGAGAGATCGCTGCGTTGCTGCTGCGTGACTTCGAGGAACATGCCAGCGACCTTCTCTGGGCAGTGGGGCCCGGCGGCCTGTTGACCCATGTCTCCGAGCGGCTCGTGCAGTCACTGGGCCAAGAGGTCGCCGAGTTGCGCACATGGACACTTCTCGAGGCGCTGTCACACGATGGCGCCGACGAGGAAGCGGCCGGGCATTTGGCCGCGCTGAGCGCGGCACTGGCGCTGGGGCGTGGTTTTCGTGACCTGACGCTGCCGGTGCACACTTCGCAGGGACGGCGTTGGTGGTCGCTCACGGCAAAGCCTCTATTCGACTCAAAGGGGGCCGCCTGCGGTTGGCGTGGTGTGATCACCGACGTCACGCAGGCCCGCGAATCCCAGGTACGCCTGGCCAGGTTGGCGCACTTCGACTCGCTCACCGGCGTGGCCAACCGCGCCCAGTTCCACGAGCGGCTGACGCAAGCAATGGCCAAGCTGACGTCGAGCGCGCGCCCCTTCACGCTGATGTACCTGGACATCGACCACTTCAAGTCGATCAACGACACGTTGGGCCACGCCTGTGGCGATGCCGCGTTGGCATTGGTAGCCCAGCGCCTGCAGGCCTGCGTGCGACCTGCCGACCTCGTTGCGCGCATGGGCGGCGACGAGTTTGCGCTGCTCGTCGATGGCGGCAATCCCGAGTTCGCGCAGGTGCTCGCCCGGCGCGTCGTGCACGCGCTGTGTCAGCCTGGCGAGGCCCTGGGGCGGCAGATTCACCTCGGCGTCAGCGCTGGCGTTGCGCTGGCACCCGAGCATGGGCGATCCCTCGACGAATTGATGGGCAATGCCGATCTGGCGCTCTATGCCGCCAAGGAGGCCGGGCGTGGGCGCTTCGAGGTGTTCTCGCCGCGTCTCGGTGAGCGCCATCGCCGAAGATCAGCCATAGACCAGGCACTGCGCGGCGCCGAGCTCCGCGGCGAACTGCACCTGCACTGGCAACCGCAGGTGGACATCGCCGGCTGGAGGATCCATGCTGCCGAGGCTCTGGCGCGCTGGCGGCACCCGACGTTGGGCGATGTCTCTCCGGCGGAGTTCATTCCGGTAGCCGAAGAATCAGGCTATATCTGCGAGATCGGCGCCTGGGTCCTCGAGCAAGCCTGTCTGGCCTGCGCGCGCCTGGCGCAGCCACTGGTGGTGTCGGTCAACGCCTCGCCAGTACAGTTGTTCCGCGGCGACTTTCCAGGCATCGTCCGGGCTACCTTGGCACGCACCGGCCTCGCGCCAGGGCGATTGGAGATCGAGGTCACCGAGTCGCTGTTCATCGGCGATTCCCAAGCGGCACTCGACAGCCTGCACGCGTTGCGCGAGCTGGGCGTGCGCGTGGCCCTGGACGACTTCGGCACCGGTTACTCGTCGCTTGCCTACCTGCGTCGCTTTCCGTTCGACACGCTGAAGATCGACCGCAGCTTCGTGCGCGAACTGACGACCCGTCACGACGCACGCGCCATTGTCGGCACCATCGTCGAATTGGCGCGCACGCTCGGCATGCGCACGCTTGCAGAGGGTGTGGAGGAGCCGGCGCAACTCGATCTGCTGCGCCAGGTCCGCTGCGACAGCCTGCAGGGTTACCTCGTCGCGCGGCCGATGCCGTTGCTCGAATTCGAATGCCTCCTCGCGAACTGGGACGCGCACGCACAGCCGGTGCGGCCCGTGCGCCTGCAAGCAGTCTGACGCGGGGACGTCGCCGTCGATGTGCCTGGCGGCAAGGCCGAGCCAGTCCCCCTTCCGTTGCATCTCACCGGGCAGCCCGGCCATGCACCCGCTGCGCTCCATTGCTCCAACATCTGCGCCGAGGCGAACCAGCAGGACATGGTCTTGTCCTGCGCGATGTGCAACGGCGAAGGCACCACATGGCTGAGCATCTGGACGGGCGGTGCGAGTGGGTGCGTCTTGGCCAACGCCGCCTGAGTCTTGGGTCCGACGACACCGTCGGGCACCAACCCCGGCGTGCGCGTCTGGAAGCTGCGTACGGCGACCTGGGTCTTGGACCCGAAGATGCCGTCGACGATCAGCTTTGGCGCTGCAGGCAGCACTTGGTTCAGCCGTGTCTGCAGATCCCGGACAGGAGAACCCGTCGAACCCTTGCTCAACAGCGCCATGGCCACTCTCCTCAAGCTTGCCAAAACCTGGTGTAGGCCGTCCTGGCGCGCGCCATCGCGGTAGAGATGGCGGAGCGCAGGTGGCCGCGCGCTGTCGCCCGTGGCGGCGCCCGATGTTGCAGCCCGAGGTCCCGCCATATACTCGGCGCAACCGTCTTTGATCTCCGATCCCGACAGTCCCCAATCCACCTCGCTGAACCTGTCGGGCAGCGGGACTCCTCGCCCAATCATGCGCTTCTCCCTCCTCTGCCTCCTCGCTGCTGCTGCTGCTGCTGCCGGCTGCGCGTCCGCACCCGGCGCGGTCGTGTGGACCAGCCCCGCAGCGACCCCGGTGGTGGCCTCCCGTGCTGGGGCCGAAGCCGTTTCTCTCACGTGGAGCTCCCGCATCATCCAGTTCTCCCGCGAAGCGGGGCGGAAGTTCGTGTTCGACTGCCCGAAGGGCGGGCGCGCCGAGCGCGTCACGGGTACCGACATCTACGGTGAGACGTCGTCGGTTTGCACGGCGGCGGTCCACGCCGGGCTCATCACGATGGAGAACGGCGGGCGCGTCACAGCCGAGGTCCGCCCCGGGCACGAAACCTTCTCAGGCTCGAGGCGCAATGGCATCACGAGCGCCAGCTATGGGCGGATGACCAACAGCTTCGTGTTTGTCCGCTGAAACGGGGGCGGAAACAGGAATATCTCATCGCCGATGGTGGGTGTTCCCGCCATTGCGGAGAGCCGGACCTTTGAGATGCGCTTGCCAGGTCGCAGGGAAGAAGTGAATCGGGGGCATTGGGGCAAGCTGATCTCGCTGGCACCCGTTGCCTTCAGCCACCCGCCTTCAGTTACCCGCCTTCAGTCACCCGCCTTCAGTCACCCATCAGCAAGCGCAACAAATCCTCGCCATAAGCCTCCAGCTTCTTGCTGCCCACGCCGCTGATGCCCGAGAGCTCGTCCAGCGTGGTGGGCTGCTGGCGCGCCATTTCTGCCAGGGTGGCGTCGTGGAAGACGATGTAGGCCGGCAGGTTGTGTTCGCGCGCCACCTCAGCGCGCCAGGCGCGCAGGTTGTCAAAGCGCGCGGTGGCTGGCGCGTCCAGTGCCAGTGCGGCAGGGGCTTTGCTGCCGGCTGCTCCCGATGCAGATGCGCCAGTGCCGCGCTGGCGGCTGCGTGAGGACCTGCGCACGCGGCCAGCCGATTCGATGGCCACGCGCAGCTTCACCGGCACCTCACCACGCAGCACCTCACGCGCGCTGTCGGTCAGCGCCAAGGTGTTGTATTCGCCTTCGGTGCGCAGGTGGCCCAAAGACACCAGCTGGCGCAGCACGCTGCGCCACTGCGCTTCGCTGATGTCGGCACCGATGCCGAAGGTCGACAGATGCGTGTGGTCAAACTGCGTCACCTTGTCGGTCTGTTTGCCACGCAGCACATCGATCAGGTGGCCGGCGCCAAAACTCGGCGGGCCGCTCGGGCTCTGGCGAAAGCGGTAGATGCAGCTCAGCGCCTTGCGTGCGGCCTCGGTAGCGTCCCAGGTCTCGGGCGTGTGCAGACAGTTGTCGCAATTGCCGCAGGGCTGGCTGGGCTGGCCAAAGTAGGACAGCAGCCGCACACGGCGGCAATCGTGCGCTTCGCTCAAGCCCAACAGCGCATCGAGCTTGCCGCGCTGCAGGCGCTTGAAGTCTTCCTCGGCGTCGCTTTCGTCGATCATGCGGCGCTGGTTGACCACGTCGGCCAGGCCGTAGGCCATCCAGGCGTTGGCGGCCAGGCCGTCGCGGCCGGCACGGCCGGTCTCCTGGTAGTAACTCTCGATGTTCTTGGGCAGGTCCAGATGGGCCACAAAACGCACATCGGGCTTGTCGATGCCCATGCCAAAAGCGATCGTGGCCACCATCACGATGCCGTCCTCGCGCAGGAAACGGTCCTGGTGGCGGCGCCGCAGCTCGCTGTCCAGCCCGGCGTGATAGGCCAGTGCCGTGAAGCCTTCTTCGCCCAACCACTTGGCGGTGTCTTCGACCTTGCGCCGGCTCTGGCAGTAGACGATGCCGGCTTCGCCTTCATGCTCGTCGCGCAGGAAGCGCAACAACTGCTGCTTGGGGTCGGTCTTCTCGGCGATCGTGTAGCAGATGTTGGGGCGGTCGAAGCTTGCGACAAACAGGCGCGCCCGCTGCAACTGCAGCCGCTCGATGATGTCGCTGCGCGTGTGGCTGTCGGCGGTGGCGGTGAGCGCCAGGCGTGGCACGCCTGGAAATTGCTCGTGCAGCGCCGACAGGCCCAGATACTCTTCGCGGAAGTCATGCCCCCACTGGCTGACGCAGTGCGCTTCGTCGATGGCAAACAGGCTCAGGCGCTGGCGCTCGTGCAGGGCCTGCAGCATGGCCATGAAGCGCGGGCTCAGGATGCGCTCGGGCGCGGCATACAGCAGCGTCAGGCGGCCCGACAGCAACTCGCGCTCGACTTCGCGCGCCTCTTCGGCGTCCAGCGTGCTGTTCAAGAATGCCGCGTTGACGCCGGCTTCATGCAGCGCCCCTACCTGGTCCTGCATCAGCGCGATCAGCGGGCTGACCACCACCGCCACACCTTGCCCGGCGCGGTGGCGCACGATCGCCGGCACCTGGTAACACAGGCTTTTGCCGCCACCCGTGGGCATCAGCACCAGCGCGTCGCCGCCGTGCACCACGTGGTCGACGATCTCGGCCTGCGCCCCCCTGAAAGCGGGGTAACCAAAGACCTCGTGCAGCACCTGCGCGGCGCTGCGGCTGCCTGGCAGGTCCGCACCTGGAGACGTGGATTCCATCGCCCTGGGCGGCTCGTTGGCCGGGCGCCCGGGGGCGGCGCCCTTGAAAGCAGCAGACAACATGCGGCAATCGTACGCGAGCAACCGGGCGTTCAAGCCTGCAGTGGCCCCCGCTGAGGTGGGCCCCCCTTGGTGCCACCCCTCAGGAAGGTATCCGTCGGCGCGGCCCGGCGCAATAATGGGCACACCGGTCGTGGACTGGCAGCCTTGTTGCACCCTTGCCGCTCCGTATCACCGCATTCCGGGTCTGGTACGGCTTCTCTGCCTTAAGTTACTTCCATCACTTCCATCACTTCCCCCACCCCATCCCTACGGAGCACGCCATGGCCTCGGTCAACAAAGTCATCATCCTCGGCAACCTGGGCCGCGACCCCGAAGTGCGCTACCTGCCCAGCGGTTCAGCCATCTGCAACATCGCTGTGGCCACCAGCCGCCAGTGGAAAGACAAGACCAGCGGTGAGCGCCAGGAAGAAACCGAATGGCACCGCATCACCTTCTTCGACCGCCTGGCCGAGGTGGCCGGTGAATACCTGAAAAAGGGCAGCTCGGTCTACGTCGAAGGGCGCCTGAAGACACGCAAGTACACCGACAAGGACGGCGTCGAAAAATACGCCACCGACATCATCGCGATGGAGATGCAACTGCTGGGCAGCCGCAACAGTGGCGGCGGTGGTGGTGGTGGCGGTGGTGCTGGCGGCAGCAGCGACGTGGGTGACGAAGAAAGCGGCTACAGCGCCCCGGCGCAACGCAGCGCTCCGGTTGCGCGCCCTGCTGCAGCAGCCGCCCCTGCCAGCCGCCCGGCCGCCAAGACGGCGACCAATTTTGACGACATGGATGACGACATCCCTTTCTGAATGCCTGCCAGGACGCGTCTGAACGGCTTGTGGGCCCGCCTGGCCCTGGAAATGCCCAAACTGGATGATTGACGCGCATGGAATCTCGCCCCGCCGTGGCCCCCATCACCGATGCCAACCCTTCGTTGCAAGAGATGCAAGCCAGGGTCGCGCGATTCGCCGCGCTTGAGCCCACCGCGGACTACCTGGACGCGCAGATCCCCGGCTGCGAGCGCACCACTTACCGCGTGCTGGGGCAGCCGCCCCAGGCGCCGTTGCAGGCCGAAGACTTTCACCTCAACATCGTGCACTGCGAGCCGGGCAAGAGCGCGCCTTTGCACAACCATCTGACGCAGGAAGTGTTTGTAGCGCTCAGCGGGCGGTGGGAGGTGTTCTGGGGCCCGCACGGCGAACGCTGTCTGTCTTTGGGGCCGCTGGACAGCATCAGCATCCCGCCCGGTGTCTCGCGTGGCTTCAGAAACGTGGGCAGCGAGGCCGCGCTGCTGATGGGTCTGGCCAGCGGACGCGATCCGGGCCAGATCAACTGGCCGCCTCAGGTCAGGGCTGCCGCTTTGGCTGCAGGCGTGCAACTGCCTTGAGTGCGAGGCGGCGGGTGATGTCGGCTACATGATCGAGTTGACTTTTCCCGAGCCGTCAGAGCCGGCAGAACCGGCAGAACCGGCGGGACCGAACGAACCAGCGCTGCCGCTGGCCGGCATCCGCGTCGTCGAGTTCACGCACATGGTGATGGGGCCCAGTTGCGGCATGATCCTGGCCGACCTGGGCGCCGAGGTCATCAAGGTCGAGCCGCTGGCGGGTGACAACACGCGCCGGCTGGTGGGCTCTGGTGCCGGCTTCTTCGGCATGTTCAACCGCAACAAGCAAAGCCTGGCGGTGGATGTCAAAGACCCCAGAGGCCGCGAGATCGTGCTCAAGCTGGTGGCGCAGGCCGATGTCTTCAGCGAGAACTTCAAGACCGGCACGATGGACAAGCTGGGCTTGGGGCGTGCTGCGCTGGGCCAGCTCAACCCGCGCTTGATCTACGTCTCGCACAAGGGTTTTTTGCCCGGCCCTTATGAGCATCGCACCGCGCTGGACGAAGTGGTGCAGATGATGGGCGGGCTGGCCTACATGACCGGCCCCGAAGGCCAGCCGCTGCGCGCCGGCAGCAGCGTCAACGACATCATGGGCGGCATGTTTGGCGCCATCGGTGTGCTGGCGGCCTTGCACCAGCGCGACCGCGCACAAGGCGGCAGCGGCAAAGGGCAAGAAGTGCAAAGCGCGCTGTTCGAGAACAACGTGCTGCTGGTGGCGCAGCACATGCTGCAGTTTGCGGTCACCGGCAAACCCGCTGCGCCGATGCCCAATCGCATCAGCGCCTGGGGCGTGTACGACGTGTTCACGGTCAAAGATGGCGAGCAGATCTTTCTGGCGGCTGTCAGCGACACGCAATGGGCGCAGTTGTGCGAGGCCTTTGGTTTCGGCGACTTGAAAGCAGACGCCAGACTGGCGACCAACAACCTCAGGGTGGCGGCCCGCGATTGGCTGCTGCCGCTGCTGCGCCAGCGGCTGGCGCCCAGCAGCGCCGCTGAGCTGAGCCAGCGCTTCGAAGCCAACGGTCTGCCCTACGCGCCCATCACGCAACCGCAGGCTTTGTTTGACGATCCGCACTTGCTGGCCAGCGGGGGCTTGGCGCCGTTGGTCATACCTGCGGACGCCAGCGGCGCTGGGCAGGCGGTCAACACGCAGGTGCCGCTGTTGCCCTTGAGCCTGGATGGCCGGCGTCTGCCGGTGCGCCAAGGGCCGCCTGCACTGGGCGCGCAGACCCAGGCTCTGCTGCGCGCGTTGGGCTACAGTCCCGCAGAGATCGAGACACTGCTGGCCGATGCGGTGGTGCTGGGGCCACTGTCGGCGCCTGTTGATACCCCACGCCCCACGCCCCACGCCCAACATCCATACCCCTATCCGTACCCCGACCCATGACCATCATCCATTCAAGCTGGTTGCGCTTTCAGATCCTGATGGAGAGGTGGCAGGGCCTGGACTTCACGCGTTGCAACCTCCACCCCAGCGACCTGGGTTTGAACGACGACGAGGTGGCGATCCCGGCGCCTTCGGGCGACCGCTTTCTGGTGCGCGTCTTTGAAGAAATGGGGATTCAGCCCAGCGACAACGTACTGGACATCGGCTGCGCAAAGGGCTCGGCGCTGCGCCGGCTGTCGCAGTTTCCGTTCACGCGCGCCGAGGGGCTGGAGTTGGCCAGCGAATTGGCGGCCATCGCGTGTCACAACTTTGCCAGGCTGCAGCGGCCCCAGGTCAAGATCCACTGTCTGGACGCGCGCAGCTTCACAGGCTTCAACGACTTCAACTTCTTCTACCTGTACAACCCTTTTTCAAATCCGATCCTGGAAGGGGTGTTGAAGTCATTGACAGCGCAGGTGGATGCCGGCCGAGAGCGCATCGTCGTCTACAACAACCCCATTGGACACGCGCTGATGCTGCAACATGGTTTTGCACCTTTGCGCCGCTACCCAGACTTCTGGGGCCACGGCATCGTGGTCTACAGCAACAGGCCGGCGCAGAGCCGCCTGGGTGCCGCGCGGCCGGTGACGGTGTCGGCTTCTGGCGTCAGCGCCTGAGCGCTGCTGCGTGCTGCGCGCCTGAGCGCTGCTGAATGCTGCGCGCCTGAGCGCTGTTGCGTGCTGCGCGCTTGAGGCTGTTGTACTGCCTCAGTCGATGGGGTTTTGCTTGGGCAGCGTTGGGCCCCAGGCCCCCACCAAGGCGCCGCCGATGTTGTCGTCGTCGGCATCGGCATCCGGGTCTCCAGGGGCCAGCGGTGCCACCGGCCTGAAAGGTACGGCGCCAGGCCGGTGCCAGCATTCGTCGAAGATGCGGCTGGTGCAAGCGGCGCAGATGGCGTCGTCCAGTTGCGGCACGATGGTGGCGATGGCGATGCGTTTGCTGTCGAAGATGTGGTCGCGGCCGATGTTGTCGACAAAGCCGCTCTTCTCCCACAGCGCCAGCACTTGCGGCCTTGGGCGGTGAAAGTACAGGTCACCGCCCATCTCGCGCCGCCGCTTCAGCTCGGTCTCCCACATGTCGGCGCCGGCCAGGTCGATCGAGCTCATGCTTTTGCTCATCACCATCAGTCGTCGCGCGGGGTGGTCCTCGGTGCGCAGCATGTGCAGGTGCTCGGCCACGTGGCCCACCGCGCCGAAGTAGACCGAGCCCTCCATGCGCAGCAGCTTGAGCTGTGGGCACTCGGGCGGCGGCTGGGGCTGGTTGGCGTCGATGACCACAAAGGGCCGGTGCGCGTCTTCGGTGAAGGACTTGTCAAAGCCCAGCGAGCGCATGGCCGGGCGTGCGCTGCGGTACAAGTAGGTGATCAACGAGGCCACCACGCCGCCCAGCACGGCAATCTCCAGCGACATCGTCAACGTGGCAATCAGTGTGCCGGCGGCGATGGCGGCTTCGGTCTGGTCCATCCTCAGCACACGTTTCCACTCGCCAAAGTCCAGCAGGCCCCAGGCCACCAGCAGCAGCAGGCCGGCGATGGCCGCCATCGGGATGAACTTGAGCACAGGTGCGGCCAGCACCAGCAGCCCCACCACCATCAGCCCAGAGAAAACGGCGGCCAGCGGGCTGCGTGCACCGGCTTGCTCGCTCATCGCGGTGCGGTTGAGCGAGCCGGTGGACACCATGCACGAGAAGAAAGAACCCGCGATGTTGGACAAGCCCTGCCCCAGGCACTCGCGGTTGGGGTCGAAGTGCTCGCCGTGGCGGGCCGCCAGAGCCTTGCCAATGGCCACCGTCTGGCCCAAAGAAATGATGGCCAGCGCGAACGAGATACCGGCTACGCGCTTGATTTCGTCCCAGCTCATCGGCGGCGCGTCGAACTCGGGCAACGCCCGTGGCACGGCACCCACCTGCATCGTGTCCCAGCCTTGCCAGTTCAGCAGCGCCGCCACCGCCCCGCCAGCCACCAGCGCCAGCAGCATGTGCTGGCCTGAAGAAAACCAGCGCCGCGCGTACAGCGCCACCCCCACGGTGACGATGGCCACCAACCGCTCAGGCCAGTCGCCGACGATGTCTTCGACCGCGTGCAGCGCGATCAGCGCAGCAGCGCCGGTCATGAAGCCCAACATCACCGAAGGCGAGATGAAGTTGGTCAGCACACCCATGCGCAGCAGGCCCAGCGCCGCTTGCATCAGGCCCACACCGAGCGTCACACCCACCGCCAGCAGCAAGTAGTTGGGGTTGGTGGTGGCTGCCAGCGGTGCCAGCATGGCCGCCAGGCCCAGCGAGGTGGCGTTGGTAGGCCCTGAGACCATCAGCCGGCTGGAGCCGGCCAGCGCCGCCACGATGCAAGGCACGATGCTGGTGTACAGGCCCCAGGCCGGCGGCAGCCCGGCCAAGGCAGCAAAAGCGATGCCCTGCGGCAAAACGATCAGCGCACCCAGCAAGCCGGCTTGCGCGTCGGCGCGCAACACCGCTTCGTCGACTGACTGGACCCAGGGCCCGAAAGCGCGTGTCGCCCGTGCTCGCCAAATCGCGGGGATCGCGGGAATTCGCATTCCACGAGCGTATCAGGCGGCTTGGGCCTTTTTGTGGGGTTTGGGCCGATGGCGCCGCACGAAAGTGCGAACGTACAATTTTTGTTGGTTCAAACCCTGCGCCGACTCAAGTCTGGCTGCGGCACTGCGCCCTCGCTGCTCAGCCGCTGACCCTCGGCCGTCGGTCCTCGACCTTTCATCTCATCTTTGGAGAAGCCTTCATGCGAATCAACTTTCACGGGCTGCGCGCGGTGTTGCTGGCCGCTTGCGCAGCACTCGGTTTTGCCGGGCCTGCTGCGGCCCAGCAAGGCACCGTCAAGATTCTGGTGGGCTTTCCGGCCGGCGCCACCTCCGACAGCTTGACGCGGGTGACAGCGGAGGCCATGGGCCGCATCCTCGGTCAGACGGTGATCGTCGAGAACAAGGCCGGCGCAGGGGGCCGCATCGCCGCAGAAGCGCTCAAAGCCGCTGCGCCCGACGGCTTGACGCTGCTGATGTCGCCGGTGGCTGCGATCTCGATCTTTCCGCATTCTTTTGCCGGCCAGATGCGTTACGACCCCTTCACCGACTTTGCACCGGTGGCGCACCTGAGCAACTTCCAACTGGGCTGGGGCGTCAACGCCGAGGTGCCGGCACGCACGCTGGCCGAGTACGTCGCGCTGGTCAAGACGGACCCCAAGAAAAACGGCTTCTACGCCTCGGCCGCACCGGGCAGTCTGCCGCATTTCTTCGGTGTGATGTTTGCGCGCAGCGCCGGCATCGAGCTGACCCATGTGCCCTACAAAGGTACTGCGCCTGCGATGCTGGCGTTGGCCTCGGGCGAGATCGCCGCCGCCTCCACGCTGGTGGCCGACATCCGCAGCGTCACCGATGCCGGCAAGGCCCGCTTGCTGGCAGTGGCAGGTGAGAAGCGAGACCCGGCATTCCCGCAAGTGCCGACCTTCAAAGAGCTGGGCTACGACTTGGTGGCCGAACCTTGGTACGGCCTGTTTGCACCCGCCGGCACACCGCCTGCGGTGCTCGAGCGCTTGAGCAAAGCCGCGATGCAGGCCATCCAGGACCCTGGCGTCAACAAACGCCTGCAGGACATGGGCTTGTTGCCCACCGGGCTGGATGCCAAGACATTGGGCACCCTCATGCAGCAGGACTTTGACCGCTGGGGGCCGGTGATCAAGGCTTCGGGGTTCAAGCCGGGGCAGTAGCCTGCTTTGACCAAAGCAGGCGCGCCACTGCCGCGCTCAGGCTGAGGTATCGGCTCAACGTGCTGCCATCTTGGCTGGCAGCGTCATTTGGGGGCACAAGGCACGCTTGTTCGGGGCTTGAGCCGCAGTGCGCGCTGCCGATACTCCTTGAAGCAGCACAAATGCAGGGGCCAGGCGCGCAGAAAGCAACCAGGCGTGGACGTGTTGACCACTTTTTGGCAAAGTTCCAGACCATGTCATTCATCAAGAATCTTCGTATCGGCGCTCGGCTCGGCATTGGCTTTGCCATCGTCATCCTGGCCAGCTTGGCCGTGGCTCTGATCGGCCGTGCTTCACTGGCCGAAGTCGGCGACGACCTGCGCCTGCTGACCGACGACCGCTTTGTCAAGGTCGACCAGGTGCGTGACATCCGTGACAACGTCAACGTCGTCGAGCGGGCCATCCGCAACCTGACGATGACCGAAGACGGCACGGCCAAGGAGGCCGAGCAGAAGCGCATTCAGGAAGCCCAGGCGGCCAATACCAAGTTGTCCGAGTCGCTGCAGGCGTCGATCACGACAGACAAGGGCAGGGCTTACCTCGCAGCCATGCTGGCGGCACGTGTTCAGTACAACACGGTGCTGGGCAAAGCCATCGATCTGGGCCGAGCCAACGACATGGCCGGCGCCCGCGACTACATCCTGAAGGATCTGCGCGCGCCGCAGTCCGATTACTTCAAGGCACTGGATGGCCTGGCGGCCTATCAGGAAGAGCAGATGGCTCAGGCCAAGGCAGAGTCGGCCAAAGACGTGGCGACCGCCAGCCTGCTGATGCTGTGGTTGGCCATAGGCGCAGCGCTGGCCGGCGGCCTGATCGCGTGGCTGGTTGCCCGCAGTGTCATCCGCCCGCTGGCCAGCGCCGTACAGGCCACCGACCGCATTGCCCAGGGGGACCTCAGCGCGGCCATCGACGACGGTGGGCGCGATGAGGTGGGCCAGTTGCTGGCCTCACTGTCGCGCATGCAGGCCAGCCTGTCGCAGGTGGTGGGCACGGTGCGTGGCAACGCCGACAGTGTGGCCACGGCCAGTGCGCAGATCGCCCAGGGCAACCAGGATCTGTCCAGTCGCACCGAGCAACAGGCCAGCAGCTTGCAGCAAACCGCTGCCTCGATGGAAGAGCTGGGTTCGACCGTACGCCAGAACGCTGACAACGCGCGCCAGGCCAATCAGTTGGCTCAAGGCGCCAGCGCAGTCGCCATCAAGGGCGGTGAGGTGGTGGCGCAGGTGGTCGACACGATGAAAGGCATCAACGACAGCTCGAAGAAGATCGCCGACATCATCAGCGTGATTGATGGCATCGCCTTTCAGACCAACATCCTGGCGCTGAACGCTGCCGTCGAGGCGGCGCGCGCTGGCGAGCAGGGCCGCGGTTTTGCCGTGGTCGCGGGCGAGGTGCGCAGCCTGGCGCAACGCAGTGCCGATGCCGCCAAGGAGATCAAGAGCCTGATCACCGCCAGTGTGGAGCGGGTGGAATCAGGCTCGGCATTGGTCGACCAGGCCGGCGCCACGATGAGCGAGGTGGTCAGCTCCATCCGCCGCGTGACCGACATCGTCGGTGAGATTTCAAGCGCCAGCACCGAACAAAGTCTGGGTGTCAGCCAGGTCGGCGAAGCAGTGAGCCAGATGGATCAGGTGACGCAGCAGAACGCGGCACTGGTCGAAGAGAGTGCGGCGGCTGCGGACAGCCTGAAGCAGCAGGCGCAGGCCTTGGTGCAGGTGGTCTCGGTGTTCAAGCTCGGCTCTGATGTCTCATCGGTGCGACCCGGCGCTGGTTCAAAGGTGGCCATGTCTGGTGCCAAGGCAGCGACCTCATCGTCGCGTCAGGCTGCCCATCAGGTCCTGGCAAAAGCGGCTTCGGGACTGGGCTCACCCCAGCGCCAGGCTGCCAGGCCCGCCACAGTCGGGAAAGCCGCGAAGTCACAGAGTGCTGAAAAGTCCGAGGAAGACTGGGCCGCGTTCTGATCCACCTGCAAGGCTGCATTGCACCCAATCGCGTGCCGAACGAAGCCAGGATGAAGTTGTTGTTCAGGCAGTGCCGGCGCTGATGACGCCGCCGGCCGCCCGCACGATGGCCAGCGAGATGCCAAACATTTTCAGCACATAAGAGCCCACGCCCATCGCGCCGCTGATCAGCAGCACCATGTTGCGTGCGATGCGCCTGGCCAGCGCGCGGCGCGTGTCTTCGCCGGCACCTTCGGTCAGGCCCAGAAAGATCGGTGCCGTGGCCGCCGGGTCGCGGATCGGCAGCAGCGTGGTCAGCACGAGGAAAA
>Ga0105046_10004762_pt1 | contig 21564 bp, 18 predicted proteins | sample MAT03_FD_78385 | JGI IMG/M metagenome (GOLD analysis project Ga0105046, IMG submission 78385) | Freshwater microbial communities from Lake Fryxell liftoff mats and glacier meltwater in Antarctica - MAT-03 (megahit assembly) | ecosystem: Environmental > Aquatic > Freshwater > Ice > Liftoff...
CCGCCATCCGGATTGCGCCAACCGGCCAGCAGACCAATGCCCGGCGACCGCTGGTGGTTCACCATGTAATCGGCAAATCCGCCGGGATACAGCGGTTTTGAATCAGCATCGACCATGCCCGGCAGCCCAAGCCGCGCGCCCAGATCAAGCAGCACGCTTTGAAACGCGCGCACGTCGCGATCGACTGCCACCACCGGCTGGCGGATCGAGTCGCAGATGCGGTCGGCGTCTGAAATCGGGCGGTCAAGCAGGCTGATGCAGTCGTGGCGTTCAAGGTAGGTGGTATCCGGCAGCACCAGATCGGCAAACTGCACCATCTCTGACGAATACGCATCCGAATAAATCACCCGCGGGATTTTGTAGCGCCCGTCAGGAAAGGTGTCAGTGAGCATGTTGATCGTCTCACCAGTGGCCATCGCTGAGTTCCAGCTCATGTTGGCCATGTACAAAAACAGGGTGTCGATCGGATACGGGTCGGCATTCCAGGCGTTGCGAATCACGTTTTGCAAAAGCCCATGCACGCTCAGCGGAAATTCCCAGCTAAACGCCTTGTCGATGCGCTTGGGCGAGCCGTCGGCGTTGACCAAAAGATCCGCCGGCGACTGCGGAAACCCAAGCGGCGCGGAATCGAGCGCGCCATTGGCCTGGCGGGTTTTGCCGGGCCGGTTACCCGGTGGGTTGGGCTTGGGAAAGGGCGATTGATAGCGATGCGAGCCGGGCGTATCGATTGCGCCGAGCAGCATCTGCAAAACGTGCAGCGCGCGGCAGGTTTGAAAGCCGTTGGCGTGCGCCGAAATGCCGCGCATCGCGTGCATCGAGACCGGGCGACCCACCATATTTTCGTGGCGGCGGCCTAAGGTATCGGTCCACGGCACGTTGAGCACGATGGCTTGCTCAAACGCCGCGTGCGCGAGCTCCGCTGCGATCCGCTTGACTGTGGCCGCGGGCACGCCGGTGTGCAGTTCTTGGGCGGCCGGCGAATAGCTCTCATCGAGGTAGCGCGCCGCAAGCGCCTTGAAGACCGTGTGCACGCGGCGCCCATCCGGCAACTCGGCCTCACCCAGCAGGCGCATGGATTGGGACTGCTCAAACGGCAGCAAGGCGCCGCTTTCGCCATCGATCACCAGCGCCTGGCCGGCGTCTGAGCGCAGGATCAAACCGTCGGAGTCAAGGCCGGGTGCGTCGATCAGCAAGTGGCTCGCGTCGGTGTAGCGGGCGAGGTATTCGAAGTCGATGCGCTCGGCGCGCAGCAGCTCGTGGATCAGCGCAAAGATAAACAAACCGTCGCTGCCCGGACGGATGCCGATCCATTCGTCGGCGATCGCGCCGTAGCCGGTTTTGACCGGGTTGATCGCGACGATCTTGGCGCCGCGCGCCTTGAGCTTGCCCAAGCCCATCTTGATCGGATTGGAGTCGTGGTCTTCGGCCACGCCAAACAGCAAAAAGTATTGGGTCAGATCCCAGTCGGGCTCGCCAAACTCCCAAAAGCTGCCGCCGATCGAATAAAGGCCAGCTGCGGCCATATTGACCGAGCAAAAGCCGCCGTGGGCGGCGTAGTTGACCGTTCCAAACTGCTGCGCCCACCAGCCGGTCAGCGCCTGCGACTGGTCGCGGCCGGTAAAAAAGGCCAGTTCATCGGGGTTGCGCGCGCGGATTTCCGCCAACCATCCGCTTGCCAACTCCATTGCTTCTTCCCACGAAATCTCTACAAACTCACCCGAGCCACGTGGGCCAATCCGCTTCATCGGCGCGTTCAGCCGCGCCGGCGAATAGTGCTGCATGATGCCGGCCGAGCCTTTCGCGCAGAGCACGCCGCGATTGACCGGGTGATCGCGATTGCCCTGGATGTAGCGGACGCGGCCATCTTTTATGTGCACCTTGATGCCGCAGCGGCAGGCGCACATGTAGCACGTCGTTGTTTTGATCGCATCGCCGGTGGCGGCGTTTAGATCGATCAGATCATCGGACATGGGGCTTGGGCTCTCACACAAAATGGATCCGCTGGTAAGCAACCGTCTACATTGGTTGGCTCGACGTGTTGGCTACGCGAACGATGCTTTCGCCTGCGTCAAGCTTGCCATCGTTTAAGCCGCAGCACCGCCTTACAGCGCGTCGCCTCAGCGCAGGATGGCGCCATCAGCGGCGCTCCGTAAGACCGCTCAAAGCGGCGCGGGCGCGCTTTGGCGTCCGCGCTTAAAATGCTGCGGTAGACTGCGCGCTTTCGTCGTTTCCGAGGCCGTTTCCGCATGAGTTACCCGCACCTGCTCGCACCGCTTGATCTCGGCTTTGTGACCCTGAAAAACCGCGTGCTGATGGGTTCTATGCATACCGGCCTTGAGGATTCCGCCAAGGATTTCACCCGTTTGGCGGCGTATTTCGCCGAGCGCGCACGCGGTGAAGTGGGCTTGATCGTCACCGGCGGGATTGCGCCGAATATGGCCGGCTGGGTCGCACCATTCGCCGGCAAGCTAAGCTGGCGCTTTGAACTGCCGCGGCACCGCAAAATTACCAGCGCGGTGCACGCCGAGGGCGGCCACATCTGCATGCAGATCCTGCACGCCGGCCGCTATGGCTATCACCCGCTGGTGGTCAGCGCCTCGAATGCCAAATCACCGATCACCCCGTTCAAGCCCAGGCGCTTGAGCAACTGGGGCGTGGAGCGCCAAATCCAGGCTTTTGTGCGCTGCGCCGCGCTCGCCCGCGAGGCCGGCTATGACGGCGTCGAGATCATGGGTTCGGAGGGTTATCTGATCAATCAGTTCCTCGCCGCGCGCACCAACAATCGCGATGACCAATGGGGCGGCAGCTACGCCAATCGGATGCGCTTTCCGGTCGAGATCGTGCGCCGCACCCGCGCCGCGGTGGGTCCAGATTTCATCTTGATTTTTAGGCTCTCGATGCTTGATCTGGTCGAGGGCGGATCGTCGTGGGAGGAGATTGTGCTGCTGGCCAAAGCCATCGAAGCCGCCGGCGCGACGCTGATCAACACCGGTATTGGCTGGCACGAAGCGCGCATTCCGACGATCGTGACCAAAGTGCCGCGCGCGGCGTTCACTTTTGTCACCCACAGGCTCAAAGGCGAGGTCGGCATTCCGCTGATCACCACCAACCGCATCAATATGCCGGACGTGGCCGAACGTGTGCTCGCCGACGGCCACGCCGACATGGTCTCGATGGCGCGCCCGCTGCTGGCCGATGCCGCTTGGGTCAAAAAAGCCAGGCTTGGCTTAGCCCGCGAAATCAACACCTGTATTGCCTGCAACCAGGCCTGTCTGGACCACGCATTCGCTGGCAAGGCGGTGAGCTGTTTGGTCAATCCGCGCGCCTGCAACGAGATTGATCTCAACTATCTAAAAACCAAAGCGCCCAAGCGCATTGCGGTTGTGGGCGCAGGCCCAGCCGGCATGGCGAGCGCGAGCGTATTGGCGGAGCGCGGCCACCAGGTGACCTTGTTTGACGCAAATAATGAGCTAGGCGGCCAATTCAATCTGGCCAAGCAGATCCCGGGCAAGGAAGAATTTTTCGAGACCATCCGCTACTACGGCGTGATGCTTGAGAAGTTCAACGTCGAGATCAAGCTGTCCACCAAGGTGAGCGCGCAGGCGCTGATCGCACAAGGCTTTGACGACGTGATTTTGGCCACCGGCGTGCTGCCGCGCGCGCCCGCGATTGCGGGCATCGACCATCCGAAGGTCAAAAGCTATATCGACGTGTTGAACAAAAAATGCGTGCCCGGGAAACGCGTGGCGGTGGTTGGTGCAGGCGGCATCGGCTTTGATGTGAGCGAGTTTCTGGTGCATGAAGGAACCCCGCCCAGCTTAGACGCCAAGCGGTTTTTCGAAGAATGGGGCGTTGACACCACGCTTGCCGCGCGCGGCGCCGTCGAGGGCGTTAAAGCACGCCCGGAACCCGCGGCGCGCGAGGTTTGGCTGCTTCAGCGCAAAGCCGAAGCGCTGGGTAAACGCCTGGGCAAGACCTCAGGCTGGGTGCATCGCGCCGGGCTTAAAGCCAAGCAAGTCAAGATGATCGGCGGCGTCGAGTACCAAAAAATCGACGATGCCGGCCTGCACCTGACCATCAACGGCGAATACAGGCTGCTCGAAGTCGACGACGTGATCATCTGCGCCGGTCAAGAACCACGCCGCGAACTCTTGGCCGAACTCAAGGCGGCGGGGGTTCCCACCCATCTGATCGGCGGCGCCGACGTGGCCGCCGAACTCGACGCCAAACGCGCGATCGACCAAGGCTCACGGCTCGCGGCGAGGCTTTAGAGCGAGCGCTGTGACGCGGCGTCGTCGACGCCGCGCCGCCTACCCGCTGAAGATCAACCCGCCTTGTTCTTCAGGTGCTGATCAAGGAATTTGAGGATCGCGGCGTAGCCCTTTGCCTCGTTTTCGCGTTTGGCAAAGCCATGGCCTTCGTCCGGAAACACCAGGTACTCGACCGGCGTGCCGTTTTTCTGGGCGGCGGCGACGATTTCGTCTGATTCAACCTTGAGCACGCGCGGGTCGTTGGCGCCTTGGAGCACCATCAACGGGCGCACGATCTTGTCGGCATGGAACAGCGGGCTGATCCGCATCAGGCGTTCTTTGTCGGCGACGGGGTCGCCAATTTCTGCGTACAGGGCGGCGCGCTGCGCTTCCCACCAAGCGGGAATGCTTTCCAGCGTGCGCAGCCAGTTGGCAACGCCGAAGATGTTTACGCCAACGTCGAAAACCTCCGGCCGAAAGGCAAGCGCAGCCAAGGTCATGTAGCCACCGTAGCTGCCGCCCATGATGCCGATCCGCGCGGGGTCGATCTTGCCTGTGTCAATCAGCATCTGTTTGCTGGCGACCACATCGTCAAGATCGGCTTCGCCGTGGCGGCGATCGTCGGCGGCGTAAAAGGTCTTGCCGTAGCCTGAGCTGCCGCGGTTATTGATCGCGTAAATCGCATAGCCGTGATTAACCAGGTACTGAATCAGCGGCGAATAATTCAGGCGCGACTGGCCGCCCGGACCGCCGTGCACCCAAACCATCGCGGGCACCCGCGCGGACGCGCTGGCGCCGTGTGGCATGTACAGCACGCCTGGAATTTCCATGCCGTCGTAGCTGGCAAAGCGGACCACGCTGCCTTCGACCAGATCGTCTTCGGCTACCGCTTTGTTCAACGCAGAAACAAGCTTCAGCGCAGATCCGCCGAGCTCGGCTGAATAAAGCGCAGACGGGCTGCGGCTGGAGGCCACATAAAAAGCGAGGCGCGTGCCGTCGGACGAGAGCGACACGCCGGTAACGTCGCCCGCCGTAACGCTCGGAAGCGCTGTGCGCTCAAGGGTGTTGGCGTCGAGCAGATGAAGCTCGGTGCGCGCGTTGGCATTGACCGATACCAGCAAGAAGCGATCATCCGGCGAATACTCAGCCGCCACCACGTCCCAAGCGGTTTCAAACAGCTCGGTGCGCGCGCCGCTTGTAAGGTCAAGCTTGATCAGGCGGGTGAACTCACTTTGCCGATTGCTCAGCAGCAGCAGCGAGCCATCGGGCATGAATGCCGCAGCGTCGTTGGATTCCACACCCTCATGCGCAGTCAGATTGCGGAACTTGCCGTTTTCGCGGTCGACTAAGTAGATGTCCGAATCGCTAGTGGTGTTCGCTTTGCGCATCGCCACATAGCGCTTGTCGCGGCTGATGGCGCCTGGGAAAAGGCCCATTTCATTTTTGAAAAACAGGCTGCGTTGATAGGTGTCGCTTTGGTATTCGTAGAGGTCGAAAAACTTTGGATCGCGTTCGTTGCTGGCGACGAAAAAGCTCTTTTTATCGTGGGCAAAACCAGCAAAAGTGGCTTTGAGCCGGGTCCCCGGGGTGAGGTCGCGCACGCTGCCGTCGGCTTCGCGCACGTAGATGTGGTTAAGCTCGTTACCGCCTTGATCGGCGGTATAAAGCAGGCGCGAGCTATCGGGAAACCAGCTCACCGCGTAGATCGAATCGGTGCTTGATTGGGTCAGCGCTTGCGGTTCGCCGCCGCCGCTCGATACTTCATAGAGGTTGATCACGCCCGAGGCATTGGATGAAAAAAGAACCTTTTTGCCGTCCGGGGAGATCTCCGAGCCCGCCAGGCGCAGGCTCGCGAGCAGGGTTTGGATGTCGTATTTGGTCGCGCTTGCCGGAGCGCTTTTGGCCACCTCAGGCGGCGTCGCGGCGCAACCGGCGAGCGCGGCAAACGCAAAGACGAGCAGCAATGAGCGAATCGGGGGCAACATCGGCATGAGCGGAGCCATCACAAATGAATGAAGCGCAACCTTTAACAGACAACTGCGGAATTACAAGTGCCGACGCCGCCGGTTCCAACGGTGCGCTGGCGCAGATCCGCATCGTGCTGGTAGACCCAGCGCAGCCGCGCAACGTTGGCGCCGCCGCGCGGGCATTGAAGAGCATGGGTTTGCGGCGTCTCGATTTGGTGCGCCCGCGCGAATACCCACACGTGCAGGCCGAGGTGCTCGCGGTCTCAGCCATTGATGTGCTCGCCAGCGCGCGCGTGCATTCCACGCTCGAAGACGCCATTGACGGCTGCACTGCGGTCTATGCGGTGAGCGCCCGCCAGCGCCCAATCCCCTTGCCCATTTGGCAGCCGCGCGAGGGGTGTGCACGCGCGCTTGAAGATGCGCAGCAGGGCCAGGTCGCTCTGGTGTTTGGGTCAGAACAGGCCGGCCTGTCCAGCGTTGACTTGGAACGCTGCGGGCAGATTCTGACGATACCGAGCGACCCCGCTTGCCGCTCGCTCAATTTAGCCCAGGCGGTGCAGCTGATCTGCTGGGAGCTGCGTATGGCTGCGCTTAAGCCGAGAGAACCCACGCGCCAACCCGCGCCGCGTCAGGCCTTTTCGAATTTGATTGATGCACTGAGCAAAGAGCTTGCCGACGCTGGCTTTTTTGCGAATAAAAACGCCGCGCAAACGCTCTCGCGCTTGCGCCGGATTTTGCAGCGGGCCGAACCCAACCGCGCCGAAATTGCGCTCCTGCGCGGCGCGTTCAAACGCTTGGGCCAGCGCCCAAATCGCAGCGGTGAACCGTAACCTGATCCTTAAGGCTTGCGCCCCAACGGCATCTCAAAGCCAACGGTTAAAACCGCATCGCCAAAGCCGTCTTGGCCGGGCTGATCGGAGTCGACCAAGTCGTAGCGCATGCGCGCCTCGACGCGCAGATAAACCCAGTCGGGCTTGATTTCCCAGCGCCCACCCACGCCAAGGCTTGCATAAACGCTGTCGCCGCTGCGAACGCCGGCGGGTGCAGCAAAACGAATGCCGCCCAAGCCGACGACCACATACGGATCCCACAGCGGAACGCGATTGACGCGCACGTAATTGACCCCAACAAAGCGGTGGCGCAGGTTGTAATCAATGCCGAAATCGAGCTCGTTAAAACCCGCCTCAAACTCAATGTCTTGGTCGGCATCAAGCGCACGCCGCAGCGAAAAAATGCCAATCGCGCCATCGGTCGGATCGATCGCAGAATCCGGAATCAGCGTGCCCGCGCGCACGCCCAACTGCCAACGCGTATCGAGCGGCGCTTGCGCGGCAAGTGCGGGCGCAAACCCCAGCATGGCAATCACAAGCAGTCTTCTCATGGGTTTAAGTGTACTGACAAGCAGACCTCGGCCTGAAGAACAGCATCCCCTGTCTTTGACTTGCCAGAGCATAAAGTATGGATAAGCATTGGTAACGACAAGTCATCGGTGAAGCACATTGCGCTCTACGAAATTGAGGTTAAGGTAACCGTTATCTATCGCCTTCGACGCGCCGCAACGAGAGAGGAAATTGATCGCGAGCTGGGGCTAAAGACCCGCAGCGACGCGCGCGGGGTGCTGCGCAATCGTGCACTCGAAGAAGCAGCCAGCCTGCGCTTACCGCCCATCCCTTTTCATGCCGAGTGGCTGGAGCTCGCGCCTCAAAGCTGACAACCTTGGAGATCGCGCGAGCGTCTAGATCAATCAAATGAATGCCTACATCATTGCTGCAGATTTAATTTTGGCGGCCCACGTCGGGGTGGTTTTGTTTGTGGTGGGCGGCCAGCTGCTGATTTTGCTGGGTGGGCTGAGGGGCTGGGCGTGGGTGCGTCGGCGCGGTTTGCGGATTTTGCACTTGGTCTTGATTGTCTACATCGCAGCACAGGCCTGGCTGGGCCAGCTTTGTCCGCTGACGGTTTGGGAGCAGGCGCTGCGGGCGCACGCTGGGCAGCGGGTCTACCAAGAAAGCTTCGTTGAATATTGGCTTGGGCGCTTGCTCTATATCGACGCGCCGTGGTGGATGTTTGTGGCGCTGTATTCGGGCTTTGCGCTGCTGGTGGCCTTGAGCTGGTGGTGGGTGCCGCCGGTTTCGCGAGGGAAGTAGCGCGCGCTTTTATTTCGCCGGCGGCTTGCTTGAAAGCATGCTTGCGAGGTTGGCGAAGGGGTTCGAGGTGGCGCCTTTGTCGGGCTTGCTTTGGCCCAGATTGAGATCGTTGTTGTCGATGTAGCGGCTGTGTTCATTGTCGTGGCAATACACGCACAGCAGCTCCCAGTTGCTGCCGTCGGGCGGGTTGTGATCGTGGTCGTGGTTTTTGTGGTGAACGGTGAGCTCGCTTAAGTTGGTGCGGCTGAATTCGCGCGCGCAGCGGCCGCAGATCCACGCGTACATCTTGAGCGCGCGCTCGCGGTAGCCCTGCTCGCGGAGCACGGTTTCGCGGCGCGCGTTGGCGACGATTTGATCGAGTTTGGCGTCGTTGATAGATTTCATGCGGCGATTGTTGAGCGCCTGCGCGCGCCAGTCAATCCTGGCTTATCCGTCGAAGGGGTCGGCGAAGATTACGCCGACTTGGCTGTTCCAGCGCAGCAGCAGTTGGCGAAGCGCCGTTGGCGTGTTTTGCGCAGGGCCCGCGCTGGCCTGATCGGTCTGAGTGCCGGATCGCGCACCGAAATGGCGTTGGCGCCCTGGAAAGTTGCGCTGCCGAAACCGGCGCTTGCGGTAAGATTTTTAAGCGTGCCATCGGGATAGCGAATGGACAGATCGGCACCGCGGCCAGCGGCCTGCATGCTGGTGAGGTGATTGGCAAACACCGAGCCGATTGTGGCGAAATCGCGGCTGATCGGAAATTGGGTTACAAACATCACCGGCACCGTGGGCGCCTGCGCGCAAACCAGCGTGCTCGCGCAAAGCGCAGCCAGACAAAAAACACGTTTCATCGCGCTTCCCCTGAAATGGATAGTCTTGTTAGGGATACATACGTTGCGCCGAGCGCAAAGGCGCCAACTGTGATCAACGTTTGAATTGCCGATCAGCGAACAACTTAAGCGAACAACATGGTGACCCGACGAGAACTACTGCAAGTGCTAGCGGCCTTGAGCATGCCGAGCGGACTCGTCGCCGCCCGCAGCAGCGCCACCGCGGCCGATGTGCTGGTGGTTGGCGCGGGCGTCGCGGGCTTAAGCGCGGCGCGGGCGCTGCATGAGCGCGGCTATGCGGTGATTGTGCTGGAAGCGCGCGACCGGATCGGCGGCCGCATCGATACGGACCATGCTTTGGGGCACGCGGTTGACTTGGGCGCGTCGTGGATCCACGGGATCCAAGGCAACCCGATGGCGCGGCTTGCCCGCGCGGCTGGTGCGGCGTGGCTGGCCACTGATTTCGACGTGATGGCGCTGTATCGGGGCAGGCAACGCTTGGATCCGGCGGTGCTTGCACGCGCGAAAGCGCAGGCCGACGCGCAATATGCGGGCCTGCAGCGGCGCAAACGCAGAGCGCCCGAAGGCATTAGCGTTGGCCAAGCGCTGGCCGAGCTCAATGCCGCGCAAGCGCTTCCCGCGGCGGAGCGCGAGACGCTGCGCTGGCTTGAGCGCAGCGCAATCGATCTTGAATACGGTGAAGACGCAAGCCGCCTCGGACTTTCGGGTTTTGCCGAAGTCGAAGAGCTTGGCGGTGCCCATGTCTTGCTTAAATCTGGCTACGCGGCGCTGCTCAAACCGCTTGCGGCTGGCCTGGACGTGCGCTTGGGCGAAGTCGTCGAGCGCATCAGCAATGGGCCCGACGGGGTTGAGGTTCGCACCACGCGCGGCAGTTTTCAGGCCAAAGCTGCGGTGATTAGCCTGCCCTTGGGCGTGTTGAAAGCCGGGAATGTGTCGTTTGAACCCGCATTGAGCAATGCCAAAAGCCGGGCGCTTGAGCGTTTGGGTGTGGGCGCGCTGGAGAAAATCGTGCTCAAGTTTGAGCGTGCATTCTGGCCCGTTGATCTGCATTCGATCGCCCAGGTGGATTGCGATCCGTTGAGCGCGTTTGAATTCTTTAGCCTGTTGCCGCTGCATGGCGTGCCCATCTTGGTGGGCTTGAGCGCCGGCGATCACTCGCGGCGGCTGGCGCGGATGCCGGTATCGGAGGTCGCTGCGCTCGCCATGCGCCAGCTGCGCGCGATGTTTGCAGACGTGCCTGCGCCCTTGGCGGTCAGGCGTTCGGCTTGGTCGCAGGATCGCCATGCGCTGGGCTCGTATTCCGTTTTGCCGCCGGGCGCGGCTCTTTCTGACTACACAACCCTCGCGGCGACGGAGCGCGCGCTTTACTTCGCCGGCGAGGCCACCGTGACTGACTATCCGGGCACGGTTCACGGCGCCTGGTTCAGCGGTTTGCACGCGGCCCGAGCGCTTGATGATGACTGGGAATAGGCCATGAACGACGACCTTCAAGCGCGTGTCGCGGCTGCATTGGCCGCACTCGGCTGCGCGCCGCCTTATGCGGTGGCGTTTTCCGGTGGTGCTGATTCGACGGCGCTCCTGGCGCTGGTTCCGGCTGCGCGCGCGCTGCACGTCAACCACCGGCTGCATGCGGATTCAGGCGCATGGGCCGCGCAAGCCGAAGCCGTGGCGCTTGCGCTCAAGCGGCCATTCATTGGGTTGACCGTGACGGTGGCCGGCCATGCCGCGGGTGGCTTGGAAGCGGCCGCGCGAGCCGCGCGCTACGCCGCGCTTGGCGCCGCCCTGCATCCGGGCGAAACCCTGCTGACCGCGCACCACGCCGAAGACCAAAGCGAAACCCTGCTGCTGCGGCTGCTGCGCGGTGCGGGCCTGCCGGGCCTGCGCGGAATTGCCGGCAAGCGCCCGTTTGGCGACGGCGGCTGGCTGGCGCGGCCGCTGCTTGAAATCCCGCAAAAGCGCCTGCATGCGCACGTCGCAACGCTCGGCCTGCCCACACTGAAGGACCCGGCCAATCAGGATCTAAAGCACGATCGAAACTTCCTGCGCTTAAACGTGCTGCCGACGCTTCGCAGCCGTTGGCCCCAACTCGATCAGCAATTCGCCCATTCAATCGCGGCACTTGATGGCGCCCATGCGCTGCTGCAGGCGCGCTGTCTGCCCGCCGCGGGGCAGCCACTCAGCGACTGGCAGGCACTCGATGCGCGGGCTTTAAGCGCGCTGCTCGCCAGCTACATTGCCAGCTTGGGCCTGCGCCGCGTGAGCGCGCGCGGGCTGAATGAATTTGCCCGCCAGCTTTTTGCGAGCGAGAGCGCACAGCCGAGTCTGGATCTGAAAACCCATCGCCTGTGCCGCTACCGCGACAGCATTTACGCCATCGCAAAGCGTCCGCCATTGCCGCCGCTTAATGTTGCGTTTGATGGTCGCGCGCAAACCCTGCCCGGCGGCTGGGGCCAGATCGCGCTGACGCCGCCAGCCGACGCGGCGCGAGCGGCGTTGACCTTGCGCCATTTGCGCGGCAGCGAGCAGATTCGCATGCGTGCGCAAGGCCCGAACCGCCTGCTGCGCCTGCTGTTTCAAGAGCACGCCGTGCCGCCTTGGCAGCGCGTCCGTCTGCCGCTTATTTATCAGGGCGACACCTTGATCGGCGTGGCGACGCTGCTTGAATCGGATGCGCTAAAAGCCTGGCTTGATGGCGCGCAGCTGCTGTTTACAACCAGCGCAGCAGCTGCTCGGCCACGGCCTTTGAGTTAAGCAATTGCAGGTGCCCGGTTTGCCACGCAATCATTTGCTGCTCCGGGCCAAAATCAAGCCCGCGCGCGGGATCGCGATGGCGACCAAGCGCGCTCGACAGCGGCACCAACCCATCACCCAGCAGGCCTTTGAGGCCGCGCGGGCCCTGCTCGGTCAGTGTTGCTGCGACCGTAAAGGCGTTCACGCCGGCGGGCAGCGGCGCATGTCGGCGCCGGTCGGGCTGGCGCGCGAAGCGCTGCTTGGGGTCGCTGTCGGCCGCGCTCAGCTGCCCGTAGCGCAGATCGGTGATGCCGGCGCTGCGCAGATGGCCTAGTTTGGCCAGCGGCGCGCTGATTGGCGTTTGCGCGAGCAGCGTATCCACCCAGTTGCCGGTGCGTTCGAGCGGTGCGCCATGGTGCGGTGTGCCCAGAAAGACCAAATGGTCCAAGCGCTTAGGCCAGGCCATCTGCGCTTCGTTTGCGCAGTTGATTGCGCTTCGGATCAGCAAACCACCCATGCTGTGGCTCAGCACGCTGATGCGCGCTTGCGGCCAGCGCGCGCACTGATCCTCAAGCAAGCGCGCGAGTGCCTGCGCGTTGTCGGCGACCGCGCGCCCGCTGTTGTAGCGCAAATACAGCGGCGTGTAGCCGCGCTCGCGGGCGAGCATTTCGCCATAGTTGGTTTCGCTTTGCCAGCCGAACTCGTTCATGCACAGGCCGTGGATCAGCAGCAGCAGCTTGCTCACCGGCGCCTGCGGTAAAGCCGCGCTGGCGAGCGCATCGCCGTGGTCTTGCAGCGACATGGGTATCGCGAGCGGGCTTTCCATGGCGTGCAGGCGGTCGCCCATGATTCCGTTCAAGATCGCGAGCCAGTGCGCGGGCCTAGCCGCTTCGCCCGCAGGCAGAGGCGCGAGCTCGGCTGCCAGTGCGGCGACGTGGCCGGCGCCGCTGCCGGCGAGCGCGGTGATCGCACGCACCTGCCGATACACCAATCCGGTGATTCCGCCCGTGCGGCCCGGCACAGGGCCACGAAAACCGAGCGCGCCCCAAATTGCTTGGTGCACGCCTTCAACAACGTCGGTGACGCCCAAAGTGGCGTCGGTCGCAAGCCGGGCCAGCGCGCGCCATTCCTCGGCGCGCTGCTCAGTCATTCAGTGCGTCTTCGGAAAAAGGGCTCGGGCTTGCGTCTTCCCAGTCGAGGTAGTCGTTCTTGACGAGCACATAGTGGCGCGCCGAATAGATCAGCTTTTCAATCTCCTCGTCGTTGAGATAGCGCACGAATTTGGCCGGGTTGCCCAGCCACAGCGACCCGGGCTGCACGCGCTTGCCCGGCGGGACCAAAGAGCCCGCGCCAATCATTGCGTAGTTGCCAATCTCGGCGCCGTCGAGCACGCATGAGCCCATCCCGATCAGGCAGCCATCGCCAACGGTGCAGGCGTGCAGGATCACCCCGTGGCCAACCGTGACGTCATCGCCAATCAGCAGTGGCCGTCCGCCTGGCGTGTAGCGGCCGTCGTGGGTGACGTGCAGCACGCTGCCGTCTTGAATGTTGCTGCGGCGGCCAATTTGAATCTCGTGGACGTCGCCGCGAGCGACCGCAAATGGCCAGATGCTGGCGTCATCGCCCATGCTCACCCGACCAATCACGGCGGCCGCTGGATCGACCCAGGCCGAGCGCGCAATTGTCGGGAAATGCTGTTTGTAGCGGCGAATCGCGCTGCTCATCGGAGGCTGAACTCCAGGGCCAAAGGCAGGTGGTCGCTAACCGGAATTGGCAGCACGCGTGCGTCGCTCACGTCAATTTGGGGCGAAACCAAGACGTGGTCCAATGCGCTTTCCGGGCGCCAACTGGGAAAAGTGGGCGCATTTTGGGTGGCCTGCTTGAGCCCACTGGCCTTGAGAAAATTGTCGAACTCCTTGGAACCAGCCCCGGCATTGAAATCGCCAAGCACCACGGTCGGTTGTTCGCTTTCCATCAGGCTGCGCACAAACTCCAGCTGCTCGCTTCGCGCGCGAGCGCCCAGGGAAAGATGCAGCGCAATCAAACGCAGCGGTACCCGCGCGATTGGCACATCGACGATCAATGCACCGCGGCCCGGGATGCGCCCGGGTAAGCGATGGTCAAACACCGCGCTCGGCTTGTAGCGGCTCAAGACGCCGTTGCCCGGACACGCGATCTCACCCACGTTGCGGTTGGCTTGGTGCGTCCAAAAAGGAAACTCGGCGATCTCCGCAAGATGGCCGGTTTGATTGAGATAGCTTGAGCGCAGAGAGCCCGAGTCGGACTCCTGTAAGGCCACGATGTCGAAGGGTTTGACCACCTCGGCGATCTGCTCAAGCGCCGCAAAGCGCGAGCTGTGCGGGAGCACTTGTTTCCAGCTGTGCAGCAGGTAATCGCGGTAGCGACGCGTGCGCGTCGCTGCCTGGATGTTGAAACTCAATGCGCGAATGGGCTCGCTGCGCTGACGCTTGCCCACTTTAGCGGGCGCTTGGGCTTACGCGGCTTTCTTGGTGGGCGCGGGCTTGCTGGCTTTTTTCGCGGCCACTTCTTTGGCGACCAGATACTCGACCGTATCAATCACCGATTGCAGACCGGATTTGCCCACATTGACCACGTACTTGCCGTTAACAATCATCGTTGGCGTGCCGGCAACGCGGTAGCGACGCGACATTTCGTCGGCGCGACGCACTTTGGTTTCAACCGCAAAAGACATCGCGGTTTGCTGAAAGGTGGCGTTTTTGACGCCGAAATTGGCTTCAAAAAACGCCCCGAGTTCGTCCAAGCTGGACATCGGCGGTTTGTTTTGGCGGAAGTTGCGCTCAAAGATCACGTTGTGCGTCTTGCTTTTGGCCACGCCGAGCACTTCGCCGACGTAGAACGCACGAGCCAGTGCTTCCCAGCTCGGATTGCCGAAGATCGCCGGCATCAAAATGAACTGTGCCTCTTTGGGCAGCCGTTTTTGCCAGGCGTCAATGTAGGGCACGAAGTCAAAACAGTGGATGCAGGCGTAGCTAAACACCTCAACCACTTCGATTTTGTCGCCGGTTGAGGTGGGCTGCGGCGTTTCCAACACCGTGTAATCAGTGCCCGCTAGCGGCACCGACTTGGCCTGAGCGATGGCCGCAGCAGCCGATAACAGAGCAACACAAGCAAAAATCAAGCGCTTCATAATGGAACGATCCCCAGATGGAAAGAGTGCGACAGACCCAAATAAACCGCCCGAAGTTCAGGCGGTAGACGCGATGTTATGGCGATGCAGTTGAACCCGAGGTGACCGGCGCGTGTGCATGCAGGCCTTCGAGATAGGACGCGAGCGCGCTGATTTCTTCGTCGCTAAGACCCTTCGCGACCTCGGCCATGATGACGTTGGCATTGCCATCCTTGCCATGCACGGCCCCGCCGCGAAAGGCGACCAGCTGGGCCTGCGTGTAGTCGGCATGTTGGCCGCCGAGCGCCGGGTATTTGGCACCCGGATTGCCGCGCCCAGACGGACCGTGGCAAGCCATGCAGGCGGGAATACCGGTTTGCGGATTGCCGCCTCGGTAAAGGGCTTGGCCCTGCGCTACGAGCGACTCATCGGCGGTGCCGGGGCGGACCTTTTGTTGCGCATAAAAAGCGCCGAGATCGGCCATATCCTGCTCGCTCAACGCCGCTGCAAACCCAAGCATGATCGCGTTTTCGCGCTCGCCGGACTTGTACAGGCTGAGCTGGCGGGCGATGTAGCTCTCGTGCTGGCCGGCGATTTTTGGGTACAGCGGATCGGACGAATTGCCGTCCATCATGTGACAAGCCGTACAAACGGCTGCCTTGGTTTCGCCCTGTTTGGGGTCGCCTGCGGCGTGTGCGCTGAAGGTCGCTGAAATCGCGATCAGCGCGACAAAAAAGGCTCGGTGGTGGGGCTTGATCATGAACTGGTATTGGCGGTGGTTTTGCAGGACGCGCAAGTTTACACCAGCACTTGCGCGATTGAGCGGCAGCATTGCTTGGGTGGTCTGGCGCATACACTAGGAGCCAGTTTAGTGACCGAGAACCACCACCGTGAAGGAAAGTGTGCCCACCGCCGCGCATCCGCTGCGCCAGACCCGATTTGTCACCAGCGCCAACCGCGTCCACGAGCTGCCGCCGGAAGGCGGGGCCGAAGTGGCATTTGCGGGGCGCTCCAACGCCGGCAAATCATCGGCGCTGAACGCGCTGTGCGATCACACCCAGCTGGCGCGCGTGTCCAAAACGCCAGGCCGGACGCAGCTGCTCAACGTGTTCGGGGTGAGCGAAGGCGCTCGCCTGATCGACTTGCCCGGCTACGGTTACGCCAAAGTCCCAGGCGCGATGCGCGACCATTGGCGCTCAGAGCTGCAGCGCTACTTTGACGAGCGTGAATCACTCAAGGGGTTGATTTTGGTGATGGACATTCGCCACCCGCTCAAAGAGTTTGATCTGCAAATGCTGCACTTTTGCGTGCATCGCCTGCTGCCCTGCCACGTCTTGCTAACCAAGGCCGACAAGCTCGGCCGCGGTGCCCAGAACAGCACGGTGGAGGCCGTGCGCAGGGCGCTCGCTGAACGCGCGCAGCCGGTCACCGTGCAGGCTTTTTCGGTGCTCGCTAAAACCGGCATTGAACAGGCCCGTGCGGTGGTCTCGCGCTGGCTGGGTTTCGACTCGCCCGCAGACGCCGCTGCGGATGCACACAAGGCGCCCGCAGCCCAAGACTTAAGTCGCAGCAGCAGCGCTACATAAATTTGGTGCCGGTGTACTCCTTGATCACCTCTACACCCTCAAGACCGGCGGCAAGGGTGTGCGCGTCGCCACCTTGGCTAAGCTTGATCTTGAGGCGCACTTCGTTGGTTGAATCGGCGTGCCTGAGTGCGTCCTCATACGAGATTTCGCCCGCCTGATAAAGCTCGAACAGGGCTTGGTCAAAGGTTTTCATGCCGAGATTGATTGATTCCTTCATCAGCTCTTTGAGCTTGTGGATTTCGCCTTTGCGGATGTAGTCCTGCGCCAGCGGTGTGCCCAGCAGCACCTCGACCGCAACCCGGCGGCCTTTGCCGTCGGGTGTGGGAATCAGCTGTTGCGCCACGATCCCCTTGAGATTAAGCGAGAGGTCCATGAGCAGCTGCCCGCGGCGGTCTTCTGGGAAGAAATGGAGGATGCGGTCCATCGCCTGATTGGCGTTGTTGGCGTGCAGCGTGGCCAAGCACAGGTGTCCGGTTTCGGCAAACGCAATGGCGTAGTCCATGCCCTCGCGGGTGCGCACCTCGCCGATCAAGATCACATCCGGCGCCTGGCGCAGGGTGTTCTTGAGTGCGTTGTCCCACGAGTCGGTGTCAATGCCGACTTCGCGCTGGGTGATGATGCAGCCCTCGTGTTTGTGCACGTATTCGATTGGGTCTTCGATCGAAATAATGTGGCCGGTTGAATTGAGATTGCGGTAGCCCACCATCGCCGCGAGCGAGGTCGATTTGCCCGAACCGGTGGCGCCCACAAACAGCACCAGGCCGCGCTTGGTCATCGCCAGCGTCTTGATGATCGGCGGCAGATGCAGCGATTCGATCGAAGGAATTTTGGTTTCGATCCGGCGCAGCACCATGCCGACGTTGTTGCGCTGATAAAACGCCGACACGCGGAAACGGCCGATGCCGGTGGCCTGCAGCGCAAACTGGCATTCGTGGGTTTTCTCAAACTCCTCGCGCTGCGGCGGGCTCATCACCGAAAGCACGATGTCGCGCGCCTGGATCCCGGTGAGTGGCTGCTGGGCGATCGGCCCGATCCGCCCGTGCACTTTCATCGACGGCGCAACCCCCGCCGTGATGAACAGGTCCGACGCCTTCTTGTGCGCCATCAGCTTCAAATAGGAGTTGAAGTCGATCATTGCGGTACCGCCCTGTTTTGAACCGGTGAGGCTGGGAAGAATAGCGCTGATTGGCTCCAACCCAAAAGCGCGCTTTTGCGTAATTCGCCAACGCCTTGGCGAATTCTGCGGGCGCCCGCGTACACTGGACGCAAGGTCAAGAGAGTTCTGGGCGCAATGCGTTTTCGATTTTCCGCGTATTCCGCGGCGCTGGCTGTGCTGGCGCTGATTCTGGTGGGTACGCTTTTCAGCGCGAGCAATGCCGGCCATGCGGCCTATTGGGGCGCACCGAGCTGGTTTGCGCAGCTGTTGATTCCGATGCTGGCTTTGCTTGCGGTCTGGCTGCGCAAAGTGGCGCGACCGCCGCAGCTGGTGCGCGATATCGGCTGGCGCGCTTTGTGGTCGGGCATATTCGTGGCCTTGTTTTTTGCGGGGCTGTTGGTGAGCAGCCTGTATTTTGGCAGGCTTGATCGGGGTAAAGAATTTGTCGCGATTGAAGTGCGCGAATCACTTGCTCGCGTCACGCTGGTGCTTGACGTGCTCAACGCGCGCTTTTCAGAGAGCGGCGTCTTGGTGCGCGCCGAACGCACCCCCGAGTTCAATGCGCTGCGTTTAGTGCAGCAAGAGTTGGAAATACGCGCCGAGCGCTATCACGGCACGCATCGACGCGCCGAACACGCGCAATTGCGCCAGCTACAGCGTCTGCTTTCAGCATTGGATGCGCGTTCAGTCGCGCAGACAATCGGTGACCCGGCGTTCAGCCCAACCCTGCGGGCGATGAGCGAGGCAGCCGAACGCGCTGAGCTTGAGCTTGAGCGCGACAGCGCGGTGCGCGCGCAGGCCAGCGCAAGCGCGCGCGAGCTGGCGGTCCTGTGGATTGCTGCCTTGTTTGGCCTAGGCGTGCTGGTGCTGGTGTTCGGCGTCCTCCGCCTCGCCCGCCAATATCGCAGCGCGATGGCCGAAAGCACCGACGAGCTGACGCGACTGGCTCTCATTGCCAAATCCACCAGCCATGCGGTGATCGTGACGGATCGCGCGCAGCGGATCAGCTGGGTGAATGAGGGCTTTGAGCGGATGAGCGGATACTCGCTGGCCGATGCGGCCGGACGCACCACCAGTGAACTGCTGGCCGGGTCCAATACCCATCCCGAAAAGCTGCTTTTGCGCCAGCGCAGCCCAAGTGTGGGCGCAAACGGTCGTCTGGAGGTGCTCAACGTTGGCAAGAATCAACGCCCGTATTGGACTGAGGTTGAGTTTCGCGCGCTCAGCGACGATGAGGGCGCGCCGTGCGGATTCATGGCGATCCACACCGACATCAGCGAAATGGTCGCCCAGCGTGAAAGTCTGAAACTCAACCTAGAGCTGCTTGAAAGCGTAGAGGAGGTCTCAGGCACGGGCGGCTGGACGATTGACCTGCGCTCCAACACCTTGAGCGCAACGCGCGAGCTGGCACGCCTGTTCGAACTCGATCCCGCGCAGCCGCTGGAGCTCAAAAGCGCGCTTAAGCTGTTCAATGCAGGCGATCGGGTTCGGCTTGATGCCTTGGTCGATCACAGCATTGAGAGCGGCCAGCCCTGGGATGCCGATTTTGAGATGTTGCTCCCCAGTGGGCGTGCCATGTGGGTGCAATCACGCGGTCGCTGTGAGTACCTTAATGGCAAGCCGCTGCGCCTGATCGGTGCAACCAAGGACATCACCTTGGAAAAAGCGCACGCAAGCACGCTCGCGCAGAGCAATGCGCGCGCAGCCGAACTCAGCAACCAGGCGCAGCGCGCGAATGCCGCGAAGAGCGAATTTCTTGCCAACATGAGCCACGAAATCCGCACGCCAATGACGGCTATTCTGGGTTTTGCTGAATTGCTGGATCGCCCAGACGACGAGGTCTCCGGCTTGAGCCGGGCCAATCTCTTGGCGTCGATCAAGCGCAACAGCAAGCACTTGTTGACCTTGATCAACGACATTCTGGACCTGTCGAAAATTGAAGCCGGCAGGCTTGAAGTCGCCTCCATCACAATTAACTTGAGCGATCTCCTGCACGAAATCGCGATGCTGATCCGCGAACGCACGCGCGAGCGCGATCTTCGCTTTGAAGTCGATATTGCAAGCGACCTGCCTGCTCAAATTTGCTCCGACGATCTGCGAATTCGGCAGATTCTGCTGAACCTAATCAGCAATGCGGTCAAGTTCACTGAACGTGGCTCGGTTTGTCTTCGTGTTCAGCTCGATTCGGAGCATTTGCTGATCTCCATTGCCGACACCGGCATCGGCATTGCCGAATCGCACCAGGCTCAGCTTTTCCAACCTTTCCAGCAAGCGGATGTCGGCATCGCGCGGCGCTACGGCGGGACGGGGCTCGGCTTGAGCCTGAGCCGCGGCCTGGCCAGGCGCTTGGGCGGCACCCTGGTCCTGAATCGCTCGGGCCCGGGGGGGAGCGAGTTTTCGCTCAGGCTGCCTGTAGACCCAAGAGCGCGCACGCGCTTGATTTCAGCCGACAGCGTGCGCGCAGCGCTGCTGCAAACCGAGCCAGCGGCGGTCGTCCGAAATGCAGCGGCGCTCCCTCTTGAAGGCATCCGCATCTTGTTAGTTGAAGACAGCGAAGATAACCGCCTGCTGCTCGGGTACCACCTCAAACAGGCCGGCGCTGAGGTGAGCTTTGCCTGCGACGGCGTTGATGCGCTTGAGCAGCTGTGTGCGCTGGGCGATGCCAGCCAGCCGCTGCGCGCGGATCTTAAGCTCGATTTGATCCTGACCGACATTCAGATGCCGCGCATGGACGGGCTTCAATTGACCCGCGCGCTGCGCGAGCGCGGCCTGAATGTGCCGATATTAGCCATCACCGCAATGGCTTTGCGCGGTGATGCCGAACGCTGCCTGGAGGCGGGCTGCAACGCGCACATCAAAAAACCAGTGGATCGCTCGGGCTTAATCAGCGCCTGCAGGGACTGGGTTGCACGCAGTCGCTTGAGCTCGCGCGGTGAACCGGTTCAGGCGCCTGACGCCAAGTGGACCGAAGATCCGGGGCTGCATCTCTTGCGCAGCAACTTCATCATGCGGCTGCCCGAGCGCGCAGAAGTGCTCATGCGTGCGCAACAGGAAAACGACGTCGATGCACTCAAAATGGAAGTTCATCGCCTTAAAGGCGCGGCGGCCTCATTCGCTTTCCCGGACCTAAGCGCCAGCGCGGCAAAGCTTGAAGTTCTGCTGGAGCGCGCAGATACGGGCGCGGCGGCAGCGCAGGTCGAACTGCTGGTGGCGCAATGCCACGCGCTTTCGGGATTGAACAACTAGCCGGTTGCTTCGGCGGTATCGGCCTTCTTCACCACCAGACGCGCGGCAACGATTCCCACTTCGTAGAGCAAGCACATCGGAATCGCCAGCATGATCTGCGAGATCACATCTGGCGGCGTAAGTATGGCGCCCGCGAAAAACGCGCCGATAATCACGTAGCCGCGCGCTTTTTTGAGCTGCTCGATCGATACCCAATTCAGCGCAACCAGAATCACCACCGCCACCGGCACCTCAAAACAAATCCCAAAGGCCAGGAACAGCACCATCACGAAGTCGAGGTAGTGGGTGATGTCGGTCATGACCGCGACACCCTCGGGCGCGATACCGGTCAAGAAGCGAAAGACAACCGGCAGCACCAGGAAATAGGCGAATGCGCAGCCGAGATAAAACAGCAAAGTGCTCGAAATCAAAAGCGGTGTGGCGAGGCGTTTTTCGTGCCGATAAAGACCCGGGGCGACGAAAGCCCAGGCCTGATAAAGCGTCATCGGCATGCTGATCACAACGGCA
>Ga0105046_10004763_pt1 | contig 21563 bp, 19 predicted proteins | sample MAT03_FD_78385 | JGI IMG/M metagenome (GOLD analysis project Ga0105046, IMG submission 78385) | Freshwater microbial communities from Lake Fryxell liftoff mats and glacier meltwater in Antarctica - MAT-03 (megahit assembly) | ecosystem: Environmental > Aquatic > Freshwater > Ice > Liftoff...
ACCTTGCCATAAGCGGTACGCTCGATGTGGCCTTCTCCCTGACACAACAGGATCGGCACACGGAAGTGGTGCCCGTGTTCAATTACAAAACCGGGAGCTCAATGGCTGGCCTGCGTTTCCCTTCGCACGGACGCTCAAGACAAACCGGTTACCCGATCCGCCCCTCCGCTGAAGGCCGAAGTAGTTGGCTAAACTTTCCTCGTAAGATACTTTCATTCTCTATTCCAAACCGGTTTTATCCCGGCACACTGCGTCCCCTCTTAACGCCTCCAAATAGGGAACAGGCGACGATGAGCAGTGCGTTTAGATCGAAGGTATGGCGCGGGTGCTGTGCATCGCCACCTCTGGTCCGTACAAAGGCAGGCACGAACTACATCGACAGATGTAGGGCAAGAGGTTACGATCCTGAAGTAGGCATAATTGTCACCACTTGTGTCAATACTGGTGCTGTGTTTTCTGAATCTGGATTGACGATCTTAATTGCATTTGTGATGACACTGGGCGGATTCGCGATCTGTCGGGAATTTGTGTGATTGAAGCTGGTCCAAGCCAAGATCCCTGAATCTCTGTAAAAAGGCGATAGATAGCAACACAGCTTTTTCAGGGAGCGATTCAGGGATGAACGCAGAATATCAGCGGCTGGAAGCCGACGCGAGCGAAGTTCAGAATCAAATCGATGAGCTTGTGAAATCCCGCGGGCAGATGGTGGCGGCGGATTTCCAGAAGTTTGAGGCCAAAATCGCAGGGCTACATCAACGGCTCGCCGGACTTCGGCAAGCAACGGGCATACGAATCGTGTTGAAGACGCGAGCATGGCCCTCCATCAAATTTTATTGTTGACGCGACACACGCATGTGACTACAATGACTACATGATTACCAATCTACGCGAAGCCAAGAGTAACCTGAGTCAGTTGGTACAACGTGCGGCCGACGGAGAGGAAATTGTGATCACGGTGCGCGGCCAGCCCATGGCTCGGCTGATGAGTGTTGCTCCGAAGTCCGGTCATGTGGTCGATCGCCAGGAGTGGGCGGACGAGCTGTCGGCTGCTGCCGAGGGCGCTCGCGTGGGGCCGCGAAAGGCGACGACCCAGCAGGTTTGGGACAACCTGCGAGAGGATCGGATGTGACATATGGCCAACGCCATCTACTGGGATACTTCGGCACTGATCAAACTCTACGCGTCAGAGGCCGATTCCAGCGACTATTTGCGGCTTCTCGTCCGACAATCAGAAGACATCGCCATAAGTTTTCTTCACCGCGTTGAGTTGTATTTTGCTTTACGCGGGAAAGAAACACGAGGTGAAATTGCGACCGGTTCCGCAACGCAACTGTTTGATCTCTTCGAGCAACATATCAGCGCGGGACGCTACTACGTGATACCCTGGGGCGAAGACGTTGCCATGGAAGCCAGGAAACTGCTCGACACTTGTGTTACCGCATCGCCGCCCGTCATGCTGCGCTCTCTGGACGGATTGCATTTGGGAACGCTGCGGGCGGCAAAACTTCAGAGTGTGGTGACCGCCGACCTTAAAATGCGTGATGCGGCTCGAATCGCTGGCATTGGTGTCGTCGAGCCGTAGACGGAATCGAACGCAGCAGGATTCTTCCTGTCCTGCCGCCTTCGGCGGCAGGACAGGAAGAATGGGGAGGGGTCATGGGCGGCGTTTTTTAGCTCACCATCACATTCACCGATCCGGGCGAGCCGGATGGGGTCTTTGACAGAAACTTGGGAGAGTCGAAATGCTGATCGGTTGAGAGAACCGCGTGATCGTACCGAAGAGCAAGGGTAGCTATGACAAGGTCGGTGAGCGGCAAGCGGCGCCCGTTCGCCGCAATTTGTCGGCCCAGTTTTGCGGCGGCGGCGCGCCAATCGTCCCAAACCGGTTCAATGTTATGAAGCCCTTGCAGCGAAGAAGCGACCCAGTCCGCTTGTTCGTCGCGGCGAAACCCCTGCAGTACCTCCGCCAGGATCATTCCGGTAATGGCGGCACGGTCATCATCCAGGAGACACGCATCAGGTCTCTTTGATGCGGACGTCAAGGGATGTGGCATGATATCGTCATGAAAGCATCAACGAAAAACATCCATTCGTCACTTTACGATTGAGGTTGGTCAGAAACGTCTACCTATTCTTACATCCCTTTGATGATCCCCAAGATGTCGTTGCATTCCATGGTGGTTTTCTCTTCTATTTCTACCCGAAAAAGTTTTCGACTCTATGGCATGTACTACAGCATTTTTCTTCCACGGCGACGACCAAAGGCTAACAGCAAACCTCCTTTTTGGCAGCCACGCAAACGCTGGACAAAAGCAGGTTTCGTTGGCTGGTTGTCAGCGGTACAATGCGGTAAATTCGGGAATCAATTTGAGGAACACATATGAGCGGCGTTATAGTTGAACTGGAACTTCCGCAGGACTGGGACGCTAAAGGTGGTGGGACGCTAAAGGTGGTGGGAACCGATTCCATCCATGGAACGGTGATGGCTGGCTACACGTTCATTGCTGCGACGTCGAAAACTCATCCCGATTCGCGAAGCGGTTAAGTTCAACGTTACCGATCATCTGGCGGCGATTGATTGTCCATTTGTGAAATGTCTCCACCGTCGATCCGGTGCATTGGATGGCTATCCGCCGCAACCCGTTCGCCACGACGGTCGATTACGACCCGTCCAGACGCTTTTTCCTTGCGCTGGAGGTTAGCAAAAATGCGATCAAGATCGTTATCAAAGTCGGCGGCCAGCCGATGGCGAATTTCGCGAATTTCAGCGGTGGTAGGATTAGTCATCAGTGTCATCCAGTGAAAGTTCCTGCGGCGCGCAGATTACAGGTGGATCGAAGCCAGCCTCACGAATCACGAATTCGATGTGGTGCCGCATCGCGGCGTTCGCACTGTGCTTGAAATTTCCATTCTCGCGTTGTATCACGGTTGGCGAGCGGCGCAAAACGTGGCATTCTTAAGTCGGCGAACGTTGGCATTGATCGGGCCGTTCGAAAGATGTTCTTGCAGAAATCCCGTTATTGCGGTCAGTTCGTTTCCTTGATCTTTGCGCGTTCCGCCTCCCCTGTGGCCTGGAGATCAGTTTGGATGCGCAGGCACTCGGCGTCTTCTACGTACCCGCTCTGCGAGATTCAACGTTTTGAATCTCTGCTTCAACTTCTTCAAAGACGGCGTATTCTCTGAACGACTCTCCGCGCTCAAGGTCTTCAACTCCCTCAGCGATTTTGTTCCTCAACCTTTCACGCCCCATCAACAGTCTCAAACCATCAATGACAGCGGCTTCCTCGGACGAATACTTTCCCTGCGCAACAAGCCTTCTTACGAAATCATTCGCTTCGACGGGCAAATTCACATTCATAATTCGTCTCCTTCGCCACTGGAGCAGGCAACAATTGAGGATTCAACGTGGTTTTGTCGCGGACAAGACTCATTCGGTATCTCGTCCAGTCTAAAAAGCTGGAAAAATCAACACAATTTGTGGCTCTGAAAATTCTCAGGCGGACTTCCTTCACTAAAATGCCGGAATCTGAGAGGGAAGCGTCGCGTCAGACAGGCCACGGATGGAGCAATTGCAGAGATGGCGAAGAACAAGAATCAGAAAGCCAAGGCGCAGCAGGATCGCAAGCAGCGTCGCAACGACAAACGCAAAAAGAAGCAGGTCCGAGAGGCGAATCGCGTTCCGATTGCCGTGCGGCTCAAACAGCGTCTGGCGAAGCAAATGCCGGACGCCTGGATTGGTGAAGCCCCAGCGGACGCCGCCGTTTTCGAAACCGCCGCATTTAACGGGTTGACTCCAGACCTTCAATCACACGTCACGGCCGTTCGCGAAGCGTTGAAACATGTATGTGCGTCTCAGGCATCCGAAGCCGCCGCACGAATTGCTGAGATTCCTCGAAGCAGCCCGTTGAGCGAATGGCGGCTGTTAATTCGCGGACTCACATCATGGCTGGACGATGATCATTCCAAAGCCAAAGACATCTGGAATCGTCTGGATGCAACTCGCAGGCCCGGTCGAATCGCCACGGCGATCATCGCCGCACCTTTGCCTGATCTGGAAATAATGTCTTTGGACAGCCATGGAACCGAGGCCAGTACGAAAGGCGCAGAGCTTGGCGCAATCGAATCGGTATCAGTTGATTTGTCACTGTTGACTAACGCCGGTGTGAAGAATCGTCTCGACAGCTCATTGCTGCAATCCGCCAGGGTTTTGCGTCGCGTGCGGATTGATCGAGCCGCCATTCGGATGGCACTGACGGGAGCGAATCAGGCGGAGGAAGATTCTGCCCTGCTGATCGGCCCGGAAAAAATGAAGTGGCTCAGAGATTTCTCGCGCGACTTCGAGGACACAGAACCGCAGCTCGTGTACGCATTGCATCAGGCGGCGTTGCAACGGGTTTTTCATCAGGGCTACGTTGATCTTTTTTCTGCGGCCGTGGGCTACTTCAAAGGCCCGGCACATGATCGTCGCAATGAGTTGCTGTCGTTCTTTTTCTACGGCAGTGGCGAAGGCACTGAAGACCGCGCGGATCGTCACTTCCTGAACTACGTGGACATGGACCTGAAGAATAACGAGCGAATTTCTGAGCCGCTACGTAAAGCGTTGGTGAGTGAATGCTGCGTGCGACGTGCGAGCGAGTTGATTTCTCAGGATGCAGATCGACCGTTCGACATGCGATCGAACAGGGTGAACAACGACAAAGAAATTGAACGACTGCTGAAGAAATCCATGAGTTCATATCCGGCCAATCGTGCGGCAATTCAGTCGTATGTGGAATGGTTGAAGGAAAAACTGGATGACAACAATGTCACGACCGCCGCAGACCGTGAGCCGTTCGAGAAGAAACTGGCAGAAGTGATGAAAGCGTGGTCGGAAGCTCTGCCGGAAGATGTCGAACCTCGGTTGTGGCTGGTCGATCATCTGCTCGAAAACGGCGAACTGGATGCAGCACAGCCGTTCATCGAATGGCTCAGGGTGGCTCGTCAGGACGATCCAAAAATCCGCGCGCTGCCGTGGAAATGGCAGGTACTCGACACGCTGCGATTGTGCCGTCGCAAATCGGATCTTGCAAAGGTTCCCGAGAAACTGCAGTCGATTGAATCGGAATGGCCGACTTGGCTCAGCAAAGACTGGTTGGCGTATCTGCAAGCAGCGTTTCAGCTTCGAACGGGTAATACGGAATCGTTCGAACAACAGCGAACTCAGATCTGCGAACAGCAAAATCGCGTCCGAGACTGTCCACGCGATGCGTGTATGATACTGGCGGCTGCTCAGGGAATGAACGTGGCTGCCGCAGATTTAAAACCACTGCGAGCCGTCGTGGATGCAGCTGTAGGGAAGGCGAAGTCGATTTCGATCGAGAATCTTCTCGATTTGGGTGAGTTCTTTTGGGATCTGCATCGCATTCAGATCATCTATCCGGCTTACCGTATGCACGGCAGCAAGTTCGGGCGGGAACTGATCAGTCGCGTGGAAAAGGGCGGAACCAAGGTCCGGGACTGGCTGAAGCTGCCTGCGTTCAAACATTCCATGTTGTGGGCCTCGGAACATCGGTGCTGGCCAAATAATTATGATCCAAAATTTCCGAAATGCCTCGAAAAAGACTCCCGTACGGAAAGCATGATCGCCGCCGCTCGGATCAATAACATTCTCCACTACAGCCGCCCCATGGAAATTAAAGGTGCAGCAAAATCGCTCGAGTTACTTCGGTTTGAATCGGCGACGGAGCGTGATCCGTTCTATCGCTATTGGTTCACATCCCTTGTCGAACGCTCGGATCGAGGGATTGAAGATTTAACAAAGCAGGGATATGGATTCGGTGGAATCTTTGGCCGAATCGCAAGGTCGTTTGGTATGGCCAGCGACGACGAAGACTTTGACGGGGATGAGGACGATGAAGTATGCAATTGTGAACGATGCGTGGCCGAACGAGCCAAAGCTGAAAGGCAACCTTCCGGGGCCCGCACTTTTTGATAATTTTGCACGGCGACTTTTTTAAGCAGCACAATGAGTCGGTCGTGGAATTCGCAAGAATTCCCAACGCCCGTAGCAGGCTGTCGTGTTATGTGTTTTCGCAACCCGAAACGTCAGTGAGGGATAAAATTGCCTGCTTTCTTCTTCTCAAATCCCTCGCTGACGCGTCGGGTTACGATTAAATCGACAGCTCGGTCGCCTGATTGGAATAATTTTCTATGTCCGGTTCAAACGTCATCACAGATCCACATCGCGTGCTGGGGTTGCCACAGCACGCATCGGAAGAAGAAATTCGCGCCCGTTATCTGGAACTCGTCAAGGAGTTTCCACCAGATCGCGATCCGGATCGCTTTCGCGAAGTTCGAGCGGCGTATGAAGCTGCCAAAGATCCGCTGGTTGTCGCTCGAGCCTTACTGCAACCGCCCGATGAAGTCACGGCGGAATGGTCCACCGTGATTAAAGAACAACAAAAACGCCCACCGGCGATGAGCGTAGATTTTCTGCTGAGTCTTGGAAACAAAGATGACGCCGCGCAACCAGATTTGCAAAGTACACCTTCATGAGTAATCCCGTCTTTAGTTCTGGTTTGCCTTCGTCGCCTGATGAATTAGACTCGTCTGATTCATCGGATCAGACTGATCTGACAGATCTGTCATGCGAAGACGACATCCCGGAATTCGGCCTGACAGACGTCATCGAAGCCTTCACGGCGCTGCGGCATGAATGGCGAGGCCAGGTGCGGGAGGGGCGCGAACTGTCGAATGCCGTCGTTGCATCAGTCGAACGAATTCAGCAACTGGAAAATCGACTGACAGCGCAACTGGCGGTTGCGACATCAGACGACATGATCAGCAATCTTGTCCATCTGATCGTCGATATCGATGCCCATCTTTCGCGCGCCGTCGATGCGTGCGTGAGGTACGATGCTGTGCGAATCAGACAGCCGGCCGAACCTGCGGCTGCGATTCGTGATGCATTTGAAAAGCAGAATTTTCTGACTCGCTGGTTCTCTCGACCGTTCTTACTGAAGTCGTTGGAGATTCTGGACGCGAATGCCTCTCAGAAGTCGCCAGCCAACCCAGCGATGGAAGGGCTGCAACTTGTTGTGTCGCGTCTACGCCGGATGATGGCGGAAAGAGACATCAAGCGTGTGGACGTCACTGGCAAGCCTTTCGATGCGGAGATTATGAACGCAGTGTCCGTCTTGGAATCCGGGCAGTATCCGCCTGGCCATGTTGTCGAAGAACTTTCTCCAGCGTATCGTTGGCGAGGACAACTTCTTCGATTTGCGGACGTTCGAGTTTCAAAATAAGAATTCATAAACACAGCTCGACCCGCATTCAGGTCGGACTGAACTTTTTACATTTCCAGTTTCACTTCAAAGGATTATGAACAATGACAGACACTACCGACGGACCGATCGTGGGAATTGACCTTGGCACCACCAACAGTGTGGTCGCAGCGATTGTGAACGGAAAACCCAAAGTCCTGACTGAAGACGGCGAACAGCTTCTGCCGTCAGTCGTCGGGCTAAAGTTGGACGGCACACTTGTCACTGGTACTGTGGCTCGCAATCAACTGGCCGCTTTTCCAGATCGCACCATCGCGTCTATCAAACGCAAAATGGGTACGATGGATCCTGTGAAACTGGGCGAGCAGTCCTTCACGCCTCCCGAAATCAGCGCCATGATTCTGCGGCGTCTGCGCGACCGAGCCAGTCGGGTACTCGGACAACCTGTCACTCGAGCCGTAATTACGGTGCCAGCCTTCTTTGACGAACATCAGCGTCAGGCGACGCGAGAAGCGGGTGAGCTTGCCGGCCTGAAGGTCGAACGCATTATCAACGAACCCACGGCGGCGACGCTGGTGTATCATGCTGGTACTCAGGACCGCAAACATATCGTTGTTTACGACTTCGGCGGCGGAACATTTGACGTGTCGATCGTGCGGATGGAAGCAGGTGTGATTGAAGTCCTCAGCAGCAAAGGCGACACGCAGCTCGGCGGGGATGACCTCGATGTCCTGCTGATGAATCATGTGGCCGATACGTTTCAGAAGGCACACGGGATTGATCTGCGAGCCGACTTGTCTTCGAAATATCGGCTGTTGCTGTCTTGTGAATCTGCCAAGCAAAAATTATCGACTCAGGAAACAGTCGAGATTGTCGAAGAATTCATCGCCGAGAAAGACGGTAGTCCACTCAATCTGCAGGCTTCGATTTCCCGTCAGCAATATGAAGAAATGATCATGCCTCTGGTGGATCGCACCATCCGTTGTGTGGATGAGGCACTGCGGGATGCGAAGATGACAGCAGCTCAGATCGATGATCTTGTGCTGGTTGGCGGATCAACTCGAACGCCGCTGGTGGAAAGTCGCCTGCGGGAAGAATTTCGCCGAGAGCCAAGTCGGGCAGTCGATCCGGATCTGGCAGTGGCTTTGGGTGCAGGAGTCCAGGCGGCAATGCTGGCCGGTCAGAAAGTCGGCCCGGTGCTGGTCGATGTCACTGGGCATACGCTCGGGATTGAAGCGGTTGAAGAAATGACTTATACAGGTCCGAAGCTCGTCTTCTGCCCGATCATCCATCGCAACAGCGCTCTGCCGGCTCGCTATGAAGAACGCTATTCCACGATGCATGACGAACAGAAAAGTGTCGTGATTCGCGTTTTTCAGGGTGAGCATTCGGATCTGACTAAGAATTGCGAAATTGGCGAAATGTCGCTGGATCTTGCAACTGGTGGCGGCAGTCGCAACAAAATTCTGGTCCGCTTTGACCTGACTCTGGACGGCACACTGAAAGTCACCGCGACTCAGCCGGCATCTGGTAAGTCCAACGAAGTCCTGATCGAAAACGCGCTCAGCCAGTTTCAGGCCGAAGACCGCGACCGTGCCAAGAGTCGTCTGGGAGCGATGTTTGATGCGTCGTCAGAACTTCTCGACGATGCGGATCTGCCGTCGAAGTCGGAATGGAGAAATGTCTCGCCTTCAGGTTCATCAGCGGGAGACGACATGGAATCTCGCTACCCGGATGCCGTGGCGATGTTGCAGAAGATTGGAGATCTGGGATCCGGTATTCCGGATGAGGACGCAGAAGAAATCGATGGAATTTCGAAGAAGCTGCAGCAGGCGATGGCCGATGGCAATACTGCCGACGTCAAGAGTTTGTATGCTGAATTAGACGACATCCTGTTCTATGTCCAATAGTCCCGCCACCAGCATGTCTGACGAATTTCGCTGCCCCGTCTGCCGCGCTCGGCAAACGCTGCAGCCGGAATGCCGCCGTTGCCACGCCGACCTGACTCTGGTTGTCAAAGCCCGTCACCGCGCCGAACACCTGTTCGTCGCGTTGCAACAGGCCCGCGCGGATCGCGACTTCGCCGCACAACATCAGTTGGCAAAGGAGCTTCGGCTGCTGCATCCCGGGTTGCTGAGACAGGAGCATCGGCAAGGATAAACCGGTGCACGCACCCAGAAATCCTCTCAACAAGAATTTCGTTCTTTCCAGTTCTTCGTTGTTTTCCGCACTCAGCCGTTTTTGGCAATCATAGCCGCGATCATCTCACATATAAAAACTCATTGCTGTTCAGGATGACTCGACAAAACGCCGCCAGTCCGTGTTCGCGAACGAAGTCGGCAGCAGACTCAACTTCTTGTTGATCAGCTTCGCGAGCGTAGGCCACAAGGTAAACGAGCTTGATTTGTGCCACGGTCGAATCACCAGCTTCTCGTTCCATTCGATTTGCAAAATCGTCAGCCATTTGAAACACAAGCGCGTTGTTCATGAGAGCCAGCGATTGAAGTGGTGTGGTTGTCGCAGCTCGTTTTGGAGTGGTCACTGACGGATCTGGACAGTCAAACGTATCGAGAAACGGATTGCGACCTCCGCGAGGACTGAAGCGATAGATTGTTCGGCGGCGAGATTCCGGGCCAGCTTCGTCGATCGATTCATAGAAGTTGCTGCCTTTGAACTGGAAATGTCGGACGTCGCGATATCCGACACCGCCGACGGTTGCGTTCAGTTGGCCGGTGGCAACAAGTACTGCATCACGAATCTCTTCGGCTTCAAGTCGCAGTGGCGTCTTACGCCAGAGCAGCCGATTGTCAGCATCGATCTTTGCGGCGGCAGTATTCGGAGACGATGATTGCCGATAAGTCGCAGAGGTGACAATAAGTCGGTGCATAGGTTTGAGCCGATAGCCGTCGCTCCGGAATCTCTGCGCCAGCCAGTCGAGCAAATCTGGATGACTCGGATGACCGCCATTGAATCCAAAATCGCTGGGTGTCGTGACCAAACCTTGACCGAAATGATATTGCCAAAGGCGATTTACCATCACCCGAGAGAACAAAGGATTGTCGCGGTCTGTAATCCACTCAGCGAGCTTCATGCGACGATCAGCATCGCTTGCATCGGGAGCGAGTCCGAAGTCCGAAGACTTGCCCGTCACCGCGCTAAGAGCGGCAGGAGAAACAACTTCAACAGGACTTCCGACATCGCCGCGATTCAGAACTTTTGTGATACCCGGGTTGCTGGAGATGCAGGTGTAGAGTAGCTGTGGCTGCGAATTGAAAAGCCCATCTTTTTGAGCCTGTAAGGCCGCAACTTCGTCAGTCAATTGTCGGTGGAGTTTTCGCTCATCCAAAGAAAGTTTCGCCAGTATCTGAGCGTCGGAAACGTAGTTCCGGTCTGCGACGCCGACAGATGCAGCCACTTCGTCCGCAGATAAAGCGCGATCATAAAGCTGAGCCCGCTGGATGCGACCGGTCAGCATTCGATTGCCGCCGACAGGACTGTGCCGCAAGCCAAAGATGACCTGCGATTTTCCAGCCGGATAGGGTTGCAAATCGCCAGGGCGATACGCTTCGCCATAGGCAATTCCATCGCGGTAACCTGCAATCGTGCCGTCCTTTTGGTACACGATCGCAAAATGCACGGCACGATCTTTCGCATTGGTTTCTTCAACGCCATTGAACGGTTCAGTCCGAACAAAACCGTTGCTGCCAGCCATCCACTTCTTTGATTCACGCTCACCGAAGACGATTGCATCGAAGTTCGACCCGTCCAGCATCTGAACGCTGATGACTCCACCGCCAGCCTGATTCAGATCATCCAGTTGAACCCAGGCTTCGAGCGTCCTTTCGTGCAATTCCATCGTCAGCGGCTTCGTGGCGATGTACGAGTCTTTGCCGTTCAGAACAAGGCAGCCATCGACAATTTTCGCGCCACCGTGCGGGGTCGCGTCGAGTGATCCAAGGGTGTCTTTGAAGTTGTCGTCAAATTCCCACGTGGCCAATGCCTGCGGTGGATCTGGCAGCGGCGCATTGCCTGTTTCTCTTTCTGCGAGTATTTGTTCTCGACTGACGTTTTCGATCGAATTGATGTTTTTGCGGTCGGCTTCCAAACGAATATCAATGTCTGCGAGTCGTTGTTGATTCTCGCCTGACAATGGAATCTGCAGGCTGCGTTCACCATGTGTCGCGCCAGTCAATGCGGCTGCGAACTGGTAGTATTCCTTTTGCGAAATTGGATCAAACTTGTGATCATGGCAGCGAGCACAGTGGGCGGTGAGTCCAAGAAATGTCTGGCTCACGTTGCCAACCAGATCTTCCAGTTCATCCTGCGCCATCGACATTCTCATCTTGTCGTTGGCAGGCAATGTTGTGTTGTGCGGTCCAGCCACGAGAAACCCAGTGGCTGCGGCGGCATCAAAATCATTCGGATGCAGCATATCACCCGCAAGTTGCATGCGGACGAATTCGTCGTAGGGCATGTCCTGATTGAGAGCGTTGATGACCCAGTTGCGATAGGGATAGGCGTTGTCACGAGGCTGATCGTATTCAAAGCCATTGCTTTCTCCAAATCGCACGATATCCAGCCAGTGTCGAGCCCAGCGTTCGCCATAGTGCCGCGATGCCAGCAATCGATTGACCAGATTCTCATAGGCATGATCTGAGGTATCGCCGAGGAACGTTGTGATTTCGTCCGGCGTGGGAGGAAGTCCCAACAGATCGAATGACAATCGACGAATGAGCGCGCGTTTGTCCGCTTCAGGGGATGGATTGAGTCCCGCTTCTGTGCGTTTCGCATCAACGAAGGCATCGATCGAATTTTCCGCCCAGCCGGGGCGAACCGTCGCAGGCGGCTGGGCGTTGCGAAGCGGCTGCAGTGACCACCAGTCAATTCCTGCGCGAGAATCGGTTGAATAGCGAAACGGATCAATTTTCTCCGTGCCCCATTTCGCTCCACTTTCGATCCATGACCTCAATTGAGCTTTCTCGTTTGCCGACAGCGGCTTCTTTGGCGGCATCTGATCGGAATCAATGTTTTCCCATAGCAAACTCGTTGCCAGCATTCCAGGATCAATCGCGATTCCTGATTCGCCTCCTGCCATTGCAGGTTCACGAGACGACAGATCCAGCTTTCCTTTGGGTGCATCTCCGCTATGACACGCCAGACATCGCTGCGCGATCAGAGGTGCGATTTGATGATCGAAAACGTGAGGTGCAGATTCATCTGCTGCTGCAGACTTAAGCACTGCGGCCCACACAAACAGACAGATTGCCGATAAGAAAAATTGCATCCAAACTGGTCCTTCCGTCGAATCACGGAACAGGTAGACAAAGTATTGAATGCGATATTCTATTCGTTCGACAGCGTTCTGCCGAATCCAGCACGGAATTATTTTTGGCGAGCGGCTGGGCTGACGCCCAGCCGCTAACCTGTCAATCATCAGTTCAAGCGATAAGCGGCTTCGCTGTGCTCAGAAAGGTCGAGACCCTCTTCTTCGGCATGTTCGGAGACAGTAAACCCAATCGTCTTGTGAATGATCAAACCAAGCACGATCGTCATTACAAATCCATACACGCCTGCAGCAACGATTCCGGTCAATTGCAACATCACCTGAGCCATACCACCCACGTCAGGCCGAATTGCGAAATAGCCCACCAGCAATGCACCAACGGCTCCGCCCACGCCGTGAACTCCGACAACATCCAGCGAGTCGTCGTACTTAATCACTTGCTTCATCTGCACTCCGAGGAAGCAGACAAACCCTCCGATTAAACCAATAATCATTGCACTAGCAGGGCTAACGTGCCCGGCACAGGGCGTGATAACGACAAGTCCCGCCACCATTCCGGACGCCACACCAATAGCAGTTGGTTTACCAACATGAATCCACTCGGCAATCATCCATGATCCAGTCGCAGCACCACCAGCAATTGCAGTGGTCGCAAACGCCATGACGGCAACCGATCCAGCAACAGGCAAATAATCTTTTCCAACGGCGATGGCGGAACCTGCGTTGAAACCAAACCAGCCAACCATCAGGAAGCCAGCCCCCATGAGCGTCCAGCCGATGCTGTGAGGCAAAAATGGCCCTTTTGGAAATCCGGTTCGTTTCGGGAGGATCAGGATCAACGCCAATGCTGAAGCACCCGCAAGGACGTGCACAACCGTTCCACCAGCGAAGTCGAGCACCCCTTTTTGGAACAACCAGCCGCTCACGTTCCAAACCCAATGGGCGACAGGATCATAGACTAAAGTGGCCCACAGGATGACGAATACACACCATGCCGAAAACTTCACTCGCTCCGCCACGGCTCCAACGATCAGTGCTGGAGTGATGATCGCGAACATCATCTGAAACATAGCAAACATCAACTCCGGAACTCCCGAGTTACCTGCATCTGTCGTATCACCAGTCGCTGCGATCTTTCCGACGTAGGTCGCAGGTTCATTCGGATCCACGCCAGAAAACGACTTCAGCATGATGAGTTCAGAATCAAATCCCAAAAAGCTGATGCGAGGTTTGTCCGTACCATCGTCGTTCTTCCCGCCATCGACTGAAATTGCTGACGGCACAGCGAACGTCAAACTATAGCCGCAAAGAACCCATTGAATCGTGACGATAGGCACGCAAACCATGACGCACATAAACATGTTGAGCACGTTTTTGGCGCGAACCATGCCGCCGTAGAATAAGGCGAGTCCAGGCATCATAAAGAACACGAGCGCGGAACTGACGAGCAACCATGTCGTTGATCCGGTGTCGATTGTCCCTGCCAGATGAGGAGCGGGAGTCAGTTGTGCCCGGACTTCAGTGGTCGATGTTTCAAGCGAATTCAGTGCGTCAGGAGCATCCCCAGTGGTGGCCTCACTGACAGTAGATTCGTCAGCCTTGGAAACTCCAGAAACAACGGTCAGCATCAGCGCTGCAAAAAGAGCTGCAGCTATGCCTGATCCTGGCCGAAAACATTTAAACATCGCCGAAATCCCCTTTTTTGCTCGCGCAAACACTTAAACTGACACTTCGCACTCTGTGTTCTTCAACATGGAGCTGACCACAGAAATGCAATCAGACATGGGACTTCTGACCTGCAAAATACATGCCCAAAAGTACAGTCATAAATTACGTGTGAGACGTAACAAAATGACATTACTGGACTTACGAATACATAAACAAAAATTGCCCATGCGTCTCAAGTTCAGGAGCATTAACGCGAGCTTAATCAGAAAGCAATCCTGCGTAAAAATAGAGCATCTTTACTGAGGTCGGCTACTCTCCTTTCAAAACTGAGCCTGGAATTACAACGGCAGACTTTGCGACAGTCGTTTTGCTAAACGAAAAAATACCAGCCTGAAAAACAAGCTGGTACTTCGTGGAGGTCTTTTTGATGCCCTTTACGGCACTACCTTGGGGCGTTATCAGCCTAAAGATAACATCAATCCGTTCGTCCCATGATAGAACTATTAAGCCTTAGTTTTAGTGGGCCGAATCAGCTCCATAGGCTGGCATGCCGTGCTCAGCAATATCCAGTCCTTCGATTTCTTCATTCGCTGGAACTCTAAGCAGGCCAACCTGCTTGAGGAGGAAGAACAAGGCGAACATGGTCACGAAGGCCCATAATGCGATGATGCCCGTCGATTTTGTCTGCACCATGATGTAACCCATGCGCGTGAGTTCCACACCATCAATTTCGGGCATCTTCGTTCCGAAAATCCCCGTCGCGATACCGCCCCAGACGCCACACATGCCGTGAACAGGAAACGCACCAACTGGATCGTCAATTTTTAATTTATCTAACAGCACGACACCGAAGAAGACCAGGCAGCCAGAAACTGCACCAATGATCAAAGCACTTGTCTGCGTCACCTGATCACAGTTTGCGGTGATCCCTACCAGGCCAGCCAAAGCACCGTTCATCGCCATGGTTAAGTCCGGCTTCTTAAAGAAGATCCAGGACAGAACCATGCCAACCACAGCCCCGATGGCACCAGACAGCGTTGTTGTCACAGCAATGTATGTCGTCGCTTCTGCGTTTGCAGCACCAGAGTACGTTAACTGACTACCTGGATTGAACCCGTACCAACCCACCCAAAGCACAAACACACCCAACGCGGCAAGTGGCATATTGTGGGGCAACATAGGCTGTGACCTGCCCTCAGCGGAATAACGGCCGATGCGAGGCCCGAGCAGCATCGCCCCGGCTAAACCGGCAAAACCTCCCACCGCATGCACAACAACTGAACCCGCAAAATCTGCAAAGCCTTGAGCAGCCAAAACCCCACCACCCCATTTCCACATCCCGCTGATTGGATAAATCAACCCAGTCAGAACAGCACTGTAAATCAAGTAGGCAGGAAACTTAAGCCGTCCGGCGACTGCACCCGAAACGATCGTCGCAGCAGTTGCAGCGAAAGCAACCTGGAAGATAAAGTCTGCACTATTGCTCCAACCTGTATCGAAATTAGGAGCGTCTGCGTCGCGCGTGAGGAATGAACCGCCAAAGCCGAACCATTTACCCGCGTAATCTCCGCCCGGGTACATTAATCCGTAACCCACAACCAAGTACAGGAGTACTCCGATTGCTAAGTCCATGAGGTTCTTGAAGAGAATGTTGACCGCGTTTTTCGCGGCATTCAAACCAACTTCGACCATTGCGAAGCCAGCCTGCATTAGCAGAACAAGAACAGCACACAGGAACATAATCAGAGTGTTGATTGTATAGTCAATTTCTTTCTTCTCATAGTACTCCGGTGCCGCAACACTTTCAGAAACTGCAACAGCCTCCAGGACAACGTCGGGCGTCGTTTCAGGGCTGGACAGTGTATCAACTGCTGTAGTTGATGCAGGAGGCGTATCCTCTTGGCCAAACGCACCAGAATTCGAACTGATGAAGAAAACGATCCCCATCGTGACCATAAATGCGGCTGGCCGCAATCGGGTCAACAAACTACCAATCATTGCCATACTCCTCGATACTGTAGAATCCAAGATTGAAACCGCTTTGCCAGACGCCGATGGCTTTGCAGGACACTGCAATCCAGCTACTGCCGCGTCATCTGGAGCTGAATTGCCAAAAATCGAAGGCACTTAACTCAGCCAGAATTAGAAATCAAACTAACTGGGGAGGCGAAACAACGTAAAAGTCATCAGAACTTCGCCGTACACCCAAACGCCCGCCATCTGCACCTTGTGTAATGCAACCAAGTTAACCAATGAAGCATGATTGCAAACGGTGTTCCTCTGTACCGATTCGGAAGTCATCAGAAAAATGCAAACCTATTTGAGCGTTGGTCTTATGTAAATCTAAAGGCGAGTATTCTGATGATCGCAAAATAGGGAATCTTGATGCGTGCTCGCTATATAAGCAGACATGTCTTTTAATAAGGCAATTTCTCATCACTGTCGAAATCGGATCTCAAGAGTTCAAAAACGACGGCAACGCCGGATGGGAACTTGATTCAATTTCCAGTGGCGACCGCGCGTGAAAAGCCGCAGGCTGAATTCGGACGACATCGAACTCCGAGGCTTCTAGCCGAAAAAAAAGCCGATTGAGATACGGGTTCGGAGGCATACGGCGTTGTACCGCTCCGGACCATCCCCGAAACTGAGACCGCTGAAAACACAGAGCGAACGCAATCGTTGTAAACGGCGTCTTGTGATTAGACTCGCTTCCGCCTAAAACCTGCTTCAGCGAAGGCATTCTTCAAACCATCATACACGAAGGATGCTTCTTTAATTTCTCTGCCTCAAGAGCAAAGTGCCTAAATCGTGTACCGAGTGCTGATCACTGATAGCCTGTCCAAGGCTGGACTAAAAATTCTGGAACAAACCGAAGGCATCGAAGTCGTCGTCAAGAGCGGACTGACTCCCGAGCAGGTGCGTGAAGAATTGAAATCCGCCGACGGCATTATTATTCGCAGCGGCACGACGCTGACAGCAGAGCTATTGGATGGTCAGGAACGCCTGAAATGCATCGCTCGAGCGGGTGTCGGCGTGGACAACATCAATCTGGAAGCTGCGACACGTGCTGGCGTGCTGGTGATGAACACGCCGACCGGAAATACAATCAGCACGGCGGAACACACATTCGCCATGATGCTGGCTTTGTCTCGCAATATCGGACCGGCGTATGCGAGTATGAAGTCAGGTAAATGGGATCGAAAGTCATTCCAAGGGACTCAGCTTGCTGGAAAAACTTTGGCAGTTGTGGGCCTTGGCCGTATTGGTCTCAGTGTTGCTCAGCGTGCATTGGCCTTTGAAATGAACGTTGTCGGATATGACCCGTTCTTTTCGGAAGAAAAAGCGAAAGAGTATGGCATCGAACTGTATCGCGATGTCGATGACATTGTCGGGAAGTGCGACTATCTGACTGTTCACACACCACTGACGCCAGAGACTCGCAGCATTATCAATGCAGCCCGCATTGCGAAGATGAAAAAAGGCGTTCGTATCATTAATTGTGCACGTGGCGGCATTGTGGATGAAAAAGACCTTGCCGATGCAATCGAATCCGGGCACGTCGCTGGTGCGGCATTGGACGTATTCGTTGAGGAACCACCAAAGGACCGACGTCTTGTTGATCTTCCGCAGGTGTTGGCCACGCCGCATCTTGGAGCATCCACGGAAGAAGCTCAGGAAATGGTTGCCATTGAGGCAGCAGAACTCGTCGTCGCCTATTTAAAACGCAACGAAATTCGTTGTGCCGTCAACATGGCACCTGTCTCTGCATCTGAGATGGGCGAACTGAAGAATTATCTGAATCTCAGCTATCGGTTGGGGCTGTTGTCCGCTCAAATGATCAAAGGGCAAAATCTGAAAAGTGCGGAAATCATTTATCGCGGTGAAGCGGCTAGCAAGAAAACTCGATTGCTGACGAACGCCATGACTGCCGGTTTGCTTGAGGCAGCATTAAACGAAAGTGTGAATATCATCAACGCAACGTCTGTAGCTCAGTCTCGGGGAATTCATGTGACTGAATCAGCCAGCGGCGATTGTGAAAATTTCGCATCAATGGTGTCTGTTGTTCTGACAACAGATCAGGGACGATTCGAAGCATCCGGCACAATTTTTGGGAATCAATTCCTGCGACTTGTCCGGTTGAATGAATACCACTTCGAAGCATATCTCGATGGACTGCTGTTGATCTACCGGCATCGTGACGTGCCCGGCCTGATCGGATTTATTGGCACGGTCTTCGGCGAACACAACATCAATATCGCTCAGATGGCACTTGGCCGCAGACAAGATCGCCCCGGTGGAGATTCCGTGGCCGTTTTGAACCTGGATAGCGAACCATCTGCTGAATCCATTCAGAAAATTAAAGGACACAAAGAAGTCACTGGTGTAGATATCGTCCGACTTCCTCCAGCTGGAGCGCCTTTGCCGTGGTTGACGGCGAAGTAGCGGAGCAAATTCTTGAGGATGGATATTTATACCGGCCTACAATTATTGTAGCATGAGCAAGCTCCCTTGGTTTCACTTGTAGCGAAAGTCGTCAAGACTTTCGAATTCGCCTTGAATCGCTGAAAGTCTTGACGACTTTCGCTGCCAAATTTTGATCACTCGATAATGAAAGTCACGACGTTGGTTACCGTTGAAAAAGCAACTCAAACAATTAATGGCGCCCAGATCCTGATCGAGATGCTCGTTCGGCTGGGAACAGATACGATTTATGCCTACCCTGGTGGTTGCAGCATGCCGCTGCATCAGGCACTGCGTGAACAACGTGAAAAGATCCGCACAATTCTGCCACGTCACGAACAAGGTGGCTGCTTTGCTGCTCAGGGGATTGCACGTTCCACCGGCAAGATCGGTGTCTGCATGGCGACCAGCGGGCCGGGTGCCACGAATCTGGTCACTGGCATCGCTGACGCGAAATTGGACAGCATCCCGCTGATCGCGATCACTGGTCAAGTGCCGCAATCAGTCATCGGAACAGATGCGTTCCAGGAAACGCCTATCGTCGAAGTCTGTCGCGCGATCACCAAACATCACTATTTGATCACTGACATCCGCGACGTTGCTCGCATCGTGAAGGAAGCCTTCTACATCGCATCAACCGGTCGCCCTGGTCCGGTTCTGATCGACGTCCCAAAAGACGTCCAGTTGGATTCCATTCCGCTCAGCGAAGTGGACTTTGATCCACCGATGAATTTGCCCGGCTATAACCCAGTGATTCCTAAGGCTGCCCCGGAACAAATTCGCCAAGTACTTGCCGCAATCAAGCGCTCAAAGCGACCTGTTCTTTACGTTGGCGGTGGCTGTATTCAAAGCGAGGCTGCGGAAGAACTTACAAAGTTCGCATTGCGAACCGGCATTCCAGTCACAATGACGGTCATGGGTTTGGGTGTTTTCCCCGGAACACATCCGCAGTCGCTGCACATGCTGGGGATGCACGGCACTGTCTATGCAAATTATGCCGTGGACCAAGCCGACTTGCTGTTGGCGTTCGGCGTTCGCTTTGACGACCGTGTGACCGGCAAGCTGGCAGAATTCGCAAAACACGGCAAGATCGTCCATGTTGATGTCGATCCATCGGAAATCAACAAGAACAAAGAAGCCCACATCCCGATTCATGCAGACGTTCGAGAAACACTGGTGGCCCTGAATGCTGCTCTGGCCGATTCGGACATTCCGGATCTGACCGAATGGAAGCACATGATCGACGGCTGGAAGGCCAAGTTTCCACTGGCATATGCAAATTCTGGCGATGCCATTCTGCAGCAATATGCGATCGAAGAATTGTGGCGTCAGACACAGAAAATGGACTGCTACGTTTCAGTCGGCGTTGGTCAGCACCAGATGTGGGCTGCTCAGTTCTTCAAATTCAATAAGCCACGTCGCTGGTTGAGCAGTTCTGGTCTCGGCACTATGGGCTTCGGACTTCCAGCAGCGATGGGTGTTCAGTCGGCTCATCCGGATGCGTTGGTATTTGATATCGACGGCGACGGTTCGTTCCAGATGAACATCCAGGAACTTGCGACGCTGCATTGCGAAAGACTCCCTGTGAAGATCCTGTTGCTGAACAATCAGCACCTGGGCATGGTGGTGCAGTGGGAAGACCGATTCAATTCGGGCCGCCGAGCCAACACATACCTTGGCCCTGCAGATCATCCTGAGGCACTTGGTGAAGGCGACGGTTCAATGCCGGTCGATACTTTCCCGAACTTCGTGCAGATTGCCGAAGCATACGGCGTCAAGGCCCGTCAGGTCCGTAGCAAGGCCGAATATCCGAAGGCGATCGCGGAGATGATCAACCACAAGGGGCCGTATTTATTAGATGTCATCTGCCCGTATCAGGAACATGTGCTACCGATGATCCCCGGCGGAAAGACTGTTCGGGATATTATCACCGAGTAGTTCATCCACAAGATAGACAATCAGCGACCGTGTACCGTGAGCACCAACGACAACCAGCCGTGAGCACTTCTGTTGCGGCATTCATATGATCGTTAATTCTGTCGTCCCCCATCATGCACGACACTGCTTCTTCCGCTACAGCAAACGTTCCACCGAAGCCACAGTGTCATTCGAACACATCGACGAACTTTTTCGCCAGCAGCTTCGCTTCTTCCATGCAACCGCTGTTCGCCATCGGCTGCCCGCAGCAAGTCTGATCCGTAGGGAAGACAACTCCGACGCCGAAGTGTTCCAGCACTGAGGAAGTCCTTCTTCCGAGGCTCCTGCCTCGGAACACATTGCCTTGTAGGCTCCCGCCTCCCCGATTTTCGCTGGAGGCAGGAGCCTCCTGCGCATTGCGTTCCAGGGCTGGAGCCCCGGAACGAGATGTGGCACCTCCAATGAAAAAATTTTCGCATTTTTCAATCACCGCTATTGACCGCCCGCAACAACACTGTAATATCAAACCATTACAGTAATTGGAGGCGAGTATGATTTGTCAAATTGACACCAACAACGGCATCCCGATTTACGAGCAGATTGGCAGGCAAGTCAAATTTGCCATCGCGAACGGTTCACTCCTCGTTGGGGAGCACGTGCCATCAGTGCGAGACATGGCGACTCGGGCTGCGGTCAACGTCAACACGGTCGCGCGAGCCTACCGCGATCTCCAGGCCGAAGGCGTCCTCGTTTCTATCCGAGGCACGGGGTTGGCCATCTCCGCAGACGCTCTGGAAAAATGTCGTCGCAGCCGGCTGAACATGATTGGCGAACGCCTGCGATACATCCTGCGCGAGGCAATGCAAAACGGTGTGACTTCAGATGAAATCCATTCGCTGGTTCGCAGCGAGTGGGATGCGTTGCAGCAGGAGTCACCGTCGTAAACGATTGCATTATTTCTGATTTGAAAT